>Ga0207000_1216_pt1 | contig 15623 bp, 11 predicted proteins | sample Alteio_BWMinCont_90_FD_153498 | JGI IMG/M metagenome (GOLD analysis project Ga0207000, IMG submission 153498) | Enriched cells from forest soil in Barre Woods Harvard Forest LTER site, Petersham, Massachusetts, United States -... | ecosystem: Environmental > Terrestrial > Soil > Temperate forest >...
CCTTCAGCGGCCGACGAGTTTCAGCAGGTGCTCCGGGTAGCGCGCCCCTTGAAACGTGATCTTATCGCAGGCTGCGTTGATTTCACGGAGGTCGCCCGGAGCCAGCTCGACGGAGGCAGCTCCGAGGTTCTCGAGCAGGCGCGGCAGCTTTGTCGTGCCCGGGATCGGAACGATCCACGGCTTCTGCGCCAGCAGCCAGGCGAGCGCGATTTGAGCCGGGGTCGCCTTCATGCGCGTGGCGATAGAGCTGAGCAGATCGACCACGGTCTGGTTGTTTTTTCGGGCCTCCGGTGAAAAACGGGGGACGATGTTCCGGAAATCCGTAGCGTCGAACTTAGTGTTTTCGTCGATCTTGCCTGTCAGAAAGCCCTTGCCGAGCGGGCTGAAAGGGACGAAGCCGATCCCAAGCTCCTCCAGGGTGGGAATGATTTCCGCCTCGGGCTCCCTCCAGAACAGGGAGTATTCGCTCTGCAGAGCGGTAACGGGTTGGACGGCGTGCGCGCGCCGGATCGTCTTCGCTCCGGCTTCTGACAGGCCGAAATGCTTTACCTTGCCGGCGTCGATCAGCTCCTTCACTGCCCCAGCAGTGTCCTCGATTGGCACATCCGGATCGACGCGGTGCTGATAGAAGAGATCGATTACATCGGTCCGCAGGCGCTTCAGCGAAGCCTCCGCGACCTCCTTAACATGGTCGGGCCGGCTGTCTAGGCCCTCCATACGCTCTCCATTCGGCCCGATCTTGAAACCAAATTTCGTGGCAATCTTCACACGCCCCCGGAACGGGGCGAGGGCTTCGCCGACGAGCTCCTCGTTCTTGAACGGACCGTATATTTCCGCTGTGTCGAAAAAGGTGACGCCGCTTTCGACGGCGGATCGGATCACCGAGATCATCGCCTGCTTTTCTCCCGCCGGACCGTAGCCCGAGCTCATGCCCATGCAGCCCAGCCCTATAGCCGAGACCTTTAGATTGCTGTTTCCGAGTGTGCGTTGGTTCATTTATTGGATCTCCAGTGGTTGATTGCGGGTTCAGCCTTGCCTCAATTCTGTTCACTTAAGCATTGACCGGGAGTGAAAGCAGTCCCTGAAAAAGCGTTCGCGATGCCTTAGCGAGGAATCTATGGGCTATAGGAGAACCGACACTCGGTTTTTGCCCGAACCTCCTCAACCGTGACTCCTGGGTGCAACTCCCGAAGCCGGAGACCGGAGCCGGGGATCACCTCGAAAACACAGAGATCGGTGATGATGAGACCCACGACGCCCTTGCCGGTTATGGGCAGCCTACATCGATTCAGTATCTTGGATTTGCCATCCTTCGAGCAGTGCTCCATCACCGCGACGACTTGCTTCACGCCGGCGACCAAGTCCATCGCTCCGCCGGGGCCCTTGACCATCTTGCCCGGCACCATCCAGTTGGCAATGTCCCCATTTTCGGCGACTTCCAATGCACCTAGTATCGACAGATCGATGTGACCGCCGCGGATCATAGCGAAGGAATCCGCGCTCGAGAAGAAAGCGGAGCCGGGAAGCGTCGTTATCGTCTGCTTGCCAGCGTTGATGAGGTCAGGGTCCACCTCGTTCTCCAGCGGAAAGGGGCCGACCCCCAAGAGCCCGTTTTCCGATTGGAGGGTGACGTTGATGCCAGGGGGAATGAAATTCGCTACGAGCGTCGGTATTCCGATACCGAGATTCACGTAGAACCCGTCCCGAATTTCCTGGGCTGCGCGCCGCGCCATCATTTCGCGGATGGGAGATTCTTTTCTTGAAGCCGAGTTATCCCGTACCGTCCGAAATTCGATCCGCTTTTCATAGCGCAGGCCTTGAATGATCCGGTCGATATAGATCCCAGGCGTGTGGATTTGATCAGGATCGAGTTTGCCGCATTCGACGAGCTCCTCGACTTCGGCAATGCAGATATTACCGCAAGTGGCGATCATGGGATTGAAATTTCGCGCGGTTCGTCGGAAGACCAGATTTCCGAATGTGTCGCCCTTCCAGGCTTTGACGATCGAGAGATCCGCGTGGATCGCCTCTTCGAGAACGTACTCCTTTCCGTCGAACACTCTCGTCTCCTTCCCCTCCCCCAGTTTCGTACCGAATGCCGTGCGAGTATAGAAACCAGGAATTCCGGCTCCTCCCGCGCGAAGGCGCTCGGCGAGAGTTCCCTGGGGAACGAGTTCGAGATCGAGTTCGCCGGCCAAGACTTGGCGCTCGAATTCCCTATTTTCACCCACGTAGGAGGCGATGACCTTTCGCACTTGCCGGGTCTTGAGCAAGAGTCCCATGCCGAAGCCGTCGACCCCGGCATTGTTTCCCACGATCGTCAGGCCTTTGACTCCGCTCTCCACGAGGGCAGCGATTAGGTTTTCGGCGATTCCGCAGAGGCCGAATCCGCCTGCGGCGATCGTGAGATTATCGCGCAAAATGCCGTCCAAGGCATTCGCAGCGTTGGGATAGACTTTTCTCAAAAGATCGTTAGGGACGAATTACAGGAGTTCGACGCAGAGGGCTAGGCCCTCCCCACCCCCGATGCAGATCGCGGCAACACCGCGCTGCGCCTTGCGCTCCCGCAAGGCTGCTAGGAGGGTCACTAGAATCCGAGCTCCGCTGGCACCTATCGGATGCCCCAGCGCAATCGCCCCGCCGTGGACGTTAAGCTTGTCCGCCGGGATCTGCAGCTCTTTAGCCATGGCCAGCGGAACGACGGCAAAGGCTTCGTTCACTTCCCAAAGGTCGACGTCACACGCGTTCCAACCCGCCATTGCAAGGGCCTTCCGGGCGGCCTCGATGGGAGCCGTGGTAAACCACAAAGGATCTTGAGCGTGATTGGCATGGCTGACAATCCGGGCAACCGGTTTTAGGTTGCCGCACGCAACCGTTTCGGAGCGTGCCAAAATAAGCGCCGCGGCGCCGTCGTTCAACGTGGAGGCATTTGCGGCTGTGATTGTGCCATTTTTCTCAAAGAACGGCCGCAAGGTCGGAATCTTATCGTATTTCACCTTTCCTGGGCCCTCGTCGCTGGAGATCCAAGTTGCGTTACGTTTGGAATCGACGACTTCGACCGGAGTGATCTCCCGAGAGAACCGTCCATCTGACTGCGCCGCATTGGCTCGGCGAAAACTCTCGGCCGCATAAGCATCCTGCTCCTTGCGGGTGAAAGCGAATTTCATTGCGCATTTTTCGGCGCAACTGCCCATGTGAATATCGTTGTAAGGATCCCACAGGCCGTCGCGGACCACGGAGTCGATCACCTGCTGGTGGCCCAATCTGTAGCCCTCACGAGCCTTCAAAAGGAGGTACGGCGCAGAGCTCATGTTCTCCATCCCACCCGCAGCTACAAAGGTTCCTTCACCAAGCGCAAGCAACCGCGAGCCATGGATCACTGCCTCCATTCCACTGCCGCAAACTTTGTGAATTGTAACGCAACGGGTCGAGGGCGAGAGTCCAGCCTGCAACGCCGCCTGGCGCGCTGGAGCCTGACCCAACCCCGCTTGGAGGACATTTCCCATCAAAACATCGGAAATGTCTTCTGGGGCGAGCCCCGCTAGCGCAACCGCACCCTTAATGGCCGCAGCACCGAGTTTAGGCGCTGGGACACCCGCCAATCCGCCTTGGAAACTCCCTAGGGCAGTTCGCGTGGCAGACAAGATAACGATGGGGGACATAATCGTTATTTTGCTTTCCCAACACACGAACGTTGGGCCCGTTCATCGACGGGGCAACCCACGCCTCGAAGATATCTAAGAAGGCACTCGCGCGATTGTGAAGTGATGGACCATCTGCCCTTGTCCAGGCAACCCGCGCCAACCGCCGTCCCGTATTCAATCTGGGCTTTCGATGCTCGCCATTTTGACGCCCAATCCAGGTCCAGCAATAGGTCTGTGCCCAAGTTGCTCGGTCGCGTACGCGCGAATGGCCAACCAACACCCCATGATCTTATAGACACTCCGATCCTTAGAAATTAGACTAGCATATCCGATGTTCCTACGTGCACTTCTCGGCAATCATCTGACCGATGGGAATGGCCGAGGTTGCAGCGGGCGACGGAGCATTGCACACGTGAAGCATACGCGGTGTCTCAAGAAACAGGAAATCATGTACCAAGCTACCGTCACGCATCACAGCTTGAGCGCGAATCCCAGCCTCATGGTATAAGAGATCGTTTATCCCAAGTTCGGGACAATATTTCTGACATTCTTTGAGATAGGCTGCTTTGAAAAGGGAGTTTCGCATCTCTCCAGCGGCGAAGCGCCGATGCTGCCATAACATCCGCCAAAAACCTGGAAACTTTGCAAAGTCGATGACATCACTGAACTTCGCGGATCGTGGCGCATAGCCCTCACGAGAAAAGCCCATTACAGCATTGGGCCCTACCGTAATATTGCCGTCAATCAACCGCGTGAGATGAACGCCAAGGAAAGGCAACTCGGGATCAGGGACCGGATAAATTAGCCTTTGAATGATTCCGACACGTGATGTGGGAAGGCGGAAATATTCTCCTCGAAACGGGATGATTCTATGCGCGGTTTGCAGGCCAGCCAGACCCGCCAAGCGATCGGATTGAAGGCCACCGCACACGACCAACCGATCGATTTCCCATCTTACATCTCCCGAGGTCACGCTGACCTTACTTGCGGACTCTCGGATCGAGTCGATCTCGAAACCAAGCTTGATTTCACCACCTCTTGCACGAATCAGTTCTCCCATACAACTGGAGATCGCACAATAGTCTACGATTCCTGTATTCTTGACAAATAACGCGTGCAACCCAGCAATATGCGGCTCGCGATGGCGCAATTGCGCACGGTCCAGTAATTCCACGTCGATATCATTCGCTCTAGCGCGTTCTGACAAGACCGCCAACCTGGTTACCTCTAACTCGGTCGTCGCTACAATCATTTTCCCACAGATTTCATAAGGAATCGCATGCTCAGTGCAAAAGGCCCTCGTTGCGATTGCTCCTTTGCGACAAAGGTTCGCTTTGAGGGATCCCGGCGAATAATAAATGCCTGAGTGAATCACGCCGCTATTGTGGCCCGTCTGGTGCCGCCCCAACCTTTCCTCTTTTTCTATGAGAATCAAACTGGCGCCTGGTTTGCGCTGGAGTATATTTAACGCTGTCGCGAGGCCGACAATCCCGCCGCCAATTACTCCGTAATTAAACATTGGGCAGGAATTTTTTGGGCACTTGGGCCGTCACTTTTGATTGTTAATAGCCGCATATTGCGATACCGTGAAGCGCTCGGGGCTGTGCAGAAGCATGTTCAACGTGCGGAATCGTTCTTCAAAGCACCGGACTTCCCCCAATTGTCGCTACTCAGCAGCGTATGAAACACACGGACATCGAGGTCAGATTCCCGGCTCCCGGCCAAGCGCGAACCGTCCATGCACTGCCGATCTTAATAACGGCGAAGGTATCCCTCCCCGGAAGCGCTCTGAAGGCGCAATTAAACCGATTTAACAGCACCTTGTCCGTATCCTAATTGCAGGAATTCTGGAGTCGATGTGCCGCGTCCATTTCACTGCAGCGGGACGTACGATCCCTCTGTATGCCGAAATCGACAGGCGACGAGACGAATAGCCTTGAGCAAAATCCTTGGTCGCTCCGGTTTGCCGCAGGACGACAGGTCCGAAGCCCCATTTTTCGCCTAACCGGAACCACCGAGCGAACCGACTCCGATGTGGCAACGAAGAGAATTTTCATCACGGGTCAAAACCCAACATTAGCCGAGCCTTTCAACGCCAGCATTTCACGTGTCTCAGCCGGGCTCGCGATCGAAAGCGAGAGGCCCTCAAGGATCGAGCGGATCCGCATCACCTGCTCGGCATTCGATTTCGCAAGTCGGCCCTTCTCGAGATACAGGCTGTCCTCCAATCCGACCCGGACGCTGCCGCCCATCACTGCCCCCATCGTGACTAGGGGTAGTTGGTGCCGGCCGGTTGCCAGGATTGACCAATGATAGGCGTCGCCGAAAAGCTTGTTCGCGATCCGGCGCATGTGCACAAGATTTTCCGGATCGGATCCGATTCCCCCGAGAATTCCATAGATCGTCTGGATGAACAATGGCGGCTTGATCAGGCCGTGTTCGACAAAATGCGCTAGATTGTAAAGGTGACCGACATCATAGCATTCGAACTCAAAGCGCGTGCCGCACTCCTCGCCTAATGTATGCAGAATGGTGGCGATATCCTTGAAGGTGTTGCGGAAGATGAAATCGCGGGTCATCTCCAGATACGCTGGCTCCCAGTCATACTGGAAGGATTGCCGTCGCTCGAGGAGCGGAAAAAGCCCGAAATTGATCGAACCCATATTGAGCGAGGCCAATTCTGGCCTGACCCGCACTGCCGCGGCCATGCGCTGCTCCACCGTCATTCCAAGGCCACCTCCGGTCGTGATATTGATCACCGCTTCGGTCGCTGCCTTGATTCGGGGAAGGAATTGGAGAAAAAGCTCCGGATCGGCCGAGGGTCGGCCGTCTCGAGGATCGCGGGCGTGTAAGTGGAGAATCGCAGCACCAGCGGCGGCAGCGTCGATTGCCTGCCGGGTTATGTCATCCGCGGTGATCGGTAAGTACGGCGACATACTTGGGGTATGGATCGCACCCGTCACCGCGCACGAAATGATTACTTTGCCTCGACTGGGCACGGTCATGGTGTCTGGTTTGGACCCGCGGGAACGATGAACACCAAGACGGTAAATGGGCAAGCCATGATCAAACTTTGCTATGAGCAGATTGTGTTGTCAGACGAATCTCACTGATGAAACCAAAGGCTGGAATAAAATGGCGCCTCGGCGGCCGGTTGCTAATCGAGGTCTTGCTTCTACCTTGGGCCGAGAGAACCCATTGCATCCCGGGTAGTGCTTCCCCGCCTCACTCGACGCACTGCACGGCACACCGGACGTCCAGCTTTTTGCCTTCCGCCACGAGCAAAATGAATGTCTCATTACCTCGGGCAGTTCATGCTTAGACATGGTTGTTTCTGGCGGGTCGATCCCGAGAGACGGCTTCGCCCGGTCACTTCCGGCAAGCGGGTCCTTCTCCACGCCGAAGTGTTAACGTAGAAACAAAGGGTCAGACTCCGAGCCATCCCCAAAGCGTAAGGTTGCAATCGCGCCGGACAGCCCGGGGCGAGAGCAAGCTTCCAGCATACCCGGCGATTATCATCACCCCGTTACCGACCGGTCCGATCATCAGACTATGCCAGGGGAAATTCCACTGTCCGAGGTCGAGCGCCCGACCGGAGCCTCCGCCGGTCAGGGTCGCATATATTGAAAAAATCAGATTGACGGCGATTCCAATTCCAATCCCGGACGCATTCGAACGGCGGCTGATAAAGGCGAGAAAAAATATGCCGAAGAGACCTCCGGCCACGATCGAACTTACCACAAAATAGAGCGGCAGAGCGGCGCCGGTCGTCCCGGCGAAGAGGACCGCTATCAGGACGCAGAGCAGACCGGAGAATCCAACTAGGATCTTTCCCCAAAGTAGTTTTTTCCGATCTGTGGCTCCCGACCGGATCTTGGCATAAAAATCCTCCACTCCCACCATTGCCAGGCAGTTGAGATCGGCCGATATTCCCGACATGGCTGAGGCGAAGAGCGAGGCCATTATGATTCCAGCCAGTCCGGACGGAATATGGACGGAGAGAAAATAGGGGAAGACCTGGTCCGGCCGGGTTATCCGGGCGGGTAGCGCCTCGCCTGACAGTTTGTAATAGGACCAAGTTAGCGATCCGATGAGAAGGAAAAGAATCCAGGCTGGCATGCAGAACAAGGCCCCCGTCCCGACCGCCTTGACCGCGCCGCGGTCGGACTTAGCGGCGAGATAACGCTGCACAATTGTTTGATCGGCAGTATACCTTTGCAGGTAAAAGAATAATCCGTAAAAAACCATGACCCAAAAATCTTTCTTTGTTAAATCGAACGCAAAGCTCCCAAAACTTATCTTGTGGGCAGCCCAAGCAAGATGAAGGGCGGCGGCCGGTCCGCCCGGGGGCAGAAAGAGGAGATACGCGACGCTGACGATCAGGCCCGCCCAAAGGACGAAGCCTTGCACAACGTCGATCCAGATTACCGCCTCGAGGCCGCCAACGCATGTGTAGATAACGGTGACAATCCCGGTGCCAGCGATAAGAAGGTAAATATTCCAGCCGGTAATCGTTTCGATTCCGAGTGAAACAAGGTATAAGATAAATCCGATCTTGGCAAAATGGCCGAGGGCGAAGATCGCCGATCCGTAGGCCCGGACCCAGTAGCCATACCTGCGTTCGAAATATTCGAAGGCACTCATTCCAACGGCACGGCGGAAAAATGGCGGGATCACCGTTCCAACTACAGCAAGCGCGACCAATCCCATCGTACCCTGCAGCAATTCAGTCCACTGCCCAGCATAGGCGTTTCCCGGATAGGCAATGAAGGAAATACTCGTGATCATCGTGCCGAAAAAAGAAAATCCAAGGACCCAGCTCGGGATCGCCCGATTGGCGACGAAATACTCCTCTGTCGTCGTCTGCCGCCGGCCGAAGCGCAGCCCTATCGTCAGCACTGCCGCCAAATATGCGAAAACCACAACGACATCCAACCAGCGCAGGGGATGCATGGAACGCGCCTACGGTTGCTTTCAATTCGCCGTCGCGTCTGGCGGGGGCGGAACGATCCGGAGTTCCCCGGCAATGGCTGACAAGCGGTTCCAGAGAGGAGCAGGAACGGGAATACCCAGCCGCGCTCGCACTTCCTCCTCTCGCCACTCGGGCTCGCCTGCCATCAGGACCTCGTCGAACCCGGGAGCCGGCTCGGAGGATTTGATGATGGAAACCAATCGATCCATTCGTGATACAAATTCGCCCAAGGGCATGAACTTTGTCGGATTTATCGCAAGAAACATGTGGCTGATCTGCAGCGGCACGACACCATTGCGCTGAACCGGCACCTCCGTGCTCATCGGGCCGCCGCTGAGTCCGGCGCACAGAATCTCCACCATCATTCCTAAGCCGCTTCCCTTATATCCGCCTAAGGGCTCGGACCAGCCCCCCCTCTGCCGCGCGGCGGTCGGTCGTTGGACGGCCGTCCGAATCCATAAGCCGCCATGAGGCGGGGATGTTGGTCCACCCGTAGTCGGCGACGTTGGCAATCTTGCTCTTGGCCACAGTACAGGTAGCCATGTCCAGCAGCCATTTCCCCGCGCCCGATTGCGGCAATGCCATCGCGATGGGATTGGTGCCGATTCGCGGAGATTTGCCCTGCCAGGGCGGCACGTTAACTGCCGCAGTGCTCATGCAGATTCCGATGCACCCGGCCTGCGCCATTCTCTGGCTCCAAAAGGCACCGGCTCCAAAATGATGGGAGTTTCGGGCCACCACCATCCCAATGCCAACGTTCCCGGCCAGACGGACGGCGTGATCTACGCACTTTTCCGATACTACTTGGCCTAATCCATTTTCGCCGTTGTAGAGCAGGCAAGCGCCGGATTCGGATTCCACCTTTCCCGCCGCCTTGCCATTTATGCCCCCATTTCGAAGTTGCTGGACGTAGATGGCGAGCAACCTAAGTCCATGCGAATCAACCCCCCGGAGATTCGCCGCCACAAGCGAGTCACTGACAACGCCAGCATGGGGTGCGGGAACTCCAAGCTGGCGGAGAATTTCAGCGGCAAAACCGCGCAGCGTCTGGTCGCGAAAGCGAAATATTTCAACCTCGGAAGCTTCCATAGGGCGGTTCATTTTTCCGTTAAAGCAGATTGATGACTCATCACGTAGTCGTCATCGGCCTGTCGCTCGGCGGGCTTTTTCCAGAGCGGCATGTGAATGCCGCGGCGTCATCATCATCAGCCAGCGGAAGCCTTTCTCAAGTAGAGGCTCGACGTCGTCACTCTCCACCCCGGGAAGGCCGCAGGGCACTTTGAATTCCTGGCAAATCGCAAGGGCTTGGTCGATCGCAGCCGCCACTGACGGATGCTTGTACTGACGTGGTTGGCCCAAATCCTGCGCCAAGTCCGCCTTGCCAATCAGAACGGCAGCGATCCCGGGGACTTCTTTCAAGATGCTCCGGAGGTTCTTTATCCCGCGCTCCGTTTCACACAAGATTCCAACGAAGATCTCCCCTTGTGGATTGAGTGGCCAGACATCCGCCCGGCTGCAATATTCCTCTGGGGTCATTCCCCAATAAGCCGCGGCCCGAACTGGGCCGTCGCCGCGGATGCCGCCCGGTTCGAAGTACGGCGAGCCCGGCGGCCGCGCATACCGGCACGCGACGACGGCGTTGCGGGCCTCCGCCACCGTGTTGATGTGAGGCCAGAGAACTCCGTAGACTCCCTGGTCTAGGACTTGTTTCGCTTGCCATTGATTCATCTCGCCACCGTTGGCCGGGATCCGGGCTAGTGGCGTCACAGCGGGTGCCAGGGAGCCGGAGGTCGCAATTTGCCTCCGATCGAGCAGATATTGCAAGCCGTCGACCAATCCACGGACATCGTAGGGCAAGTGCTCCATTTCGAAAACGACCCCGTCGTAGGGCGCGCTGCGGAGAGCCGTCGCAGCTCCCGCTTCGGTCGGGGTAAACGTGGTGAAGGCCGGCTTTCCCTGCTCAAATGCTCGGATGACTCCATTGAGCCGGGGCAGATTTTCGATCGCGCTCATGAATTAGATGCTACCGCCTCTCTTTTTTCGGCACCTCCTGCCATTGCGCCGACAACACCCCTTTTTCGACGTCATCGGAGTTCATTGCAGTTGCCATGAACAGCGATCAAGAATCGTGTGATCACTTCCTCACGTTGAACTAACGTCTCCATCGCTCAAATAATCAATCTTAAGGCCCGCGCAATCAGGTCAGTTTCAGCTAATATGGACCATTCACGACGTTCAAATGAACGCTGGCGTTTGGGCCCTTAATACGCATGGACCCCGCCGTTTATGTCAAGGGTCGCAGCGGTGATGAAACCGTCGTATTCGCTCGCTAGGAAGACCGTTGCCCGCGCAACATCATCTACTCCTCCGGCCCGGCCGAGAGGAATTCCTGCAACTATTTTGTTAGCGGCCTCCGGTGTGGTGAAAGTAGCCTGAAATTTCGAGCCAGTGATGAAGCCTGGCGTCACAGCATTGACTCGCACTCCCTTGGGGGCGAGTTCGACCGCCAGACCGCGGGTGAGCGTGAGAAGGGCACCCTTGGCCGTTGCATAGGCAATCGCACCTATGGTGCCGCCCCGCCGCGCCGCCAGCGACGAGATATTAACGATGCTCGCTCCGCCACCGGTCGCGGCCGCGGCGACAAGGTGGGGAACAGCTGCGCGGGTAACCTTTCGGAAAGCCGTAAAATTGATCGACATGACTTCATGCCAAAACTTGTCGTCGGCCTCGCTAAAGACGCGCCGTCCCACCATGGAGCCAGCATTATTGACCAAGATGTCGAGGCCGCCGAGAGCTGCAACCGCTTCTGCGACGATCCGGTCGCATTCGCCCGCCACGGTTAGATCGGCGGCTGCACTGCCGAATTTGCGACCGAGAGCTTTCGCCTCGTCCCCAAGAGCCCGGGCGGCATCGGCGCTGCTATGGAAATGCACGAAGAGATCGCAGCCAGCTTTGAGAAAGTGGCGGCTGATGGCTAGGCCGATGCCCTGGGCTCCGGCAGTGACGAGGACTCGTTTACCGAGTAATTTGCTCATATAGAATTGCTTTATTGCGGGTTGAGTTGACATCAAACTTTCGGTTTAAGGATCTTTTACAAATTTTTCGTTCTGTGCGTTTTGATTCTAGATAGTTGTAATTTAGTGCTTGAACGCTTTCGCGGAACCGGCGAGAGCGTCCTTCTTTCAAGCTTTCTGCCATAGCTCGCGCAACCTGTGTGCAGCGTATTTCGGCCGACGGTCGCGAGTAAAAACTCCCTTCGGGTTCATTGTTTCAGGCAGGCGGACTGCCTGCGGTGTGCGATAATCCGCAAACGTATAGGGATGCCCTCCGACCACATAATCGTATTTGCTGAACGTGCGGAAGTACATTTCCAACATCTCGGCTTGATACTCCTCGCTATACATATCAGCGGGCTGCGAATGCACCCCAGCGATCGATACAGCGCCGAATTCCGTAACGATGATCGGCTTCTTGTGCTTTTCATGCAATTGGTTGAGCGCCGCTTCAAGGGCGCCTCTTGCTGCGTCTTGCAGCTGCCCGCCAAAACTGTACCAACCATAATACAAGTCGGTACAGATAATGTCACCGAGACCTACCCACTCATCGGGTCCGGGACCGGCAGCCACGAGTACGACCAGCCGAGACGGGTCTGTCTTGCGCGTGTAATCAAAGAGTGGTTGCAGGTACTTGACGCCGGCAGCAATGTTGCTTTCCAAGCTTCCTTGCCCAGGTGATAGCAACATCGACAGGCCTCCAAAAGGCTCGTTGCATACGCACCACATAATGACGCTCGGATGGTTCTTGTCCCTGGCGATGAGCTCCCCGAGGGCTTGCGCATGCTGGCTACGGCGGGCTTCGACCGTTTCCGCGGGACCCGAGAAGAACGGGTGATTCGCTGTCTCGTCGATCATCAGAAATCCGTATTCATCCGCGAGTATCATGGCCTCCTCGGGGTACGGATAGTGCGAGCGAAAGCTATTCGCACCGATCCATTTCATGAGTTCGAAGTCTCGAACGATAACCGGCATGTCGAGCCCGCGCCCGTGAATAGGAAAATCTTCCTGGTTGCAAAAGCCCTTCAAGAAGACCGGCTGACCATTTAGCAACAGCCGCTCACCAGCCACCTCGATCGTTCGGACACCGATCTTCAGCCGATACTCGTCAATCGGTTCTCCATCCCCAAGTCGGACCGAGAGCCGGTACAAAAACGGATCGCTCGGGCCCCACAAGCGCACGGACGGAATTCGGATCTGTCCCGACGCATGTCCTCCCTGCACCGAAACGCGAGTTGTTCGACGTCCATCGCCACTCTCAACGACAATCTCCGCGCTTCCACTCCAAGAGTTGTCTACTGCAAAATCGACATCCACGATGCCCGTCGGGCCGGCGAAGGAGGTCCTAACAGTCACATCGACGATGTAGTTCACCGGCGTGCTGAACAGCAACACAGGTCGATGCAATCCTGCATACGTGAAGGCATCTGCATGGACATTCGGGAATGGTTGCTGTGACACCATTGACGGTACACCAGCCTCCGCTTTCGGTTTTTCTCCCGCCGGCAGGCGATCTTGTCTAGGCGTGTTCTCCACAAGCACCAGCAAACGGTTGGCTTCATTATGCTTAACCGTCCCAGTAACTTCGAATGCAAAGGGCAAGTCACTGCCCAAATGCTCGCCGAGCAACTGTCCATTGAGCCAGACCTTGGCCCGATAATTCGCTGCGCCGAAGCGTAAATGAATGCGTTGATCGCGCCACCCCGAATCAACGAAGAACTCCGTCTCATACCACGCTACATCGAAATAGTTGCGCGCATCGTCAAAAATATCATTCCAGCTCGCCGGAACCGGAATCGATCGTGTCTCCGTTAGCCCAGAGTACCAACCAGAGCGTTCGCCTTCATTTTTTGGATCAAGCTTGAATTGCCACATTCCAGACAGATTCCGCGTTGATCGGGTCGGACCCTCGTGCGGGTAAAGAATCGAGGATCGCAGTGATTTGGGAATTATCTCCTTCTCTGCGGTCGCACCCGAGAGCATCTGAGTGCTACCGAGAACCGCGAGGCCGCCAACTGCTTTGATCACATCACGCCGCGTCAGCTGCGGCCCACTCTGCACTGGGGTAGTTGTCTTTGCTTCGATGTTCTCTTGTATAGTTTGGTTCATATGTTCCCTCATATATGATCTAGATTCTGCGTCTCTTCCCGACTATCACGCTGTAAGGCCAGGATTATTCCTTTCCAGGCGGCTGTTACTAATGCTCTATTGAACTGGACGATGATTCGATTGCTAAGAGTACGTGATTCCACATCAGAACGAATACTCAACAGCCGCTCTGGGATTTATTGGGGTTCCTGGAATTACCGAGTCACGCCGAGTTGCCCCCGAGATGTATTCCTCGTTAGTTGCGTTGTCGAGAAACCCTCTAACTGTCCACTGTCGCCAATGATATGAAACGGTGGCATTCCATAGGCCGATTGCCCGAATATAAAAGCTTGGCTGGTTTGGTATCGGCTTCGCGGCCGTGCTACCCGCCGCCAACCCCGTTGCAGAGTCACCCGCCACCCTTCCCTGGTGCACGTAGCCAATGCCGACGCCAAAACCCTTAAACATTCCAGCGGCCCTGTCGTAATGAACCCAGGCCGCCCCGGAATTTTCGGCGGTCAGCCGGAACGGAACCCCATTCGGGTCGCGGTTTCTAAAATTTGTGTAGCTGAACAGCATCGATAGCTCAGGCGTAACAGAGGCGTTCACCGAGTACTCCCAACCCCTTGCAATCCGATTCAAGAGCAGATTCGGAAGAGGGGGCACAGGCGCAGGGACCGTCAAATTAAGCTGGTTCAACACTGAATAGTTAGTCTGATAGATCTGGTAATAATCAACAGTGGCCATCGCTCTCCCGCCGAGAAATTTGAACCGCGCACCTTCCTCGTCTTGTTTTCCCTTCGTTTCGTCGACGTAAGGAACTGAAGTAGGAAGATTATCTTGCGGCTGCGCGCTCTCCGAGTGTCCATAGTAAACGGCGATATCCGGCGTAGCCTTGACCGTGACTCCGTAGTTCCTGAAAAGGGGACTCGGGTGGGATGAGTAGGGTACTTTGAAACTATTGCTACTCGTGTTCAGATAATTCCAATTCTTTGCCAAACCAATATTAATTACAAGACGGTCATTCTTGAAGAATTTCGCCACCTCATTCACATACGCATTCATATAGTTGCTACGGACGCTACTCCACGAGATCAAGGCGAGGGGTGTTGTCGCATCGATCGGTAATGTGCCCGTGAATAGGTTAACAGGGATCTGAGTGGTGCCGGAGTAATTTATTGTAACACCGCTCTGCACATGCGCAGCCATTCCCATCAATGTCTGTGAATGAAGTACTCCGAGTTCGTAATTAAATAGGTAATCATCCTGCACTGAGTAAGCGTAGAGATTGCTGCCATCTATATTGCTTTGTGTATTATAGACCCCGTTGGTACGGAGCGCAGGAATAGGAGTGAAGGTCGGGGCAGGTCCATATGTAAACCCCGGGGTCCAAGTACCTGTTAGCGGGTTATAGGCGCCTCCCTCTCCCGAGACGGGCACCAAATTAGGTACATTTGATTGCTGGATCAGTGCTTCTGCACGCGCAACAAAGTGCGTCGAAATGTTGTCATTAAATTGCCCGGAATAAAATAAAGTCCAGCAGCGATCGTCTGATTTGGCTCTGGTGTTTGCGTAGATCCTCTCAGCAGAATCCGGGGTGAGACCTTGCAGAATGATCGGATAGGTCAGTGGTCCCGTTGAAGGATCAATTGGAATACCCTTTTGACTGGCGTCGTTTTCATTGCCCCAACCGTACATATATTGCAATGTTAATAGGCCGCCGTGTTTGAACCGCCAGCTTGCCTCTACCATTGCATTGACGCCATGCTGGAAACCAGAGGCATAAACGTCATCATCTACACCGGATGCTATTACCCTGATTGCCACATTTTGTGATACAAGGCGATTCACGTCGATGTCCCCTTG
>Ga0207000_1218_pt1 | contig 15493 bp, 9 predicted proteins | sample Alteio_BWMinCont_90_FD_153498 | JGI IMG/M metagenome (GOLD analysis project Ga0207000, IMG submission 153498) | Enriched cells from forest soil in Barre Woods Harvard Forest LTER site, Petersham, Massachusetts, United States -... | ecosystem: Environmental > Terrestrial > Soil > Temperate forest >...
CGACAGTGAAATTCCATTCATAGGTATAGGGCAATTTGAGATTTGGGACAGTGATGTAGAGGCTGGTGGCCGGAAGGCTTGGGTTGGTCAGGCTCGGAGTGGTAACGGTGGCATCGTACGGGAATGCAGTCCCGGCGGGCAGAAATTTTCTGACGACAAACGGCCACGAACCAGCGAAGGCTTGCAGTTGGCCGCCCCAGCCAAGGTCATAGTAGACGCCAAAGCCACCGCGCAGAACGGTCTGAAGGTTCTGCTTTTCAAGCAGTTGATAAGCAAGCCCGACGCGCGGAGCGAAATTTCCGTAAGTGGTATGCCAGAGTGGCGTGCCCTGGGGTGCAAAGGCTATCGAAGAAGGATTATTAAGGCCGGTTACCGTCAGAGGGTCGAGACCGTTCTGCTCTTTCGGATAGAAGTTGATCTCCCATCGCAAGCCATAGGTCACTGTAAGGCGTCGAGTGATTGTCCAAGTATCTTGACCATAGGTCGAGGTGCTTAGGAAGACTGGGAATCGCGGGGGAGCAAAGGACAGTAGCTGGCCAAAATTGATCTGTCCAGTGTCTGCTGCGGCTGCGCTATTGAAAATAGCGCTCCCATTGAACCTGAGTACATTGAACTCCGGAAACAGCCGTCGATAGTCAATTCCAAACTTCAGTTGATGCGACCGCTTCGCAATCGACAGGCTATCAGTGAAGTTCAGCTGCCTTTGCGCGTTGTTGTCAAGACTCGCATTTCCTTGCTGGATGAATGACCCACCAATTGCGAAGACGAAGTTTACAGGAGTGGTAGAGCCAAAGGATTGGGGAAAATACTGAGACAAAGGGATAGGGGCTGCGCCCCCGAAGTTATCGAGCAACTGTCTATTGGTTGTATCATTTCTGCTCCAATTGAACCGAAGATCATCGACCGTGCTCGGACTGATCGTCGTAGTGGCTCCGATGGTGAGGGTCTGAGTCTTGAGATTGATGTGGCCTATTCCACTGAGGGCGCCACCAAAGGGTCCGCGTGTAGTGAGGCTCGAGGGAGCGTAGTTATATCTTCCAAAAATCGTCAGCTTATCGCCGACTTTCTGATCGATCCGGATACTGGTGGCATCGAGGGAGGTCGGGTTTGAGTAGCTCGCCGAAAACAGCGCAAGACCATTTGTGGTATCCGCACCGTTCGGGAGGGGGAAGGCGTTCAAGAAGGGACGGATGCTGGCTGGGAGCAACGCCGAAGTGCGCGACGCCACGGACGGTACTTGGGTGATCGACGTTACCGGCTGGCGCAAGCGTAAACCTTCGTAAGAGAAAAAGAAGAAAGTCCGGTTCCTGAGAATCGGACCACCAAAGACTCCGCCAAAATCGTTTTGCCTTTCATCGGGCTTCGGGAGCCCTTTGGCGTTGGCGAACCAATCGTTGGCGTCGAGGACGGCATTGCGAAAATAATCGAACGCTGCGCCGTGAAACGCGTTGGTTCCAGATCGGGTGACAATCAACACCTGTGCTCCGGGCGTGCGCCCGAACTCGGCAGCATAGGTAGATGTGAGGACTTTAAACTCCTGCAGCGCATCGATGGAGACGAGATTGTTCAAACCTCCAACCACTGTGGTTGCCGGAAGAGTACCTCCTGCGACTTGGCCAAGAACGGTATCCGCGACAGCGGCGATGTTTGCGGACACACCGTCCACGTTGAAATAGTTGGCGTCCGGCCGCTGCCCATTGACGCTGAACTGCCCGGCGTCTTCTTCGTTGGCCTTGGTCAGCACAACTCCCGGCGTCAGCGTGATCAGAGATTGAAAGCTGCGTCCGTTGAGGGGAAGATTTTCAATAAATTGCCTATCCACAACGGTGCTGATTGCCGCTGACTCAGTAGTCAGCAGCGGCGCGCCGGATTCGACCGTGATGGTCTCAGACGTGGAACCAAGGGTCAGCGCGAAATTGAGTTCCATGGCGTCCTGGACGTGAAGGGTGACGTCTGGCTTGATTAGTTTTTTGAAGCCGGGTTTCTCGATTTCGAGGCGATAGAGGCCCGGAGGGAGATTGGTCAGGAAGTATTCGCCGGAGGGGTTGGTGGTGGTTTCGTAGCGGAAATTGGTGGCAGTGTTGATAGCGGAGATTTTCGCATCGGCGATGAGGGCGTGGGAGGGATCGGTGACGCGGCCGGAGAGGGCGGCGCTGGTGGATTGGGCACGAAGAACCGACGAAAACAAAACAAGGAACAAGAATCCGAGTGCACAAGTGCAGCGCATAATTTCACCCCAACAACACGCCCAGGCGGCGAGCCTACTGTGGACCTTGTAATGGGTCAACACCCAAAGGGGTCGCGAGGCAAACTAGAAAGGGTCGCATCGGTATAACTCGGAAGAGTGATGCGGTGGACCGCCTTTGCTGAGATAAATGAGAGTAAGATGCGGGGATTGTGACGAAAACGCAAGGACGAGGGCGAAGAATCGGCTCGCCAAGCCGGGTACTGGTGCGCGTGGCAATGGCGTGCATCGTGCTGGCGGGTGTGCTTCTGCTGTGCTGCCCTGGTGCGTTCGCGTTGAATCCGGCGCTGGACGTCAGTCAGTACGCACATACGGCGTGGAAGATTCGCGACGGCTTTTCCAAAGGCATCATCTTCGCAATTGCGCAGACGCCCGACGGTTATCTCTGGCTGGGGACGGAATTCGGCCTGCTCCGTTTCGATGGCGTTAAGGCAATTCCCTGGCAGCCGCCAGAGGGTCAGAGTCTTCCTTCCAGCAATATCAGAGCGCTGCTCTCGGCTCGGGACGGGACGCTTTGGATAGGTACTTTGGAAGGGCTCGCAAGCTGGAAGGAAGGCAAGCTGACTCAGTACGCGGAAACTGCAGGACAGGTTGTTAAGACGCTACTCGAGGATCGTGAGGGAATGGTATGGGTTGGCACATTTGCGGGCCCCATTGGGAGATTGTGCGCAATTCGGCGTGGCAACATCCAGTGCTACGGAGACGACGGCAGTTTCGGCCGGGGGATGTTCAGCTTGTATGAGGACAGCAAAGGCAATCTCTGGGCCGGGACGGTGACCGGGCTGTGGAGATGGAAGCCCGGTCCTCCAAGACTCTACCGCATGTCTGAGCTGGTGCCCGACATCATAGGCCTGGCAGAAGGTGAAAACGGCGTACTCTTGATCAACATGAAGGGCGGACTTAGACAGCTCGTTAATGGGAAAATCGAGCCATATCCGCTCCTGGCCAGGCGGAGGTTCGCCCCAGGAAAGCTACTCCGGGATCGCGATGGCGGCCTGTGGATCGCAACTCAAGGCCAGAGCCTCTTGCATGTGCATCAGGAAAGAGCGGATGTGTTTACGCCGTCCGACGGTCTCTCCGCCGACTTCATTGATACTGTCTTTGAAGATCGTGAAGGCACCATTTGGGTCGCCACCCAGAACGGCCTCGACCGCTTTCGCGACTTCGCCGTCCCCACGATTTCGGTCAAGCAAGGTTTGTCGAATGGCTACGTTAGGTCCATTCTAGCGGCCAGCGATAAGAAGGTTTGGCTCGGCACCCAAGATGGCTTGAACCGATGGAGCGATGGTCAAGTCACGGTTTATCACAAGCGTAGCGGGGCTGCCGGATGACAATGTGCAGTCCCTCTTTCAGGACGATAGCGGACGAATGTGGGTCTCCACACCGCGCGGTATCGCCTACCTCGACAATGGCCGTTTCCTTCCCGTAAGCGGACTGCCCAACGCGGTAACTTCCATTACCGGAGACACTGCGGGGAATGTCTGGATCAGTGACGAGCATCGGGGCCTTTTTCACCTGGTTCGGAAACATGTGGTCGAACAGATTCCCTGGACCAAGCTTGGAATTAGACCCTCAGCCCGGGCTCTAGCCGCGGATCCTTCGGGGGGGTGGACTGTGGCTTGGATCGTTTGCAGGTGGCGTGACGTATCTCAAGGACGGTCGGGTTCGCGCATCGTACGGAGTAACCGATGGTTTGGGCGAGGGGAGGGTCGACGACTTTCAATTTGGCCGGGACGGAACGCTCTGGGCCTCAACTCAAGGCGGACTGAGCCGGATAAAAAACGGCCACATTGCCACGCTTACGAGCAAGAACGGATTGCCCTGCGATACAGTTCACTGGATGATGGAAGACGACGAGCATTCGGTCTGGCTGGACATGGCGTGCGGCCTGGTTCGCATTGCGCGCCCCGAGTTGGATGCCTGGGTCAGCGATCCGAAGCGGACGATCCAGACCACAGTTTTGGACAGTTCGGATGGAGTGAGGAGGAATTCGAGCAGTAGCGGCAACAGTCCCAGTGTTGGCAAGACGGCAGATGGAAAATTGTGGTTCCTGCCTATCGACGGTGTCAGCGTGATCGATCCGCGTCACCTCGCCTTCAACAGACTTCCGCCACCGGTGCACATCGAGCAAATCACCGCGGACCGCAAGACTTACTGGCAGAACTCGTACGGTGATGCATCCTCCTCGCCCTCGAAGCTACCGCCGCTGGTGCGCGATCTCCAGATCGACTATACGGCGCTCAGCCTGGTCACGCCGGAGAAGGTGATGTTCCGGTACAAGCTGGAAGGGTGGGACCGCGACTGGCAAGACGTGGGCAACCGGCGGCAGGCGTTCTACAGCAATCTTCCTCCGCGACACTACCGCTTCCGGGTGATGGCTTGCAATAACAGCGGCGTCTGGAACGAGACTGGAGCGTTCCTGGATTTTTCTGTGGCTCCGGCGTACTACCAGACGGTTTGGTTCCGTTCTCTGTGCATGGCTGCTTTTCTGGTTCTGCTCTGGACGCTCTATCAATTGCGGCTGGAACAACTGGCGCGGGAGTTCAACGCAGGACTGGAAGCACGCCTCAACGAGCGGACGCGCATCGCGCGGGAACTCCATGATTCGCTGCTGCAAGGCTTTCAAGGATTGATGTTCCGGCTGCAAGCGGTGCGCGACCTGCTTCCCGGGCGAGCGAGCGAAGCCATGCAAGCGCTCGACATCGCTCTGGAGCGCGGAGACAAGGCAATCGCGGAAGGCCGGGACACAGTCTCGGACTTGCGCGAGCCCATCATGGGCGACAGCGACATTGCGCAGGCACTGACCGCACTTGGCAAGGAACTGGCGCTGCAGGGCGGCAACGGCCTGGTGCCGTGCGTGCGCGTGCTGCTGGAAGGGAAACAGCGAGAGCTGAATCCCATGCTGCGTGACGAAATCTACCGCATTGCCCGCGAGGCGTTGCGAAACGCGTTCCGCCATGCCCGAGCGCAGAAGATCGAAGCGGAGATTACCTACAGTGATTCCGAGTTTCTTTTGCATGTTCGAGACGACGGGGGTGGGATTGATCCTGAGGTTGCCAATCAAGGAGCGCGTGCAGGACACTGGGGGCTGCCGGGGATGCGCGAACGCGCGAAGAGCTTTGGCGGAAAGCTGGAAGTCTGGAGCGAACACGGAGCTGGGACGGAAATTGAGTTGAGTGTTCCTGGGGCAATTGCTTACGGCAAATCCGAACCGCGTCGCAGATTCTGGTTTTGGCGAAAGAAGATTGGGGAATCCGATGGGCAGCAGTCCTAAGACGGACACGAGTCCTACGGTAATTCGCGTTCTCTCGGTTGACGACCACGCTCTGATACGCGAAGGAGTCGCGGCGCTCATCGCCAATCAGAAGGATATGCGTTTGGTTGGCGAAGGGGCGAATGGGCGCGAGGCGATTGAACAGTTCCGGTCGCACCGGCCGGACGTCACTTTGATGGACTTGCAAATGCCAGAAATGAATGGGATCGATGCGCTTATTGCGATTCGGAGTGAATTTCCGGACGCGCGGATCATTGTGCTGACGACCTACGCGGGCGACGCGCTGTGCAAGCGGGCGATGAAAGCCGGCGCGCAAGCGTATATCTTAAAAGGCAACGTGCGGAAGGATCTTTTGGACACGATCCGAGCTGTGAGGGCCGGGAAAAAAATACTCCACGCGGAAGTTGCCGCGGAGCTTGCCACTCATGCTGCCGATGACGCTCTGAGTGAAAGAGAGATTGAGGTTCTTTCCCTGATTGCAGCGGGAAATTCGAACAAGCTGGTCGCCGATCAGCTAGCGATCTCGGAGGATACGGTCAAGGGCCACGTCAAGAACATCCTTTCCAAGCTTGGCGTCAATGACCGAACCCACGCGGTGACCGCAGCTTTGAAGCGCGGAATCATCGAGTTATAAATCCCTTCTAAACCACCCAAAAGAGTCTAAAGCGTCCCTCACATTTGGGGATTCGCAGGCTCCGCCTATCCCGTTACATTTGCCTCGTACGAGTGTGAAATTACGGCGAAGTAAGGGGAAAACTTGCAACGATTGTTTACGATGTTTCCTGGAGGTTGGCCCGGGGCTGGACTTCTTATTCTGCGGGTGGCCGCGGCAGTTCGGTTGTTCGTTGGTATCAGCACTCTGGGCGGAGTGTCTCATTCTTGGCACCATGCACTCCAATTCGCAATGCTGACTGTAGGGATACTTCTACTTGCGGGCCTGTGGACCCCAATCGCGGGAGCTTCGCAGGCGATTATCCAGTTAGGAGCAATCTTTACTCCCGGAAACGCGATTCTTCACTTCCTGCCCGCGGCCCTGGGAGTGAGCCTGGTAATGCTCGGACCAGGTGCGTGGTCCCGTGGACGCCCGTCTGTTTGGTCGGAAGCGAATTGATATTCGTGGACGCTAAAGTCCCTCTGATGAAGGCATCACGAAGTACCTCCCACGTTGAAAACAACGGACTTCCATTTGGTTTTCTTGGGCTGAGTTAGTTCTCTATCACCCAAAAGAAGTATTCTCCCCGCCTATGATATAGGCACTAGACGCGCCCCGAAATAGCTGGGAGTCCGCGACCCCATTTGGGGTTGTCCGCAGACGAGACAGGCTCCACAATGCGCGCAATGAACAAAGAGATTTAGAAAAGGTGCAACGATTCTAGGTCAGGGGGCAACTCATGGCTAGCGCGGCAATATTCATCGCTGATCCACAGCAGTCTCAAGAGAGACTCCAACACGAGAACCTGGCTCTGCGAGATGGAATCGATAGAGCACCGATGTGCGACGAGATCGTCGGACCGTCTGCCGCATTGAAAAGGGTACTGTCTCTCGTATCCAAGGTCGCTCCCACGGACGCGAGTGTTCTGATTACCGGCGAAACCGGGACAGGCAAGGAACTTGTTGCGCGTGCGATCCATCGGCGGTCGCGGCGCTCCTCACGCGCTTTTGTAAGCGTAAACTGCGCAGCCATCCCGCGCGATTTGATCGCCTCAGAATTGTTTGGACATGAGAAAGGTTCTTTTACCGGAGCGTTGCAGCGGCGCTTGGGCCGCTTCGAATTGGCAGAGGGAGGCACGATCTTCCTCGACGAAGTGGGTGAACTTCCTGTCGAAACCCAGATTGCTTTGCTACGCGTTTTGCAGGAACACGAATTTGAACGTGTCGGCGGAACTCGATCCATCCAAACAAATGTTCGTGTGATTGCTGCCACGAACCGTAACTTACAGGCAGCTATCTCTACCGGAACTTTTCGCAGCGATCTCTATTATCGTCTAAACGTTTTTCCGATTGAGATGCCTCCTCTTCGGGAACGACGAGAAGACATTCCTGTGCTGGTCGAATACTTCGTCGATCATTGCGCGAGGAAAGCGGGAAAGAACATACAGGGGATAACTAAGGAAAGCCTCGACTTGCTTCGCTCCTACCCCTGGCCAGGAAACATCCGCGAATTGCAGAACGTGATTGAGCGATCTGTCATCATGTGCGAAACAGAGAATTTCTCGGTCGACAAGACCTGGCTTGCTCAGCAACCGCTTGCGACCGAACCGAAAACCCCGCTGGATCTCTCCGAAAAGCTCGCCGCTGAGGAAAAAGGAATGATTGAGGCTGCCTTGCGAGAAAGCGCAGGGCGGGTCTTCGGACCTTCCGGCGCGGCCACCAAACTAGGCATAGCCCGATCTACCCTGGAGTCCAAGATTCGATCACTGAAGATCAGTAAGAACAGTTTTAAACCCTTCGCTGAAACGCTATCTCGCCGGTCTTGCTTGGAATCGGTTCAATAGCCCCCAATGCGAATGCGCTAGGAAATTGCGGGAGCCTCGGTGACCGCGGCGCTGGGTGCAGAAATGTTAGGTCTTTTCGTTGCACGACGTGATGTGCACCAAGCATGGTGACGACCACCGCGATCTACCCTCGCCAAAAGTTGGGTCCAACTTGGGTCCAAATACTGACAAACTCGGTCCAAAACCATGTACTATGACGCAGCACAAAGCTAGGCGGACCAATCAGATAACATTCCTACCGCTGCCTTGGGCGCAGGAGGTCCCGAGTTCAAATCTCGGCGCCCCGACCAAAACATCTCGCGTGTTTTCTTTAGTTTAGTGAAAGGGCCGTTCACCTCAACCCCCATCTGTGGAATTCTGGCAGACAGGAGTTCTCAATTCGCAAGTGGTTTAGTTTCCGAGAGTTCGCCAAATGACGAATTTTGCAAAAACGTGGGAGGCAGGCGTGCTATTCAGAAACGCACGCCATCTGGCAAGTATGGGGGAAATTCAGGGGACTCTGTGCATTTCTCGTCTACTCACGCTTCGGAACTGCAAATTGGTGATCACCAGGACGACCGCGCCCGAGTGACTGGCAACGCTGACATAACGCGATTAGGTAAGAGTTGCACAATGCGGAACCTAACCATACGGCTAGGAAGGCGAGTTACGCCAATCGCCAAATGCAAAAGTGAACCTCCGGAGCTGTGCTTTGTCCCCAGCAGCGTAGATGTCTTCCACAGCTAGTGTGGGCAAAGGCCTTTCGGTTGCCAGTCGGAAACCATGCCCCACGGTTTCGACGAGTCGTGGACAATCATAAACAGTGCATCCCGTTTCGCTGAACCAGTGATATTTAGTTGCATCGGAGTGTTGGCCGGAGCCACCATGCCCTCGCCAGCTCCCGCTCGCATGGCCCCAGCCGGAGTTTCTAGGCACTGCTCGCCCGTAAAGATATAAAAGATCTCTGGCCCTGGATGCGTGTGGACTGCACGCGAGACCGCAGGTCTCATCTCTAAGTCGAACGCGGCCTCGGCGACATCTAGGACGTAACCCTCGGCAGGAGGCACATCAGGGATGGGCCCGATCTCGATCAAGAATGTTCCCCCGGCCGATCGCTGACCCTTGTTTCCCAGCGTAAGAAGCCAAATCTTTCCCATTGCCTCAACAACTGCACTAGATGGAGTGGCCGCCGCCTGCGCCCTTTCGCTTGTTGAGAACGTTTCTAAGCGCAGAAACAGAGTACCGCTTGGCAGCTTGGTGAACCGAGTGTGAGCGAGAATCGCACACTCCATATTGTTCGGCCGTTTCCCAGGCGTGGGAGAATCCGGGCACGTCACGAGCTCATGTTGAGTAGGGCGCGACGCTTTGTCATCCGCAGATTGAGCCGTTGCGGGCTGTGCAGAAACAAAGATCGACGACATATAAGCAGCGAACAAGAAGTTTCTAACGGGGAGCAAAATGTATCCTCCTGCGCGACACTGTGAGGGTTCTTGTCCCAGAGGTGCAATGGCCTAGATGTGTTCTGTAGGTGGCGCGCTGATTCCGGTAGAAGTGGTGTGCTCACAGTTACTTCCGAATCCGTGTTCCCCGAGTATCCAGAAGCAAGTATCAGCTCATCGGTCGTTTTTCCATCGCGTGATAAGCGTCAGCGGCGAGGGACTGTTGGACGGTAACGAGTTGACGAGAAAACGTCCATCAGGTGCAACGTCGTACTGGAAGCCAGAAAGATTGGGCGCAACGATGCGCGTGTGGAATACAGTACGCGGCCGGCCCGCCCTTCCGTTCGCCGGGTCGAAGCTGACTGCCATGAGCTTCCGATCGGGCGCTACATAAAAGATCTGTCGGCCATCGCGGCTCCAGCGTGGCTGGGCACCGCCGGGGCCCGAAATCGGCATTCGATCTCCGGTAGCGGGGAACCGCTGCACAACAATCCCGCCCCCACCAGCCACGCCGCCTTGACCGATATACGCAATCCATCGCCCGTCCGGTGAGAACTGCGCCTCTGCTCCGGGTCCAAAAGGATCGGTGGACTGGTTCTGAGCGGAATAGATGCCTAGACAGGGTAGTCCTCCTTCGGTTGTCAGGAAAGCTAGATAACCATCGCGGGACCAGCAATTCGGGACCATTGAACGGCCACGCAACAAGATCTGCGGCGAACCGGAGCCGTCCGCGGGCACTCGGACCAAATTACAAACGGAGCCGGTGGTGGAAGCATATGTGATTTGCTTGTCGTCCGATGACCAGACTGGCCATCCGACGGTATCGCTCGGTTCGCTCAGACGGAGACTGACGCCCCGCTCCAGGTCGTACACCCGAATCGAGTATTTCCCATTGTGAGCGTCATCCGACGAGACGGCGAGGAATCGTCCGTCCGAGGAAAAACTGGGATCGCGGTACGCGTTTTGCGATACGGGACCTAGTTCCTTGCCCGACGGGTCGAACCAGATCAGCCGAGTGGCAGAATCTAAAGTCGATTGAAAGACGATTACTCCAGCGTCCGAAACAGTGAATCCCGACGCTGAAAATACACGCTCTCGATCTACCTCCTGCTGTGTGATGCAAGCGAACGAGCCAGTCAGCTCGAGCTTCATCACGTCGAACGGCTGTGCTACCAGAGTGCAGTCACGGACATACAGTAGGTGTCCTGAAGTATAAACAACGTTGCCTGCAATCTCCGTCGACAGCAGTCTCAGTTGATCTGAGCCGAGCGTTCCGATGTAAATGCCATTGCCGATGTCGTCTGAATCTGCACTCCTGAAAACGTAGAATAGGAAATGATGATCGTCCGGCAAGAAGGACGGGAAGCAGTGAGTCTGTTCCACGCTTGCGCGTGCCGAGATTGCCGGCGAGGGGGGACCACCCGAGGGGCGAACACGATGAAGAGGCCCGATTACGGACGGTGCGAAGAGAATCGTTCCGTCGCGGTTCCACGCGCCACCGTGACCGGAAGGTGCGTCGCACAGAGCTCGAACAGTCCCTCCCCCAAGCTCGATAATCTTCAGCTTTCGATCGGCGAAGAACCCGACGCGCTCGTTATCCGGAGCCCAGAACGGGAATGTCGCCCCCTCTGTAGCCGATAATCGAAGCGTTCCTACTCCAGAAAGGTCCCGGATCCAAAGCGCACTTTCCCCTTCGTTATCCACGGCGACGAATGCCAAGCGTCGGGCATCCGGAGAGATCGTGAACCCATATGAGAGGAAAGACTCATCCGGCGGTGGAAGCAGAGAAGAGCGAAGCAGCCGACGCTGCGGTGTGGCGTCGCCTGGATTGCCATTAACGGAGATAACGGGCTGCTCGGCATTAGATGCTGTTGCGTGAACCGGCGCGATAAATCGATAGCCGCGCTTAGGAAGCGTTTCGATGAACCGTGGGTTCTCCGCTGAGTCTTCCAGAGCTTCACGCAAGCGGTTGATGGCCTTGTTTAGTCCACGCTCGAAATCGACAAAGGTGTGAGCGCCCCAAAGCGTCTTGTGCAGCTCATCACGGGTGACCACCTGGCCCCGACGTTCCAAGAGCATGGTCAAGATCTGAAACGGCTGCTCCTGAACCTTGATCCTGACGCCAAGCTTGCGCAACTCGCCTGTTTCGAGATTGGCTTCAAACACTCCAAAGCGAATCACGGCTTGCCCCCGACAAGTAACGTTCTACTGGACTATGAAGAACTGTAACATTTCGAGGTTGCAAAGCGGCGAGCCGAGTACGGTCCTCAGTAATGGATGGCTCTCCTGTAGCGGGGCTAGTGCTCGTCCGTCGGACTTGTACCGATAAGCGCGCTAGCGTTTGACTAAACCACCGCATTTACCGCCCTTCGCCTCCTCTTCGCTATGGGGAAAATTCGGGGGACTTCATACATGCGCAGCCACATGTCCCTACATCGTGCCACTACCAAATATTTTTCTAATTCGTTTGTTTTCAAAACTGAGATTGAAAAGGAAGGGCTTCCGAGAGGTAGCACGCCTGCCTTGGGCGCGGGAGGTCCCGAGTTCAAATCTCGGCGCCCCGACCAAAACATCTCGCGTATTTTTCTTGGCTTATCAAAACTCCACTTCACCTGATTCTTCTCTGTGGAATTCCCCCAGGCAGGAGGTCTGGATTCGCAAGTCGTTTAATTCCCAAGACTTCTCCGCACGCTGAGTTTGCAAAAACACGGACAGGCAGGAGTGCAATCCAGAAGCTATTGAACAGAGGCAAGTTAAGCGCGCGTCATCCGGCCAGGAAAATTCAGGGGCCTCTGTGCATTTCTGGTCTCATCAATCTTCGGAAATGCAAATCGGTGATCATGCGCTCTTTAATCGCCAGTGGATAATCGGCAGGTGAAATCAACCGTTCGGTTAAAGGCCAAGAAGACGCGGGCATTTGTCGTCTGCGTGCGCCAGGCGGATTCTATTTCGTCAGGCCGATCTGACGGAGGAGCGCCTGGAAACTTGGAATGGCGCGGAGCGAGTCGGCCATGGGATCCACGTTCAAGAAAATCAAATAATCGGAATGTTCGTTGTAAGCTTTCTCGAGCAGGGCGATTCCATCCTTTGAATCGCCAAGACTGGTGTAGAGGGCTGCGGAGTAGAGCGCGGGAACGTAGCGGCTTCTAGACTGCTCCTTCAATCGGTCGAGAGCCTTACGCGCCACCGCGGGATTGCCGGCCTTGGCCTCCGCATAGCCGATGGCCATAACCATCGCGGGCGTTTCGCCGAGCGACGCTTCTGCTTTTCGATACTCCGCAATCGCTTCCGGATACATGCCCTTGGCCAGGTAGGCGCGTCCAAGATGAAAATGGGCGAGGGCGTAATTGGGATCGAGTTCCAGCGTCTGCCGGCATTGCGCGATGACTTCGTCGTAGTGTCGCGAATAGTAGAGCGTCTCGGCGACCGCCGTATGCATCAGGACGAGCAAGGGGTCTGCATCGCGCGCGCGCTTCATCTCCTCCAAGGCTTCGCTCAGGCGGCCTCTTGCCGCCAGCAATTCCGCGTACCATTCATGAGCGGTGGCGTAATTGGGATTGAGATCGATCGCACGATGAAACTCCTTCTCGGCGGCGCTCCAATCCCAGTCGTAAACCATGCTGACGTAGGCAAGCGAGGCGTGCGCTTCGGCCAGCCCGTCGTCCAGTTGAAGGGCTTTCTGCGCCGCTGCTTTGGCTTTGGGCATGGCTTCATTGGGCGGCAGTGCATCGTTCGGCGAAGAGCCGAGCAGCGCATAGGCATCGGCAAGGCCGGCGTGAGCGGGCGCGTAGTTCGGGTCCTGAGCGATAGCCTGCTCGTAATCCTTAATGCTTTTGTGAAAGTCCTCGATGGTGCGCTTGGACCAGTAGAAGCGTCCGTGCAAATAGGCGGCATAAGCTTCCGGGTTGACCTTTCCCGGACTATTCAGCCTCAGTTGATCTCCAGCGCTGAGATTCAGCTTCAGCCTTTCCGCGATGGTCCGCGCCAGATCGTGTTCGAGAGTAATAACGTCGCTAGAGTCGCGCTCGTAACTCTCGCCCCACAGGTGCTGGTCACGCGCGCCATCTAACAATTGCACGGTCACGCCCACGCGGTCCCCTGAACGCATCACCGAACCTTCAACAAGAGCATCGACGTTGAGCTCACGAGCGATCTGCTGCAGCGGTTTCTTTTCGCGCTTGTACAGCATGACGGAGGTTCGCGAAGGAACGCGCAATCCGTGAATTTTTCCCATTTCTGAGGTCAACGCTTCAGTCATGCCATCGGTGAAGTATTGCTGCTCAGGGTCGCCAGAATAGTTGTCGAAGGGAAGGATGGCGATAGAGCGGATAGGACCGGCTGCGCGGCGAGCTAAGATCCAACTCCGGGCGCCGCCGAAATACAATGCGAGTAAGAGGGAACCGGCAACTGCAAATACAATCAGCGCCTTCCTACCAACACCTCTTCTCCCAACAGTGTCGCGCGAGCCCGCGCTAGCCACCGCGACTGACGCTCCGTCACCTCCCTGCGCATAACTTATCGACCGTGCCGCGGTGTCGCTGCCTTCCACGCGCTCGACTGACGGGAGGAAACGATAACCACGCTTCGGCAGAGTCTCAAGGAAGCGAGGCGTGTCGGGATCGTCTCCCAGTGCGGCGCGAATTTGCTGGACGCAAACGTTCAGGCCGCGCTCAAAATCAACGAACGTTTCGCTGCCCCAGACCTGCTGCTGGATCTCTTCGCGGGTGACGGCCTTGCCGGGACGACTGGCGAGTATGAATAGCACCTTGAAAGGCTGGGGCTGCAGTTTGATCCGGTGGCCAGCCTTGCGCAATTCACCCGCTTTGGGGTCGAGTAGGAAGTCTCCGAAGCGCAAGGATGAGGGCGCAGACGATTCCACGCGGTTGGTTCCCCTTAGTCCCCGGGATTATACTCGATTGGCGCGCTTCATCACCTTTCTGGTTCCTTCCGCTAAGTTCTGTCCTGCCAAGCAGTTAGATATTAACAAGAAGAAGACAAGATCTTGGCCTGCCATGCATTGTCGCCAGCCGGGATTTGCCCTACGGTGGCCGCGAGGTCGGTAAATCGGTGCCCCAGACTGTCGACAACACCCTCGACCTTCGAACTGGTGAAGCGATTGCTTTCCCAGATCATTTGTTTCGTGCCTTGGCGGGCGTGGTTAGGTCGAAGCCGTCGACGGCTCCAAATTTTTCTTTTGGACACAGGGCGCAAAATGCCGCGGAGTGACTCGATGATACGGAGATATATTCACGGCAATGCCAACGGAGTAGAAAGCACTAGCCTGGAGACCATGGTGAATCAAGGCGCAGTCGCTTCCGCGAAGCCGCTGCAAGCCTCCCGGTGGGTCCTTCCCACTTGGAAAGACCCGAGAATTCCTTTTGCCGCGCTGCTCACCCTATACGCCATTCTAGGTTGCACCGTTCTCGGATTTAATCGCAGCCCGGGCCAAATCCTGTTGACCATCGCAGTCGGCTGCTTGCTGGACATGTTCCTGCATTGGTTGTTTTTCCGGCGTGAATGGATCGTTCCCCTGAGTGCGTACATCAGCAGCATTTCCATTGCCTTGCTGCTGAACTATTCGCACAACCACTATCTGCTTTTCTTGCCTGTTTTTTTCTGCATCGCTTCGAAATACATCTTCACGTTTCACGGGCAACACGTCTTCAACCCCTCTCTTTTTGGTGTCGTTGCGGCGCTGTTGCTGGGCGGGGGCCTGTTCTCTTCTGCGCCCGCCTACCAGTGGGGCGGAAACATTGCGATGGCGGCGTTTCTAGTCACGGCGGCGCTGGCGCTTTTCGTTTTCAAGGTAGGGCGCACTCCGCTCATTCTCAGCTTTCTGGTTTTCTACTCGCTTGCAACACTTCTTCGCGCCTATCTCATTCGGTGGCATGTGCCTGCCGAAGTGCTGATCCTGGGGGCGCTCACGTCCTCGCGCTTCTATCTCTTCACGTTCTACATGATGACCGACCCAAAGACGTCGCCGTCTGGGACGCGTGCGCAGGTCTTGCGGGCGCTTTTAATTGTGATCGTAGATCTATGGCTGCACACACGTCAATCGCTG
>Ga0207000_1026_pt4 | contig 15360 bp, 12 predicted proteins | sample Alteio_BWMinCont_90_FD_153498 | JGI IMG/M metagenome (GOLD analysis project Ga0207000, IMG submission 153498) | Enriched cells from forest soil in Barre Woods Harvard Forest LTER site, Petersham, Massachusetts, United States -... | ecosystem: Environmental > Terrestrial > Soil > Temperate forest >...
CTTGCCATAACGCCAACCGTGCTCGCATCAGAAATTAGCGCACTGAGTACAAGCACAAGCAATCTACAATTACAAATTAATCTACTTTACTCTGATACAGCATTTCTCCAGTCAGAGATTGATGCAGTCAATCAAAGTGGAATTGATACCTTTGCATTTGCAAGCCAATGCTGTTCAAATTTGAGCAGCGCAACAAATACACTCCAAATAGAAATCAACAATACCAACATTGCACTGGCATCACAGATTGATCTTTTAAACGCCACTACAGCATTGCAACGCTCAGCCATTGCTGCTGTATCAAGCGCTCTTGTTGTTGCAGAAACCGCCATTGGTGTTTTATATACAACCACAGCCCTGCAAGCTTCAGCCATCGCGGCTGTAACAACTGCCGCTAGAACATTCAGCTTTGAACTAGCAGTAATTTCTACAAGCACGGCCAAGCTACAATCAGAAATAGATGCATTAAGAATAAGCTCTTCATCATGTTGTAGTATGCTTGCAACAAGCACTGGATATTTGCAATCACAAATAGATCATCTTGCTTCAAGCAGCGCTATCCAATCTCAATTTGCACAACTCAACACAGCTACCATCTTTTTACAAAATGAAATAACCTCCTGTTGCGACATGTTGACTATGGAAACAATTTTCTTGCAATCGCAGATCAATACGCTGCAAACAAGCACAGGAGCTCTTCAATCACAGATCGGCGTCCTAAGTACCAGCACAACAAGTATTAACAATGCATTAATTTCCTGCTGTGACATGTTAACCATGGAAACAATTTTCCTACAATCAGAGATCAATACACTGCAAACAAGCACAGGGATACTTCAATCACAGATTGACATTATATCAACGTTGACTGGTCCAGGAGGAGGTCTGTTCCTTCAGTCAGAAATAAATGCGTTAAATACAAGCACAACCAACATTTCAAACCAATCGCAATCCTGTTGCTCTGCTCTGTCCACAAGTACGGGTCTTTTGCAATCAGAAATCGATGTCATAAATGGCAATATAGGAGAGTTATGCACAATACTTGTCACTGGAACAGTTAGCTTTAATATTGGCATGCTCCCTGCAGCAAACCAAACAATTATCTTTAAGTTTGACCCATGCTACCTGTGCAACGAAATACCAACACTGCTGTTTGATCCAATTATATTTGGCAATGGAGGAGTTGTTGAATTGCAACCGTGTTCTCGAATGTTGTTTGAAGGTGATGGAATAGTGGCACTTAACACCGGAACACAGTTTGCATTTACCGGGACTCCATTTGATCCGCTAATGAGCAATTGGCCACAACTTATAGTACAAGATGGTGCACGTATTCAAATTGCGACCGGTGCCACCGTTACATTTGGTGGATTGCCTACGGCAGGTGGGGCCGGTACATTAATTTTACGACGCGATGCGCATCTGATTCAAAACAGTGCTTGCCATGTGATATTTGGGCAAAGCACCCTAGATGAGCTTAGCATCAGCGTCGCTGCTGACAGTATGATTATGCTTAACGATCCAAACGCATTGCTCACATTCAGATTAGGTACTTTTGATATAATCTTTGATAACCACTCGGCTCTGAGCATTCTTATGGGAACGGTTGAGATGAATATGTTCCAAGGCGCTGGTGTAGTCGCACGTATTAATCAAGCGGCTATTATTAGGACTTTACAATTTACTAATGGCTCAAGTCTTGAAATTCAAAGCATCGATCCAAGCCTTACTGCTCTCTTACGTGTCGCCCCAAATGCAGATAATGTTACGGTAGACTTTGATAATTTAACCGGATTTGTAGAGGGTGGCGGCAACTTTGAATTCAAAGAATTTGATTCCAGCGGCAATATACTTGTTGACAGCACGCTTGTTATTCAAGATCAACATTTTTCAGTCGACAACTCTATCCTTGAAATATTTATGAAACATACATATTTACTACAACAAAATGTCATTGAGCGCCCAGATTCAACAATTTTAGTCCAATTGGGTACTCTGCCTAATCCGAACGAGCAAATGAGACTATCCGCATTTGCCCCACTCAGAAACGGAAAAATCTTACGACTATTCCAAGGCGACCATGATCTTTTCTACACCAGTAGCGCTGCCAATGAAACTTTTGACCTGATGAAAGGCATAGATTTTAAAGGAAGGTTGTTTACTATCTTTAATAGCGATGAGACTACTCGTGTACCACCGGGGGCCTAGGCCTAATCACTTGCCTGTTATCGAGTGAATAAAATAGGATGTTATAATGAAAAAAATAGTTTTTATGATGCTCTGTAGCATAAGCATACTGCATGCATGCAATGCTTATAACTCACAAAAATACAGTTTGACTGACCAATACAATGCTCAAGCAAAATCTGTATGGGATGAAGAAAATGGACAATCTTTGTGGGCATTTCCAATCACACTGCATGCTTCATTTGCTAATCGATCTTTTGATCACCACAGCCAAAGCGCACCACTTTCTACATTTATTTTTCAGAAAAATTTTACTTTAAGTGATATATCGCTCTTTATTGCCTTATGCAAAGAAAACAAAGTACGCGATTACAACGGCCCGCCATTACCGCCAGATCGAATTCCTGCCCAGGCTGGATCGATGAATCCGCCATTCGGAAGCTTTGCAAACGATGAATACACAACGCTTTTAGCACCAACTAAAGTGATAATTGACGCTGAACAACGCGAAATTGGCGCATCTTTTACATTTCTCAGACAAATAGTATGCGACTGTTTTCCATCATTAAAGCCGGTAATAGGACTTACCGTACCAGTAATCTCTAGGTTACATATTATGGACCTAAAATTAACAGGTGGGTCATTATTTCGTGATGTTTTTATACAAAACCCGACCAATCGAGAGGATTCGGCGAAGCCTTTTTTTAGAAATTTCACAGATGTGTATGATTTTTTTGACCGCGGAATTTTGGGACCTAAAGGACTTACATTTGATGCTCGGCAACGCAGAACAGGCTTTGGAGATATAACACTTTTTGGTTTTGTAGAGATTGTAGATCCAGTATGCAATCTCGCAAATCTACAAATGGGCGTCAATTTGGTATGCCCATCAGGGGGCCGGCAAGACCCGACAATAGTCTGGAGCCCGGTACTTGGAAACGGCGGCGGCTATGAGTTAGATCTATCAGTACAAGGCGCTTTTGATGGATGCACTCAATGGTTTAATCTAATATTTCGAGCAATAGCCCAAATCGGATTGCCCTTTAAAAATCAGACGAGATTACCACAACTGCAACAATTAGCTAATGGGCCAGAAATAGTAAATATAGTACCAGCACTTTTGGCTCCACCACCCTTTGGGACATATTATGTTGATAGTTATGTGCAATACGATACAACGGTGCCATATTTTTCTGACTCTGAGATTTCAGTAAAAACCCGTATTGGGCCACGATTTTCTTTCATGATTGGCAACCTAATTGAACAACCCGCTTGCATTAATTGCAGACTTGGTATTTTTTATGAATATATGTACAAATTAAAAGATACCGTAAACCCATCAGGAGAATGTTGTGATACAAAACCACACATTAACCCACGTGTAGCAACTGGAAGATCGCAACAACACGAACATCGCATTAGTTGGAATCTTGCACATGAATTTACAAAGCAATTAGAACTTTCTTTTGGATCGTATCATGTAGTTGCGGGAAAAAACGTTGCACGAGAGCAAAGAATTTTCTTGTCAGGATTATTTCACTTTTGACACTGATCTGTTAATATAAGGCTATAAATATGGCAACGAAGCTTGTTGAAATTTTTAATAATTGACATATGGGTTCAATACAAGACTACCTTCTAAATATATTTTTGGCATATGAACATAGCAACACGACCAACTCATCCTTTTGTGCCAGCACAGCTGCATCCATTGTATGGAGTAGCAATCGGATTAATTATCGGTATTGGATTGGAACAATTAGTATTTCCATCACTCAAGCTCATAATAATCAGCTCAACGCTGCTAATAATCGCAGCCACATGGTCAATATATACATATAAAAATGACACTCTACGCTTTATACACTTTTTTATTTTATCCATTTTTATTGGATTAACTCTTGGTAGTGCACGACTACATCAAATGAGGTCTATTCACGCAGACACCTCATGGATACCGTCATCACCAAAGAGATCAGACTTAAAAGCCACTATTGTTGATAGCAATAGACTTGACCAGCCAGCCGTAAAACAAAATATATTACTTCAAATCACAGACATCAGAGAATCAGGCCAGCAAAGCTGGACACCAACATCTAGAACTATTTTATGGTATAGCACCAAAGCGCTTGATCTGACTATAGCAGATACGATAGAACTCTCTGATATCCTGGTTAAACATGCAAAAAATGATGATTTTGGAAAATATCTTCTCAAAGAAGGGATAGATGCGACGATTTTCACCGTTAATCCTGTAATAAAACTCATCAGCAAACCGGAATGGTCTGCTTGGCGCACCATTCACTCTCTACGATTAAATGTATTAACAGCATTACAAAAAAAACTATCCTATAATGCATTCAGCTTATTTTCTTCATTATTTTTAGGTAACAGAACTATCAGAAAAAAGCATATAGTACACTTATCAGAGCAATTTCGACTATGGGGCATATCACATCATCTGGCACGCTCTGGATTGCATTTGGTAATTTTTTCATTCATATGGGATAGATTGCTTTTGTGTACTCCAATACCATTTATTGCCAAACAACTTATACTCATTTTGATTATTGCCACCTATTTTATTCTTAGTTGGTCAAGTATTTCATTTATTAGAGCTGTTTTATGTTTTTTGTTATACAGAGTGTGTGCTATGTTTTTTGCGCCGGTCCATACTTTTTATGTATTGGTTTTTGTGTGCTGCTCGGTCCTCATACATAATCCGGCCCAACTTTTTTTCTTAGACTTTCAGCTAAGTTTTTTGTTGACCGGGTCATTGGCTTGGTTTAATCAGCTTTATTCTCCTTATAAAATATAATATACTGACAAAAGATGAATATAGATTCTTGACAAAATGCACTGTCTACTATACAGTTTGCTTATAAATTTGGTGTTGTATTTGGATGACGTATGTCGTATGAGCCGCTAGCTCAGTTGGTAGAGCAACAGCCTTTTAAGCTGTGGGTCGTTGGTTCGAATCCAACGCGGCTCACCAGTTTATATGCGTTTGTAGGTATGCCACACATAAAGCACCTTTGCTTGTTATAGCAATCTGTAATTTTTGAAATTGTCCCTATCGTCTAGTCTGGTCTAGGACACCGCCCTTTCACGGCGAAAACAGGGGTTCAAATCCCCTTAGGGACGCCAGCTTTCGCCCAGGCTTCAGCTGGGCAAGCCACATTTGAATAAAATCAATTTTTATAGCAATAGTAATCTTAAAAATAAACTTGTAAAGTAAATCCAGCAGCCCCGCCTGTTGCAGTTAACACTGTTGTGGCTACAGCTCCTACTTTAAGAATAGGGGTGCGCTATAGGGTGTGTTATTGGATTGCATTGTATCGAATTATATACACAACACTGCCAAAAAGACTTGGTCCCCACTGGCTTAGCCCATATAAAGTAGCAAGGGCGAGCAATGATCCGCCTGCAATAGTACCTACTTTTTTGAAATATGCATTTTGTATCTCTGACAATGCATTTACTTTCAAAACAGCATCAACGATATCCTGTGCTATTTTTGCAGCCCTTTCTTCATCCTGAGTGATTTTTTGCGCATTTATTTTATCTCTGGGAGTATGGACCTGCTCAGATTCCCTAAGAAATTTACGTTCCGCTTCTTGGGCACGTAACAATTCAACCGTGGTTTTCTCCAAAACCGATTCTGTGCTCTCTGTCTGCATTCTGGCCTGTATGTCTTTAAAAACAGCACTTTTGTATGTTGGGTCTTGAATCTTTTCGCTGAAGTGCTGGTTGATTGATTGTTCCATTGTATCGACATATCGATTAACTGAAGCTACTAGTTCGGCTGGTTGGACCTTATTAATACCTAACAAGTCATTGTACGCTTCTTTTGCTTTAACAAATTGTGCTTGAGCTTTGGCCTCTTGGCCAGCGTTTTTGTCAGGGTGATACTGCAAGGCTTTTTTGCGAAATGCCAGCTTAACCTCATCTTTAGTTGCGTTTTCTGGCACACCTAGTATTTCATGGGATATTACCTCATGTGACTCACTTGCGCCTGGCAGCAGCTATTTTGCCTTATACGCTCCAGCACCGAGCAATGCTAATCCTGCCGAAGACATACCAGCCCAAATCGTTTTACGTGAGAGTAAACTTCTTGGTAGTGCATTTGTTGGAATAGAGTACCCATGGTAAAAACAATAATCGACTTCATATTCTCCCAACCTCATACCATTTTCGTAATGAGCAATAGGGCTCGATTTATGCCACTTATCTTGAAAAATAGACCCCCCTTCAAACAACTCCTCATCCCATTCTCCGTTATCGTTCTGAATGGCAACACCAAGCCAAGATTTACCGGAAATTCCTACATATCCAGGGCCTTGAAAGCGCTGTATCAATTTGAGTTTTGCGCCAACTTTTGGCAAATCAACGGTTTGTTCAACGCTATACGAGGATCCGGTTTCAAGCCCTACATAGCGAGAATATTCAGCTACCAGGGTTTGTGTAAATCCACGTTTAATATCTGTTTCGATTGTTGGTCCTATAGCAATAATCTGATCGCCGATCTCTGGCCAATATCTTTCTTTGGCGAGCGACTTACCACTACTTGTTATGCTGCTCAAGGTTACAGGAAGATAGTGACCTGTAAGACTTGGCGGCATTACATTAATGACATTCACTCTGGTTATAGCTCCAACAGATGTAATGCGAGAAACAAGAGGCTTTTGAGAAGCTTCATATTGTTTGCCCTGAATTATTTCAAATTGTCTGGTTACCATATCAAGGGGCACCAAGTCTGTGCATATATCGAGCTCTAAGGCGCTCGCAGCATGTGCAGCTGCTATTTCTCGCGCTCTCTGTATATCTTGACTGCGTTGCCTGGTAATTGGAATGGCTACATCAACATTTTTTGCAAGAAAGTCTCTTTCCTCTTTTTCTGCGTCTAATGAAGCTTGTCCAAGTCTTTTTAGTACATTGAGCGATCCGACAAGGCTTATCTCTGATTGCATACTCTGGGCAATAGCACTTCTGTCTTGAGGTGAGAGGTTTTGTATTATTCTTTTAACTTCTTCTTTTATAAAATCTTTAATGGCATTTGGATTTTCAGCAACAGAAATAGACGGTTCTTCCGCCCTAGCCGTAGTTGATTCCGTTGGGGAACTACATTTTATTTGGTGTTGGCTTATGCTTATGGGTATGATAATGTAAAAGAACAATAGAAATCTTTGCTTCAAGAGACGCATTGCCACTCCTTTCTTAATAAGTCTTTAGTTTTGACTATATTTTCAGCTTGGCTATAAATTCATGCTGTTGTCAAGATATTGACGAAAATATCTTATCTGTCATAATTATGTAATAATAGTTCAGACAGTTGCTAATATATAAAATAGTTTTTATGCCATCAATGCATAATCAAAGAGGGGGCCTGCTATGCGATCAAAGATATACACCATGCTCTTTTCCCTTCTAGTCGGGCTATTGGTCGTTACGCCAGTATCGTCAATATGGGCTAGTGAGCCTATTGAATCTATCCAAGACACGGCACCTCTTTATAATACTCATTTTGCTGTTGCTAAAACGAGGGCAAAGGCGATATTAAATGCTGGCTACACACACAAGAAAAAGATTTTGAGCGTATTGTCCGTAGCTGGTGGTGCTTGCGCTGTTATATATGCTGCTCAATCAGGCGTACAAATACCCTATTGGACGAACGTAAATCAAGCTACCACACAATCCTATGAACAAAAAAAATCAGATAATAGCGATTCCGAGCCAGAAATTGACGAACAAGATCCCGATGCTAACGATTCCCCATCGCTAAATCGGCCAGAAGGTGATTCAACGACCAATGTAGATCAATTACACCAAGCAGATTCCACTGAACGCCCCACTGATGATGCGATTAAACCAGTGGTAACGCCCGCTAGGCCTTCAATTAATACAGTCCAACCGGCGGTAGCTCCTATTAATCCTTCAATGACAGATGATTGGATACCAACTCCGTATCATGAAGCACTTGCGCGACCTGAAGATCGAAAATATACAGTCAACCTTATGTGGCTGAATAGAAAATTGGAGCGAAATCAGCAGTTTATCCATCCCGCTGCAAATGAAGAGTTGCTACGAGAAAAATTACTTGACCCCGTGATACAATGGGCAATCAACACACAGGGAGGAACGGTTAATTTGTGGTTTGACAGCTTTCTGACTCCGCCAGAAGCCGTTCAAAGAACACGTCTTATTATTGATCAATTGATCGAGCAACAGGCATACAGTGCGCCGATACTGTTGCGTGATATACGCAATTTACCTGAGGTGCAGCAAAATAGTGAAGTGTTTTCAGCGCAAACACCTGTTTATTTTCGTGTTGATCTGGTACGTGCGATAATAGAAGTTAATAGCATCAGGACCAAAGAAACCGAAGCGGCAGTAGCTGCCGATGTAGATATGCAGCCGCTGACTTGTGATCAGTTATTTGACAGTGAAACAATCGGAAACCTTGAAAAAAATGGTATAGTCATGGCTCGCAACAAGCGTCTTGGTTTTGAAAATGGATTTCAGATAGTAAGCCAGAACAATCCCAATCTTATTGAAGCCATGCAGCATGCGCTCATAGATCTCAATATTGAGAGAGGAAAGGTTGGACTGGCTGGTCAGATTCTTAATGGTAACGGCAGAATTGAATACAACACAATGCGTCCATTACAGCAAATCGTATATGAGAGTTATCCTAAAATGTTTCAATATTTCTATCACCTCGAAGGGCGAGGTGAATTAACAATAGAATATCCTCCTGACCGCAGAGGCAGATACGACAAAAATACTGCTGGTTTGTGTCCTGGGCCTTGTCATACTGATTTTGACTGTTCCCATTCCACTGCAGGAAAAGCCGGTCTGTGGCCATTTGACCTCCATCGGGTCAATATAAATAGTAAGATTCTTAGCTTTACCGCGGTGGATCAATCTATACAGGATGAATGGGGTGGCGCATTAGTGCCAACAAAAGCAGTTCCCCTACCTCCAGCAGGGCTAAATTATGACTGATTCACTTTTGCTATTTTTTTATGAAATATCTGGCTCAGAGCCTTGACAGAAAAATAGATAATGCCAATTTGACAAAAAAAACTCAATCTGATATTATAACAATAAGACCTTATTTAACAAATTCAATCATTATGGAGATTTTATATGAAAAAATATATAACACTATTCTTAATACTTTTTATTAGTCAAGTTGCTTCTTTAAATATATGCCAAGCCGCCCAAGAACCAGTCCTGCCAGACATTGAAAGTATAACTATAGCTCCTTGCATCAAAGAGCAAGAAAGACTTGGTTTAAAAAGCAAGATTTGTATTGAAGCAATATCAGGAGCTGCTGGGCTCTGTGTTGGTTTAGTAGGCTTTAACATATCAGCCAATAGTCACAAATGTGAAAAGTGTCGGATCTCGTTTGTGATTGATGGCAAGCAGATTGATGAAGAATACCGAGAGAGTCACTTGTGTTACAAGGCTGGCGCAAAGACAGGCTCTCTTTCAACAATTATTGGCTATGTTGTTTATCAGTCAGTCAAAAAGGGATTAACCATGCTTGGTGAAAAATATCTTAATGGCACCAATGTCGACGCCAATACGCAATAAAAAAATAATGCTAAATATGATGAAATGGTGCCTAACGCCTTCTGTTTGGATGCTGCTTGCAATACTACCACTAAAAGTAGGCGGCCAAGACACAAGCAAGGCTATGCCGATCGCTCAATCTTGGCTTCAGGTACCCTTCAACTCAACGGTATATCTATATAATTCTATGAAAACAGATTCACCAGGGCATGAACTGTTGATTAACGTTGATAGTGACCAAAATACCAACGATTTGCCAAAAGCTAATAAAACAATTACTGCTGTTGGCCCAAATAACATATTCTCAAGCGGTATAATGGAGATAACAACCTTTCCCCGCTACGGTATTAAACGCAACTCAGTACATGAATGCACTGAAACTGTTTTTTTACCACATGTTAAAGAACCGATTCAACTAAAACAACGGGTAATTGGTACTGGCTTTGGTACAAAAATCAGCATTGGCGCACAGTTTCCTGGGAAACAAACAGAGTGGTTTAGTGACTACCAGTGGCGCCAAAATATTCTACCGCATTTTGACGAGCAATCTGGTGATATGGTAGGAGAATATATAATAAGCTATTGTTTTTACCATTTTTCACAACCAAAAAATATATCACCAATCTCGGAAATAATTTTGGCAGGTATACGTTCAGTCACTAGCGCTATGACAACTGCTATTAGTGGAATCTGCTTTTGTGGCGTTGCTATTCAAAAGGATTATCATCAGCGTATTGCAAATCAGTTTGTAGCTAAAGCTGAAAAATTCAACGGAGAGGTTAAAGAACCATTCAAATCTTTAGGCCTTAGCGTTGGAGCCAGCTCAGAAGACATAGAAAAAGCTCACAAAAAAATGTCACTGGTTACACATCCCGATAAACATCAGCAAGATCCCCTAGCAACAAAAAAGTTTCAAACAATGCAGAACCATTACGCAACAATAAAACCGCTTTCCGCACAAGATAAGTTAGATGTGTATAACACAAAAGGCATGGATGGTCTCTTAGAAGCAACCAAGTTTGATCAAAAAATTAGAGAAGCGAAAGCCTATGAAAAATTTGCAGAAGATTGTCTACATGACCTGCCAAGGTGTCAAAAGAAATTTGCTTTTGAACAAAAAATGCGTTTGCTGGTAGCGGCTATAATGGCAACTATGGCATACATCATTGCCCCAATCGCTCATCCAAATGTCATATACGTAATTGACTATCAAAAAATTGTTTCGGGCACCGCTTAAATTGCTATGCATAAATCTTCTTAATCTTACCACCGTAACCAACGGATCATCGCTTGACAATCTGTGGGGTTAAACTTTTGCGTCAACATTATTGCACTTTGCATTCATACGTCGCACTGCCGGTGCTTATTTTTTCACCCTTGCACAGTAGCTCGCAACAAAAACCTGCGTTGACAGATAAGTTATTATAATCAGGCAAGCTATAAGTTATCGAAAAAGTATAAATCTGTTTAGCTATAACACTTTCCATCTGCATAGCGACAGATTGCTCTTCTTGTATAGCATCTTGAAGAGATATTTCACATGAATGACTACTGTTAACCTTCTGTTCCAATCTTTCTATGGTATTATTGAACAAATCTAATGCCGCAGAGTCAAGGTTTATTCTGTTGATAAAAAATAACGCTTGCAGCGTTGGCGACTGTTCAGAATGTGATTGTTCTATTTTTTTGAATTTTTCTAGCTCTTCTCGAGCATATCTTTGCATCTGACAAAGTAGGCTGTTGCGCCTAAGGCAATACGAAAAAGTATCATCGAACTTTTTGTGGCCTATGCGTAGTTGATCCTCTTTTTCTTGTTGAGTAAATCGTTGCGTCCCTATGGCTTTTGCCTGCTCAATCACTACTTTGAAAGAACGCCAGACATCCTGTCCTTGTTGCGCAAGATGATATGCGACATCTAATCTTTTTTGTTGATCAATAATATCGGCATGCAAATTTCTTATAAAAATGTATTCAAGGTCATCAAGTTGCCTCTCTGAATGCTTGAATGCATCAATGTTGCTCGTTTCGATAAGCGACCTTATTGAGTTATACATTGCATGATCAGGTGGAACATTGAACCGAGAGTAAAACATTTCATGCCAGTCATTTTTTTTATTGTCAGGTAACATTGCCGCAACAGGGGCAGATACTAACAACAACAATACTGCTGCTGCTACTGATAATGCGATTATCACTTTTTTCTTTGCAGATTCACATGCAAAGATTGCAATCAGAGTACGTACGTATGTTTTGCTCATGATTTTTTGGTCATTAGGTCTCTTTTAATGACATTTTAGTCAATAGCCATGGATTTTGTTTTAATTTTTGCAGTTTTTCTTTTTGTAGCATCATATGTTTGCGTTGAATAAGTTGTTTTGCAGCAGAAAAACAGCATATGTTTGCAACGGGTGGCTCAGGATCTTTACAATAGGCAAGTGTAAATGCCGATACTCCCTCATTATCGTGCGCATAGATATCAGCACCGCGTTCGAGTAAAATCTCTACTCGCTGGTTTAATCGTTGCTCTACGGCCATTTGAATAGCAGTTTTACCATTTTTATTTGGTAAATTTATATCGGCATCTTTTTCAAGTACGTAGCAAAAAAAGGCAAGGCTTTCTTTAGTTTCTATTCTTTCCCATCCACCACTATATCGCCCAGAAAATCTATTAGAAAAAATTACATGTTGACCATCGGCATATAATGCACTGGCACTCAAAGCTGTATGGCCATCACGATACACCTCATTAATGCTTGGTATGCGATCAATAAGTATATGTGCCAATCGAAAATTTCTTTTGCGCAATGCTAACGTTAATGGTGTAAACGTATCATTACTATCCTTTTTCATAGCAAATAACCCCTGTATGTTTGCTCCTTTATCAAGAGCAAAAATTAAATCCTGCTCGTTATCATTCAAAATGGCTGCAAACATGTGGGAGGTGGCGTCTAGGTTGTCTTTAGTTGGATTACGCATGCTGTGTAACATGGTTGTCCAATAAATTAGCCATATAAGCATTAAAAATGATTTGGTAAAAATATATTTACCCACCACATCTCCTCGTTTTTAATTTTAATAAGGGACGGTTCTGATTTCTATCTGCCTATTCATCAATCTCAATCTTATAGCACATCGGTGGAATATCGTCATCAGAATCTTACCTGGCTACTGTACTTCCATTTTGTAGATTCCAACAATAAGATTAGAGCCTAGGTAAGCTATTTTTTTCTGTTTTGATAACGGCATTGTTTGATTGGGTCAATGACATTTTCATCCGATACTCTTGCTCGACAATTGCGTATTGATTTTTACCAGTCTTGATTAATAGAGTTTATTGAACCTGCAGCCGAACATTTGAGTCTCCCACAAAATTTTTCATCGAAAATAGTCTACATTTGCAAACGAAACAGTTATAAAATAGTCCAGAATGTAAAGCCAGCTTTCGCCCAGGCTTCAACTGACTTTACCAGTACCATATGAAATAAGAATCAGAGAACAATTAGCGAAGATTGCCCGAAGCAGCTAGCTCTACGAGCAAAGCGAGAAGAACCTGCATAGACGGACTTTAAAGGAATCTCATCTATGCATTTCATATATCTTATAAAATCAGTAACATTTCCAGAAATAACCTATGTTGGTTACATAAGATTCATGACAGACTCTCATCGTGGAGCAAGCTTTTAACCCATAGTGAATAGGTCACCAGAATTTTTCTCAACAAGCGTCGAGAATGAATCAATTAGAATATCAACAAATTCTTTCTCATCCTCAGCTGTACTGCCTGGAGTGTACGCTTTAAGTAATTCTAAGAATTCTCTAACTTCATCAGAGGCTAAATATCCACAGCTTATTTCATCACCAAACCCAAACCCCGAATTACCTGTAGAAAAATTCCTGCCATGTACAAACATTCGTAATGTTTTGGCTAGTTTTCCTGAGGTTCTATCCGCAAGAGCTTCGTAGGCACTTATTCCACAATCTTCAGAAATGGCTGGAAAGCTAGTATCTATTGCAAGGTGTAAAACAAGGGATGCAATTTCTGGGTCAGAGAAATTACCGTTTACTACTGAATCAACTGCATGCTCCCACTCGCCTTCATCAAAATCAAAGTCATCTTTATATTCGTCGTTTTTGAGTTGATCTGCAGTTACTTTTACCTTTTCAACTAATAAGTCTTTGTCGCCCTCATGATGAATAACCCTGAAACTCATTTCAACTCCTACTAATAGTAAATAATTTACGGGATCGATTCGTTTGAGCATGCTTTTAAGATTTTTTCTTCGGCTAACTCTCTAGCTTTAGTGTCTTCTATGGCCTGCTGATCTCTACGCCATTTAGATTCCATAAGTCCACGAATACACCATCCGACGGATATTCCATAATAAGCCATTCTTAATGGATCCATTATGGTCTTTGCCGCTTCAATCTCTATTTTATTTTTTAGAAAAGGTTGGTAATGTGAGACCCCTTCCATAAAAATAGCACCTAAGGTAATGGCTATTAAACTCATCATGATTTTATTGTCCTAATAATCATATTTTTTATTTACAATCTTTAAAATATCCAAAGCCAACTTGCATTCTGGATCGGAGCTTCTTTCTAGTACGCTTACCTTTGTTTCCAGTAGGTCATTAAATAATTCAGGACTAACTAATTTTAATAATGCATTTTTTTTATTATTAAGCCCTATACGCTCTTGATCGCTTAACTTTTCACTTATTTTATCTATATTTGATAAATTTATTTTAGTAGGATCTACCATAGTTAATTTATTATAGGTAGACTCACCTGTATCATAAGCAAACTTGCCCAATCTAAAAATACCACCAACTACTGCTACGCCTAGATAAAGATCATCCATAGATCCACGTATTCCCTTGGCGTCCTTATCTAAATAATCTCCAAATAGATTGGATGTATATTTATCTTTTAACTCATCAAGCTTACTTTTGGGCGCAGCCACTTCCTCAGCCATTTTCTTCTGTTGCTTTTTCCCATTGATCATTTCCAATGCTCTCTGAAATTCTGTATCAGAATTAGAGTCCAAATCATAATCCATCGTAAAAGAATGAGATGAACACAATAAAATTAAAAATAGAGGTGAAAATTTTATAAACTTATTCATGAGGACCTTTATGATGCAAGATTAATCGTATTAGCAAGATTAATCGTATTATATGTTTTGATTTTAGATTAAAAGTACGAATAGATAGCTTCGGTGATATTGTTTTTATAATCGGTCTGATTTCATAATACCTACGTAAGAAAAAATGGTTAGACGCCTCGACACTGCTCACTTGTATTAAAAAAGCCTCATTTTCTCTTTGGGGCAATATAAAGTATTTTTAATAGAGTTGCAAATGAAATACGTATTTGATTATATGAATCTGATAAAGTATTTCATGCCAGAGAAGCATGCCAGGCAAAAGCTAATTAGAATACAACCATTCATATTATTGGCTGCAAACCAAATGTTGAAAAAACCGTTTGAATATTTGGTAAACTAACACTAAACTCAAGTCCACAGTTCCTGAATATGTCCACGATGGGGACGCCAGCTTTCGACAAGGCTTCAGCTAGCAAGTCACAAGAAAA
>Ga0207000_1034_pt1 | contig 15229 bp, 15 predicted proteins | sample Alteio_BWMinCont_90_FD_153498 | JGI IMG/M metagenome (GOLD analysis project Ga0207000, IMG submission 153498) | Enriched cells from forest soil in Barre Woods Harvard Forest LTER site, Petersham, Massachusetts, United States -... | ecosystem: Environmental > Terrestrial > Soil > Temperate forest >...
GCCGCTGGAAATCGACATTGATTTGATTGAGCCAAGCCCTTATCAACCGCGCACGCGATTCCGCGAAGAAGCTCTGGACGAATTGGCGCGATCGATTAAGTCCAGCGGAATCATTCAGCCCTTGGTGATTCGGCCAATCGGAAGCCGTTTTCAGCTAATCGCCGGGGAGCGGCGCTGGAGGGCCGCGCAACGTGCCGGGCTGACCAAGGTTTCTGCCATTGTGCGACAGGTTCCCGACGAACTCGCTTTGGAAATGACGCTGGTCGAAAACATCCAGCGCGAGGATTTGAACGCTATCGAGGCTGCACGGGCGTTTGAAAGACTGATGGATGAATTCCAGCTTACCCAGGAAGCCGTAGCGGAACGAACCGGGAAAGATCGTGCTACGGTGGCTAACTCGATCCGATTGCTAAAGCTTGAGCCAACGATTCAAGACTGGATTGAAGAAGGTAAGCTCACCGCTGGGCACGGGCGAGCGCTCTTGGCTGTGGCGGACGCGCCGCTGCGGATGCGTTATGCGCAACGGGCCTCGCGCGGCGGCTTGACGGTACGGCAAATTGAACGGTTGGCGTCGCGGCGTTCACGAGCAGCGAGCCCTGCGGCGGAAATTCATGTGGACGCGAACATTCGGGCTGCGATCGATGAACTGCAGCGGCACCTGGGGACCAAGATTCTCCTCCGCGAGAAGACCAAGACGAGGTCCGGGCAGCTCGTGCTGGAATACTACAACGACGCTCAGTTGATGGGAATTTACGATCGCTTGATGAAGTAGAGTCAAACCTCTCTCGAGAATCGGCCCTGTACGGTGGTTCAACCGTATCCTTTGGACAACTCTCTATGCGCGATGCGTTGACTTGCGCGCGACGGAGGTTAAGAGTAAGAGAATCTCTCTAGGAGAAACTTCATGGCTTGGAAGTGGCCCGGTTCCTCGAAGAACGGTGTGAGCGAAGAGTGGACCGGATTTATTGATCAAGGCGTGACCCTCGAAGGCACGCTGCAGCTCACCGGAACGTTTCGCATCAACGGCAATGTGCGCGGAAATATCATTTCCGAGCAGACCGTGGTTCTGGGCGAAGGCGCCAAAGTCGAAGGACAGATTGAAGGAAACCGCGTGGTGATCTCCGGGCGGTTCGACGGAGTGATCTTCGCGAAGGGACGCGTGGAAATTCAGGCCAAGGGCGTAGTTACGGGCGAAGTGCATTCGCCCTGCATGGTCATCGATCCGGGCGGAATCTTTGACGGCCGATGCCACATGCTGGCCTCTTCGGACGCAGCCTCCGGTGTGACCATTCCGATTCGGGCCGTTGGTCAGTCCTAGACGGCGGCTTCCGAACTCCGCCAGAACCAATCAAGCGGCCCTACGACTCACGACGCCAGCCATCTTAGTTACTAATATATATATTAATCTCTCAGCTACAAGATGGCCAGGTCCTGCCTAGCCGGTGCTGACCGCCGATGGAGAGAGTGTGGCGCTAGCCTCTTTGATGCCCGCCTGGATGTTGGCTTCCCAATCGAGGTGCGGAACGGCGGAAGCCGAAGCAGCACGGTAAAAATGGAGGGCTTCCGCGGGACGACCCAGCTTTTTGAGAGAAAGCCTTCCCGCGGCCATCAGGGCGAGCAGCGATTGCCTGTCCTTCGGATAGGCAGTTCGAAGCTTGTCATACTCCGTGACCGCGCGGTCAAAGTTCAGCTGGCCTTCCAGAGAGCGGCACAGTTCGAGCCAGGTTGCCGCTGGCAGGTGCAGGCCGCCGGCATTTTGGAACTCTTCGTAGTCTTGCCAAGCGGCTTCGGCATCCTGTTTCTTCAAATGGAGCTGGCAAAGCTTGATGGTGGCCTCCTGGTGGCCCGCCGGGTTTCCCTGTCGCCAGTGAAGCTGCTGGAGCAGCACCAGAGCGTCGGGAGAGTCAGGTTTTGCGGCCACGTGTTCCTGAAGCTTCCTGATGGCTTCCTCTGGCTTGCCTTGGTCGATGGCTTCGGTCGCCTGTACGATGGCAGGATCTGCTGTCCAGGTCACCTTCTCCTCAATCGCCGAGCTCACCTTGTGTTCAAGTCCAGAGCGAGAAAGAATGAGCGCGCCAAGCATGCCGAAAGCGAATCCGCCTACGTGCGCCCAATGAGCGACGCCGGAAGACTGGCGAGACATGGAACCATAGAATACTTCCATCAGACCCCAGAGGGGCAGGAGCCAAATGGCAGGAGCTTTGAAACGTCCGCGGACAACAAAGATCCAGTAGAACATTTCAATCTTCAGCTTGGGGAAACGGACCAGGAAGGCACCCATCAGGGCGGCCACGGCCCCCGACGCACCCAGCATGGGCACAAGGCTGCCGGGATTGAACCAAGCATGAATCTGGGCCGCTACCGCACCGGCGAGGAGGTAAAAGATCAGATAGATGGCGCGTCCCCAGTTGTCTTCGAGAATAAACCCGGCAAGCCAGAGAAACCACATGTTGCCGATAAGATGGAGCCAACCGACGTGAAGGAAATTGCAGCTGAGGTAGGAGATGGCCGTGGGGTGGGCGGGCACAAAGCCATAGCGAGCCAAAAACGTGTTTCGCTCGAAGTCGCGAAATCTCTCCGAGAGGCTGTCCATCTCCGCTTGCAGTTCCGCGGGATCGTCGACTTGGCGGATATTGGCATCCCACGCGTCTTCCGGCTTGCGGTCAGGTGAGGCCAGTTCTTTCCAGTCAGCTGGATACTTGTCGGCAATCGGCGCGACAAATCTGTGCGCATCGTCACCGATTTTCAGTTCCGGGTGCATCGCAGCAAGGTAGATGAGATGTTTGCGCACCTCGACGCGCTCGGGAGTTAGCGCCTGCTGGGCCTCGATGGTCCCGTGGGTGCCAAGGAAAGCGATGATATTAAGGGCAATAAGCGCGAACGTGACGATCGGCCAGCGGCGCCCCTGCATGTTTTCGTGGCGGAGGGGTAGGAGTAACATTCACAGTCCTTTCGCGTCACAACCGACTCGGGGATGAGCCCCTCGCTACATTCAGTCTGAAGGCTGTTGTCGGGGACGCACGGGAAATGACTGAGCAATACTCGAATAAGTAAAGATTGCGGCTTACGCTACGACAAACTAAATGCCTATATCCGCCGTTGAAAAACATGGGAGCAAAATGCGCGGCAGAGACAGCGCGCCGGGGAAATAACCGAGAACAAGCGCGGCACGTTGACACCTCTCTACCGGGCGACTATCGTTCGAGAGGAGTTCTTCCGGAGGCCTTGCGGATGAAGATTTTGGTGATTGGCGGCGGAGGTCGCGAGCATGCGCTGGTCTGGAAGCTGAAGCAGAGCTCGCGCGTGGAGAAAATCTTGTGCGCGCCGGGGAACGGAGGAATCGCCGATGACGTGGAGTGCCTTCAGGTGGACCCAGGAGACGTTCAGGCGCTGGTGGCGCTGGCGGGAAAAATTCGTCCGGATCTAACCGTAGTGGGACCGGAATTGCCGCTGGTGAACGGGATTTCGGACGCGTTTGCCGAGCGAAACTGGTCCATTGTGGGGCCTTCGCGGCAGGCGGCGCAGCTTGAAGGCAGCAAGATTTTTTCGAAGGAGTTTCTGCTTCGGCACAGAATTCCGACGGCGAAAATGTATGGCGCTTATGACTCGGCTCGCGATGCGTATGCTGCGCTGAGTGGCGTGCTATGGCCGCTGGTGATCAAGGCCGATGGGTTGTGCGCGGGCAAAGGCGTGGTCCTGCCGCCGGATCCGCAATCTGCCCGGCAATTCCTTGAAAACGTGATGGAGAAAAACCTGCTTGGGCCTGGCGGGCGCCGCGTTCTGTTGGAGGAGACGCTCGAGGGTGAGGAGCTGTCTTTCATCATTCTGACCGACGGCGAACGGTATGCCCCCATGGTGCCGACGCGCGATCACAAGCGGGTCTTTGACGGCAACCAGGGGCCTAATACCGGTGGCATGGGAGCCTATTCTTCGGACGAGCTTTTGACGGTTGGTTTGCGTGACGCCGTGATTTCCACGATTGTGGAACCCACCCTCCGGGGCCTGGCCAATGAGGGCCTGCCTTACCAGGGCTTCCTGTATATTGGGCTGATGCTGACCAAGGATGGACCCAAGGTGCTGGAGTTTAATTGCAGGTTAGGCGACCCAGAAGCACAGGCGATTGTGGCGCGGATGGATTTCGACCTCGCTGAGGTCCTAGCGGATGTGGCGGCCAAGCAGCTAGATCCCACAAAACTGCAATGGAAGAAGGGTGCCAGCGTGTGCGTAGTGCTGGCTTCCGGTGGATATCCTGGAAAATTCGAAATTGGGAAGAATATCGATGGACTAACCCCTTCAGTAGTAGATACCGGTGTGAATGTTTTTCACGCTGGAACGCAGCGCGAACGCAACTCTCTGGTGACCAGCGGCGGTCGCGTTTTGGGTGTGACGGCGGCGGCAGACTCTCTGGCTGCGGCGCTGGATCTGGCCTATCGGGCCTCGGAGCAAATCCATTTCGCAGGAATGCACTATCGCAAGGACATTGGCGAACACGTGGGCCGCGTCCAGGCCGCCGGAGACTAGGCCATGCCGCATGTGTTAGGACTCTTCCGTGCGCCAAAACGGGGTTTACCCATGGAGGAGCTGCCAGAGGTCGCCGCGCTAGAAGAGGTGGGGTTCGAGAACTGCGCGCATGCCCAGCCGGGAGGAAAGCGCCAGGTTTTGCTGGTGGACCGGGAAACACGGGATGCGCGGGAACTCGGTCCAGCAATGATCCGGGAGAACATCACCACGGAAGGGCTCAACGTTAAAGCTCCGAAGCCGGGCGAATCCCTCCGAGGCGGTGCTGCTCGAGGTATTACCATGGCTTGTACGCCCTGCGGTCAGATAGAAGATTTGCGGCCGGGCCTGCGCAAAGAAATCCGCGGCAGGCGCGGGATGCTCGCATTGTCAAAGGCGGAGTCATCCGCCGGGGCGACGGTATCGAAAAGCTGGCCTAACTAACTTTTAATGGGGATTTATGGCTTGGGCTTGCGGTGCAACGTGGGCGCATCCGGCGGCTGGTTCTTGTCTTCTTTGGCCTTCTCAACTGGCTCGTCTGGTGGAACCACCCAATCAAAGCCGCCCTCGGTCATAGTACCTAGGATGAAACTAGCTTTCTCAGCGATAAGCGGCAACACCGCACGGAGAAAATCCGTGGCGGCCTCCGGGGCCACCTTGTTGGCCTGGCCGCGGTCGATGCTCTCCCAAACTTTTAGGAATTTTGGTTCGCCGCGCGACAGTTTTTCAATCTCTGGATCGTTGCCCTGAATGAGTTGCTGTAGAGTCGGCCCCGGAACAGTGTCTGGATAGCGAATTTCCACAAGCGTTTTGGGGGCGTGCTTTTCGGGAGGATAAAGCTGGGTGAAGCGCGGCCGGAGGAGCCGCGTCTGCCAAAAATCGCCGCGAGTCGCGATCTCTTCCTGATGGATGTGGTATTCGACGGTCCACACTTCAGGGCCGTAGTCGTCCGGCGCAAACCCAATGACGACTACTTCAAAGAGAGCTTCGTCGGGTTTGAATTCGATCTTGTGGTGAAGCTGGGAGACCAGCGGGCGCAGACGCTCTAGAAACGCCACACCGATCACATCCAGATCTGGTGCCACTTCCTCGGGATCGCTGGCATAGTGTGGGTTCTTGCCCGCGACGCGAGGAAAATCCTTGTCCAGGCGCACGGGTTTAGGATCGCTGGTAAGGTGCCACTCGGAGGCTCCCAAAAGAATTCCAATGTGACTGCGGTCGATGCTTAACACACGCGGCGGAATAGAGTCAGGCTCGACCGGCTGATCGATGGCCGCGAACACGATTATGTCACGAGCGACGTGCACGATGACGCGGCCCCCGGCGAGATTGGCGACGATTTCGCCCCCACGCTCGCGGTCCTGGGCAGGAGAGCGCTGCCGAGCGACGAGGGAGGCGAGGAAGCACAAACACAAGCAGATCGGAAACCTGCTTCGGCGTCGTTTTGTGTCAGCAGCTCTCATGACCTTGAGACCAGCACTACAGTTCTAAGGCTTGTTCTCGGAAACAGCAGCGGCAGCCTCTTTCGCGCTTGCCAGCAACCGATCAAGGGCGTTGCGGTCATAGTAGCCGCCATTTCGGATTACGGCCCAAACCTTGCGCGTGTTAGCGATGTTCTCTAATGGATTTGCAGTCAGCAAAACCAGGTCGGCCGAATGGCTGGTTTCGACAGTGCCGAATTCTTTGTCGCGCCCAAGGAACTGTGCTGCACCGCGGGTCGCCGCCTGTAATGCCTCCATGGGCGTAAATCCAGCGCGAACGAACTCGGCGAGTTCGTGATGGAAACTATCTCCGGGAATGACGAAGGGATCGAGCGAGTCCGAACCGACCAGGAGAGGCACACCGGCGTGATGTAGTTCACCGGTTAGCTTCCAATCGTTAGCGGCCTGACGTCCCAGCCAGGCGGCGTGCTGCTTTATCTGCGGGTCGTCGATGGAGTCGCGCCACTCTCTCCTAAGCGCGGGCGGGACAAACGCAAGCAGGGGGTCGTCGCTCTTCCAGTCTTCAGGATGAGCGGTGATGTCCAGAGAGGTGAGCGTGGGCGTGACCCAAGTCCCGTTTTTCTTTAGGGTTTGGATGAGCGCGGCGGCTTTTTCCGGGCTGTAGGTGGCGTCGGCTTCGTGGGCGATCTGTTCCCACGCGCGGGAGTCGCCATTTTTTTCGGCTTGGACGAGGCGGGGACGGAGCTCGGCTTCCTTCGAGGAAAAAGACAGCGCAAAAGCGCTGTAGAGAAAATGTTCGATGCTGCGCATGCCGGCGTCGCTGGCTTCGATGGCGCCGATTTCAAAGGGCAGGTGGCCGACGAAGGGAATGTTTTGCTTTTTTGATTCTTCGGCGACGGCGAAAAAGGCCTCGCGGGAGGGCATGGAAATGATTTTGATGAAATTCGCGCCGCGCTTTTTGAGGTCATCGACGGCAGCGCGGGCTTCCTCGGCGTTGTGGATGGGATACTGCTCGGGAGTTCTCTTGCCACTGGCAGCAAGGAAAGGGCCCGCGGCAACGATGTGCGGCGCGAGGAGCGTGCCGGACTCGGCGTCGCGCTGCCAGGAGAGGAGCGTGTCGAGATCACCGCCCATGTCTCGCACGCCGGTGATGCCGTTGGCGAGAAGCAGGGGCAGAAGAACCTGTTGGCTCCAAGAGGGATCGGCGTTGATGCCTGCGAGATGGACATGCATGTCCCAAAAGCCAGGGAGCAAGAATTTTCCGGAGGCGTCGATGGTGCGCGCGGTTTTGGGAATCTTGATCGTTGCCCGCGTGCCCACCCGAGTGATGTGGCCGGCCTCGATCAGAACGGTCTGATCCGGCTGAGGCGGGCGGCCAGTGGCATCGATGACGGTGACGTGGGTTATGGCCAGCTGGGAAGAGGCCTCCGCCGAGGAGAAAGATGGCACGATGAGAAGAGCCACAAGCAGGAGAAAAAGTATCTTTCTAGACCTCAAAGCAACGCTCACATTCTGGGCGACCGGGCATTTCTAGAAAGCTACCACAAACAGCGGTGGGCGGAGGGGGTTCTTACGGTGTGCCGCTTTGCGGCACGAGATTTGGGAAGCACTCGTCAGGGTGGTACAGAGCAGGTAAAATAGGGCATTGGATGAAGGAGTGGAAAGCACACTATGGGACTGCGAAAAGCGAAAAGCATTCAACACCATGGCAAGCCGTTGACGGAGATTCTTGCGTCGCACGAGCGGTTCTTTCGCGGGAAGGAAGGAGGGGCGCGAGCGGACTTGGCTGGTGCTGATCTTTCGCGTGCCGATCTCGAGGGAGTCAATTTGAGCGGGGCCATTCTGCGAAGCGCAAACCTCCAGGGTTCGAACTTGCGAAAAGCAAAACTGCCTGGCGCGGACTTGTCTGGCGCGAATCTTCAGAAGGCCGATTTGCGAAACACGGACATGACCGAAGCGATCCTGCCCGGCGCGGATCTGACGGAAGCGCAAGCCAGCGGCGTGGAGTTTTTTCGTTGTGACCTCTCGAATGCGATTTTTCATCGGGCGCATCTGCGAAATGTGAACTTGCGGCTGGCGAATGTGAACGGTGCGAAATTCAGCGGCGCGGACATGGGCGTGGCGATTCTCCGCGAGACGGACCTCACCGGAGCGGACCTTTCTGGCGTGGACCTATCGACCACGCTTATGCCGCGCGGTTATGCCGCGGCCGAGGTGAAGCAGAAGAGCGCGTAGCTTTGACGCGTAATTCTTGGGGCGGATGGCACCTAGAGTTCTTGCCGAAGCTGGCCGATTCGACAGAAACTCTCAGCTAGCTCCGGCCAGTTTTCATCAGCACCCCGCTATTTTTCGCGCCATTCATGGGCGTCATGAAGTTCTGGAAGGGCCCGCAGCTGAAGAAATCATTATCCTCGAGTTTCCTAGCTACGAAGAGGCCAAGGCTTGCTACCAAAGTGTGGAATATCGGGCCGCAAGCGAGCGTCGCTTCCAGGCAGGAGACTACCGTTTCATCATCACCGAGGGCCAGGCGTAATCCATACCCTGGAATCCTTGGCATGCCTTTCCTGGCGCGTAATTCTTCGAGCAGAGGGCCGCTCGCGGTAATGGCCAACGGCATCCCCGCGTGGTAGCCTCGGGCGGAAGAGCAAACGCCCTTCCGGGCATGCCTGTGACCTGTGGCCACTCCGGCAGCACAACTCGACGCCTCCGAACTACGTGCACGCGTACTTGAGGTTATTCGTGGTCTGCTTGAGGAATTGGGCAGCCGCGGGGCTTTGCCGATGCTCAACAGTGCGTCGCTGCTGGACCGAGACCTCGGGCTCGGCAGCCTGGAACGCGTGGAATTGCTTGCGCGGCTCGAGACCGCGTTTGGTGTGCGGCTGCCCGATCAAGTTGTGGCGGAAGCAAACACTCCGGAAGATCTCACCAAGGCCCTTCTAACAGCGCCGGGAGCCGAGACGCAAGACGACGAAGCGGCTTCGGCTCTCGGCGCAGCGATCACCACACAAAAACTGCACCGCGAAGCCCTGGATGCCGACATTTTCTCGATGCAGACGCTGCTCGAAGTGTTGCGCTATCGCGCCATGCATGACCCCGAGCGCACCCACTTACTGATCACCGAGGAGACGGAAGGCAAAGAGCGCAGCGTGACGCTGACGTTTGGCGAACTGTACGCGTCGGCGCAGCGCTCGGCGGCGGAGTTGGCGCGACGCGGCGTGCCGGCCGGCGGGCGCGTGGCGCTGATGCTGCCAACGTCGCGCGCGTTTTTTGTTTCCTATGCGGGAATCTTGCTGGCGGGCGCCATTCCCGTGCCCATCTACCCGCCGTTCCGCGCGGATCGCATCGAGGAGTATGCGGCGCGGCAGTCGGCGATTCTCAACAATGCGGGAGTGGGCCTGCTGCTGACGTTTCGCCAAGCAGAAGCGGTGGCGCGTTTGCTGAAACCTCGCGTCCATTCGCTCACGGAAGTGGCCGAAGCAGAGAAGTTGCTCGAGGCGGCGGATAAGGCGCCGCCGCCATCGCCTGGCGCGCTGCCCTTGCATCTTACGGGCAGCCGCGCACGGAAGGCCGGCGACATTGCCCTGTTGCAATACACTTCCGGCTCAACCGGCGATCCCAAGGGTGTAGTTCTCACACACGCGAATTTACTCGCAAATATGCGAGCGATCGGCGAAGCCGTTGAACTTGGGCCTGGCGATGTGGGCGTGAGCTGGCTTCCACTTTATCACGACATGGGATTGATCGGCGCATGGCTTACCTTGCTGCACTTTGGAGTGCCCCTGGCGGTGATGTCGCCGCTGGCGTTTCTCACGCGGCCGGAACGCTGGCTGAAGGCGTTTCAAAAATATGGCGGAACGATTTCCGCGGCACCGAATTTTGCTTATGAATTGTGCGTGCGAAAGATCGCCGACAAGGACATCGAGGGAGTGGACTTGAGCGGCTGGCGAGCAGCGCTGAATGGCGCGGAGCCGGTGAATCCCGATACCTTGGAGCGGTTCGCGAAGCGCTTTGCGGACCACGGTTTTCGGCGCGAAGCACAATTGCCGGTGTACGGGCTTGCGGAGGCTTCTTTGGCGGTGACATTCCCGCCCCTGAATCGCGGGCCGCTCATCGATCGCATCGAACGCGAGGCCTTCACGGCAGAGGGCCGCGCCGTACCGGCACCTGCGGACGATCGGACGGCGATTGCTTTTGTTTCTTCCGGGAAGGCCGTGGCGCGGCACGAAGTGCGGATTGTGGACTCTAGCGGCAAGGAAGCGAGTGATCGGACCGAGGGTTTTCTGTGGTTTCGCGGAGCTTCGGCGACCAGCGGCTACTACCAAAACGCGGAGGCCACTGAAAAACTGTTCCCCATGGGACCGGCGTCGGGCGATGGCGAATTTGCGTGGGTCGATACCGGCGACCGCGCGTACCGTGTGGATGGGGAGATCTACGTCACCGGGCGCGTGAAGGACATCATCATCAAAGGCGGGCGGAATCTCTATCCGCACGAAGTCGAAGAATTGGCCGCGCGCGCGGAAGGAATTCGCAAGGGCTGCATCGTTGCCTTTGGGCTGCAGGATGAAGCGTCGGGCACAGAAAAGCTGATCGTGGTGGCGGAATCCCGGGAGCGCGAGGCCTCCCCACGCGCTGCGATTGTGGCGGCGGTGACGGAACAAGTTTCCAAAGGGCTGGGGTTGCCGCCGGACCGCGTCGAGCTCATACCGCCAGGGAGTATTCCAAAAACTTCGAGTGGAAAGTTGCGGCGCGAGGAAACCAAGCAACTTTACCTTGCTGGGAAATTGTCCGCCGGCAAGGCGCCGGCGTGGCTGCAGATCGCGCGGCTTGCTACGGCCGGCGCGGCGCGCACGGCAGGGGCGGAAATATGGTCCGGCGTGCGGCGAGGGCTGGAAGTTGTCTACGGACTCTATTTTGGCATCGTGTTTTTGCTGTGGATCGTTCCGGCGTGGACGATCGTGAATTTCATCAACGACTACCGCAAAGCGGGCCGCTTTACTTCAGCAGCGCTTAAGATTCTGTTTGTGCTGATTGGCTGCCGCGTGCGCGTAGTTGGTAAAGAATACGTCGATTTGCCTGGCGCCAAGGTGTTTGCGGCAAATCACACCAGCTACTTTGATGTGCTGCCTTTGATGCTGGGCCTCGGCGTGTCGTATCACTTCGTGGCCAAAATGGAAGTCGGTAGAATACCATTCATCGGAACATTCTTGCGGCAGATGCGGCACACGAAATTTGACCGCAGCGATCGGCAATCGCGATTGCGGCAGTCGGAGGAGATCGAGAAATTGCTGCGCGAGGGTGAATCTGTCTTCGTGTTTCCCGAAGGAACGTTTACTGGCGAAGAGGGCGTGCGGCCGTTCCAGTTGGGGGCCTTCAAAGCCGCCGTGGATGCCGGCGCGCCAATTATTCCAGTCTCGCTCGCGGGTACGCGAAGATTCTTGCGCGATGGCACCTATTTGCCGCGTCCGACCAGCGTGACCATCACCGTGTCGCCGCCGATTTATCCCCGTGTCACGAGCGAGGCAAGCAAAGCCGAGGAAAATTCGGCGTGGCACGAATTGATTCGCCTTCGCGACACCACCCGCGAAGCGATAGCGCGCTTTACCGGCGAAACTCTTCTCTAGGAAACCCGTCATTTGACGGCCGCCGCGCGGTCACTTCTCTTCCCCAAATTATTTCTCTCGGGTTGCAACTTGCGCGGGCAGCGACGCATCTTTATGAACAACACAAAAGAGAAAATGCGGACTGCTGCCTTCCTGCCTTAGGCACGCCGCTCGACGCGAAGCCGCGCGTGGATCACGCCGGAACGCGCAGACAGTTCAAACTACTGGAGGAATTATGAAATTACGGATAGTGGTGTCTGTACTTGTGTTTATTTCGCTATGCAGCGGAATCGCCCATGCGCAGGAAACGCCCAAGGTGGATGTTTTCGCCGGCTATTCCTACGTGCGTGAAAATCCCGGCCCGGCGAGCGGGGACAGCTTCAGCTTGAACGGCGGAAGCGCGTCCGTGACCTATCACATCAAGGATTGGGTCAGCGCCGTAGCGGATTTCGGCGGCTATCACAACGGAAGTATTCTGGGCACTGGAGTGGACGGAACGCTTTCGACGTATCTCTTCGGTCCGCGCGTTTCTTATCGAAGCTACAGACACTTTACGCCGTTTGCCGAGGCTCTTTTCGGCGTGGCGCATGCAGGAGCTAGCATAGCCGGAGGCGCGAGTGGATCGCAAAACGCGTTTGCCATGGCGATCGGGGGAGGCGTGGACTATCGGATTAACAATCGATTCTCTTTGCGGCCCCTCGAGGTCGACTATTTAATGACGCGGTTTCCCGAAGGAACTCCCAACCATCAAACCCAAAACAATCTCCGCGCCTCGACGGGCATGGTGATTCACTTCTAGAAATCTCGAGAAGCGGTGAACTTCGGAGTTGTCTTGTGGGGCGGAAGACCGTTCCAGGAGTCGGTAGCCTGGTCGAGGCAGGGGGCCGCGCGATAGTAAAGGCAGGCGCGGCCCCCTGCGCACCTCTCTGGCGCATCAAGGGTGGCAAATCATGATGGCATTTCTCGAGGTATCGAATTTTCGGTTGGACTCTTGAATGCCAACGTGAGGGCACGAAAAAACCAAGGGCCGCCTATTTGAGGACGGCCCTTCTGATTTCTCGAGAGAACCGGACAGGACCTCGCGACTAGCGCTGAAGGGTGTAAATGACCGTGATGTAAGTCTCGATCTCGACAGGCTGACCGTTGAGAACCGTGGGGCGGTAGCGCCACTGGCTCACGGCGTCGGTAGCCGAGCTCAGGAAGAGCGCATCCCCTTTGACCACCTGCAAGGATTGCATGGTTCCGTCGGTGGCGATGATGGCGCGTAATTCCACCTGGCCTTCGCGATGGGTCTGTCTCGCCAGTGGAGGATAGACGGGCTCGACGCGATGGATCAGCATCGCTGACTCCAGGTGAGTCACGACCAGGCGGTGTGGCGTTGGTGGACGCAGATCCCCAGGGCGCTCGGGCTGACGCCTTCCGTCATCGATGTCGATGCCCCACGGAGCTTGCGGGCCTTCTCTTCCGTCGGATGGGCCGATTCCCGGAATGGGATCCTGCTGCGAGGAGTTGTCCGTGGTAGTGGGATGATCAGGAATTATTGGCGAATAGCAGGTGGAACAGAGATTCCTAACGGGCCGTACGGGCGCGGTGGCGGTTGTATGAGGATGCTCTGGTGCGCTCCCATGGTAGTACGGCGGGATCGGAGTCAGAGCGAGAGCGATGCGTTCCGTTCTTCCGAACAAGGGAACCAGAATGATGGCCGTGAGAATCGCGCTTTGCGCTGCGATGGAAATAGTCAGGGCTCGGCGGCGAATGCGCCGTTCGCCTGCGCGCTGTTCAACATTGCCTTCCACGAAACAACCTTCGAGGGAACCAAAATCATTTTGCGAATGGGGCTCGGGTTCGCTAGACATCACACACCTCCACGGGAAAGTTCTGCGAGTGAGAACGGAGATTTTTGCGACGCCGGCTTCCTGTGGGTTGCTCAACGACCGCAGGAGACCGGCGCCGCGCTCGCAGGGATATGAGGTGCGCGCGTCCTCTGTAAGATTGGACACCGGGAAGGTGGACAAGTTCCCGCGCGGCCCCAACACGTGCTGATGGTTGGTTTCTCCGGAGCAGCGGCATCAAGCAGCAGAAAGGAGCGTCCTGAACTGCCCTCGCTCGCTTAGGTCCTGAGCTCGTTTGGTTTCCGGATGGACGGGGGAGAGTGTTGCCCGAGCGCCGAGCGGCAACAGCCAAATTCGCATGCTAGCGTCGCTGGCACGCGCCTGGGGTGCGTAACCGGCATGGCGACTTTTTCTCACACCGAACCAGGAGACCAGTCGGGATAGCGCCCGGAAGCTAGGGACAGGGCTCTCGAGGAGGGCCGCATCTTGCTGATTTCGGGATACTTATTTACATGAACCGAAAATGCGGTTTGGCGCATCCCATGCTGTGTGGACGTGGATCTGAAGGAGGGTTACCCCGATGGAAGGGCGTAATGTCGAGACCATAGGCGTACGCCGCACGGGTTGGGCTGCTCTGGACCGCGATCCGCAGCAGGACAAAGTGGAGTTTGTCTGTCCGTACTGCGGCGCACGGGACGAGAAAAATGCCAGACGCGAGCGGGCACTGTATCATTTCACGGACGGCTTTCTGCAGGATTTGCAGGGCGAAGTAACGCAGTGCCATTCCTGCAAGCGATCGTTGCGCGTGGTCCCGGTGGTGCTGCTGCACGACCAGGACGAAGAGCGGCGATTTGAGGCTGTCTTCTCGGACGAATTGGCTGCCGCGAAGAATTAATTCGTTCTGATAACGGAAAATCGAAACGGGGCGCAATTTTTCGCGCCCCGTTTTTTTTCGGTTGCCGCGGGCAAAGGCTTCGCGCCGCTCGAGGCGCCAGTAGTCGGCTCGCGGGCTTTGAAATCCTCCTCGCCCGAAAGGGGCCCGAAAGGGCGAGGATTGCTACGGAGCCGGGTTTTGGTCCGGTCTCTTCGCTGGGTTCCTCCCACGGCTCCCGAAAGGGCGAGTGACGGCGAGGACGTTTCGAATTTCTGCACAAAACAAAAGGAGCGCAGCGGGATTTCGCCGCGCTCCGCAGGGGAAGGAAGAAAACTAGTGGTCGCGTGGGTGGTCGTGGTCGTGCTCGTCCCAATCACGTTCCGAGTGCCACTTCTGAGCGTCTTCATCCCACCAGCGATGGCCGTGTTCCCAGCACCATTCCCGGGCTGCCACTAGGGTTCGACGCTTCTCTGCTGCCTGAGGGCTGTCCCAGCCATGTTTCACAGCGGCCCTGTGCAGTTCGTGATCGATGCGAATGATCCGCTTCTGGCAGTCGTCCTCATCGGCACGCGTCTGTGGCAGGCCGAATAGCAGGAAAGAACCGGCCAGCGTGGCTCCTGCCAGCAGAGTTTTTCTGAAGAATGAAAAATCTGTTTTATGTCCCATAAGCGTTTTTTTTCTCCCGTTCTCAGAATAACGATTCCAGCCTAATAAGGCTCGGGAACGACGGCCATCGGGTAAAGACCGTAGAAGGATCAAAGGCCAAGCCGTAGAAGCAGAGGAGCCGGTTCCGCCTAGTACGCCTGCAGGAAGGGATCGACTTCCATGTGGTACTTCTCGAGGCCCGCTCGGATGTGGTCGAAAGCTTCGTCCACGCTGTCGGCGAACTGCAGCATCTTGTATTCCTCTTCGTTGATCGTGCCCCAGTTCACCATGGCCTTCCAATTTAGAACCTTGTCCCAGTATTTGCGGCCGTAGATGAGG
>Ga0207000_1226_pt1 | contig 15114 bp, 18 predicted proteins | sample Alteio_BWMinCont_90_FD_153498 | JGI IMG/M metagenome (GOLD analysis project Ga0207000, IMG submission 153498) | Enriched cells from forest soil in Barre Woods Harvard Forest LTER site, Petersham, Massachusetts, United States -... | ecosystem: Environmental > Terrestrial > Soil > Temperate forest >...
CTTGCCATCCATCGCCGCGACCGAGATCGTTGCCTGGTGAACGTCCATGCCAATATACTTTTGTTGGTTCATAACGGCGCTCCTTGGAGTAAGTGGTGATCCGAACAATCACACCGTACCTCAAGCGGGCGCCTTTTTATATTGCGTGTAATCGGGATTTTTCGCGAGTTGAGGAAAGACTTCACTCTGCGCTGGACCCCACACGGGGCTCACTGGCATTTTTGCCAGTTCACGACATCCAAACACTGTCTTAGGCTCGATGGCTGGAAGCGAATTTCTGTCAAGTACGTCCATGGAGAGTTCGACAAACGAGAACACCCCAAAAGGAAACGACAATGACTATCAGCGGAACTGAGATTGAACAGCAAGCACCTGCCGCCGTCGTACAAAACACGATTACGGCCATCGACATCCTGCTTGAGCCGGACGCGACCATGATCCGGCAGGCTCAGGACGCCAACGCCCGGCTCCTGAAGAATTTTCCCAAAGGGTTCACGTTGGGCGGTCAGTACGCCCCACATGTCACGGTGCTGCAACGGTATGTCAACACCGCAGACCTGAATAAAGTGTATAAAGCTGCCGACGAAGTGTTTGCCAAAGAGAAGGCAACCAGCTGGAAGTTGCAGGCGTTCAAGTACTACTACATTCCTCAGAAGCCCATTGGTCTTGCGGGTATCGTGATCGAGCCCACCTCTGATTTGCTGCGGCTGCAACAGGAACTGATTGACTCGGTTGCACCGTTCACCGCTCCCGGCGGTACAGCCGCCGCCTATGTGACTACGCCCCAAGACCCCAACATCCTCGAAGCGGTGATTCAATACGTCAAAGTATTCGTTCCTGAGCATAGCGGAGACCACTACAGTCCGCACGTCACCGTCGGCATTGGTACCATCGACTTTCTGGACGAAATGCTTGCCGAGACGTTTGACCGGTTCACGTTCTCGCCCGTAGCAGCATCGGTCTACCAACTGGGTAACTACGGAACCGCGATGACAAAGCTCCGTTCGTTCGAGCCAGGCAAGTGAGTGAAAGAGATTTTAAGCGGTTCCGTGCGCAGACATCAGCTGCGCAGGGAAGCTGAGAGTGCGGGTTCTCCTTGGAGAGCGTCCTGATCTTCAAAGGCGAAGATTTGATTCCAGTCATTCTTCATGCTCACGACGGTCCAGCCACGTTTGGGTGCTTCATCCAGCGCCCGCTCAAGGTTGCCTACAGATGACCGGTTGTATGCGAACTCGCGGACACCATCTTCGTGGTGAACGAGAAGTCCGAAACGCGGCCCCGAGCCCCCTGTAACCCATTCCAGCATCTGAAAATCGCCGTCAGAATTGCCAAACGCGGCGATCGGACGGCGGCCGATGAACTTGTTGATCGCCACCGGCTTGCCTTCATGATCGTCGTAAAAGTCCAGCTTAGCTTCGCGCACCAGCACCGGCTTTCCGTCCCGAATTTCGTACTTTGTTTCGATGCTGCTGCCAACGACGTGATCGGGAGGAACGCCGTATGCCTTCTCGCTAAAGGTGCGCATAAATTCGATGCCGCCGCCGGAGACAATAAAAGTCTTGAAATCATTGGCTCGCAAAAAGGCCAACAACTCGACCATCGGTTGGTACGTAAGATCGGTGTACGGCCGTTTGAATTTCGGATGCCGGGCCATAGCCAGCCAATCTTTAACAATTCCCTCGAACACTTCCGAAGTCATACCTGCATGGCTTGCCATCACCAGTTCAACGAGAGCTGGCATGCCGCCGCCAGCGATGCTTTTTATGTCATTCTCGATCGCGGCCTTGAAGGGTTGGTTGTCTTTCCACTCCGGATGCTGAGGTGCCAAAGCACGGATACGGTCCAGAACGAAAAGTCCCTGAAAAGGGAATGGCTGTTCGCACCAGAGCGTCCCGTCGTTGTCGAAGACAGCGATCCGTTCCGGCCGAGGCACGAAGTCCGGACTGCCGTCAGTCGTAACACGCTGTACGAAGTCAAGGATTGATTGTTTCGCGGCGCCATCGTTCCACGACGCCATACCATCATGAACCCTCATTTGAATGCCTCCACCGTTGGTCTCATTACGTCGCTCACGAGATGCTTATCTTTGTGTTGGGCAAGCCGACGCGACGCCAGCGCCGCGAACACATACGCACCAGCTAACGCGCCGAAACCTTTCCAGATGTTCGTCCACGTTATCTCACCACCGAACAGCTTCGAGAGATGTTCAACGGCAAGGTAGAGGTGCAAGCAGGCGATAACCAGCGCCGTCAGCGGGTGCAGCACGAACGCTGGCAAAGGAAGGGCGTTACGGAAAGACATAGCGTCAAGCACTTTCATTTGAACAGCTCCACGGTTGCGAACGGCTCAGCCGACCACGGCCGGAAGCGATTGAGCGTGAACTTCGTGGGCTGTCCCGGCGTGACCTCTACGTGCACGAAGTTGTAATCTTCCTTGGGAGCCTCACCTTTCCAATATTGATCCGGTGGGTAGCCATCGGGAACCTTAATGTGCGTCCTGCCGGGAAGGATCGGATCTTGTTCCGCGCCCCCGCCGCCCAGTACCAGATATTTCACGCCGTCCACTTCGTAGAGTTCGGTCGTATGCACGTGTCCGTTGAAGACGACGATGTCGAGGTCTTTCGCGTATGCGGCAATTGTCTTGTGGGGATTTTGCGCTTCGGGAATGGCACCCATGCCAGAGCGGCAGAAGGCCGGGGCATGAAAGGAGATGAAAACCTTCTTGGTTCCGTTCGCCTTGGCTTCATCCAGCCACTGCTTGAGTTGCGTCATCTGTTCTGCGTAAGCGGGTCGAGTGGCCCCCCAACCAGTGGGATCGCGATAGTCGTATTTGCCTGTCCACAGGAAGATGAAGCGAACGTCGTTGTAATCGAACTTGTAGACCAGTTGTTTGTCGGAAACGCCGAACTTCTTTAGATACGGGAACGACGCCAACAGACCTTCCACGTCGGAATCGTCCCACACTTCGTGATTTCCAACGGCGGGAAAAACGCGACCATCCAGACCCGCTTCCTTCATGTGTTTGTCGGGGTGCGGCAACTGCTTCAATACGTCCTCGTTGACCAACTTCCAGTACGGGTTATCGGAGGGCTTGCCGCCTTGCTTGCCCCACCAAACCAAGTCCCCGGTACTGACGATAAAATCGGCATCCCCGCTCTTTACGTCTTTCACAACCTCGCGGGCAACCCAGTCGCCGCCCTGCAGCCGGAACATCGTGTGACGTACGCCCGGCATCAGTTTTACGTCCTCGACCGACGCCTCCGTGACCCAGCCCTTGTCAAACGTCAGCGTGGTCACTTCACTGCTCGTCATGAACGGCATGACCATCTGCACCAACTCGTTGTTGGAGGGATCGTAGGTCAGCTTCACGTACTTCTGGACCACCTCTGGCGCCATCTTTTCCGGAAGCGCGAGTTCAAACATGTCCACCATGAGTTGGCGAGCCTCTCCTTCCTGATCCTGTTTGTACGGGAGATACATCATGGATCGTGAGTCGCCGTACACGTCAAACGAGAACGCGGCTGGAGCGGACGCCTTCTGGGCGTGAACATTTCCCGGCAACAGAGCGATCGCGATGCCAAACAGGCAAGGCACGAAATTGAAATGATTCAGACAACGATTCAGACGTAGCTTCATATACGCTGTCCTCTTCCGCTCACGCTCAAGGCTATGTTCAGCATGAAGAGACGTTAACTGTCAGAACAGACAGTGCGACGCGCATGTGCCTCGCAATGAGTCGCTCGATCAATGTGCTATCCGGAAAGCAAACTGGCGAAATCGGGTCATGGCACGGTTCAGACATGCGAAACGAATTCCAGGCCTTCGTGCTTGTCAAGAGAGGTGGTGGGGGCGCATTGCTGCTGCGTCGACGGGAATGCTGGGGTCGGCTTGGCTCCCACCCTTCCGCACAGCACGCGGAAGGGTGGGGCACCCTCTCTATTTATGCGATATTTATGTGATTTAGAGTGGCGATTGGAAGGGGTGGGCCACCCGCAACGGAGATGGCCCACCTCAGAACGGCTGCTTACTAGTACGTCGCCTGGAAGGCAGACCACGGACCGGAACTCGAGCTGCCATACCCTCCAACGATTTCGTTCTTGTCGTTGATTCCGCCACCGTAGGTGTCTGCGGCTTTCGGGTAGTTAAATTTGTAGTATTTTGCGGCATGAAGCAAGGCACCGTGGATGTTGTTAGCGGTATCTTGCCACTCATAAGTTACGTCGCCAGCAGCATTGAGGTCCAACGCGAACGAGTCGGCTGCGCCGGGGACGTTAATCGTCTTATAGGTTTTGCCGTTGTAAATGGACGACTCATAAACGCCGCTCGCATTCAGCCAGTAGAGGCTGATGATGCCAGTGGTGTTGATGCCGGTGGCAAAAGTGTCGGCTGCGCCGGGCACGTTCAGGGTTTTGTACTTCCCATTCTTCAAGAGATACCCGTGAAAGACGCCGGCTGAATCACTGTAGTAACCCACGATCGCGCCGCTGTCATTGATGGCGGCGCCGTACACAAACACCGCGCCTGTGGGACCCACAATGTCCTTGAATTTGCCAGCCTTGTAAACGAATCCCACGGGGTTGCCGGTTTTCTTGCTGGTATAGAAGCCAACCACCGAAATCGCGCCATCGGGATTCAGGTTGCTGCCTTCAGTAGTTCCTGCCACTGCATTCGGATCGTCGAGTTTGGTTACCTTACCTGCGTTGAGAATATAGCCGTGATCGAGGCCGGCGCTGTCGACATAGAATCCGACGGAAGCGCCCGCATTGTTAATGCCCCCGGGCTCGGTGGAAGTGGACCCAGGAATTTTGACTGTCTTGAACTTGAAGGTGATAGTTGGGGCATCGGCCGCGGTGGCCAGGCACACGCACACCAGTAAAAGGCCTAGTGCGCACAGGATCGATTTGTAGTGCTTCATAGTTTTCTCCTCCTTGCAGTGAAGTGAAGAAGTGGCTCCGCCGGCGAATCGCTGACTCTGAACTAGAGGTCGCCGGACGGATACGAATCGAGAGACGAAATGAAATCCTTCGGCTCGTTCTACGATGGGAGTCCGAAGGTTCCACGATTGGCGTAGAGATTATCTTCACCGGTTTGGTGGTGTGTCAATAGCATTGCGAAAGGTTTTTGGATTTTGAGGAGAGATTAGGATGGTTATCGGAAGGCCTTGGCTCGGTCAGGGAGTCCGTTGCTTGGATAATGATCTGACAATCGGCGCAAGAGGCGCTCATTTTAGTTCGTAAATGTGCATTAGGTTGCATCTGACGGGGTTGGCTGTCGAAAGGCGATCTCAGTTAAGTAATTGCCTTACAATGACTTGCTAAAGCTTGGTGCGATGGTGGTCTAGCTGCATTTCCACGTGTGCCCGCTGCCTTGGGGCGTAGATCGGGGTCCCAATTGTTAAGCTGGACGCAAGATGCCGTGGTTGCAATCCCGCAGGCGCCGCCTGCGCCGCCCAAGCGCAAACATACGCTGCTCCCGGTTCTGATTGTGTTATTCCTGATTTCTTATGGATTGATGTGCATGCTGGCGGTAGAACAGGATCGAACCATTGCTTCGCAGCGATGGTTGATCCGATCGTTGCTAAGCGACAGCAGCGAATTGAGCAGTATTAAAGGTAAGATGGTGCAAAAGCAGTATGCCGACGCTCAGGCCCAGGCGAAGGCAGGATCCCGCTCCCAGGCGCAAACTCCGTTGACCCAAACTCCGTTGACCCAGGTTCCAATGACCCAGGTTCCAATGACCCAGGATAAAGCGGGAGTTGCCGCCCAGAGCAGCCACAATGCAGGCAAAACGCGAAAGACGATGCCGCCGAAACCGCCGTTAGGCATTTCGGATATTGTGGACGGACGCAGGATCGTGAAAACGATCTGAATCTCAGGGCCAGGGGAAGTGGATGAAGGCCCTGGCGATGGTTCTACTAGCTCTATCTCTACCCGGTTCAAAAGTGGCGGCGCCTCTGCGTCCACCGGTCGATCTTCCCGTGGTACAACATGCGCGTGAGAGTGGGACATGGTATATGGCCGAGAGCGGTCATGCCGTGTTCTGCTATGGTCCGGTGATGCTGGTAAAAGGGCCGGATGGGGGATTGCAGCATGTGGCGACTTTCTGCCGCGGCGGGCAGGCGATTGTGCCGTTGAAGGATTGACAGGCGCGGCTTTACTCCCAGCTTGCTAGGCTGCGGGAAAAATTCCATTCACAGTTGTACCATCGAGGTCCAGCGGCTAAAGCCGAACCCATTTTTCGTCGAGTTACGGGTATGCCTAAAGGCATACCCTGATACGAGTCGGGAGTTTTCCCCAGCCTGTTGCGCTGTGGGCTGTATTCTTACGCCGCTCCGCGGCTAAGATCTTGGATCTCTGTTCCGGGCTTATGTGTCGTCGTTCGGACATGTGGGCGTCACTCGCGCTTCGGGGCATCCTGTACATTGTTGTGATGGGCAAGTTTGAGAAGCATATTTTTATTTGTGGGAACCAGCGCCCGGCCGGGCATCCACGGGGATGCTGCGACCCGGAGGCAAAAGCCGAGTTGCAAAAGCTGTTCAAGGAAAAGCTGGCGCAGCGCGGACTCCGGGGAAAAGTGCGGGCGAACCAGTCGGGGTGTCTGGATCAGTGTGAGCACGGTCCGAACCTGGTGGTTTATCCGGAGGCGGTTTGGTACGGAGGAGTGACGCTGGCGGACGTCGATGAAATCATCGACTCCCATATTGTTGGGGGGAAGCCCGTGGAGCGCCTGGTGATGCGGGAGTCTTGCATCAACACGGACAGGTGTGAACACAAGCCGCGGCGGACATCTTCGACTAAGTGAGAACGGTCGGATTGAAACCAGTTCTCAGTTCTCAGTTCTCAGTTTCGGGTTAATTCTCCTTCTTTTTTGCCGGCGATGGTGACGAAGCGGATCACGCCATCGCTGTCCTCGAAAATCAGGCCGGTCCCTTCGGAGTTGACGACAGCGGTTACCAGACGGCCGTAGGATTTGGGAATGCCGCCGTGAGTCGGGGTTTGGTCGTAGCGCGCCAGCTCTCCCTCTTTCATGCCGGTGACGCTGACGAAGCGGATCACGCCTTGACTATCTTCGAAGATCAGGCCGGTGCCGATCTGGTCGGCGATCGCCGTGACCAGGCGACCGTAGGATTTGGGCACGCTGCCCTGCGTGGGAGCTTGGGCATGGGCGACAGTGGTACCCCGGTTTCCAGTTAGATATCCGCCGACAAACAGGAGCGCTGTTCCCAGGATAAAGAAAATCCTCTTTTGCATCGACCTTACTCCTCTTTTGGAAGAACCAGAATTTTGTGCATCATGCCAAGATCTTCGTGCAGCAGAATGTGACAGTGAAACACGAAGGTGCCGGCAATGGTGGGATCGCGGAAATCAAAACGTCCCTTGATGCTGTGGTAGGGATGGCCGGGGCCTTCCCAGAAGGGAATCTCATAGGTGTCGCGCAGCTCCGTCGGGACGGGCTTTCCATCCACTTCAAGGAGCAGGAAATGGATTTGGTGGATGTGGAAGGCGTGGGTCTCGAGGGCGTGGTTTTCGATGATCCAGTCTTCGACCGCGCCGACGTGAGTGGTGATGACGGGCTTCTCATTGGCTTCGAAAACCTTCTGCTTTTGTCCGTCGACGGTGATGTAGAACTGGATGGGACCGTTGGTCCCGCCGAACTCCTCGGAGAAGTAGAGTTTTCTCAGGGTAGTTGGTTTCTGTTTTTCCAAGTCTGCGAACTTGATGTTTTCTGTGGTAACGGGAGGCCCGGGCTGAGCGGGCTTCGTCGCTGCCGTTTGGGTTCCATCGTCGCTGGTGAGCTGGATACTGCCAAGTTCCTGTTCGAGATCGGGGTTACCGGTCGGACCGGTCGAATAGCCGAGCGAGATGAACTCGGCTTGGGTTCCTTCGGGAGGAGCCTGTACGATGAACTCCGCGCGGCCAGCGGGAGGCACCAGAATGGTTTCCTGGGTTCTCGGTTTGGCCAGAGGATATCCGTCGAGCGCGATCACTTCTAATTTCTGTGGATTGCCGTTAAACCAAACTTGCAGCGGCATGAAGTCCTGGATAGTCGCATTGACGACCCGCCAGAACTGCTTCTCGCCGGGCTTCATTTGTATGATGGGCGCAGGAAAGCTGGGAGAAGCGGCGACCTGGAAGTTAATGGTCAGCTGGTAGGGTCCTGGGATCCACGGAACCAGATATTGCTGACGAATGGTGAACACGCGCTGAGTCAGTCCCTTTACCTCTGGACGCACCTTTTCCATGCCCTCGACGATGAGCGCTCCGGCTGCGCCTCCGTTGACCTGGAACTCGGTGAAGCCGTGGATGTGGGGATGGTACCAATAGAGCCCCGGCGGTTCGTCCTTCGGGATCTGCATGTCGAAGCGAAACGCGGGTTTGTTCGGCTGAATGAGCGTGGTAAGAACGTCGTCCTGATGGCAGACCGGCGGAACGTTCAGGCCGTGGAAGTGGACATTGGTTGAAGCCAACGTGGGAGTTCCGGTGTCGCCGCAAACCGGCGCACCAGACATGTCCATTTCCATTCCGCCGGTCTCGCCCTCATCAGTGCTCTCGATGCGGTCTTTGACATCGAGGACAAGATGATCGCCTTGATTGAGGCGCAGGGTCGGCGCTTCCACCTCACCTTTGGCGGTGTCGTAGATGTAACAGTAATGGTTGAAGCCAGCAGTGTCGACCGAGTGCTTCATGGTGAAATCGGCGTTGAGGACGCCATTCACGCTATCGAGAGTGAGGGCGTCTTTAACTACGCTGCCGGAGTCAGGACGGGCAGGACATTGGGCCTGCAGGGTCACAAAAGAAAACCCGCACAGCAGGATCGCAAGCAAATATCTAAACGCAGAGCGCATATTCAATTCCCTCTATCTCAGTTAGAACGGCCGGGGTGGAAAGGCTCCAATGGAGAGCAGCCCCGGACTGTTTGGGTCGGCGATGGGCGACTTGGAGGATTCGGTCAGCATACATTTACCGCCGGACGAGGTCACCTCTATCTGCCCGATCGAGGACGGCGCGCCAAACTCGGCGACGTATACTATTCCGCCCGTTCCTGTGGTCTTTTCCAAAGCCAAAGACGCCGTGTAGGACCAGTCGGTCACAAATCCCTTAAGCGCCCGGGAGACGCAACCTTTGGAAAGTTTGCCCGATTGATTGTTGCTGATGGCATTTCCGCTGTCCAGTACAGTCACCCGATTTGCGGCAGAGTAGCTGGGTGGCACATCATCATTGGTAACGACGTAATGAGGGTGATCCGCACCGACCGCAAAACCGCTCACGAAACAAAGACCAACCACCAACAGCGGGGTTAAGTACGCGAACCAAGACCTAAGGGAAATCCTCATAATTCTTCCTTACGGGGGCAAGAATAGGACCAATCAAACTAACCGCGAGCGATGCCGCGATGCAAGAATAAAGGGCTCATCCGCAGGCGAAAATCATTGCGGTTGAAAAAGTTTGCGGAATAGTGGAAAACCGTATCCTCGCTTCCCAAGGGGGTTTGGGATCCCGTCGTTCATCGGCGGGTGTAATCAGCGGACGTAATATACACCAAAAGCGAGCTGTCATTTGCTGAATTTTCCGTTTATTATTTTTCCGTTTATCTTTCCGTTTATCAGGGTCAAGCAGGTCTGGGAAGTTGAGGATTGTCATCTCTCCTGCTCCTGTGCTACGGTAATGGAAAGTTCACGCCTTCAGAATCCACAATCACAGTCGCGCCGGGTTGTGGCCCGCGTAAAAAAGCGTGTCGAACAGGTGAAGCTATGGCCATGAAAGATGCGGTTGATTCCATGCCGGACGAGCGGACAACCGAACCTGAAAGTTTTGCCAACCGGAAGCTGATTCGCCCTTCACTAAACCGGAACGACCACAATCATTCGTCGGCAGCTGTGGGAGAGCGACGAGACCGTCCGGAACGCACTAGCGACCGCAACGATCGTAATGACCGTAACGACCGAAACGGCGGTGGCCGCAAAGTTGCGCCCCCCGAGCAAACCAACGCGGAGAATTTCTATTATCAGAAACAGATGCAGGCGAGGACACCGATGGTCATCGTGCTCCGCGACGGCGAAGAAATCCATGGCGTCATCGAGTGGTACGACAGGAGCTGCCTGAAAATAACCTGCAACGGTTCGCCCAATATGATGATTTACAAACCGGCGATCAAGTACATGTATAAAGAGGGTGAGAACTCTGGGAAATAGGCCTCGCGGGTCAGGCTTCGGGCTTCGGGCTTCGGGCTTCGGGCTCCAGGACAACAGCCGAAAGCTTGGCGCCGGGTTACTTCTTTTGACTGATTCGATAACCTCCCGTTGACAATCTCTCATATCTTCCTTAGCATCAATGACTTGGTGCATCGCTACTGACTCCATCGCTCAGGGGAGCCGCCTGTGATCAAGCTCGACATCATCAATGAAGTGGTCAACAAGACCGGAATCACTAAGACCAAGGCTGAATTGGCCGTGGAAACAGTTTTTGGAAGCATGAAGCGGTCGCTGGCCAAAGGCGATCGCATTGAACTACGCGGCTTCGGCGTATTTAATGTCAGGCCGCGCAAGACCGGCATCGGGCGCAATCCGCGTACGGGCGCTGAGGTTTCCATTCCGCCGGGCAAAGCAGTGCGTTTCAAGCCGGGTAAGGAACTGCAAGCCATCGACTGAAACACCTGGTCTCGCGTACGATGGAGACGCGGGCGTTCCCGCTCGCGATTGCTTTGGCCTGACAACGCGGAATCCTGATGCCTGAATTTCTTCCCCCAGTTTCTTCTTCGACCACCGAGTATTACCGTCCCGTTGAAGTTTTTGTCGTGCAGCCTCCGAAGCAGCGATACTGGCTACACATCGTGCTGCTGCTGGCGACGATTTTCACTACGCTGGTTGTGGGTGCGCGGATGGAAGCCAACTTCGAGCACAACCAACCTGCGTTTTCGCTGAATGATGACGAGGTGCCTTTGTTCCCGCTGCGATGGATGTGGGCTGATCCGTCGCGGATTCTGCTTGGCGTTCCGTTTGCATCCACGCTGATGCTGATTCTTCTAGCGCACGAGATGGGACACTATCTGTGTTGCCGCTACTACGGCGTGAATGCGACGTTGCCCTTCTTCATTCCTGCGCCCACGCTGATCGGTACGCTGGGGGCGTTTATTCGCATCCGCTCTCCGATTCGTTCGCGGGCTGCACTCTTTGATATTGGAATTGCCGGTCCTATTGCCGGATTTGTCGTCGCTGTGACGGTGCTTATATTCGCCTTGCCACTTTCCAAAGTGATGTCGCCGGGCATGGCGGGCTCTGATATTCAATTGGGATACCCGCTGATTTTTCGATTGGCCTGGTATGTTCTTCCGCTCGGGCAGCTGAAAGCATCGACGTCGGCGTTGCACTCGATTTATTTTCATCCCACGGCGATCGCGGCCTGGGTGGGAATGTTCGCGACTGCGCTCAATCTTTTGCCTGGCGGCCAGCTTGATGGCGGACACATTGTGTTCTCGCTCGCTCCGCGGGCGCACAAGACGGTTTCTCGCCTGACGATTCTCGCGCTCATTCCGATGGCGCTTTATTTCTGGGCTGGTTGGTTGATCTGGGCGATTCTGCTAAGGATCAGCGGCATGCGGCATCCCATGGTCGCGGAGTGGCCGGGAGTGACCGGCGTCCGGCGATGGATTGCCGGGTTCGGGTTGGTGATGCTGATTCTAACTTTGGCGCCGGCGCCTTTCGGGCACAGTTCATTGGTGCAGGTGTTTCGGGAATTGCGCGGACAGTAGAGCTGCGGTTCGTCGAAATAGCTGCACGTCGGCCCAACCACGAAGTCTCCGAATACATTGCAAATATTCGACAAAATGTCGACAGAACTTTTTCGCGGTCCGCGCACATCTGCTTTCTTGGTTGTTCGAAGATTGCGCTAAATATCTTCTTTAATTCCCGCAAACAAGTCGGTCTCCTGTTCAATCAATCCAGGAGTGACTCGGGCGGCCAGGTGGAACATCTCCTTGCGTCCGCGCTGGCGAACGTGGGATTCGATGAGAGCCCACAAGGGCGCCTGGCTGGCGTGAGCCTTGAATGCGGCAATCTTGGCCTCGAGGTAATCTCCGATTTCAATAATCGCGGTTGCTGGCGGCAGCGTGACCGGCTGGCGGTCGGGGAGAGTGAAGTCGACTGTGCCGTAGTAAAGCTTCTGAGTTTGATGCGGAGCGATTTTGCCGGTCAGTTGGTCGGGATAGCGATTGGTGCGCCCCGCCCAGTGAAAAGCCATGGTAGCGAAAATGGAGGCCATGGAGTGATCGGTGTGGCCAGTGACGGAGCCGTCGGGGCCAAAAGTCATGAGCACGTGCGGGCGGAACTGACGAACATGTAGCGTCAAATCGCAGACTACTTTGTAAAGATCCTGGCGGTGAAGCTGGCCGTCGGGATAGTCGAGCACAATTCCCCGCGAAACTTTCAGGATCTCGCAGGCGGCGGCAAACTCCTTACGCCGCAGGGCCGCTAATTCCTGGTCGTTGGCGGCACCACCGCGATGGGTCGCGGCTTGTCCGGGAGTCAGGCAGATGACGCAAGTTTCGACGCCTCGATCATGGTAGAGGCGCAGCGAACCGCCGAAGCCTCCGGCCTCGTCGTCGGGATGAGCGGTGACGCACATCAAGCGAAGCATGAGTTCATTGTAGCTTGAGCATTGCGGCTCAATTGCTTGCAAGCGGGTGCAAAATGTTGCACTGTTTCGCTTTGTCGGAGACGAAAAGAAGTACTTCAATCCGCCGTCATTCCGCAATAGAATAGGTCGCGGCCCGGCACGACGAGAACGCTCGCCCCTACATTGGAGATTTTGTGCACGTTCTGGTTACCACCGATACGTTGAGCGGAGTGTGGACCTACACACAAGAACTGGTCACGGGGCTGGTAAGTCGTGGCGTGCGAGTGACGCTGGTTAGCCTCGGTGATATTCCGCTGCCCCAGCAGACCTCCTGGATGGACGAACTGCAGGGCCTGGAATATCGTCCGACGGCCTTCCGCCTGGAGTGGATGCACGGGGCCGAACAGGACCTGAAAGATTCTTCTGCGTATCTCGTGGCTCTGGTGAAGGAACTCAAGCCTGATCTGCTGCACCTGAATCAATTGTGTTATGGAAACCTTCCCGTCGACGCGCCGCGCGTGGTGGTGGCGCACGGCGATTTGATCAGTTGGTGGAAGGAAATCCACGGGCACGAATTCAAGGAAAGCCGCTGGATGCACTGGTACCGGGAAGTCGTGACGCGCGGCTTGTGGCATGCCAGCGCGGTGGTGGCGCCTTCGGTGTGGATGTTGGATGCGCTTCGCAAGTGCTACACGCAGCCTCGACGGGACGCGGTGATTTATAACGGGCGTAATCCGGTTTCATTTAATCCTTACGTGAATAAGGACGACTCCGTGCTGGCCGTAGGACGTCTGTGCGATGCCAGCAAGCAAGTCAGCCTGCTGACCCAGTACACACACCCTCTGCCGGTTTGCATCGTGGGCGCGGAGACGCCGGTGGTCGATGTGGAGATTCCGATTCGGACGGATGTGAAACTTGCGATCGACCAGATCAGCGTGGCGATCAAGGGACCACAGACTCAAGCGCAGCTGCGCAACCTGTACAGCCGCGCATCGATTTATGCGGCTACGTCGAGATATGAGGCTTTTGGGATGGCGCCGCTCGAAGCTGCGTTCTCGCGCTGCGCCATCGTGGCGAATGACATTCCTTCGTTCCGTGAGATTTGGGGTGATGCTGCGATTTACTTTCAAGCCAACGACGCCGAGAGCCTGGCGGATGTGATTCGACGTTTGCACGAGCATCGCGATCTGTGCCGCGGTTATGCCACTCGCGCCTATCAACGTGCGCGAGAATGCTTCACTGCCAAGCGCATGATCGATGAGTATGTGCGGCTTTATCACAGTTTGATTGGGGCGCGGTTGGCGGTGGCGTGAGGCTTCCGGCTTCAGGCTTCCGGCTTCGGGCTTCCGGCTTCCGGCTTCCGGCTTTTTGCTTCTGGCTTTTTGCTTCTGGCTCCTCGGTTCTAACTTCTGGCTCACCTAGTTCCTCATTTCTATCCCTTGCCTTCGCCACCCTCCCAGCGTTGTCATTCCAAGGGAGCTTTATCCCAGAGGAATCTGCTTTTTCCGTCCAGCGCTGGAAGCCGGTGGATCAAAGCTGGTATCTTCATAACTCAAACTCAATTCAATTGGAGGCTTCATGGCTACAGTAAAAATCACGATCCGACCAAATGGTCCTTATCGCGTGGAAGCTCCTGAAGGTTCGATCGAACTGGTTGACGTCAACGGCACTGCGTATGACCTCACGGGCAAACCAGCTTTTTCGCTCTGCCGTTGCGGAGGGTCGGTCAATAAACCGTTTTGCGATGGCACGCACAGCAAAATCGGATTCCAAGGGGCTGAGTTGGCAGTGAAAAAGTCCGATGGCTAGGATCCAGCTTACTTAGTGGATGGTTTTGGTCTTGCGCGACATGTAATCCATCAGCAGATATTGGCCCAGCGTGTACGGCGTAGTGAAGTAGGCTTTGCCGCGGCACATTTCTGTTACTTTTTGCACGAACTGCACCAAGCCATAATCTGACGCGAGCATAAACGTGTTGATCAGGACGCCGGCGCGCTTGCACTTGGAAACTTCTTCCAGAGTCTGGCTCACGACCAGGGGATCGAGGCCGAAGGCGTTTTTGTAAATGCGTCCGTCTTCGAGCGTTAGGGCGGACGGCTTGCCGTCGGTGATCATGACAATCTGCTTCATGTCTTTGCGCTGGCGTTGCAGAATGCGTTGCGCGAGGCGCAGGCCTTCGCGAGTATTGGTGTAATACGGGCCGACTTTCACGCGTGCCAGTTGCGAAAGCGGTACTTCCTCGGCCGAGTCGTGAAATAAGATCAACGATAGAGAATCGCCCGGATATTGGGTGCGAATCAAATGCGAGAGCGCCATGGCGACTTTCTTGGCTGGCGTGAAGCGGTCTTCTCCGTAAAGAATCATGGAGTGCGAGCAGTCGAGCATGAGCACGGTCGCGCAGGAAGATTGATACTCGCACTGATGCACCTGCAGGTCGGAATATTCGATGTTCAGCGGGAGCTTCATGCCCTCCCGCTGGATTGCGCTGGAGAGCGTGGCAGTGA
>Ga0207000_1222_pt2 | contig 15058 bp, 13 predicted proteins | sample Alteio_BWMinCont_90_FD_153498 | JGI IMG/M metagenome (GOLD analysis project Ga0207000, IMG submission 153498) | Enriched cells from forest soil in Barre Woods Harvard Forest LTER site, Petersham, Massachusetts, United States -... | ecosystem: Environmental > Terrestrial > Soil > Temperate forest >...
GTCACGTACAGACCGTTTGGCCAAGTATAATGAATTGTTACGCATTGAAGAAGAATTAGGCAGAAAAGCCGTTTATGCCGGCTCAAATTGGTCTAAGATTTATTATATTGGCCCTAAAGAGTTTGTAATCTAACATAGTTTAGATAGAGAGTCAAGTAAAGAGCTTGAGAGCCGGAACAATAGGAACAATCGTCCTGGCATGAACTTAAAAATGTGTTATCCTTGATTGTAGGAGGCAAGAAGGTTTATTAAGGTGTTTTAAGTCTGAAGATCTTAAGGATTTTGTATGTGGGAAAAGCACTAATAGACTGTCATACATACTTCAATACTCCCCGCATCAAGGTCCTTCCAAAGACAAAAACACTTAACGTTTAAACCTTATTAGATTCTATGGGAAGACTGTCTAAAAATAAGGGCGGTTTTACGCTCGTGGAAATCCTGGTCAGTGTCGGGATACTCATGATATTCCTTCCCTTCGCCGCCAGCATGCTCACCAATAGCCGGATCCTTGGCTCCTATGCCAAACATAAAACCCAAGCTGCCTTTGCTGCCCAACAAGTCATGGAAGCCCAGCGCCAAAGCGCCTTTGTGGTTTTAGCCCCGGGAACCTCTCAGGTCACTGGGCCCACTAATATTATTTTGGACACCAAGGGCAGTTATATCAATCTTAATTGTGCGACTAATCCTAATCTTTTTTGCGGAACGACCACCACCGTTATCACACCTACCGTCTATACCAATGCAGCTGGAACAAGAACAACCAGCTCAACGACTGATCACGTCGTGGTACAAATTTTCTGGTCGGAACGGATCAATAAATTTTTTATTCCTATGACGGAAACCTATGCTGAGGACATTATTAATGACCCGATGCTTAATTAAACTTAAATTAATTCCATGCTCTCATCACGGCTTCACCTTGACCGAAATGATGATTGCCGTGGCTTTTTCTGTCCTTTTGCTGACAGGTGTCTATAGTTTTTATGTGACGTCGAGCCAATCTTACTCCTCAGGCATTGCCGGACAAACCCTGCAATCTGCGGCTAATACGATCCTTAATAAAATTGTGGAAGGTGAATCAGAATCGGGTACGATTTACCGTTTGTCTACCGCTTTTTCATATCAAATCCCTGACGGTACAGCGGGCCATTTGTACACCTGTGGAGGTGCATCCACAGCCACCCCTTGCAATGCCACCACCACCTTTAGTGAACTTTATTTTTGCCAATTAACCAACCCTGTGGTCGCCTGCAGCTCTGCCAATGCCACGGCCCGCTGGTATTACCTTAATAGCACCGGCACCACGGTCTTCTACCATCATCCCAAATCTGGAGGCGGTACGGTTGAGGAAACAATTTTTAAAGCACCTACGAACACGACAATCACATTGCGTTTTTCTCCGGCGACAGCTGTTCCTGCCAATGTTGTTGAAGTCGATGTAGCCCTCGTCACCACTTTAGCAGCTAGGGTAACTAACAAGGTGTTGGCCACGACTGGCAGCGCGTCAACCTTTGTTCTACTGAGGAATCATCCATGATAAACCTACGACAAAATAACGGCTTTGCTCTAACCTTTTCCTTGATCTCTCTTTTCCTGATCGTCTCATTCATGGCAGCTTATCTTTTGTCCGTGGCCAGTGGTGTTTCTCAAGCGAATCGCGCCGCCAATATGAAAAAAGCTTACTATGCGGCAGAAGCTGGGATCGCTGATGCTTATCAGAGGATCACTCAAGCCGGAGTCAATACCATTGCCTCCAATGCCAGTTATATCCCCTCTGCAAGTACGGATAATGGTATCTATTCTGTAGGTACTGGATCTGGTAGTTACAAGGTAGCCCTCACTTATTCCAGCACACCCCGCACCAACTACACCATTACATCCACAGGGACCTTCGGCAATGCTTCTAAAACATTGCAATTAAATATCATTGGCGCCTCCATTTCTAAATATGCCTATTGGAGCCAGACAGAAATCAACCCTGCCTTTGGCGGCCCTCTATGGTGGGTAGGCGAACCTGGCCTAGAGATGTTAACCAATGGCCCCGTTCAAACCGATGGCACACTTAATATTTTTGGTAATCCTATTTTTAATGGACCTGTCACTGAAGGAGGATCCAATCCCAATTATTATCCTGGGGTTGCCAGTAATCCAGCCAGTATTTTCCTTGGGGGCCTCACCAATAATTCTCCATCGGTGAATCTGCCTCCCGCAGGAACTTTAGCCGCGATCAATACCATTGCTTCCAATGGTTCAGGTTTGGTGCTAACAGGGGCCAGCACCATAGTTTTTAATCCCACTGGGACAATCACCGTCACCGGAAAAGTAAAGAATGCCGCCGGGGCAGTAACAGCCACCTATAGCAATACCACCATGAGCCCTCCACCTAATGGCGTCATTTATGTTAAAAGCAATACGGGAACCACCGATGGTAACGTCACCGTCCAAGGAACGGTAAGTGGTCAGTTAACCGTTTCCGCAGATCAAAATATCCTAGTTTCAGGCAATGTGGCCTATAATCAAGACCCCCGTACCTACCCGAATAGCAGTGACATTTTGGGACTCGTGGCTAATCAAAATATTACCGTCGTTGCCGCCAGTGCCCCAGCCAGACTAGAAATGGCAGCCGTCATGGTGGCCTTGCAAGGATCTTTTCAAGTGGATGAATATTGGACGTATAAAGGCAATGCTGCCACCGCTGTCATGGATCAATTTGGCAGCCTTATTAATTATGTCTGCGGTGCTACCGGCGAGATGGATATGTCAGGCACTTTACTCGGCGGGTACAATCAAATTCAATCTTTTGATATTAGACTAGACAATGGACTGAAAAGTTTAGCACCACCAGGATTCCCGCCCTTTACGAATAATGCGGGAAATGGTGTTTATAACAAGGTCAATTTTCAGGAATGTAATGGCGGAGTTTGCGGATAGGATCCAAGCTTATGAGAAAAAAGAATTCAGTCTTATTTAAATGCATGCTGATAGCTTTACTCATCCTATCAGGCCTTGTCTATTGGACCTATCAACATTCCACTAATATCATCATGCCTCCTGGATCTCGTATGGCCGCTTCTAATAATATTTTTGAATTCTGGGCCAATGCCTTCGGTATACATAAAAGCGAATCCGTGTTGCTGACCAGAGGACATGTTCAAAACAGAACAACAAAGAACGTGTCCTCAAGCGCATTGCCAAACGAAGCAGGATTGAATGGGAAAGCGACCCAGGTAAACCCCGATGCTGATCAAAATTCCCCAGGTTTCAATCCGACTCGTCATGGCTTATTAAATAATTCTAGAAATAGCGCTGGAGCTTCCTCAGGTGGCAGTAATGACAATAGTTCAAGTAGTGGCGAAGGGGCTGAAAATGGCTCCACTAATGCTGACCAAGGATCTGGAAATGTTGCTGGATCAGCAGATGTCAATGCCAACAGCTCCATTGTCAACGCAGATCAAGGATCTGGAAATAACTCCAATGATACAGGAACAACAAATCCCCCTTCAGATAATCCTTCTGGTGGTTCGGGATCAGGTTCAGGATTAGGCAGTGGATCAACCGGAGGCTCTCCTGACCTAGGACCAGGAAATACTCCAGGAAGTACTCCCGGCGGTGGTCCTCTCCCTGCGTCCGGCGGCGGACCTGGAAACCCAGGCGGTGGATCAGGTGGTTCGGGCGGTTCAGGCGGTGGCTCTGGATCTCATGGAGGTGGTGGTTCAGGCAATACTGATAGTGGTCCCATGGGAGAATGCATCGCTGGATGTTACCCAGGTTGCATCCCAGGCTGCGATCCTGAATGCTTACCTCCGTGCCTGTTGGGCAAGGCTGATCCTTCTAAATTACCAACAAGTAATCCGCCAGCAGACGATGATACCGCAAACCATGATATAGCCGCACAAAATAAAAATAATGACGCCTTAAATGCCTTGCTGGCCTCGCGCAGTGCCCTTGTGCTTCCTGTTCAACAACAGGCCCAGGCCTCCAAATTTGATACGGTGGATGTTAATAGTCTACCCACAGCCCCTAGCTCAAATCCGGCACCTGCGGATATTCCAGCAAAAGTTAAATCAAACCAGGTACAACTTCATTAATGATTTTTGGAGAGAATTTTTCTATTTGTGTGGTATACTAAGGGTCTCTTATTAACTATAAGGACTTTATAGGTCCTTGGGGTGGACAGACTTATGTTAAATAAATTTATTAAATATATACGTATTTATTGGAAAGGCATTCTCCTTTACGCGGCTGCTTTTGCCATGGTGGCCTTTTTAATTACCTTCATTTTCTTTGGAGGGGTCAGCTTCTTTGGTATGGAGGGCTATTACCGCAAAAACATGATGGCCCAAATGGGCATTTATCTCGTGGTCTTCCTCTTTGTCGGTATTATCCAGGCCTTCTTTTCAGCTTACATCTACATGTATTTCATGATGGGCGGCGGTATGAACCGTATGCTCAGCAAAGACAGCGCCTCTAAGGGTGTGGGCGACGTGGAGTGGGATGATGTCATTGGTATGGAAGATGCCAAACGGGACGCCTGGGAAATTGTCCAATTTATTAAAGATGCCAATAAAGTCAAGGCTATCGGCGGGACCATGATCAAAGGTGTTCTGCTTGTGGGGCCTCCTGGCTGCGGTAAGACCTATTTAGCCAAAGCCATGGCCAATGCTTGCAAATTGCCTTTTCTATCTGCCGTCGGCAGTGAATTTGTGGCAATCTTCATGGGCATGGGTGCGGCCCGTATCAAATCTTTATTCAAAAAGGCCCGTCAATTAGCAGCCATCGAAGGTGGCTGCATCATTTTCATCGATGAAATCGATGCCTTTGCCACCCCACGCGTCGAAGATCAAGGTTTTGGCGGAGGGATTTCCCACAACGCCACCATCAATCAATTCTTGACCGAAATGGATGGTTTACGAAAAAAAGAAAATAATATTGTCGTCATCGCGGCCACCAATATGCCCCCCGGAAAAAATGGACACCGCCATTATGCGCTCTGGCCGTTTTGACCGTAAGGTCAATATTGAAAAACCTACCGCCAAAGAACGTGAAGCTATCATTAAATTTTATCTTAAAAAAGTCGCTGCTGATCCTGCGATTGACATTCCTCTCGTCGCAGAAAAATCCCAGTGGTTTTCTCCCGCGGACATCCAAAACATGATCCGTGAAGCCAGTGTGCTCGTCATGCGCGATAAACGCTCCAGTGTCACCCAAGAAGACTTAATGAAATCCATGAATGACGTCATGACCAACCTTGAAAAAACAGGTGAAGAAAAAATCCTTTCCAATAAGGTCAATGTCAAATGGAGTGAGGTCATTGGTATGACTTCAGCCAAAGAAGAGGCTTGGGAACTCGTAGAACTTTTACGGGACCGTAACCGCCTCAAAAGTGTCGGCGGGAAAATCATTAAAGGGATACTGCTCTTAGGACCTCCAGGATGCGGTAAAACGTATTTAGCCAAGGCCATGGCCACCGAAGCTGGATTTCCTTTTGTATCCGCCGTTGGAAGTGATTTAGTGGGTATTTATATTGGCGAAGGTGCTAAAAAGATGAAAAGCATATTCAAAGAAGCCCGTCAATTAGCCAAGGCCGAAGGCGGATGCATTGTCTTCTTTGATGAAATTGATAGTTTTGCCACCCATCGTTTTGAAGAACGTGGGCATGGTGGTGGCATTTCCCATAATGCGACCATCAATCAATTCTTAACGGAACTCGATGGCTTGCGTCAGCAAGAAAATAATATTGTGGTCATTGCTGCCACCAACGTGGGAGAACATAAATTAGACTCAGCTATTTTGCGGGCTGGACGTATTGAACGTAAAATTTATGTTAATCTGCCTAATCTCAACGAACGCATTGATTTATTTAAATATTATCTGACCAAGGTCACTACCGATGCCTCCGTCGATCCTTCGATGCTGGGACGTAAGACATTGTGGTTCTCCCCATCAGATATCGACAGCATGATCCGTGAAGCTGGCTTATTAGCGATGCGTGATAAACGAGACACTATCAATAATAAAGATTTGTCCACCGCCTATGATCGTATCCTTTACGGCGCTAAAAACAATACCATTTTGAGCCCTGCAGAAAAAGAATGGGTTTCTTATCATGAAGCAGGTCACGCCATCATCGGGTATATGTTGCATCCCACCGACGATGTTATTAAAGCCACCATTATCCCCCGCAAAAGTGCGCTAGGGTTTGTGGCCCCTCGTCCTCGTGAAGAAGTGCATATCCGTAAAAAAGATTGGTTCATGGCCCAAATCAAGGTTTTATTAGCCTCTTACGCTGCAGAGTCTATCAAATATGGAACAACTGGCTCAGGCGTTAGTGCTGACTTTCAGATGGCCATGGGTTTGGCCCATAGCATGGTTTGGGAATATGGGATGGGGAAAACTGGACGTATTGGAAATTGGCAAAACTTAGTCGGTGAATATGGTCAAAATTATTTGTCCGAGAAAACCAGAGAAATCCTCGATGATGATGTACAAAGCATCTTGCAGGAATGTTTAATTGATGCCACAAATATTCTTAATGCTAACCGCCCACTACTGGACTATTTCGCCCAAGAGCTTTTGACTAAAGGTGAATTAGAATATGATGAAATTGAAGCTATTTTCCAAAAATTCGGCATTAAACCACCCACCACGCGCCCGATGCTGGCTGCTTCCTAATGCTAGATTAGCCTTATGTCTGTGCCTTAGCATGGCTGTGGGTTTGGCGGGTTGTAATTCTAAAAAAATCGAACTGAATCGTCCCCCCGAGGGCGATTTACAAAAAAAGTTTGAGCTCACCTGCTTTAAAGATTATAAGCTCCATGTCATCACCCGCATGGTTGAAAAGACTTTTTGGATTTATGTGCCCACCGATCAACCTCTTTTTGATTTTGCGGCAGAAGCCCCTTCTCCAGGTGACCCTTTAAAAAAACCAGCCAAATATGAATTGATTTACATCGATGGTTCATTTAAAGAACATGCCTTTAATTTTGAATACGACGTGGTACCTAAAACAAAGGCGAATTTAAACAATGAAGGGATCACCAATAAAGGCACTGAATTTTTTGACGGTCTTTATACTAAACTGTTCAATATTATCCAGCAGACCCTGCTTGCCCCCAAGACACCCATCTCTTTTGTGGTCATTGCCATTACTGATATTAAGAAAGGCATTGAGGTACGCTACACGTTCTATTTAGAAGATTTCCGCAAGCAATCCATGGACGCTCTTCCCGGCGATGAATTTAGTAAACGCGTGCTCCAGGAATCTAAAGGAAGTAAGGATTATATCGGGGATGAGATTGGTCAGCATTTGGAATATACAGATATTAAAATGCCCGATTTTCTCGCCAAACAAATTGTCAATCGCATCCGTTTTACCTTTACCCAAAGTGACTTTCCCCCTCAACAAGATTATGAGCAAGTCATCCTAGGTACGATTGCGGACACGGTCCGTTATTATCACTTTAAAGACTTTCAAGAAGTGCGCACCAATGATTTGAGGAGCAAAAAGAAGAAAATCTTTGCTCCAGGGGATTTGGAATATTTTGGTGAAGATAAATCAAAGGACAAGGATGCAAAATCAAACGGTAAACTAATCCACATCATCTTTGAAAATGGTAAGACCACCTTCAAAGATGAATAACACGCCTGCCTTCAATCTTTAATTTGCCGCGGACATAGAGATCAATGGCTTGAGGGTAAATCCGGTGCTCGGCCTGGTGAATCTTCTCCTTCAGAGACTCCAAGGTATCTTCAGGCTCAATGCGCACAGGTTCTTGCAGGATAACAGCCCCTTCATCCATTTCTTCGACGACAAAATGCACGGTTGGACCTGTGACCTTGGCCCCATACTCAAAAGCATCTTTGATGGCATGCATGCCTTTAAAAGAAGGCAATAGTGAGGGATGGATATTTAAAATTTTATCAGGGTATTGCGCCACGAAATAACCACTCACCAGGCGCATATAGCCTGCCAGGACCACAAAGTCGACTTTAAATTCATGCAAACGTTCCACAATGGCTTGGTCAAAAGCCCGTCGGTCATGATAATCTTTAGGATTCATGAAAAAAGCAGGGATATTCGCTTCCTTAGCATATTCCAAGGCATAGGCATCCTTCCTATCTGAAATGACTACCTTCAAATCTGCTTTTATTTTGCCATCCTTAATAGCATCAATGATGGCCTTTAGATTGCCTCCACGGCCAGAAGCTAATACAGAAAAATTCATTGCTTGTGTCTTTGTCATTTTATCATTCCTTACAATCCGAAGGTTCAAAAAATAGGCCAATCAATCCCACTACCATAAATATACAACCTACAGCCATTAAAATCCAGAGGCGCTCGATATGTTCAGATAAAAAAGAACTGATCATCATCGCCAAAAGAAAGGCTGAATAAACAACAAATTCAAGCGCCGCAAAGACCTTTCCTGACATTTCCCTGGCACACATCTTATTAATGACGGTATAAGGAGCTATGGTCACGGGGGCCAGGACAAAGCCTAAGACCATGGCTAGACTCAACGCCACCCAAAGATTATGGGTCGTCGCCACCATAAATGAAAAAACCACCACCATACCTCCTCCAAGCATTAATGTCCAAAAAATGACTTTGTAGGAAGAAATCTTTTTGCCCCATTTAGCATACACCAAACTTCCTAAAAACAACCCTGCCGCCAAGGGCACCGCCAAAAAGCCCAAATCCTTAGTCACACTATGAAATGTCTGCTGAATAAAGACAATGATAACCGAATAGATAGCACCCGCGGGAATAGCCAATATGGTCATCATCCAAAAAACAAAACGAATTTCTTTTTGAGATGAGATATATTTAATGCCATCAAAAATTTCCTGCCAGATACTTTTTTGTACACGCAGCATTTCCCTCGTACCTTTGATGATGGCATTGTGATCAGGTAATGGGCGACGCAAGGTGGCAATGGACAAGACCAAGATTCCTGATAAAAAATAACAAATCCCGTCCCACGTAAATCCTACCAACGAACCCTTATATTCCACAATTAAGGATCCCAATAAAACACCTGATCCAGAAGCAATAATACCCGTGATGTTTGATAAAGAATTGGCCACATGCAAATCATCCTTGTGGACGATTTCAGGAATGAATGACATTTTGGCGGGGATATAAAAACGGCTCAAAGAAAAAATGATAAACACTGTTCCATACAAAGGCCAGATACTAGGTAGACGGATTAAATAAAAAGCAGCCCAAAGCACCAGAAATCCTTGGATAAAATAACAAACAAAAAGGGTGGTTCGCCTATCCCAACGATCAATATATACCCCTGCAATAGGGCCAATAATAAAGGTTGGGATAATGGTAAAGAAAAGCAATTTGGACATTTCTACGACGGAACCAGGATAACGCACAGTGATTACGCCCACCAAGGCCATTTGATAAATCCTGTCACCAAATTGAGATATCAATTGGGCAAACCAGAAACGGAAAAAATCCCGGCTTTTTCTATTGCGGATAAAATACCACATATTATTTGTCTTCCATGAGCGCTAAATGCTTAAGGGCAAAATTCCTTTGAAATTCACTAATGCCTTTAAGGGTTAATAATTTCTTATACGCTATCCTGGCTTCAGGCCAATTTTTACTTGCTTCGTAGATGGAACCCAGATTAAACCAGGCATCAATCTGCCCAGGATTTAACTGCGTACTTTTAAGAAAAGCGTCAATGGCTTGAGGGGATTGATTATTTTTCGCATGATAAATCCCAATAGCGAGCCACCCTCGTGCATCAAAAGTCTTGCCTTGTTTTAATTGCTGCTCTAAATACTTCATGGTCAATTTCTCTTGACGCTCCACTAAGCTCTTGTCCTTCTCAATAGGATCAAACGCTACAAATTGTTCCATACCTTCAATCCATTTTCCTTGCTGGCATAAGGCTGTCCCTAAACCAGCATGATAGGTAGGATTAAAAGGTTCTGCTTTGATGGCTGCCCGGAAATGTATTTCAGCATCTGGGATATCATTCCTAAAAACACTGAGCATGGCCAATACACCCTGGAGCCTAGGGTTCATGGGTTCTATTTTCAACGAACGTATGACCATATTATACTCATTGGAGGCATAAATACTCTGTTCCACGGATGTCAGGAATAGAAAAACAAGAAAGCCTCCAGCTAAGAATTTCAAAAAAGATTCTTTTAAAAATTTACGGCGAAGATTTTGTTCATAGGCCCATTGAAAAGCGAGGACCAAACTTATAAAAACGGGGATTGAAGCTAAATATAAAAAATGTTCCGCTGTAGAAATATGACCTACTCCCACCCCAATACTCGCCACCAATTGAGATACAGGCAAAAGCTCTATAAAAAACCATGCGATTAAAAATAAGATAAAAGGATTTGTTTTCTTATAAAAACTCACTACCCCTAATAAAACCACAGACCAAAAAATACATGTAACCCAGGCACGAGGCTCACTCAATGATGTTAACAACACCATCGAACGATCATAATGAAGGTCGATCGGAAGAATAAACAAACGTAAATCCGTAATCATGGAACATAGGAAGGTTATAAAACCTAAAATCATAGCCTGAGGAGATCCTGGGTGATGAACATTGGTCACCCCAAAATGACTACGCAATACCATATATCCTGCGATCCCTATAAAAAAAATACTCAAAATTTTAATTTTTTGGGACCATCCTTCTGTCCTATCTATTAAAAAATAGGCCATAACCACCAATGGAAGCACACCCGTTGATTCCTTACATAATAATCCTAAAAAGAAGGTAGGCAAAAGTAACAATAAACAAAGCTGACGATGACTTTTATAATATTCCAATAAAAGAACAAAACTACTCAACACAAAAAATGCACTTAATAAAATCGATCGACCAGGAACATTGCATATCGCCTCCCATTGGACGGGATGAATAACAAACAAAACCCCTGTCCAAAATCCAATGCTTTGATTATTAAGTAGCCTGGAAACAAGCAAAAATACTAACAGGGCATTGAGGATATGTAGAATAAGATTGTCGCAATTATAAAAAAATGAATTAAAACGAAAAGCCTGATATTCCGCCATAAAACTCAAGTTTATTAAAGGACGGTAATACGATTGATCATGAAAATAGCCTTCTTTGAACATCGATGGGATATTGGTAGTAGATTTGATCGCCGGGTTTTCAATGATGGAGATGCGATCATCCATCACCCGAAAAGGTGTGGGGAGCATGCAAGCATAGGCCATCAAGCCCAATACAATGATGATTACAATACGTAATGGCATAAAGATAAAAAGCTGGCAAGAGGGCTTGAACCTCCGACCTGCGCATTACGAATGCGCTGCTCTACCAACTGAGCTATGCCAGCAACATGGGAATTATTATAAACGATGAAAGGGACTTATGGGAGCAAATTAAGCATTCTTTATAGCTGAGTTCTACGACGGAGTCAAGCGTAATTTGTCCTAGGGGGCTAATTTTGTCCTTACGGCCAGGAAATATTTCTCAATAGTGGTGGTGGTGATAATACCTATACCCGTTGCACCCAAGAAATATACAATCACTGTCCACAAAGGCCCTATATAAGGAGATAAAAAGGTAAAAAGATAAATCAAAATGTAATGCCATAGATAAATCCCATAAGAACTCCTGCCAATCCATCGAAGTACAGGGTTTTCTAAAAAGGTAGAAGCCCTTGAAGCAGCTATAAATAAACACAGGGCAGCCAGATAAGCTAAGGTATAAGCAAACCATTTATCTGCATAATACCCCCCTACCGAAATCATGCCCCGATAAAAAAGCACGTAGATCAAAATACCTGTAATCCCGAGTAAAACATGCAGGTATTTACTCGATTTTAGGGTGGAACTTATCTGCGGTTCAAAGAGTTTGAGTAAACATCCAGCAGCCAAGGCATCCACCCTAAAAAGGGTGGTCTGAAAATGATGCGGTGAATGAAGGATGGCATTTAGCCATGGAATACCATGAGCAAAATAAAACAACCGGATTAAATTACACATGATTATAACTAATACACAAAATATAATAATGGCCCGCCTACGGCTTGGCGCATCCTTTTGATTCATGCACACCAAGGCAATTATGATTGGATATACTAAATAAAAATGCTCTTCAATAACCAATGACCACGTGTGGGAAAGCATCGGGACCTGGATAAAATAATTCTGCAAAAACAAAAAATAACTCCACAGCGCGGCCCCGTGCATATGGCTAAATTGTAACCTTAACCCATCCTTAACAACAAAAGGATGCATCATTTTATAAAGAACAATTGCCACTATTACCGCAAAGAAATATTGAGGCAGGATTTTAAACGCTCGCCTAGTATAAAAGCGTTTAATATCCACGGGGGATTCTAAATGCTCGGTGAGAAGACCTGTAATTAAAAAACCGCTGATGACAAAAAACATATCCACCCCAATATTGCCAATGGCAGATACATTACGCAATACGATTTCAGCGGACTGTAGGAATGCCTTTAAATTAAGAGAAAAAAAGACCAGAAAAAATCCATAAAGCTGACCAAAAGCTTTATGGATATTAAAGAAATAAAATGAATGATGCAGCATCACCCAATAGACTGCAATGGCCCGAAAGCCATCAAGATAAGGGTAATATTTCTTCTCTTGTTCCATGAATTAAGAATTATCCGGGGTGGAAAAAAGCTGCTCTATTTTTTCTTGGACCTTAGGGGTCATGTAGATACTGCTGCCCCAGATGGAAAACCAGACAATTCTATAGCTGTCCCCTTGAGGTGCCAGGGTCAAATCAAAATTCATCTGCGCATTGGAGAATTTAACCTCATAGGTGTACCGTTTAATTTGCTTAGGCATTACGTGTAACGGAATAAAATTTTCTTCCCCTACCCGTCGATGAAAAGGCAACAAGGCGGTGTCTTCCGTTTCAATCCTGCCCCACGCTTCACGCAAGGTCTGCATAAAGCTGTCAAACTGATCAAAAGAAACCCTTTGAGAAAGCCCTTGGGCAAAAAGGCCGTAAGCCCCTTGATTATTTGATCGTTGCACATCATCAAAAAATGCTTGGACAACTTGGTCAGGGTTTAAAGACTTATTGTCTGGCATGGTGGCACAACCCGAAAAAGAACTGCACGCAACAAATATCAATACCCAAAATATTTTTTTATTCATGAGTCTCTCTCCCCTAATGTTTTTACTTTAAACATACTTTTAGGTAATTCGAAACGATCGATAACACTTTGATTAACGCTTCCCCTCTTTAAAAAAATAATCGTGTAGTAGTCCACAAACACCGGCGCCCATTGGGGATCTCCCACTCGATCAACTAAAAATTTTTGTCCCCAAGGGGTTAAATCTTGACGATAAAAATAAATAACATTAAACCTATCCTGCCCATCTATATCCTTCCAAATCTTTTCGTTCTCCTGCATTGGAATATAAATTTTCTCAAAAAAATCTGGCGGAAAAGCTTCTTGCCGATTATCCACAAAGACTCTTTCATAACCCTGCAGGTGATAAATCAAATAGCCACCGATATCATAATTGCTAAATATCGGGCCTCTAAGGCCATTGGCTTTAAAGAATTCCGCCGATGCATTAACGCCTGGCATAAGACCTATCGCAGGATAGGCAGGCATACAAAATACCAAGAGCATCATTCCCGCCGTTGCTATCCCTAAAAGAACCCCATTCATTCTTTTAACCAAAGGGCCGTAGAAATAGGCGTTTAACGGAATACAAAGAAAGCCAAAAGGCATAAGCAAACGCACCGCATTAAAAGCCGCGAAGGTAATAAAAACTCCAAAAATAATCATGGGCAGTGCTTTTTTCCCTTCACGCTGCCAACATAATATCATACCAATCCCCATGATGAGCGCGACAATGATAAAATATTTATACGTGGCATTGTCAGTAAACCGATGGATCATAAAAAATATGGACTGATTCTCTGCTAAGGGATAACCAAATTTCTTAAAAACATTCAACGGGGTCAGCATCCCTGCTAGACCTGATGGATTAACCAGATTCACCAGCAAACTTAAGAACCCTAGTTGCTGAAGGGTACGGATCTCTCCGCGGGGTTTACCGGCAATGATGGCTTGCCATAAAAAAATCCCTATAAGCATGGGTCCTAAAAAGAAGAAAATGTGGGTATTGACCCATAAGATTTGAACAAGGGGGACGATGGCAAAAAGCAAAGTCCTTTTGATCGTCCCTTCGCAAAAACGCGCCAATAGCCAGAAATCAAGAGCCACCCAAAAAACACTAAACCCTTCCGGCCGAATTTCCGCACGGCTGGTTAACAACAGAAAACTTAAGACAAAAAAGAAAATAGCGCCATTAAAACCTGAGTATCGTCGAGCTGTATCAAATGCCAGCAGTAATGTCAGCACCAACAAAAGGACATACATTACAGAAAGCCAAGGAAAGCCACCTAAATGAAAAACAACAAAGGACATCACCCCAAATAACCAATGATGATTAATGAAAGGGTACTCCGGATAGGTAAAAGAATAAAAATTCTTATAGAGAACTTGAGATTCTCCACTGAGAATCAACTCCCCATTCTTAATATGCCGGCCGATATCAACAGCCGTCAAATTAATAGGCACTAATAAGTGCAGAACCAAAAGCACCACGCCAAATAATAAAATTAAACTTTTAAGAATTTGATTACGCAGGGTAATGAACATGATCAAGGATTTGGGTGATGCGCGCAATTTGGCTTTGAGCGAGGATTTCATGGGTTAATTTCTCGCATTCCTGTATGGATAATTGACGTAATCGTTCATGCATGCGCGGCAGGTAACGGGCATCCATGCTAAAACACCTTAAGCCCAAACCTAGTAAAAGGCTTAAATACCGAGGATCATTAGCCATATCTCCACAAATGGAAATAGGTTTGCCATGTTTAAGTGCCGCATCAACAATTTTCTTTAAGGCCCGTAGTACGGATGGATGATGCGGCAAGTACATTTGAGCGACCCTATCATTAGTGCGGTCAACCGCTAACATATATTGCACCAAATCATTGGTGCCGATTGAGAAAAAATCAGCTTCCTGAGCCATTTCATC
>Ga0207000_1079_pt1 | contig 15055 bp, 16 predicted proteins | sample Alteio_BWMinCont_90_FD_153498 | JGI IMG/M metagenome (GOLD analysis project Ga0207000, IMG submission 153498) | Enriched cells from forest soil in Barre Woods Harvard Forest LTER site, Petersham, Massachusetts, United States -... | ecosystem: Environmental > Terrestrial > Soil > Temperate forest >...
CGCCATCTCTTCGTCACTCAACCCGGCAGCGATTAAGCTCTGAGCCATCGACCTCTGTTGCGCTTTGTGTGGGACGACGACATGTATGCGTTGAACGCAAAGACAGGCGCCAAGTTGTGGAGCTACAAAACCGGTGGCCCCGTGGAATCGTCGCCCGCCGTGGCGAACGGGGTAGTTTATGTGGGCTCAAACGACTACTGTACGCGCTAGATGCTAAGACAGGCGGCAGGCTGTGGAGCTACAAAACCGCCTCGCTGGTGTCTACATCGCCCGCCGTTTCCAACGAGGCGGTTTACGTTGGCTCGGCTGACTACAACTTGTACGCCTTCGGCCTGAAGTGAAGTGATGGTCTTGCGGGGATCAACTGACGCAAATCAGGCCAGCATGACCGGACTCCGGTCACAACGAAGCATGAAAATAGTGGGCGAGCGAGCGCACAATGGGATTCGCCACTGTGCGATCAAGCTCGGATAATGGCAATGGTGTGGTTCGTTGAACCCGCAAATCAGGTTGAGCTGGACGCCGTAGGAACCGCAAAGTGATACCTCCATCCGGAGAGTTCGCAAGGGAGATTCTTCCAGTGCAGGCGTCTTCGTCAGTGGCAGAGGAGGATCGCCATGCGAGTGCATCGCAATTGTTGCGGCCTGGACGTACACAAAGAGACCATCGCCGCGTGTCTGATCAGCGAGAGAGAAGACGGAACCAGCAGCCGGCAGAAACGCATCTTTGGGACCATGACGCAGCAACTGCGAGAGCTGGCGCAGTGGCTGGCCGAGGCCAAGGTCACGGCGGTGGCCATGGAAGCGACCGGAATTTACTGGGTGCCGGTTTGGAATGTGCTCGAACCATATGGGTTCGAGTTGCTACTCATCAACCCGGAGCACTATAAGGCAGTGCGCGGCAAGAAGACGGACCTCAAAGATGGAGAAAGGATCGCCGAACTCCTGCAAGATGGACGACTGGCAGGCAGTTATGTACCTCCGGTGGCGATCCGCGTCTTGCGCGATCTAACCCGGTACCGTACCAAGCTGGTGCAGTACCAATCCTCGATCGCGAACCGCATTCAACGTCTGTTGGAGCAGTGCAACGTCAAGTTGGCTTCGGTAGCCAGTGATGTGCTAGGTGTCAGTGGCCAGGCCATGTTGCGTGCCTTAGCTGCCGGGGAAACGAATCCCCGGCGGATGGCCGACCTGGCCAAGAAGCAACTGCGGAAGAAGATCCCGGCGCTGCAACTGGCGCTAGAGGGATGTCTGCTGCCGCACCATCGTTTCCTGCTCTCCGACATGCTGGAGGAACTGGATCACATCGGCAGTAAGATCGCACGCGTGGAGCAGGCGATCGCGGAGCAGATGCGCCCCTATCAGAAAGCAGTCGATGCCTGGATGACGGTTCCGGGGGTTAAGCAACGGCTGGCGTGGAACCTCGTGGCTGAGGTCGGTCCTACGGTCGATGCCTTTCCTTCCGCCGCGGATCTGGTGAGTTGGGCCGGGATCTGTCCTGGGAATAATGAAACAGCGGGCAAGCGCAAAAGCGGCACGACCCGCAACGGGAATCGCTGGGCGCGCAAAGCTCTGTGCGAGGCGGCATGGGCTGCTTCAAAAACCAAAGCGACTTACCTGCAAGCCCAGTTTCGACGATTAGCCGCGATTCGTGGCAGCAAACGCGCCATCATTGCCGTGGCGAGCACCATCCTGACTATCGGCTACCACATGCTGAAGCAAGGAACCACGTACCGAGAACTGGGCGGCAACTACTTCGACAAACGCAACCTCCTGCGAACTACCCGACGACTGGTAAAACGTCTGCAGGCTCTCGGCCACACAGTGATTCTCGAGCCAAGACAGTCTCCATTCCAGTCGAGCGACTGACTGACTGCAGGTATTTTCAAGGGAGGGAGGCCATAACACTCAAAACCCCCCAATGCGTGTTATCGCGATGTTTCAACAGTTAACCTGCGGAGGGAGGCTGTGCGGCCTCACGAAAACCCGATATTGAGCGACGCATCTTCGTCAAGCAGCCGGGTTCAAAGTTTCGTCGATCGCAACCAGGATCTTGCCTTGGACAACTTTCACGTGGTAAGCGGCGACTCCGATTCCGGGGACAGGGTGCGTGCTCCCAGTGGTCACGTCATATTTCCATCCGTGACCTCGACAGGTGACGATCTTGCCCTCCAGCTTCGAAGTTCCGAGCGACATCCCTGATGAAGACAAGCATCCTCAATGGCGTAGAACGTGCCATCGACGTTGAAGAGTGCAACGTCTTTGCCCTCGACCTTGACGACCGTGCCTCTTCCGGGAGGAAGTTGCTCGACGTCCCCGACCTCCACATAGTTTGCCATAAGTCAGGCCGGCTTCCGGTTGGATGAGTGGCGTTCCAGTTCCTCGGCCAGGATCGGCAGCCCGAGGTTGAACGTCTGAACCCCTTGAACGACGCAGAGTTTCAAGACCTCCATGATCTCTTCCATGGTTGCCCCGGCCTTCAGCGCGCTCTTGATGTGGCGGCGCGTGCCTGGCGCATACATGTGAGTGAAGGAGGCGTCGAGGGCGATGCTGAGGAGTTCGACCTCCTTGGGAGTCATAAGCCCGCTCTGGTAGATACCTCCGCCCATCGCCATGAATTGGTCTGTAAATACCGGGTCGAGCTCGAAGAACGGGTCCCATGCCGTGTTCCACTGTCCGATCCGACGCATGGCATCACAAGCAGGGGTCGGCTCAATGGTGGTTCGCGGATTCAACTTGATGTTCGCAGCTTTGGCTTCTTCCAGAACAATGGGAGCGGCGAGGCTGCACGAATGAATAGACAAGGCCGATCCGCACTTGAGGACAAATAAAACTTCGTCGCGGGTCGCGCCCGCTTCGAGTGCGGCCCGTATGTGGTGGCGCGTTCCACCCGCGTTGAGATTGGTGCAGGTGGCATTCAAGCTAACGCTGACTAACTCGATAAACTTTCGTGGGAGAACAGAGTGAGTCCAAGGATTCGTGCTCATTTTGAAGCAGAGCTCGGCCCACTTCGGATCCCACTCACTCAGTGTGTCCAAAGCTGAATCCCAAGGACCGGTAGGGGCAGCAGTCACTCCATTCGTACTTTCCCCGCGTTCCACTGTTTCGTTGCTCATGATTTCTCTCCGGCGTCTGTCGCGTGAGGTCCCAGCTCGCGCGGAGATGGAACCTCACGGATGGTGATTCTCGGGTCTTTTACGCGACCTTGACTTTTACTTCCACTACTTCTTCCTCCCACTCGCCGGCGTGGATGTGGCCGCATCCGCCCTGTGCAGCCGGGTGGAACCTTCCGTCGGTCTCGTGCACCATGAAGCCCATGTTGCCTGGGCGGCGGTTTGGCGGCAGTCCGAGGTTGGCGAGCCAACGGTAGCGTTGTTAGGCGCGAACAATCCGAAGCTCACGAAGATCGCGGTAAGCCAGAAAACCAAGATTGCGAGCATCGGCTTGGAAACTGAGTTGGCTCCCTGTTCGTACATCAACCAGCGGGTTTGGGCGAGACCCATCACAACGCCGAACGCCTGTGCTTGGATCGAGCGCTGGTGATCGTCCTTCGGCGACAGTGCCTGTATGTTGCCAATGAGAGCTTCAGGGCCGGTCGTGGGTGGCGCTGGCGGTTTCGAAGCTTGGGTGCGTTCCTGCGGCCAGATCCTATCGATACTGTCGGCAACTGTACCGCGCAACAAATCTCGGGTCTCCTTCGTCTCCGGCCCATAATGGGCTAGTAGACGGTCCAACAAGATGATCTTGGCGGACATTTCCGTCAGTTCGGAACTCTGGGCGTCATAGAAGCTTTTTGCGGAAGAGATCAGCAGACCGAGAACAAGGGCAGCCATGGTGACGACCAGTCCCATGCTTATTCTTATGACATCCTTCGACTCAGCGCTTAGGTGCTGTCGGGGCAAAACGCGGCTAAGAAGGAAGCCACAGACGGCGCCTCCGAACACACACGCGAACGCGATGAAACTGAGTCCAAGGGAACTCATAGGTTATCTCTTCGGATTTCAAGCCGACGGAGACTGTCCGCTTCTGCTTCCCAAAGTGAACACTTTACGCCAAAATGGCAATGAGGCTCCAAGCCTGACTGTCACAATCAGCGATTACGCTCATTGAGAATTGTCCCTGGGCCCGCATCCGGGGTCGATGAGTCACTGTGGCGATGTTACGCCAACCACGAATGGCTCGGTGCGTGTGGCGCGGTGGTGTTCTTGAGGGTGCCCCTGCAAGACACCACCGCATTACCGTTGGGCCTTGGAACTATGCCGCTACCCTTTTGCCCAGCACCACCTCGTCGAACGACGGGAGCGGCTTGATCAGCGGAGCAAGCAGCTTGGCGGATTCCTCCGTCGTGAGCACATCCGCAGGATCAAGCTTAAAGAGCTCTGCCCTGGACGGTTCTGGTTCCCAAACGTCTTCGCCGATGAGCCTGCCCCGATCATCGTAAGGCCAAACCATCTCCATTCCAATCGTCTTGTAAAGGTATATATCGTTATCATCGGCTTTGTACCCTTTCTCTCTGAGCGCCTTTTCCACTATTTTGTGAGAGACGGCGCTCGGGAGATGGGACAACAGCTTGGCTTGCTTGAGCCCCTTTCCCGATACTTGCTGGTAGGACGTGGCTATGGACGCGACGAAATGGTCCGCCACCGCAACCTCTTCGCTCTCAATGAAGAAGATGCTCTGGTTCGTTTCGGCCCACATGCGATACAAGCTCTTAACCTGATCCTGTCCTCTTAACACGATTTCGTTGCCCGCCTGGTTGAAGTGGTAGACCGGGTCCATGCTCATCATGTCGGGAGCAAAGATTTCCTCGTAGCGCCCCGCAATCTCAAGGTAGCGGTGGCGGCTGTACGATTGGAGGAGAAACCGGTGCCTTGGGTTCTCCGTGACTTCAAGCAACTTGTCAATCGCTACATTCAATTTCGTGATGTCAAACTTGGGCATTGTGTTTTCCTTTTCTGTTTTCACGAGGCATTCTCGAAGTAACCTCTGCAAATCCTGCGTTTCAGCTATTGGCCTCTTTTACTGCTGGCGGTTTCCACGTGCCTTCGATGATCGAAGATGCGTTCTCCTTCGGCCAGTACAGCCTCAGCATCGGAATGAGCTTAGCTTTGGGAGCGGGCAGCCAGTTGGCTGCTAAGCCGCGACTTCCTCCTTCGTTGTCGTGTCGCTCCCGAGCGCTTTCGCAATAGCCTTGTATTCCACGTGCACCTGCTCGATAGTCCCGTTGAACTTAAACGGAGCTTTGTCGAAGTAGTCAAGCGATACCGGCGAACCGAGGGCAATGCCGATGTCGAGGCAGTCGTTGGCAGTGAAGAGCAAGGGCGCGGATATCGGTACCTGGCCGGTCGCAAACACTTCGCCGTTGACCCTCATGGTGATGTTGAGCGGCCCACCTGGCCTGGGCACTGCGTATGCCGTCTCGACCTCGATCTTCACCTTACCGAGGGGGAGCTTCTTTTTGGCTTGGATCTTCGTGCGCTGGATGATGAAAAGGTTGTACTCGTAGCAGAGAACGCCGTCCTCCACGAAGCAGGTGAGGCCCCCAGAGTTTGCCCCCAGCTTGTAGAGCACGCCGTTGGCATTGGCCGGAATCTCGGCGTCAATGACAACGATGTTGGGTTTGTTGCCCAAGGCTGGCGCGCAGAACTCCGGCATACGGACTGTGTCCCCGGCGAAGGTCCACTCCGAATAAGGAGGAACAATGCGCTGCTCAGGGTGTAGTAAGGGAACCCAAAGGCCGCCGCCGATGGGAAGCACCTTATTCTTCGTGGCCTCGATGAGAAAGACATCCTTTAATTGGGCCAGTTTTTCTGGCATTGTTGCAGCAAGATCGTTCGCTTGGCTCCAGTCCTCCTCCAGGTCGTAGAGCTCCCAGACGTCATTGTCCGGCGTCCACTGCCGAATGCCAGGTGGAACGCCCGTGTCCCACGGAGCGCGAGGGCCGAAAGCGGAGGCCATCCAGCCATCGTGGTAGATTGAGCGGCTGCCCATGATCTCGAAGTACTGCGTGAGCAGCTGGCCGTTTGCCTTTGGATCGTTAAAGGTGTAGGCAAAACTCACGCCGTCGATTGGATCTTGTGGAATCCCGTTGACTTCGAGCGGTGGTGTGATGCCGAGAACGTCGTAAATTGTCGGGACGACATCGTTGCAGTGATGAAACTGAGTGCGAGGTGTGGCATCGTGTTTGATCTTTGCTGGCCACCGAATGGCCATCGGGTTTCGCGTGCCGCCGAGATGCGAGGCTAAAAGCTTGGTTCCCTTGTACGGCGTGCTGCCAGCCCAGGCCCAGCCTGCGTGGTACTGATTGTCAGCCTTAGGCGTGCCCAGAGCGTCGAGCCCACCCACGTTATCGAGCGCCCTGATGTGCTGCTTCACAGTAGTGGGAATGCCGTTTTGCGCCAGCAACTCACTGACCGTGCCATGCTGTCCCTCCGACGACGAGCCGTTGTCGCCCCAAATGTAGAAGATGAGGGTGTTGTCGCCGTAACCGAGCTTCTCGATTTCGTCGATGACCCGGCCCGCCTGAACATCCACATGTTCGGCGAACCCGGCGGCAACTTCCATAAGGCGGCGCTGGAAGGGCTTCTCGTCCTCGGGGATGCTGTCCCAGGACTGCATGGATTCGTGCCGCGGCGTGAGCTGAGCATTGGCGGGGATCCAGCCTTTTTGCTTGGCGCGCTTGAAGACGCGCTCACGGTAGGCATCCCACCCGTCGTCGAACTTACCCTTATATTTATCGGCCCACTCCTTCATGATGTGATGAGGAGCGTGGATCGCACCGCTCGCCCAGTACATGTAGAACGGCTTATCCGGTTGGAAGGCTTTGTGCTTGTGCAGCCAGCCGATGGCATCGTCGGCCAGGTCTTCGCTGAGGTGATAGCCTTGCTCTGGGCTCTTGGGCGGCAGGACGGACGTGGTGTTCCGCACCAGGTTAGGCTCATACTGCGAAGCCTCACCAGCAAGGAATCCGTAGAAATACTCGAAACCCATCTCGCTCGGCCAGTTCTCGAAAGGGCCTGCGGAGGTCGTTTCTTCGGCAGGTGTGTTGTGCCACTTGCCGAATGCGGCCGTGTTGTAGCCATAATCTTTCAACACCTCGGCCGCAAGCGCGCTGCTCTTTGGGATGTGGCCCGAGTATCCATCCCAGTCGTTCGCCAACTCCGCGATCTGCCCGTTGCTGACGCGGTGGTGATTCCGACCGGTCAACATAGACGCCCGCGTGGGCGAGCACATGGCTGTAGTGTGGAAGCGGTTGTACGTTATACCTTCCCCAACGATGCGGTCCAAGGTCCGGGTTTGCACTTCGCCCCCAAAGGTCGACGGCAAGCCGGGACCCGCATCGTCGATCAGCACGATAAGGATGTTTGGCGAATTGGCGGGAAGCCGGCGCGGTTCGACGCGCCGTTTGTAAACCGATTCCTGCATGGTGCGGCCAGCGATGCTCGCCGAAGGTGTAGGGGGGAAAGGCAGGGAGTCCTGCCTGATTGCTTTGTTGTCTGCGTTCATAGTCTAAACCTCTCTGATCTCTGTACGTGCGTAACCTTATTCAGCGCCTGCCACCCCCGGCAACTGTTAGAACTATCAGTCCGCACGGAGACCGCCCGCGCCTCGCGGGATTGCTCCCGAGTAACGGGCGCACGGAAGTAATCCGTTTTGAATGGAACCCGGTTTGTGCGAAAAGAGAGTATGGTTTACGTAACCAGGCCTTAGCACTCAAATCCCCTCAGGGAAGGCAGATGAGTGTAATCGATTTTTCGCCAACTATCCTAAGAGCATCTAACAAAACGCGACCCGGACCCGTCCAACGCGGGCTATAAGTGCAACAACTTGCATATTGACATACCCCCAATAGGCGCACATAATTTTGGGCGCGTCAGTCGTCCAACGGAGCGCTTCGAGCTCCAGATTTAAATATTTCCGGGTCCCTTTCCGCCTCTTCAATAGCCGTTTCGCCGCGTTCTGTCGAGACAGCAGTTTGCCAACGGAGGTCAACTTTAAGCACTTCACTCTGTGAGGAGGAAAACATGAAAAACTGCAAATCAATCCTTTGCCTGCTAGCGTTTGCGCTGGCGTTCACAGTCGTCGCCGCTATCGCAGCCGATGCACCACCACTAACCTTCACCTTCAGCAAGGCGAGCGTGCCCGGAGCCATGTCGACCAGCCCTGGCGGAATCAACAATGCGGGTATGTCAGTCGGTGGATACACGGACAGTGCCGGCGTCGCGCACGGTTATATTCTCAAAGGCAAGACATTCACCAAACTGGATGACCCGAAGGGCAAAGCTGGCACTACTGGAGCCAGCAACATCCAGTACAACGGTACGGGCGTTGTCGGCGTGTACACGAACACCGCCGGCACTGCTACGGTCGGATTTATTTACAAGGGCGGGAAATATACGGACATCCCTGGTCCTAAAGGGAACCTTGGCACATCTGCTAACGGGATAAACGATACGGGAGCTATCGTCGGCAACTACACAGACTCGGGTGGGGTCGTCCACGGATTTCTGCTAAAGGCTGGGAAGTACACAACCTTGACCGTGCCGGGAGGTTTGGGTACCGTGGCTACCGGCATCAACAATGCAGGAACCATCGTGGCTTACTATTTTGTCAACTCAACTGGCACACTGGGATCAGTGATGACCACAAACAACGGAAAGACGTTCAAAAAGATTAATGTTCCGGGTGCTGGCGCACTGGGCTCCGGCCCGCTGGACATCAACAACGAGAACGATGTCTGTTTCGAGTGGTTCGATAGCGCCGGACTGTTCCATGGTGCCCTGCTCCACGGGGGGAAGTACTATAAATTCAACTATCCCAAGTCCTATGAATCCTACGGAGGCGGGCTCAACGATAAGAGCATGGTCGCAGGAGGGTACATACCCACGAAGGGCGCATTGTTCCAAGGTTTCAACGCGACTTTCAAATAACGCTTTGACCGCAAGAATCGTTCTTGGGACGCGTGTTTGGTCGAAGATCCATCGCGGACCGGCCGAGCACGCGTTTCTAGTAGGCATTGGAGCTTCCGTCACATCAAAATATCTCGTCTCCGCTACGCGCAGGAAACACCAGAAGAACGATGCGATTTTTCTTCCTGGTAGCGAGTTCACTCAGCAGCCGCCCCTCTTGGTTTCTTTTCTGCTTGTGAGTACTTATCAGAACCGTTTACAGCGGACGAGTTTTGCACTGCTTTACCGGTGCGAAAAGATTACTCTTGTTTGAGCAAACGTCGTCAAGTTGTCGAAATCAGGCGTGGGTGTTGAAAAAGTGCGCCAACAGAAACGTCCTCGGCTCCTACTATGTCCCTGCCGAGTTTCTCTTTTCGTAGTTCGGTTAAGTGGTGACGGGCAGAACCGGTGTGGTCGGTTGGCTGAGGAAGCGCATGAGTGTTTTGGGCTGCCGCTGCCAGGAAGAACTGCTCCCGCACGAACTTCAATCTCCGCAGGCGCAAGCGCCGCAGCCCGATCTGATTCTTGAGTTCCGCGAACAACGCTTCTACTTTCTTTCTCTGCCGTTGTGCCTTCGCGAACTCGGGCGTGTTCGCCAACTCCCGTGCCCGTTGCCGGGCTGCTTCATCCATGTGGATGGCAAGAAAGCGGAACGCTCCGCTGGTACATTGGGCTTTTAGCGCACATGCCCCACAACGTTTGCGGGTCCCGATGTAAGCACAGGTGCGGTTCCTCAGGTTGCGACCGCCGTAGTTGAGAACCTGGCCGGCGGGACAGATATAGCGATTGTGTTCCGGCTTGTAAGTAAACCGCTCGGGACCATAGAAGGGACTGTTCTTTCTGTGGATACTGTCGCGAGTCCGCATATAAGGAGTGATCTCCCGCTCTGCCAACCACCGCAAGAACTCCCCGTTCCCGTATGTCGTGTCGGCCGCAACCGATTCCGGTTCTCGTCCTCGCCAGTGCGCGAAACGGGTGAGCATGTCTTGTGCGGCCACGGTTTCCTGATTCATGCGCGCCGCCGTGGCCTGCACTCCCACAATCACGCAGCTTGCATTGTCCACCAGATAGTTGTCATAGTAGCCCAGCCGAGCTGGCGTGCCGCCCTTGGTGGCGTAGGTGGAATCCGGATCGGTGGTCGAGACCTTGTCTTGCTCATGCACCGGGTCTTCTACCGGGTTCTGCTGTTCCAGTCCTGCAGATGCTGTCGCACGGTGTGATGGACCTGGGCTGCTTCCCCCAATTGCTCCCGTGGAATGCGGCTCTCCTTCGCCGCATTGGCTTCTACGAAACTGGCTCGCGCACAAACTCAAAGCTGATGTGCTTCTCGATGAGCCGCAGCAGGTGGGTTTCAGGAACCTGGTCTTCCAGGCGGAAGTAGTAGAACAGCGCTTCAGAGCGGTCGTGTTGCCCCATCATGATCAGCAGGCCTCCGAGAATGGTGATCCACAGCATGGCAAACATTCCTCCTTCTTAATTACCATGCTTCTACTGCCATTCTGATCGCTAATCACGGTGACTTTTTCAACACCCACAGGCCATTTCACTCAAATCCCCTCAGGGAAGGCAGATGAGTGTAATCGGGATTTTTCAACAGTTACATAGAAAAAAGCGAGCTGTTCCCGATCTTGGGAAGGATGCGCCGCCAATCGCAGCTTTGATTTCAGCAGTGACTTAAGGTACGTACTTCCACACCGTCCCGTAGGCATAGGTGCCGCCGTAACCAGCGGTGCCGAGCAGTGCGCCATTGGAAGTGCGTAGCACTTCGCCATACGGATAGATACCGTCTGTCTCGGTACCGAAACTGTGTAGCAACGTGAGCTTGCCTTTCGCGCTCAACTGATACAGCGTTCCATAATCGCTAGTGCCACAATACGTCGTGGCCCCATACAGATTACCCTTCGAGTCCCGAGCTACGCCCGCATACGGATTGCAGCCGTCGACCGTGCCCCCAACAAAGTTGTGCAAAATGTTTTCCTTGCCAGTGTTGCTCACTTTCCATACGGTCCCGTAGTCTTTGGAGCCGCAACCGTATGTGGTCCCGTAGAAGTTTCCAGAGTCGTCTCGCACCACGGACCCCCACGGACCGCAGCCGTCCGACGTCCCGCCCTTAAAGCTATAAAGCACGCTAAACTTCCCCTTCGCGCTCAGCTCGTACAGCGTCCCCTCACCGTAAGCGCCACCCGAGGTAGTCACTCCATACAGGTTGCCAGCCAGGTCGATCGTCAGATGTCCAGAGCCCGGGTACGCTCCGTCCCACCCAGAGAAACTGTGGAGAAGGGTATATTTTCCCGCGCTGTCAATTTCGAATATCGTTCCGACGTATGAATAGTTACAGTAGGTGTTGGCTGTAGTTCCATACCAGTCTCCAGCTTTGTTGCTGACCAGTCCTTGGGATGGCAAGCAGCCGTCCGAGCCGCCACTAAAGTCGTGTAGCGCGGTCTCTTTCCGACCAGCGTCGATTTTGAACGCCGTGCCATATCTGGCGGAGCCTCCGTACCATGTGGTTCCGTAGATGTTGCCGGCGCTATCCCGAGCCACCGGAGTCGAGGCGTCCATCCCGTCGCTGCCCGAGAACCTGTGTAGGACTCTTTCTTTGCCGGCTGCGTTCATTAGGTAAACGACGCCACAACCATTCTCGCAGTTTAGGTCGCCGCCAAGGAGGGTGGTTCCGTAAATGTTGCCGGCCGAATCTTGAATTACCCCTGCCTTAGGCTCGCGGCCGCCTGAGCCAGTGAAGTTGTGGAACGTGGTGAAAGTTTGGGCTGGTGCGAGAGCGGCCAACCCAAGCGCGATGAAAATCAGTGCCACCCACGGTGACGGCGTGCACATCCTCGACAGATGGTTCGGTGAACTTGACAGTGTTTCGGGCTGGTGCGGAGACGGTTTCATGAATCCTCCGCCGAAAGGCGCATCAGATTATAACCCGAAGAGGGGTCAGTTCCGAAACCAGGCCTCTCTGACAATGTCGGCCCGTGTCAAGCACTTTTCGGGCACACGACTGCATGCACTCGAAGAAGAGCGCCATTTCGCTCTCGTTGAAGGTGTTGCTTTTCCAACCGTAGGCTCGCTCGTAATCCATTCAGGTCAGGACACTCGGTCCGACCCATGCATCTCTTCGGTCACAACCGCGATCATGATTACTAGTTCGAACTCCTCCGTGAAGAGGAGCGGGCTGCCCAATCAATAGCTCGATGTTCTACTGAACACCACGGCCTGTTCCGAGCTGGCCCGCGTGCGAACCGAACTTTTTCACTTGCTCGTAATCCCATCCCTTGCGCCACATCCAGTACAAACGAATTGCCAAGCGCCGCGCCATCGCGACTTTGGCGATCTTCCGCCCCCGGCGCATCATCAAGTGGAAATATTTGCTGCGCCATTCCGGAAGGCTGCGTGCCGTCACTTGGGCAGCTTCCACCAACAAGAAGCGCAACATCGAACTCCCTTGTTTCGTGATGTGCCCCAGCCGTCGCCGGTTCCCACTGGAATCTTCCAAGGGCACCAGTCCGAGATAGCTCGCTACCTGCTTGCCACACTCAAACCGATCCGCCTTCCCGATGATCAGCACGAAAGCGCATGCGGTCAGCGCACCCACTCCGGGATGGGTCCTCAAACGTCGTGCCTCGGGGAACTTCTCGGCCTCTTGCTCGATCGCCTGACTTAGCTCCGCGATCATCGGGTTCAGACGATCCAGCAACTCCAGCAGATCGCGCCGTCGCCGGCTGGCCCACGGCGCCAGGCGGAATGATTCCAGTTGCTCCCGTCCGTGTTTGCGCCACAACCGCTTTTTGCAGCGCAGGCCTTCGTTGAGCGCCACCGCTTGCAGTTGGCTCATGATCCGCGTGCGTGCCTGCACCGTCCGGTGCCGGTGCCACAGCAGTTGCCGCAGATCCCGATTCTCCCCGCTCGGCACCCAGATCTTCGGGAAGCGATCTTCCAGCATCAACTGCAGAATCAACTGCGCGTCCTGACGATCCGTCTTCTGCTTGCGTACGCGTTTCGTTCGGATCTTCGCTGCATCTCCGATCCACAACTCGAAGTGCAACTCGGAGAGCAAACGTTCGAACCAGCGCCCGTGTCCGCTGGCTTCCATTCCTACACGCACCTTCTGACCTGCTAGTGCACGGTAGAACTTTTCCGCATCCTCCCGATGCGCTAGTCGCTTTTCCTGGAACTCTCCGGTGTCGGTATCCACCGAAGCCATTTGCTGAAACTCGGGATGAAAATCTACTCCTATAATGATCATGTTCGGCTCCTTGCGCGCCGGCAAAACCGGCGAGGTGTAGTGAACGAAAAGTCACACGATGAAGGAATAGCGAGCCACATCGGCCCCGAGTCATGCGGAGCCACTCGTAAGGGGGGCGTCGAAGCGTTGACAGGGGAACATATGGGCCGGGTATCCAGCCGCGTAAGAACTTACTCCGGGACGCCGACGCTGTAAGGAGAAGCGGAAGGCCGCATTCGGCACAGCGAAATCGCGAGGTGTGTCGGGGTCCCGCGCGGTCAAAGACCCCGTGCACGTACAGAGACACCTCGCATGGGAACCGGGAGATCCCCTGTTCACCCGGGGGCAATATGTCCGGGACGCGTCGGGAAGTCTAAGCACGTCGCCGACGATGAACGAACTGGGGAAGTCGGACAGACCTGTAGTACCCGTGAAGTCTTCGAACAAGAACGGACAACCGAAGGCGGAGGAGATGGAGGGAAGAGGTCTGACCAAAGGGAACCCGCCTCAGCAAAACGCGTCCCGGACACCGAGCCGGAGCGGCGCGCCCAGTGCGCTGGAGCGGGTACGTCAGGCAGCAAAGAACGATAAGAAGATACGGTTCACAGCGCTCTTACACCACATCTACAACCCGGAAACGCTACGCATGGCGTACCTCGGTCTTAAGAAGGAAGCCGCGCCCGGTGTGGACGGAGAGACGTGGCAGCACTACGGCGAGGCCGTGGAGGTGAACCTCCAGGACCTCTCCCATAGGCTGAAGCGAGGAGCGTACCGAGCGCAGCCGGTGCGTAGAGTGTTCATTCCCAAGACCGACGGGCGGCAAAGGCCGCTAGGAGTCACGGCGCTGGAAGACAAGATCGTCCAGCGTGCGACGGTCGAGGTGCTGAACGCTATCTACGAGACCGACTTTCTTGGTTTCTCGTATGGATTCCGGTCTGGGCGCAGCCAGCATCAGGCTCTGGATGCGCTCTACACGGGACTACTGACGAGGAAAGTGAGCTGGGTGCTTGATGTGGACATTCGCAGCTTTTTCGACAAAATATCGCACGAATGGCTGGTGAAGTTCATCGAGCATCGAATCGCGGACCGACGCGTTGTGCGGCTCATCCAGAAATGGATGAAGGCCGGCGTGTTGGAGGATAGGGAAGCGGATATGGGTGGAAGAAGGAACGCCCCAGGGTGGTAGTGCATCGCCGCTGCTGGCCAACGTTTATCTCCACTACGTGTTTGACCTGTGGGTCCAAGCGTGGCGTCGAAAACATGCACGCGGTGATGTCATCGTGGTGAGGTTTGCTGACGACATCGTAGTTGGATTCCAGGATAAATCTGATGCCCAGCAGTTTTGGAGAGAGCTGACAGAACGCATGCTGAAGTTCGACCTTGAACTGCACCCTGAGAAAACGCGCTTACTGGAGTTCGGACCATTCGCGGTCAAGAACCGAAAGCAACGCGGAGAAGGGAGGCCGGAAACGTTCAACTTCCTCGGCTTCACGCAGATCTGCGGGAAGAAAAGGAGCAATGGACAGTTTACGGTGCTGCGGCAAACGATTCGCCAACGGCTGCAAGCGAAGCTGAACGAGGTGAAGGTCGAACTCCGGCGACGCATGCACCATCCCATCCCCGAAGTAGGCCAGTGGCTGCGATCCGTAGTTGCTGGGCACAATCGCTATTACGGCGTGCCCATGAACGACCACGCGCTGCATCTGTTTCGACTCCAAGTAGGACGGCTCTGGCACCGCGCACTTTTCGTCGTAGCCAGACCAGCCGTATCCCTTGGGATCGGATGCATCGACTCATCGTCCGCTGGCTGCCTCCCGTTCGCATCTACCATCCTTATCCTCTCCGCCGCATGGGCGTTGTCACCTAAGGTAAGAGCCGGATGC
>Ga0207000_1229_pt1 | contig 14988 bp, 10 predicted proteins | sample Alteio_BWMinCont_90_FD_153498 | JGI IMG/M metagenome (GOLD analysis project Ga0207000, IMG submission 153498) | Enriched cells from forest soil in Barre Woods Harvard Forest LTER site, Petersham, Massachusetts, United States -... | ecosystem: Environmental > Terrestrial > Soil > Temperate forest >...
AGGCTGGCTATGATCGGCGGCGCAGTCGGCGCAGGCACGTCAAACTTAAGGTTCCCGGTTACATGGATGCGCTCAGCGGGCGCGCCAATGTCCGCAAGTCGCCGAGCATCTTCGTCGGTCTGCGCCAGGAAAAGATCCACGTTCCGCAAAACTCCGGCCAAGAAACGCCGGAGGCGTCGGTATCCAGACCAAGAGCGGTCCGAGATGCGGGCGTTCACGACGGCAATCCGCGCGCCGCTCGCATGGGCAAGCCGCAGGAAGTTCGGCCAGAACTCGGTTTCCGCGGTCACTACCAGTTCGGGCTGCAGCAGGCGGAAATATGGCCGGATCGCAAAAGCGAAGTCAAGTGGGAAGTAAAAAACATTCTCCGCGCCGAAGCGAGTTCGCGCCAACCTCTGACCGGTGTCCGTCGTAGTCGAAACGACTACTCGATGTTGTGGAAATCTTTTTGTGAGTTCCGTTGCTAACCCATTAACAGCCAAAACCTCGCCGACCGAGACTGCGTGAATCCATATCGCTGGCCGCGCGGGCTGAGCCGCCAGCCGCTGCGGTATCCTTCCCAAACGCTCACCCAAACCAGCGCGGTACTTACCGTGCCGCAGCCTTTGCATGAGCCAATAAGGCAGGCTCACCAGCAGCCCCGCCGCCAGCAGCGCAGTGTAGATCAGATACATGCAGGAAAGAACATTCTACCTGCACACGCGCCAACCAAGGCACCACCCTTTGCGAAGCTTGCATCCTATAATCGATACAATGCCGCACACACGTCCCAATTTTTTCCGGCTGCTTATCGCGGTCTCTGTTCTGTTGTTGTGGTCAATCGTCTGTCTGGCGGGAAAACACTTTGTTATGCCTGCTGCGCAACCCGCGAAAACTTATCCAGCGCACGACGAACATCCCAGCGAAGGGGTCACGGTGGCGGTTGATCCTTACGATATGGCCGACAAGGCAAGTATCTTCTCGGTTCACTACAGCGAGATGGGTCTGATGCCGATGTTCCTCGTGATTACGAATGACAGCGATCAGCCAGTCGCATTGGCGGGGATGAAGGCGGAATTCGTCACGTTCAATCAGACCAAGATTCCGGCGGCCACGGAAGAGGATATTTACCGGCGGATTTCGCGTCCCGCAGGGAAGATTTCTCAGAATCCGCTGCCCTGGCCCAAGAAGGCCAGCGGCAGCATGAGCAAGGACACAATGGACGAGGTTCAAAACTCTCAATTCGCCGCCAAGGCGGTCGAACCCCACGGCACTCAGGCTGGCTTCATGTTTTTTGATGTGTCAGGAATCTCCACGCCGCTAGCGGGTGCGCATTTTTATTTGACCGGTGTGCGCGATGCCAAGGGAAATGAATTGATGTTTTTCGATGTGGCGCTGGAGAAATATCTGGGCGCGCCGTCCAAGCCTAATTAGTCTGCGGATGAGGCAATCGCCGGAAACCCTCTATAATCGAAGAGTATGGCCACCACGCCGGACACTTCCGTAGCGGCCCGCGCCAAGTACGAACCCGTCATCGGGCTCGAGGTTCACGTCCAACTTCTAACCGTATCCAAGATTTTCTGCTCGTGCTCCACACGTTTTGGCGCTCCTCCGAATACAAATGTTTGCCCGGTCTGTTTGGGCCTTCCGGGAGCTTTGCCGGTGCTGAATCGCAAAGCGGTGGACTTTGCGGTGCTGGCGGCAATGGCGCTGGGCTGCCGCATCAACGAGACATCCATTTTCGCGCGCAAGAACTATTTTTATCCCGACCTACCCAAGGGCTACCAGATTTCGCAGTACGACAAGCCGCTGGCGGAGTTCGGCGGGATCGAGATCACGACTGCCAACGGGTCTAAGAAGATCGGCATTACCCGGCTTCATATTGAAGAAGACGCCGGCAAAAGCCTGCACGAAGGTTTCGCCGACTCAGCCGAGACAACAGCCATTGACTTGAACCGGAGTGGAGTGCCGCTGATCGAAATCGTCAGTGAGCCCGACATCGCTTCACCCGCGGAAGCGTATGAATACCTCATGCGGCTGAAAGAAATCATCCTGTATACCGGGGTGAGCGATTGCAACATGGAAGAGGGTTCGTTGCGTTGCGATGCAAATGTAAGCGTGCGGCCTCGCGGACAGAAACAATTCGGCACGAAGACTGAAATCAAGAACGTAAATTCGTTTCGCTTTATTCGCGAGGCGCTTGAGTACGAAATCGACCGCCAGATAGAGGTTATCGAGTCGGGCGGTAAAATCACGCAGGAGACCCGGCTCTACAACTCGGTGGAAGGCAAAACCTACGGCATGCGTTCGAAAGAACAGGCGCACGACTACCGCTATTTTCCCGAGCCTGACCTTCTGCCGCTTGTGGTAGACCAAAAAAGGCAGGCGGGAATTCGCAGTACGCTGCCTGAGTTGCCTGAATCGCGGCGCAAACGCATGGTTGCCGACTACGGCATCACCGACTACGACGCGCAGGTGCTGACGGCTGCGAAGTCGTTTGCCGATCAATTCGAGGCGGCTGCGAAGGCCGCCAAGAATCCAAAACGCGTGGCCAATGTGGTGCAGAGCGAGTTGATGGGGCGCTTGAAAGCGAGGGGCCTTGAGATTGAACAATCGCCGATTTCGATGAAAGACGTGGCGCTGTCGGCGGACTTGGTGGAAAGCGGAACAATCTCGGGCAAGATGCTGAAAGACCTTTACGACCTGTCGTTCGAGCGCGGAGAAGATTTCGGCGAAGTTTACGAAAAAGAAAAACCGCAGCAGATCACCGACTCTTCCGCGATCGAAAAGATCATCGACGGAATCGTTGCGGCCAACCCTAAGCAGGTCGAACAGTATCGTGCGGGCAAGAAAACCGTAATCGGCTTTTTCGTCGGCCAAGTGATGAAAGCGTCGAAGGGACAGGCAAACCCCCAAATGGTGAATGAACTTCTGACCAGAAAGCTGGAGAGCTGACAAGTCTGTTCAAGAAAATCCTAGTTGCGAACCGGGGAGAAATTGCGGTGCGCGTGATCCGCGCCTGCCGTGAACTTGGGATCCCTTCGGTCGCGGTTTATTCCGACGTCGATCGTGCTTCCTTGCATGTTCGAAAGGCTGACGAGGCTTATCACATCGGGCCGGCAGCGGCAGCGGAATCTTATCTGAACTTCACCAAGATCCTGGATGTTGCGAAGCGAAGCCGCGCGGATGCAATCCATCCAGGATACGGTTTTCTCTCCGAGAATGCGAAGTTCGCGAAGGTGTGCGGCGATGCTGGCGTCAAGTTCATTGGCCCTAGTCCGGCATCGATGGAAATGATGGGATCGAAAACACGGGCGCGCCAAGAAATGGAAAAAGCCGGAATCCCGTTCGTACCTGGGACTTCGCGAGGGCTGGAGTCCGCCGATCAAGCCGAGCAGCTGGCTGGGAAGATTGGCTATCCTGTAATGCTTAAGGCGGCAGCGGGCGGCGGCGGAAAAGGCATGCGCTTGGTGCATAGGCCAGAAGAGCTAAAATCCGCACTGGAAGCGGCACAGAGCGAGGCCGAGCGCGCATTTGGCGACCGTGAAGTTTACATCGAGAAGGCAATCGTCAATCCGCGACACATCGAAATGCAGGTGCTGGCCGACGAGCACGGTAATATGGTTTATCTCGGCGAGCGCGAGTGTTCCATCCAACGTCGCCATCAGAAAGTGCTTGAGGAGTCACCCTCTCCAATCGTTGACCCGGATATGCGGCAGCGCATGGGCGAGGTCGCGGTCCGAGTAGCGAGGGCCGCGAACTACACCAACGCAGGGACCGTCGAGTTTCTGGTCGATCAGGACAAGAAATTCTATTTCCTCGAAATGAACACCCGGCTGCAGGTGGAACATCCAGTGACAGAATTGATCACGGGATTGGATCTGGTACATCTGCAGATTCGGGTCGCGGCGGGCGAGAAGCTGCCGTTTCGACAGGAAGACATTCAGATTCGCGGGCACGCCATCGAGTGCCGCATTTACGCCGAGGATCCCGACAACAATTATTTTCCAAGCCCCGGGAAGATCACGTTGCTGCTGTCGCCGTCGGGTCCGGGAATTCGCCGCGATAGCGGCATGTATGAAGGCTGGACCGTGCCCATCGATTACGATCCGCTGTTGGCCAAGCTCATTGGATACGGGACCGACCGGACGCAGGCAATATCACGGTTGACTCGCGCCTTGCATGAGTATTTTGTGGGAGGCATCAAAACTAATATCTCGCTATTCCGCCGCATTCTGACCGATGCCGATTTTCAGACGGGAAAAGTGGACACTGGCTACCTGGATCGATTATTGAAGGCGAAGCCTCCCCATGTTCGGCGTGAAGACGCGGAAGTTGCGGCCATCGCTGCCGGAATATTCGCGATGTTGGATCCGACGTCCGCGCTCACTGCAAATGGGAACTCATCTGCGACTGGGAGCGCACCAGCCAATGGAATTTCTGCCTCAGGTTGGAAGCGGGCGGCAAGAGTAGAAGGGTTGGGTTAAGAACGATCATTCTGGCTTTTTCCGCGGCCAGTCGAGCATCAACACAGCTCGCCAATTTCTTATGGTCTACGACGTCTCCATCGACGGCAAACGCTACCGGCTTGAACTCGAGCGGGAAGAAACACGCTGGCATTGTCGATTGAACGGTCGCGAAGTGGAGATGGATGCAGTGTTGGCTCGGCGCGATGTGCTATCGGTCTTGATCGCTGGAAAGGCCTACGAGATCAAACGGGAGCACACCGCGACAGACATGCATCTGTGGGTCGGTAGCGTCCGCTACCTCGCGGAGTTGCGTGATCCACGATCACTGCGTGGCCGTCAAGGTGCGACTGCGGATGAAAAAGGTCCGAGGAAACTGCTTGCGCCTATGCCCGGCAAAGTTGTGCGCGTTCTGATTGGCGAAGAGCAGCCGGTTGAGGCGGGACAGAGCATCATGGTCGTGGAAGCGATGAAGATGCAGAACGAAATCAAATCGCCAAAGAAAGGAACAGTACGAAAAATCGTGGCGGCTGAAGGTGCGAATGTGAATGCGGGAGATGTGTTGGCGATCGTGGAGTAGGCCGGTTGTTAGGGCTTGGCTCTTAGGTACGCCCTTCGAAGAGCCGGAAATGCTAAAGCTGAATATTACTCAGTTCGCATTGCCGTTTCCTTCCAGCACTTTCTGCGCATAATAATTTTCCACCTTGGCCTGATCGCGCAAAACTTCGTAATAAGCCGCCTTCAGGAGTTGTTCTCGTCGGTCGCGGAGCTGGGAGCGAATTGCCTCCTGCACGCGCGGATCTGATAACTCTCGCTGTCCCGCACTTTCCTTGGTGATCAGCTTCACGATGCGGAAGCCAACAAGCTGTTTGGTCATCGGGTTCACGACCGTGATAACCGGGGTATATTGGCCGGGCTTTAGCTTGATGACGGCGTCACGAGTAACGGGATCGGTGTTTTTCAAGGATGATTCCGGAGTGAAGCCCAAGTCACCGCCATTTCCCGAAGTCTCCGTATCTTCGGAATAGTTCATCGCGAGCGTTCCGAAGTCGTCGCCGCTGTCCAGGTGATTCACAAGCATTTGAATTTTCTTACGCGCATCCGCCTCGTTTTGTGCCTTGTCGTTTTTCAGATTGTGGACTTGGGGATTAGGCGCGACGGTCACGAAGATCTGGGCAAGGTGATACTGAGGCTCGACCAGGTTGAACTCGGCCTTATGCGCGTTGTAGTAATTCGAAATGTCCTGGTCGGAAACGTTGATCTTAGAGGTCACTTCTTTATTCAGAACCTTGTCGACTGTAAGCGATCGGCGGAGGTCGCGCTTGAAGTCGTCGAGGGTGAGTTTCTTCTCCTTCATGCGGGCGTCAAACTCTTCCTTGGTGTAAGGCGACTTGATCTCATTGAGCTTGCGCTCGACTTCATCGTCGGTAGCCAGGAGGCCAAGTTTTTCGGCGCGACGCATCAAGATCTCGTTGTCAACCAGTTCGCGCAGGATGCTGAGGCGCAGGCTCGTGGCTTGCTCTCCCACGGGCCGCTGCTGGGAGCCCGCGGTCTGGTTGTCGTAATACTTCTCGACGTCGGCCCGATAGATCTTGCGGCCGTCAACCGTGGCGGCAACATCATCGCCCGCCAGTTTGGTTCCGCAGCCCACGCAAAACGTAAGAAGAGAAGAAACAAAAAGTGCTGCCACGAAGAGACGAAATAGCGGGTTGGTTTTCAATTGATCCTCTCGACACTACTTGCTGGGCGGCTGTGGATCGCTGGCGGCGGCTTGCGCGTGCGACGGCACCGGGACGCCCGCCCGCTGCAAAGCCGCGTCGATGGCTGCCCGCATTTCGCTGGCGGGAAGCGCACCATCCATTTCCTCCCCATTCACGAACAGAGTCGGCGTGGCACTTACGCCCACGCCTTCGGCTTCGTGCATCGAAGCCTTAATCGCGTCCTCATTCTGCGCCTTGACGCAGGCTTGAAGTTTAGTCTGGTCGAGGTTGTGTTTTTGCCCTTGCTCGAGGGTTAACCGGTCCAGCGCCGCGAACTGCGCGTCGCGTCCTTTCTCTGAATTAACCTCGTGCTGATTCCCGTGAATATGATCCGCGAAATCCCAATAAGCATCATTGTTTTGAGCAGCCAGACAATTCGCATCCACCGCGGCGTGCACAGCCCAGGGATGAATGTCGGTCAAGGGGAAATCTTTGTAGACAAATTCCACGCGGTCTCCATATTCCTTCAGCAGTTGAGGAAACAGCGTCTGGTGCATGCGCGAGCAGAATGGACACTGGAAGTCGTCGAAGTTGACCACCACCACTTTGGCATCCTTGTTGCCACGCGAGGGACGACCGTTCAGGTCGATTTTTTTCATTGCCTCGGCATACGGATCTTTGGTCAGATCCAGTTTGGTCATTCGAGCCAGAGTCTTACCGTCTTTGGAAAGAAGGAAGTCGTAGGTCTGCTTTTTCTGGTCGCCATCCATAGTGATGGTCAGGGCGTCATAATTCGCAAAGTCACTGGGCCGGAGCGGGCCAACCGTGATCTTCACGCTAGCCGGAATACTGTAGGTAACCCGTACCTGCCGCTCGATTTTCTGGATCAGATCAGAAGGTACCGGTGCCAACTGAGCGGAACAGCCAAGGCAAACCAGCATGAGGACAAAGATCGAACGTCGCAGTATCGTCACCAAAAACCGCCTGTACATTAGGAATAACGGAATAACTAAGATTATCTCACACGCTGCGCACCGAAGCGGCTAACCATGCGGGTTTTGCGCAGATTCCAAATGTAAAGAAGCGTCTGCCGATCCAGTCTTACGGGAGAGTTGTTGGGCCGGCAATAAAGAGTTCATCGAGCCGGAGCGGAATCCCTCCAAATCCAGCGTCACGAATTTGAAACCGAGAGCTTTGAATATGCGCGTGAATTCCGCTGCCATCGTGGAACTGAGCGCGCGAGGCAATTCGTCGCCAGCAATTTCGAGACGCACAATCTCGCCATGGTGCCGCACTCGGAACTGCCGAAATCCCAAGGCGCGAATTGCATCTTCGCCTCGCTCGACCGTGCTCAGAGCCTCGCGCGTAACCGGGCGTCCATATTCGATACGCGAGGATAAGCAGGCAGACGCTGGTTTGTCCCAGACCTGCAGATTGGCGCTGTGCGCCAACTCTCGAATCTCCTGCTTGGTCAATCCGGCTTCAAGCAGGGGGGCGGCGACGTGATGTTGGCGAGCCGCAACTTGTCCAGGGCGAAAATCGCCTTGATCATCCACATTGACGCCGTAAGCAATTGAGTCGAATCCGTGGGTGGCCCGAAAAGCTTCCATTACGGTGAACAGCTCATCTTTACAATGAAAACAGCGGGACGCATCGTTACGTATGTATTCGGCTCGGTCGAGTTCGCTGGTGTTGATGACCTCGAGCGGAATCCCCTGCTCGCGAACGAATACGACGGCCTCGGTGAGATGGGTACGCGCCAGGCTGGGCGAATCGGCAATCACGGCAAGCATATCCGAGGAGCCCAGTGCTTTGTAAGTAGCCCACGCCAGGAATGCGGAATCCACGCCGCCGGAATAGGCGACCAATGTCCGACCCAAAGCCCGGATCTTCGTATCGAGCAGCTCACGTTTGGATACGGTGGTAGCCGCAACTGGCATGCACATATCCTAATACGCCAAGCCTTGGGGCGGTAGCGCTGTTGCGATCTGTTTCTCAGCATCGGCGGTGCTGTAAAGCAGAATCTCGATCCCTGGAAAATCGCGCTGCACAACCACCGGATAAAACTTCCCGAGCAGGTTGGTGAGTTCAATCGACCTCGCATCTGCCAGGCCCGACTGAGTTTCAGCGTAGGTCAGCACGAGCCAGGCGCGTGGATGCTCGGGAACCGAGCGTTCAAGCTGCGCATCGTCAGGTTTCTCGACGAAATCAAGAAACGTCACGCGATCACCGTGGCGCGGATAAAGAACGATCGGGGCCGTTGACGCCGCTCCGAGCACGGAATGATAAAACTCGTAGGGCATACGGCCCATAGGAACATGAAACAGCAGAGCGTCCCCGGATTGAGCATGGTCCAGCAAGTATCGGGTCGCGGCTCGCCAGTCGTCGCGTTGAATGTCCACGTCCTTTTTGTAATAGCCGTTGGTTCCGCTGAAGGAAAGGACAAGAACAAGAACAAGTGCTGGCGCCATCAATACAGGCCGAAGGCGGGCAATTCCGCAAGCCACAAGCAGCAAAAGTGCGGGTAAACAAAATATGAAATAGCGCGCGACGAATAGCGGCTTGACCAATGAGAGCGCCAAGGTAAGCGCGAGTGGAAAAACCAGCCAGCACAAAAGAAAACGGTAACGCCAAGGGTCCCAAGGTACGCGCAAACTATGCGTGCGCCAAACTGGGAGCAGTGCTGCAAGGCATGCCGCCATGCATGCAATCAGCAACCATGGGCCTCCGTTTCCGGTCAGATGCAGAGCAAATACCCAAACATCTCTCAAACTCGGCCGTTGCACCCAGCGCAGAGGACCGGTGCCCGTGGTTGCGACGAAAGCTAAGACGGGCGATACCAAGAGTCCGATCCAGCGACAGTCATTTTTGATCTGCCGAGGTACCTGCTCTCGATCCAGCATTTTCAGCGAAAGCCACTGCGCTATAACCAGCAGCAGCGAAAAGAATTGAGCATAGACCACAAGCGCGCTGCTGACGACGTAGGCGATTCGGTTGCGCCGCGACGGATCACTAAGAGACTTCAAGAAATGCAGACTTGAAAGCAAACAAAAAAACACCATCAGTGAATAGCTGCGGGCGTCCTGCGAGTATTGGACGTGATAAGCATTGACCGCGAGCAATGCAGCCGCAATCAGACCAACGCGTGCATCAAAGAGACGGCGTCCCAAAAGGTAGATCACCGGGATAGACGCGACGGCAAACAGAACTGAAAGAGACCGAACGAAAAACTCGCTTTCTCCAAAATGAAGCCAGCAACGAAGAAAAAGATAATACAAAGACATGTTGGCTTCGCGCCGCCATAGGATGCGCGCGAAGTTATACCAATCCAGGCGCGCGATGGCGACGCTTACTCCCTCATCAAACCAGAAGGATTTCGCGGCGAGCGAATGAAAGCGCAGAGCAGCTGCAACGGCGGTGATCAGGGCCAGCAAGACCAGTTCGAACGGCGACGAAGCTCCTTCCTGCGGCGAGGGAGTAATGAAGGATTCCACGGTCTTTTGGTCGGAAGCGCCGCTTTCAGTACCGTCCACGATCTTCACGATGGAGGTCCATGGTATCGCGAAACGAAGCTGCCTGAACGAAATCGAAGCCTAGAAGAGTCTTTCGGTCCGCCTGAGATTTCCCAGCGCACCGAGATTGGCCAGTGCGAAGGTGAAGCGATACTGGTTCTCGTTTCGCACCTCGCCCAGGGCGAAGCGGCGGAATTCCAAACTTACTCCACAGCAATCCCAGTTATACGTGGCTTGCGCTGCCCCGTACTGCACAAATCCTAACTTGGCATCGAATCCAACATTGGTTGCAACGCTGAAACCCTGCTTGCCTGTGTGCCCGTAACCCAGCAAAAGCCGGAACTGATTGAAAAGCTGTGGCCAGAAAAGAATATTCGGATCCGTGGTGGTGTTGAACATGCAAGTGGCGACGGCACATTCACCGGGAGCTTGCAGATAAGCATCGCCTCCGCCCACCGTGAACTGACCGAAGCGGTAATTGGCCAGAATCGTGCTCGCATTGAGGCCGCCGCGCACGAAATCGTAGTCGACGTCCCATTCGATATCGGTTCGGTCACTGGTCTGAATACGCAGGCGGGAGATCAGCGGCGAAAGGTGACGGGGCGAGGTCAAGAACGTACTGCCGGTCAGGTCCGCGGTGCTGGTAAAGACATTACTCTGTCCGGTGACAAGCGCTCCGCCAAAGGTTGGATCGATAAAGTATTTCTGGGTGAGTTCCCAAGTCAAGACCTCCCGCACGTCCGGTTCAGTCTTGCAGGCCGCCTCGGCAGTTTCCCCCTGCCGCTGCCATGGGATGCGGTTGGGCGCGGGAGCTCCCCCGATAAACAGAGCGGGCATCCCAGGTTTTTCGCAGTCTTCCGTTTGGCCGGATTTGCGCTTTGTGTAAAGACGATTCACCACGCCATACTCCACCTCATTCGTATTGGTGAGAATGTCGCGCTCGTCAAAACGCAGAATGTTCGGGAAGTTGTTTACTCCCGTCACGTAGCTGTAGACCGCGCGAGGTTCAACCACGTGTTTCCATTTGCGTCCCATAAACTCGCGATCAAAGATGCGGCTTAGAGCAGGCGGGCGCACTTCCACCGAGCCCTCGACAGCCCAGCGGTTGATCGGATCGGACTCAGCCACTCTGGCCCCGCTGCTGGACGTTCCCAGTTGCTGCGTATACTCGGTGTCCCGGAGCGAAAATTCTGGTCGAAACGACCATCCGTCAAGCTTCAGCGGCAACGACACGGTGGGCTCAAAATCGAAGCGTCCGACCAGTGCCGCCGTGCTGAAGCCGGGTTCACTTCGCGAGAGCCCCTCGGCCGCGGCCTCGTACGACCAGTAGAAGGGCGATGGGCCGAGTTGCCGATCCACGCTCGATACTTCGAAGCTGGGAGCGTGAAGGATGGTCACGACATCTCCCGCGGTCGTGCTCTCGAAGTCCTGATAGCGCTGCGTTGAGACGTTGTAGAAAAAACCGTCTGTCGTGTTCGAGAGAAAAGCCTTGGATTTCACTTCCGAGTCCACTGCCTGGGCGAAAACGTCATTAAAAGCCAAGCGAAAGACGTACGAGCTAAGGTAATCGATGTTGGCGACTCCGCGGAAGTTGTGGCCAAATTCCCCTTCGCCGTTCAGACGCACTTCTTCACCGCCCTGATTAACCGTCGGGTTGCCAACGCCACGATCGAGCACTTCGTAATAATTCAGATCGAGAAAAGAATTGCTACTGGGCTGCGCACGAAACTCGGCCTGCGGAGCCCATCCCCGAGCTGAGAAATATTCCGCTCCTATATGCGCGTCCATGCTGCGATTGATAGCCCAGAACAGCGATTCACCCAGGATGGTTCCTTTTACAGAGGAGGTCCCAATGTTAGGAATGAGAAATCCGGACTGGCGCGGGAAACGTTCTGCGGGAAGAGTGGCAAATGGAAAATACAAAACCGGAATGCCTTTTATGCCGAACACGCTGTGATAAATCTTGGCAGTGCCCCCGACGTTGACAACCACCTTGTTGGCGTTGAATTGCCATCGGGGATGAGGCAACTCACAGGTGGTTACCGTCCCGTCATAGACCATGTAATGATCTGGACCCGTCTTCTCTACGACCTTTCCAGTGAAAAAAAATGGATTCGAGGACGTCAGCATGAGCCGGTTTCCACGAGTCTGCACGCCAATACTCCCAGTCACATTTTCGAACCGCCCGCTTTCCGTGCGCACATTGTAGGTTCCGTGACTGGCCTCGATATGCTCGTCGTTGGGCCCACCCTCCAGCACAACATGACCATCAGCTGTGGAATCGCCCGTATCCGCGTTGTAAGTAACTTCGTCGCCGCGAAGGATGTAGACGCCATAATGAATCTCCGCTTTGCCATGCAATTTATAGATACGCCCGATTTTCTCCTGCGAAATGGCGGTTATGGTCACGTCTTCCTCTCTGGGCGCCGAGGGCGTATTAGGCAGGTCTTGAGCGGTGTTCGACGCATTGGCGGAAGAACGCAACTGGCTGGTTACTAGGGAAGGCGCGAGTAGCAGATGACAAACGAACGCCGCCGTGATAAGGAATCGTGTGCGGGAAGTCATCGGAAAGCGCACGAACTCCCCGAGTGTGGAGTCCACGCTGGGGTATCGTGAAGTTAGCACGCCGCTGGCCCGAGAGGCAAAGTTGACATTCCGTTATCTTCGACCAATTTGAAGGCTCTGGCTTCGTTTTGCTTTTGCTGCTTGGTATCGGAGCACCGGTCCATCCGCTGGCTACTCCGCGGCGCGGTCCATGGTTGTGGCCGGAAGTCCGTCCAGTTTGAGATCGTCAGACATGAAATCCAGATTTGAACCCGATGTCGAGTCCAGCTTGAAGCTGCCTCCCTCGGTTCGGTTAATCGATCCTGAAGCATACGATGCCAGCGAACAGCGCTTTGCCGCCAGCGTCGAAGAAAAGTCTCTGCCTCCGCGGTTTGTGTTGGATGCTGCGCGAGAAAGTTCCTCTTCGGCTGAAGGCTCCGAGAACGCACCAGCCGCGGGGCCAGACAGCCCGCCTGTTGCTTCCGCCGCTGACGGTGTCGTGGTCCCGGAAATAGCACAGGACAAGGCCGTGCCGCCCTCTACGCTTCAAACGGAACTTCTGGAACCGCAGGAATCCGACTCTTGGCGCAACGAAGTCGCAGCTCGCGTAAATAACTACCGGGCGCGAAGGCGCCCGCGCCTACCTCGTTATCCGTCACTGCAGTTGAAGTTCGATCCTCCTGATCCGGCATGGACGGCTCATGCGGACAGCAGCCAGCCTGTACCCCTTCCAGCGACGAATCGGCTCGCGGTTGCGATGCAGGATGTTCTCGGAATTCAAGAAGAACAATCGATCCCCCTCAGGATTGCCGAGACGGACGCTTCGTCCATAGCCGAAACCGGTGCAAGGATTCTTGAGTTCCCTCGTCCCCCAGTTCCTCTGCCAGTCTTTGACGAACTTGCCGAGCCCGTTGTTGATCGCCCGCGCATTCTCGAGGTTCCAGAGCTTGTGCTGCCGCCACCGGCGCTTGGCGGCATATTGATGGACGCGGTGGAAGAACCAGCGCAGGAACGGCGTCCCGGTTTCGAGTTACCGCTGCAAGCCGCTCCCATGTCGAGACGCCTCTTGGCGGGCACCATTGACAGCCTATTCGTGATCACGGCATTCGCGGGTTTCGCGTACATCTTTTTTCGCATCACCGCGATCGTGCCGTCCTTGCAACAGGCGGCTGGCGTTTCCGTGAGTTTGATCGCTCTTTTCTGGATTGCTTATCAGTACTTTCTGATCGTCCATGCGGGAACAACTCCTGGACTAAAACTGGCGCATCTGCAACTAAGCCGGTTTGATGGCAGCACGGTTCCCATGAGAATCCGTCGTTGGCGGGTGCTGGCTTCCGTGCTGTCGGGATTATCGTTGGCGTTAGGCTACGCCTGGTGCTTTCTCGATGAGGATCGGCTCTGCTGGCATGACCGCATCACCCGAACCTACATGGCGCCTCGACCACCCAAATCCGACAGCGGGCCGTCTGACTAACATCGGCCTGAGCTCCTATCGGCAAGTTGTTTATTGGAACTTCTGCTGGTCCGGTCACAGATTCCGCTCTCCAGCTGTGCTAAATTCGTAGACTTACATTTCCGGCATTTTTTTAAATGTCCTCATCCGTCCCCAACATCCGGCGCCCCGCGGTCAAGGTGTTCGTTGCCACCACGGTGATGCTCACCTTCATCTCCTTCTGGCGGGCGTCGGCCATCGTCCTGGCTGACCTTGCTTCATCGGCTTATTACGCGGGCGGCGACGCCGAGAAAGTCATCGGTAAAAGCGCCCCCTGGTTCATTCTCGCGGTGATGCTCTTTAGCTACTGCGTGCGCGCTCTCTACATAGAGTCCAGCAGCATGTTCGTTCGCGGCGGTGTGTACCGCGTCGTGAAGGAAGCCATGGGCGGCACGCTGGCCAAGTTCTCTGTATCAGCTTTGCTGTTCGACTACGTTCTCACCGGTCCTATAAGTGCGGTCTCAGCCGGCCAGTATCTCGCGGGCTTCATCGAAGATATCGGCAAATATGTGCACCATCCCCTGGTTTTTTCCGAAGACCATTTTTCCGCGGTCTTCGCCATTCTGATCGTGGTGTATTTCTGGTGGAAGAACATTCAGGGCATGCACGAATCCAGCGAGAAAGCCCTGCAGATCATGATCGTGACCACCGTGATGGTTGTGATTCTGATCATCTGGTGCACCATCACAGTCTTTAGCGCGCCGATTCATTTGCCGCCAAACCCACTGAATCCCGGCGTCGTGAAGCTCAACAAAGAATCCCTTGGCTGGCTGAACGGAACCTGGATCAGTCATCTCACCTGGATCATCCTTTTCGTCGGATTCGGACACTCGGTTTTGGCTATGAGCGGCGAGGAAACGCTCGCCCAGGTAAACCGCGAGATTGAGCACCCCAAGCTGAAAAATCTGGAAAAGACCGGCTTGGTCATCTTCATCTACAGTCTGCTGTTCACATCCCTGGTCTCGTTCTATGCCGTCATGATTATTCCCGACGGCGTACGGCACGACTACTTCGCCAACCTGATCGGTGGCATTGCGATGTATTTGGTTGGTCCCACCGTGCTGAAGCTGATTTTCCACGCTTTCGTCGTGCTGGTCGGCGTATTGATTCTTGCTGGCGCGCAAAATACCTCGATCGTGGGCGCAAACGGCGTCTTAAACCGTGTCGCCGAAGACGGCGTGCTCACCGACTGGTTCCAGAAGCCGCAAAAGAGATTCGGCACCAGCTATCGCATCATCAACTTGATCGTTGGGCTGCAGTTGCTGACCATTATTCTGAGCCGAGGCAATGTGTAT
>Ga0207000_1230_pt1 | contig 14956 bp, 12 predicted proteins | sample Alteio_BWMinCont_90_FD_153498 | JGI IMG/M metagenome (GOLD analysis project Ga0207000, IMG submission 153498) | Enriched cells from forest soil in Barre Woods Harvard Forest LTER site, Petersham, Massachusetts, United States -... | ecosystem: Environmental > Terrestrial > Soil > Temperate forest >...
CAAATCACCCACGCCAAGTTGAAGGGATACTCGAGGAGCATAACCCAACAGGTTTCTAATCTTGGCGATATCCGCGTAGCAGTGCCGAATGTCGCCTTGACGGTAGCGGCCTACGATCTGCGGCTTTACGTGCGGCGCGAGGCGCTCGATCAAGAGGTTTGCCAGCGCGAGGATGCTGACAGGCGAGCCGCTGCCCACGTTGAACACTTGGTAATCCGCCTCCGGTCGCTCCATCGCGAGGAGGTTGGCCTGCACAACGTCGCTCACGTGAACGAAATCGCGAAGTTGCCTCCCGTCCTCGAAGATAAGCGGCGTTTGTCGGCTTAGCAGTTGGCCACAAAAAATTGCACCGACACCCGTGTAAGGGTTATTAAGCGCCTGTCGCGGGCCGTAAATATTAAAGAAACGCAACGCAACGGTCGGAATCCGGTAGGCCCTGCCGATGCAAAGAAACATCTCTTCGTGGTCCCGCTTGGTAATGGCATAAACGCTCGCAGGGTACAAAGGTTTGTTCTCATCCGTTGCAACGGGTTCAGCAGGGCCATGCCCTTTCGGGCATTGAATTTCCCACTGCGAGGCCGCGAGTTGCTGGTCAGGACGCAGGGGCGGGTAGAACATCCCGCACGCCGGACACTGATAAGCACCTTCACCGTATATCGACATGGAGGAGGCGACAATCATTTTTTGGATCGACAGGTTGCTGCGATCATTTGCCACAATGTCGAGCAGCGTCGCCGCACCGAGTGAGTTTCCCGCCACGTACCGTGCAACCTCATACATGGATTGCCCGACGCCGACTTGCGCAGCCAAGTGAAAGATGATGTCGACGCCTTCAAGGGCCTTCCGCAACGCCGAGCGATCACAGACGTCACCTACGACCAATTCGGCCTGTGCCGGCACGTTAGGTGTCGGGAAACGCCCGTGTACCTGAGCATCCAAGCTGTCGTAGATACGAACTCGGTGCCCTCGCAAAACGAGACTATCGACAAGATGCGAACCGACAAAACCAGCACCACCCGTGACTAAGATTCTTGCCATCTTGATTCAACCCTTTCGCTAGCAACGAACGAACCGCGACCAAATCACGTCAAAGCTCCTGTAAACCAATACCCTTGCAAATTTCCCGAACGTGATTCCAGCCAATACCCGGGCGAACTCACTGACCAAACTTTCGGCCGTGAGTGCAAAGGGGACAAGTCATCGCCAAGGCCCGGCTTTGTAGGCGCGTGATTTGCTCGTCGCGCAAATAGCTTCGTAAATGGCGGCCAGCTTTTCCGCCGCAACGGTCGGGTCAAAGCGATCGACTGCTCCCCGCGCAGCGCGACCCAGTTTCTGGCGCCTCGCCGGATCGCGTAACAAATCGCATATTGCCTGGGCGAGACCTTCGGGATCGTTGGGATCCACAAGTACCCCGTCCTGCCCGTCTTGGATGACTTCCGGCATCGGTCCCGTCCGGCTCGCCACGCAAGCACACCCGGCAACCATTGCTTCGATCAACGCAATGCCCAACCCCTCAAAAAGGGAGGGGAATAAAAACAAGTCACACGCGTGGAGCCACTCCACCACATCCCGCCGGGACCCTAATAAATGCACATGCTGATTCTGCTGGAGGCGTACAACCTCTGCATTGACGCGGTCGACCCAGGCAATATTTGCCATGCTTCCAACCGAGACGAGGTGCACCGCCGAATAGTGGCGACGGACCGCAGGAAGAGCTCTAACTGCGTCGAGAAAACCTTTCTCTGGCGCCAGCCGTCCCACGTTAAGCAGGACAACAGCGTCAGGCGGCAGGCCGATCTCTGCCAGCAGTTCGTTCCGGCTGCGATTGGGACCGTTGCCTATCTCCGCGATATCAACGGGGTTGTACAACAAATCAATCTTTGGAAGCGGAAACCGCAGCTGGCTCGCGGTGCATTGACGCACGTACTCGCTCACAGCAATCATCCGATTACAACCGAGTCGCGCGGTCCATTTATCGAGTGTCAACGCCATCTTCCATTTAAGCGGATTAAGCGTGGTTCCGCTTTGCAGCGCCGCCGGTTCGTAATCCGGACTGTGGACCGAACTGATCACCGGCGTACCACCGATCCACCCCGCGAGCCGGCCTATGATGTTCGCCGACCACAAATGCGTATGCACGAGGTTCGCCCCACTTCGGCGGATTTGGGTATGGAGGCGAATTGTCGCCGCCGGCAGTGAGCGGTAATTGCGACAATTCAACCCAATCACTTCAATACCCAGCTGACGAATCGGTTCCTCCCAGTGTTTCTCCTGCGGAAAGACGGTCACGACGGTACTGCGGAACCGCCGTCGATCCAGGTGTTTGAGGTTCGTATACAACAGCCGTTCGGCTCCCCCTGGCCCGAGCCCTTCGATCAGGTGGATAATGTGAAAGGGCTCTTGCGCTTTTGTGTTTAGCATGTGCGGACCTACAGGAATGTGGTTTGCCGCCACAATCCTAACATTGGTACGCCGCCGGTTTCGCCCCTTGCATTTTTGCTGCTGGACTAACGACCCCCATGTAAAGGTTTTCAAGTTGGGCCATTTGCATATCATAGCCACCGCGCCTTTCAACACGCTGTCGAGCTTCCGTCACCCGGTCTCGGGTCGTGTCGGATTCGCGTAGCACGCGGAGGATCGCATGGGCCACGGCGGCTGGGTCATCAAAGCGAGCGGGGAGCACTGTTATTTCCGGCTCGATGTAATCTGTGTCGTAATCTGGCAAGTTGCCCACAACGACGGGCGTCCCGCAAGCCATTGCCTCGAGCACCGACAACGGCGTGCCATCGGTATTCGGGATGGACACCATCACATTTGCCAATCGGAAATAGTCGGCCATCTCTTGGTGTGGGACCGCGCCGACAAAGCGCACCCTTTCGGCTCCGGGGCCGCTTGCCGCGAGGCCGCGAACTCTCTTTTCGTATTCCTCAACTTTTGGCTCTGGCGGAAAGACGAACAAGCAGTAGGCGTCCGGTTCGGCACCGGCAACGGTGTGGAACGCGGATGCAATGGTGTCGAGGTTAGAAAGTGGCCGCATCAGGCGTGGACTCAGAATCACCTTTGCATCCGGCGGAATTCTCAAGTGATTGAGAAGGCGCCCCGATCTGGGACCTGGGTAAAAATGCTGTAAGTCAACGCCGCCGTTGACGACCTGGACCAACACGTCGCTCCGGCAATAACGTTGCACGACCTTTGCCATCTGCATCGACCAAGATGTCACCAGGTCGGCCCTCCGTAATGCGAGCGGCGTCAAGAGCCGTTCCCTTATCCCCTTTGGCCTCCATGAAGGGCCGCAGACGTCCCCTCCCCCCATAACGGATAGGGCGATGGGGCGGAACCCGCTTAACGCCGCGTACCAAGCATTTGCCCCAAGGAAGTGGCACTGGATAATGTCAATACACTCGCGCCGCAGCAATCGTCTGAGGCGGAACCAATCGCGGCAGGTCCTCCAGAACCGCTTGATGTGGAACGGACCAATTTCGCCTTCGTATACCCCTCCGGCCCGTTCAATAATGTCGACATGGTGCGGTTGCATGGGTGCGAACGACAGAAAATGCACCTTATGGCCCCGGGCAGTGAAAAAGCGCAGCCACCGGTGGGAGTGGACGTAACGCCCGTCAGCGATACAGCAGATTCGCATGGAGAGTCGTGGCCGAGGATTATGGTTATAGTTGCGAAAACGCCGCCGGTTTAGTTCGCCGGAGTCCGTTTCCGAAGTTTGCGGCCTACGAGTTTTGCAACACTGGTAATCTGGCCGGGGTCCCGTGCCAAGGCCCTGAAAAGGGTTCCGGTCGCCGCTATCTGGCGGCCGCAAAGTGCATAAGCAATTGCCAGCTCCAGTTCCACGTCCGCCAGGCGCCGCCGCGCCGCCGGGCCCAGCGTTCGAATTTCTTCGTGCCGGGCTAACGCCTGTCGCAGACACCGCAACTTGTGCCGGGCGACCGGGACGGCGTTGGCAACCCCCGAACTGTTGCCCCCGTGGACGCGATACCGGGTAAGAGGTTGGTGGCAATAATAGACCGAGTGCCCCCGGCCTGCGATGCGCAGAGCGAGGTCGTAATCGTCAAGGGGAAAGATCGACTGGTCGAGTCCGCCGACCTCCGTGTAGACGCATCGGCTCAAAGTAAAGCCCGGGAAGCAGTTGGAAAACAGAAAGATGTCCTGCAGACTCCGCAATCCCGTGCGGACCGCGTATTTTCTTATTTCGCTGTTTATCTCGTGCCACGTCCGGCCCTTCTGGAGCAACTTCCCTTCCGCATCGACTATACGCGCATCGCAACAAAAGAGACCTAGGTTGGGAATCTCCTTGAAAGCACGGACCGCGGTCTCCAGGTGCGTGGGCTCAAGGGCGTCGTCGCTGTCGATGAAGGTGACCAGGTCACCCCGGCACCGGCGAACGCCTTCGTTCCGCGCCTCCGAAGCACCCGCATTCCTGGGTTGCACATGGACCTGGGCGAATCCGTAGCGCGGCTCGCCCCCCAGCCACTCCACGGTGCCGTCGGTCGAACCATCGTCGATCACGAGGACTTCAAAGTGAGGGTAAGTCTGTCCCAGGAGGGAATCCAGACATTCGCCAATCCAGCGGCGACGATTGTACGACGGGACAATAACGCTTACAAGTGGGTTGCTGGTCATGGCCAAACTCACAATGCTTACCTGGTCGGTCGTCTGGTTTGATGGGCGAGAATCCAACAGATAACGATGCAGCCATCGTAGCAATTTCGTTAGAATTTCGGCAACGATTGCGGGCTCCGCCGTAACAGATAGCCGACGCCAGAGAACAACCACCAAAGGCCGGCCGGGGCCACAATCAGCCCGAACACCTCTAGCGGAAGGCGGAATCGTGGGCCGCCATAAAACAACACGGTCTGGGCAATCACGCTGGCTGGTAGGACCCACAGCACCCACTGCTGCTGCGGCCGCCTTAGAAGTAAAAGGACAGAGCCGAGGAAAGCAGGCACCAGGAGCACAACGTAGCCTACATTCAGACTGCGGGACCGGCCCGGGCCGTGTGGAAACCACTCCCAGTCGAACGGCACCGCCAGATAAAAAAGCTTTTCGGGGATGAGCTGGAAGAAATACCCGGGCTCTTGCCGAAGGCGGTCAATTGTCGTCGCCCGCAGGGCGTCCGATTTATCGACTTCGGTACCTATGCTATTGTAAGCGGTTGAGACGTAGGGATCCTCCTCCGTCGCCACGTTTCCCCAAATCCTCTTCGACCCGTCGCGCGGCGGCCAGTATGAACTGTAAAGAGCGATGCCTTCCTCCGTCCCGACGGGCACGAAGCGGCCGAAGAGCAAGTAATTCCGGGCGGCCCAGGGCGCAATTGTTACAATCAAAGCCAGCATCGAGCAAGCGACGATGGCCACGCCCCGGCCGAGCCTGTGTTCGCGGTAAGCCCAGACGACCAGCCCAAGCAGCAGAAGCCCCGCGCAGAATACGCTGGCGCCGCGCACCAAGACTGCAAAGCCAAGTAGCAGGCCCAGGCCCGCTGCCCATCTGTACGACCAAGTGCGCGCAACCATGATCCCGGCCGCAACAGCGCCGAGCACGAAGGGCAAGCTAAGATTCTCGGACAGCAGCACGCGTGGAAGGAAAACCAGGCCGGGGTAAATGGAGGCCATGAAACCTGCCCACAGGGCCAGCCGTCGGCCAAGGAGAAGCCAACCCACCAGCGAAACCAGTGCGACCGTCATGGTACCGACAAATGCTTGAACCGCGCAGGCGGCCTGCACGTCAGGGCCAAAACTGACATAAACGGCGGCCAAGAAAAAAGAGTATCCGGGCGGACGAAAGGCCGTCGGGCGGCCGTCCATGGTGACCCCCAGCCCCGTCGCGAGTGCATTCGCCTGGTCGTTATAGTAGGCCGCATCCGCAACCGGCTTTGCGGGGTACAGCACCACGAACAACAATCGAACAGCAAGGCCAATCGCCAGAATCCCAACGAAACAGAGGACCGGCTTCCATGGCACAAATGGCTTTGATTCCACTACGAAACCCTCTCACAGATGCACCGCATTTCAGCAAAACCCCACAAACCGGAAACACATCCCGATCGAGTTGCCAGAGACGATCGCGTGGCCGCTCCGGTTTTCTTGATCAGACTACCGTTTGCCGAATCCTGATTCGACAACCCGGCAAGCCGCACCACCTAACCCAACCGGTATTAGCTCATCGCGCGCGGCAATGCCAACCGGCCGCTCCGCGTACCGCCAGCGGTGACCAAATCGAATGAACGGGCGCTCAAAATACCGAAAGGAAATCGCCGCCACGGCAAGGGTCATTGCCAGTGCCAGTATCCTAATGCCCCAGTCTTGCAACGCGCCTTCTGGGTATCGGCCGAAGGAATCCAGGGTTAGAAACAGTACGCCTTGGTGGACCAAGTATGTGCCATAGGAGATGGCACCGACCCGCATTAGCGGCCCAAACGAAAGCAATCGGCCACACAGTCGGTTTGAAAGTACAATCAGAATCGCAATGAGATAGAGGGCCCCAACCAATGTCGGCTTTATTTGGGCCCAAAGTTCCCCACCCAAGCCCAGTACACGAGCCGAGGTGAGTGGCGAGGCAAGCAGGCACATCACGGCCGCCGAGACCCATAGCCACTTGTGTTGCCGCGGCCCGAGCAAATCCCATCTGCGCACCAGGATCGCGCCCAGGACACCAATAAACAGACCGTCCCACCGGGCAAACGTCCACATATAATTGATGTCCACCCAATTCGGCTGTGTCGCCCATGCCACGATCCGCGTTACACACGCCAACCCAATGAGTGTGGCCACCGTCCCACCCAGCACCCGCCTGTTGGGGCAGAACCAAATAAGAGCGGGCAACACGATGTAAAACTGCTCTTCAATTGCCAACGTCCAGGTCGGCGTCAGAAAAAGTGGGCCGGAACTGTGCCGCGCGACCATATAGAAGTTTTGGACGTAACATAAATAGGGCCAAGCAGGAAAGTGCGGGGAGAATACGTTAGTAAAACCGGGCAACGCCGCCGTGAGCACCAACCAAAAACCGATCCAGGCGTAATAGACTGGAAAGATTCGGCAAGAGCGGCGCATATAGAAGGTAGCAAAGTAATTGGCCGCGCCGCGATTGTCGAGGCATATTCCACCCAAGAGTAGGCCAGATAGGACAAAAAACAAATCGACCCCGGTGCTCCACAGCACCGGGAAGGGCAACACTGCCCTCGGGCAATAATGGAAGACTACCACCATCAGGCATGCTACCCCGCGGAGGCCGTCCAGTTCGGGGATGCGGCCAACCGAGCCCGAAAGCCTATTGACCGGCGTCACAGCTTGGCATCCTTTGGATCGCTTCACTTGAGAGGGAGTCGCAACCACACGGGTTAATTTCAATCCGGCCGCCTTTTCAGGAACTTGGCAGGCATGCCACCCCAGACTTCGTATTCCGGAATGTCACGGTTCACCAAACTCCCGGCCGCCACGACCGACCCTGTGCCGATGGTAACGCCGTGCAGTACCACTACGTGGGTTCCGAGCCAGACGTCGGCGCCAATGTCGATGCGTTTTCCAATGAACTCTTGGTCGCTGATCGGTCTTTCCCGCGTGGCGAAGGAATGAGTGCCCGAAATGATATAGCAATAGGCACCGATTAACGCATGGTTTCCAATAGTTATGGGCTGATGGACGCCGATGTATGTGTTACGGCCAATGAATACTTGCCGTCCAATTCGCAGCTTTGGGTCCGCCCCGCTGTATGGGGATAGCCAAAAAGTGACGTCTTGCTCCACGTTACATTTGTCCGCAATGTCCACGAATCGGAAGGGATACGGTACGCCAGTGAATGATACTGAAGGATGAATCGTCGTATGCGTCCGGGCAAAAGAATGCAACCATTGACGCACATTACGGCGGTAACGGGCTTCGCCAACCAAACGGCGCAACGACGAGTACCAACCTCTTAAGGATTCCATTGGCGGCCATGGTCCTCGCTCTGGCAAACAGGGCTTCGGAGGATTGCGCCGATTACGGATTGTGGATCAGGCAAGTTTTTGGTGCGTACGGCCTCGGCGCCATACGGCCCAACCGGCGGCCCGAATCAGTGAAAGCAATTTGCCATTTCGGTAGCAATTACTCATGTACTCGCGCAACCACTTTCGCGCTTCCTTCATATCCCCTTTCGTCCGGTAATAATGCGCGAGTTGCAGTAGCGAAGCCCTTGAACCATAGTCAAAGTCGGCTTCAAATGCCTTGCCAAACTTATCGCGCATTGTTTCCGACGCAGCAAGTAACCGGCGATGCATCTTATCAGGCGACGCCGACGACCAAATGCCCGTTGGGTGAATCCTGTACATAGCCATCACTTCGGGAATAAAGCCAATTTGGCCAAACTTGGCATGCAGCAAGTGGCATGGCCAATCCGCCATGTCGAGCCCGTCGATCCAATCCGGGAACTGATCAACAAGGCCGTTTCGCCACACAACAGAGCAGTTGACGAGGAAATTACATCGCGCTAAATCGCGGAAAGGCGACAACAATGGAATTGCACCGCGTTCCCATCCAGTTCGAACACCACCTTGCGTCCCTTCATCGAGAATCTGCACTTTGTGCCCAGATAAGGCACAGGTCAAATGTTGATCCATAAACGCTATTTGGCTGTGAAGTTTGCGCCGATCAGTCCAATAGTCATCTCCCTCTAACATCGCGATATATTGACCTTTACAAGCAAAAAACAATCGCCTGAAATTCTGTTGCATACCGACGTTCTTTACGGATGGGAGCAATTTGAATAGCGAAGGATTGGCTTTCCGATAAACTTCAATTACCGCTCGAGTGCCGTCTGTCGAACAATCATCCGCGACAATGATCTCAATAGGGAACGAAACTTGTTGCATCAAAACACTGTCTAATGCCTGAGTAATATACTGCGCGTGATTGTACGTCAGCAAAGCAACACTAACCTTCATGTCAGTGGACATGGTACCTCCGCGATGCCCCGACTGGCAGAATGCTGTGAGCATGAATAGCCGACCGTCATAAGCCGCCGGGCATTTCAAGAAGTGGTTGCGATGCCAGTGTTAGAAGCACGGCGAATCAACGAACATATCACGGTAATGTCCTGCATTGAAACCCCTGTGCCGGTTGGCAATTGCAGGACACGGCCGGCCAACCTTTCCGTCTCCGGGAGCAAAAAATGCGCGTGCGGAAAAAAAGAGCGGTAGGGTTCCATCCGATGACAGCCTGGAAAAAAGTATCGGCGCGCAAGAACGTTATTCGCCCACAGTAAATGCATCAAAGCGTCGCGGGAAATACCAAACGCCGTGTCATCAATTTCCAGCACGACGTATTGATAGTTACGGTCGTCACCATCCAAATACTGCCAAAGCCGCACACCGGGCAAGTCCGCAAGTTGCTCGCGGTACAATAAATAATTGCGCCGGTTGGAGTTAATGAAATCGCCAATGCTTTCCAAATTGGTCAAGCCCATCGCGGCCGACACCTCGTTCATTTTGCCGTTAGTGCCGATGTAAATCACTTTGTCATACCCGGCGAAGCCAAAATTGCGCATTAGACGCATTTTTGCCGCAAACTCGTCATTGTTTGTGGTGACAGCTCCCCCCTCCAAGGTGTTAAGGAACTTGGTCGCGTGAAAGCTGAAGACTTCTCCATCGCCGAATGATCCGATCATCCGACCGTTGCTCGTGCAGGCAAAGGCGTGCGCCGCGTCAAAAAGCAAACGCAGCCCATACCGGTTCGCTACCGCAGTCAGACCGTCTACGTCGCATGGCTCGCCCCACAGGTGGACGCCGATAATCCCGGTAGTTCGCGGGGTAATCAGCTCACGGACCCGATCCGGGTCTATGTGGTGTGAGCCCGGCCGGACATCGCAGAACACGGGCGTGATTTCTTGCCACTGCAACGCATGCGCCGTGGCGATGAACGTGAATGACGGTACGATAACTTCGCCTGTAAGGCCGAGCGCACGGATCGCTATTTCAAGAGCGACTGTGGCGTTACACATCAACACGGCATGCCGGACGCCGAGCATTGTCGCGAGCTTGGCCTCGAACTCCTGCACATAAGGCCCGTCATTGGTTAGCACCCGCCGGTCAAGCATATCCTGAACGCGCGCAAGAAAACGTGCGTTGTCGCCGATGTTGGGCCGCCCCACATGTAGGCGCTGTCCGAATGCCGGTTGGAACGTATTACCCGGTGCGGGTTTGGATGTCGTGGTAGTCATTGGGTCTTGACCTCGCCCTTAACACGGGCCGGGCAGCCGTAAGCGACCACCCCAGCGGGAATGTCATTCACGACCACTGCGCCTGCACCAATTACGCTGGCCGCGCCGACCTTGGTTTTTTCCTTGACAACGGAGCCGATGCCGAGCCAGGCGCCCTTGCCGATTGTTACATTGCCGGCCAAGTGAACGCCGGGGCAAATGTTAGCCGCATCTTCAATAACGCAATCGTGATCGACTGAGGCCAAGGTGTTAAGGATTACATGGCGGCCAAGGACAGTGCCCGGATTCACGACAGCGCCGGCTGCGATAAAGGCACCCGCCCCAATAATCGCATTTCGTGCTAGCACCGCTCGAGGATGAACTACGGTCGCAAATTCAATATCCGCGTCGGTTACCAGGTCGGATAAGTGCAACTTGGCCTTACAATCGGCGAAACCAAAGATTAGCTTAACGCTACCTGCTCGCCGAAGCTCGGGTAACTTGTCGCGCCCGCCCAGAATTGGATGACCTTCAAAAACCGAAAGGGTGCCCGATGGCAGCCCATCGAGGAGGAATCCCAGGATTTGATAATCCTCTCCGATGGATGCCGCGTCGGCTACCACCTTTGCATGTCCAGACGCTCCCCAAATTACTAGCGGCGCCTTATTCAATGCAACCTCAAACCTCTACGCATCGTTTTAACGGCTGGCTTCTGCGCAATTGTTGCGCCGACAGCGCGATGCAGGCACGAAAGGCCTTGCTCTAGGCCCGTCGTAAGGGACTCGTCATGACTGCGTTTCCATCAAGTCCGTCGTCCATGCCAATTGTGGCCGCGTGACCCCGATCCACTTACCGTACCAGCCGCCGCGGTCCTCGACGCGGTCTAGGACCTCGAACATGAGGACTTGGTCATACTGGTACACTGGGATCGTACAGTCTTCGACCACGATTAGCGTGACGCGGTAAGTCCCCGCGTTGAGGAAGTTGCCGGGGACGACGCACTCGCTCCGGAACAAGGCGTTGGGGAACGGCTGGCCGTGCCACGTTTTTTCTTCCAACGTCGTGGAGACGAACACGCACACGTCGGACTCATTGTAGACGGCCATGCTCAGGTTCAGGTGCGCGCCGGGGTTGCAGTTCCAGTATTCAAACCGCAGCCGGAAGGCGTCGGAGACGGTTAGGGCCTCGACTGGCACCGCTACCTCGGGGATCACCTGAGCGGAGTGCAATCGTACTTTGTCGTTGCCCGGCGCCAATTCCTTTTGCTCACAGTTTTGGCCGCCCCGTATCTGCGTCTCCGCCTTCAAATAGGCTTGGACCGCCGCGTTTGTCTCGCCGTCGTAACGGACCTGCCCGTGGTCCATAACCAACGCGCGCGTACAAATCGCCTGGACGGCGACCATATTGTGACTGACAAAAAGGATCGTTCTCCCCTGCTTGGTGACGTCGCCGATCTTGCCGAGGCACTTTTTTTGAAATGCTGCATCGCCTACTGCCAGTACTTCATCGATCACCAAGATTTCTGGGTCAAGGTGAGCTGCGACCGCGAAAGCGAGACGCATGTACATTCCGCTTGAATAGTGCTTCACAGGTGTGTCGAGGAACTCCGGGATTTCGGCAAAACTTACGATTCTGTCGAGATTCCTGTGTGTTTCGCGGCGGGTCATTCCTAGTATGGCCCCGTTCAGGTACACATTTTCACGCCCAGTTAATTCCGGATGGAACCCTGTTCCAACTTCCAACAGACTGGCGACCCTGCCGAAAAGATCCACTTGACCAGTTGTTGGCTCAGTAATGCGCGAAAGTACTTTCAGGAGGGTGGACTTTCCTGCCCCGTTACGCCCAATGATACCAACGACCTCACCCGGCCGTATCTCAAAGTTCAGGTCCTTGAGAGCCCAGAACGTATTTTCGAGCTTACGTGGCCGGGGGCGTAGCCAGCGGAGCGGACTCGACAGTGCCTGGGTTAGCGATTCGCGCAGCGTCGCGTAGGGTAGACGGCGGGCGCCCACACGGTACTCTTTGCCGAGTTGTGCTACGCGAATGATCGGTTGCATCATTGGAAGAATGCATAATCGGTTAGAACGATGGGGCTGATCGCAATCAAGGCGGTATCCGGAAAACCATCGGGAAAGCGACGGAACGCGATTGGTGGGGCTATGGGGCGGTCTGAAAAAGCCGGCCAAAGCCTGTAGGCCGCTTTTTTGAAGCCGCCTTACCGCTGTCTTCCGTCGAGCTAATGATGGGTGATTTGTACGGAACGTATACTTGCGGGCGCGTCGCGGTGGAGGCGCCCGCAAGCAAAGGGGGAGACATCGCGCGACTCGATCACAGGATCACTGATCGAGGGTGAAAGGCACGGTGTTATTGTATTGCAATGCTTCGGCGAAAGCCGGGGTACCATTCAGATTGTAGCCGATCATCCGCACGGAACCGTCGCACAAGCAAAACGGGCAGCCGCCCTCGTACGGCGAACCCCAGCAGCCGTCGTAGCTGATGCCGATGGCATCCTTGAGAATGAAGTTGAAGTTGCGGCCGGTGCCGCCGTAGCCGCCCGAGTAAATGCATTGGTCAAAGGACTCGCTGCGGGCGAAGCTGTAATTGTTCGGGTCCATCGCCTTCTCGCCCACGAAGATGGTGTTGCTCGTCCCGTTGACTGCCGAAACCTGGGCGAGCGTGAGCTTCGCTGTGTAGTCGTTGAAAAAACTAACCGTGTTGATCGCGTAGTCGGTTTTGGAACCCAGTATACCAACCTGGGCCGGGATATTTCCGCCGCCAGTGGCAACCTGCACATGGCTTCGCTTGGGGTCGAAGTACGTTTTCACGGGGACCGCGGGGTAGACGCCGGCCTGGACGTCGTTGTACACGTTACCTTGTTCGATGAACGGCAGGATTTGGAATGCCCAGCACCACGTGTGCCAGTCGCCCGAGGCGGTACCGTTGTTGGGAAGCGTGCTGAAGGTGTCGTGGTAGTTGTGGGACGCCAGTGCGATCTGCTTGAGGTTGTTGAACGTCTGCGTGCGTGCGGCGGCGTCGCGAATCTTCTGGACGGCGGGCAGCAGAAGCCCGATCAGAATGGCAATGATGGCGATGACCACCAGCAGCTCGATCAGCGTAAAAGCGCGGGCACGTAACCGACCCTGAAGGCGTACTTGAGGCATTTTCTCACTCCCTGGTGATAGTGTAAACGTAAAAATTACGGGTGCGATCGTCGGTGGGTGGGGATGCAAAACGGACTAGCCGTTGCGCGAGCCAACAATCAGCGTTTGGACCTTTCCCTCAATTCTCCACGAAAAATGAGAGCGAGTCAAGCAGATAATTGGAAAATCCGGCAGACGCCTACCTTGCCGATTGCCCCGGTTAAACTACTCTAGCGGACACTGCTGTTCGGTTAACATCTGAACATTCAAACAGCCAGCATTTCTCAATCGGAGGTCGTTGCAAGCTGGGCATGTTCCTCGGCTTCCCCTCGCTTCAGTCAGCCCTCTCGGCTTTGGAAGTCCGCGAACTCCCTGCGCAGCCCGTCTTCGAGCGGGACGTACGGCCACTCACCCAAAACTGCTCGCATCTTGCGGTTGGTGAAACGTAAGGAGTGGCCGGCAGGCTGTTCAAATGAGTAGCGCACCGGCCCCGTAAAGTTCCCAATTCGCGCGACGGTCTCGACGATTTGGCGGATTGTGCAGGATTCGCCACGTACGATGTTCAACGGCCCGTCGGGGGCCGGCTCGACCACGGCCGCGCGGATCGTGGCTTCGACCGCATCGCCGACGTACAGGTAATCGCGTTCGGCGCTGCCGTCGCCGTGCACGACCGGCGACTCGCCCCGGAGTAGTCGGCGGATTACTTCCGGGATCAGCTTGCGGTATGCCTGTTCGCCCGGACCGTAAATGTGGCCGTAGCGCAGGATGGCTTGGGAGAACCCCCGCGCATCTGCTTTGGCGGTAACCACGTTTTCGGACTCGACCTTGGAGTCGCCGTAAGCGCCTCGGCGGGCGACCGGGGAATCCTCGCTCAGAACCTCGCCGGCTTGGGTGGGGGCGTAGACGTCCAAAGTACTCGCAAACACGAAACGCCGGGGCCTTGACGGCAAACTGTCGAGGAGAGCGGCGGTGGCCGTAACGTTTGTTTTGTACACCTCCGACGGCATGGGAGCCGCGGCGTTTTTCGGAGTCTCCCCCGCCAGGTGAAAGACGTAGTCCACAACGGCGACACCGCTGGAACGCCACACGTCGGGCGTCAGCTGCTGGCAATCGGCGACCACTGTGGTGCAGTCAGCTGCCTGGCAATCGGATCGCACAGGAACCTCGTGCATGGGCGGCCGGCGGCTGAGCAACACCAGCCGTGATCCGGGCACCGCGCGTAACCGCCGTACGAGGTGGGTGCCGATGAAGCCGGTGCCGCCCGTCACCAGCACGGTCTTGCCCTCAAACGGGTTGGGCATGGGCCAGACCCTCCAGCGCTGCCACGGTCGTTAGCACCGGCTCCACGTCCATGCCGCGGACCCAGACCAGGCCGTCGGGCAGGGGGTTGATCTTGCGCTCCAGGGTAGGAAACTTCTCCTCTAGCGCGATGTCGCGGTAGATCTGCGGGAAGTTCACGCCGGCCCTGGTGAAGAAATGGACGGTGGTGAAAAACCGGCCGATGTTGATCTCGGTGACCCGCGGTTTGCCCGCCGTGTCGTAGGTCAGGTCCACTCCGAAAATGCCGTGCGGCTGCGGGTCGAGCGCGCCGATCGCGTCCAGGGCGGTGCGCGTCACCAACTCGCAAGAGCAGG
>Ga0207000_1231_pt1 | contig 14930 bp, 11 predicted proteins | sample Alteio_BWMinCont_90_FD_153498 | JGI IMG/M metagenome (GOLD analysis project Ga0207000, IMG submission 153498) | Enriched cells from forest soil in Barre Woods Harvard Forest LTER site, Petersham, Massachusetts, United States -... | ecosystem: Environmental > Terrestrial > Soil > Temperate forest >...
TATCCAAGCCGTGGAACGAATTTTAGGTAAAGAGAAGCCAGTTTCTATAGAAAGAATGGATTTTGCGAAAGAATTTTTTAATGCCGATCAATATTTTGCCTCAGAAAAGGTACTTGTTTATGCCATCCATTTTGTAGTAGTGGGTAGTAGGGATCAAGCGATGAAAGCTGGGGATGTGGAAATTGTTAAACCTCTTGAAAAAGCAATTAAAGCCATTGTTTTTGATTGGGATGGCGTAATTCAGCAAGCTGTTGATTTAATTCATCGGGCTGAAGTCCCATTCTTAATTAAATTCATGTTTGGTGATCATCCGACAGAAGAACAAAGGCTATTAGTTATTAACTATAAAAAAACGCACCATGCCAATTCTAGGGACCAATATAAATGGGTTATTGAACAGATCGGCCTTGGGAAACTAGGGTTATCTTATGACGAAGGATTTATTTTATATAATTCCGCTTTCGAAAAGATGTTTATGGATGTTTTTAAGGAAATAAGGCCGAATTGGCGTGAAAAAGCACCGTTACTTAATTTTATTGGAGATCTTTTAAGGGCTTTAAGGTCACGAAAAATGCCCATGTATGTCGCAACTAATACGCCAGAAACCGCGCATGATTTTAGATTTAGTTGGTTAGAAAATTTCGATTATTTTATTGAACACTATGGAGGCGAGTCTAAAAAATTGGAACCCGGTGAAGATATGAAATTAGGGGCGCTTAAACGTGCTTTTGAAGCAGTAAAAGCATCCACTGTAGGAGATGTCGATAAAAAGCAAATAGTCCTAGTTGAAGATAACGCGCGTAATATCCAATTAGCAGTTAATGAAGGATATACTGCTGTTGGTATTGCAAAAAATGAAGACCATGCCAGAGAGCTTAAAAATGCAGGCGCAAGCATTATCGTCTTTAAAGACTACAGAAATGTACAGGATATATTAGATGCATTAAAAATCAGCGATATGGCACGGGATCGGGCGATGATTGCATTTGAACCAGGAAAGGTTGAGATTATTAATCAACGCCTTATTAATTTGAAATCAGTTGTGCTTGATTGGGATGGCGTTATTCAAGATAGCGCACGATTTATAGACCGTATTGAAAAAGAATTCTTTACGCCATTTATTTTTGGACCTACGTTTGATCCTGAAGATGAAGCATTTGTTGATGATTATCTTAAAAATCACCAGGATACTTTACGAGATCTATATAAATGGGCTGTTTCCCAAAGAGCCCTACATACATCTGATCCGGCTCCTTTATGGGAAGATTTTCTTACGAAATATGAACATACTGCCAAGAATTTGCTTATGTCAGAAACATGGCAAGAACAAATGCCTCTTACTAATGGTACAGGGAATTTATTGGAATTCTTAAGAAGTTCGGGGATTACTTTATCTGTGGCTTCTAATGTCCTGGAGTCTGTGAGAACGAGCCAAGCAAAATTTATAGGATTGGACAAGTATTTTGAAACAATTTACGGCGGTGAATCAGTACATTTCTCACCGGGTGAATATTCTAAGGTAGCTGTTGTGCGTAAAATAATGACGGATAAGCGATTATTTCCATATCAAATCGGTGTTATCGAAGACAGTATTGCTTATTTAAAGGCCTTGAAGGCATTGGGTGTTGTGACAATAGGTGTTGCAGAAGATGCTAAAAAGGCACAAAAGATGAGAGAAATCCCGGTCGATAGAATTATTCATAAAGATTTTCGTGATTTGGGCAGAATTAGTAGGGCGTTGAATTTAGATCGGGCAATGGCCAATGAACCTAAGAAGGAAAAACCTACGGATTTTAAAGATGTGGATCCGTTAAAAAATGTGCATATGCCCTTGGAACCAAAAGCAATTGTATTAGCTGCTGGCGCAGCGTCAACTAATGTGCAGAATATTTCAACCGATTCTTCCATTAAAAAGGAACCAGCTTCTGTAATGCCTCCTGTAGATGATGAAATCAATAAAATTTTTATAGAGACATCTTATAAGGCGAATAAAAAACATTCAAAAATAAAGAATTTTGCGGCAGCAGTAGGTATATCTGTAACAGCAGGAGCTGAGTATTATTTTGCATTTAAGTATGCGTATTTGCTAGATTCTCATATGCCTGATTTGTCGCGACTTATTTTACCGATATCAATTGCTACGGCCTTTCCCGTGCTCTTCCTTTATTTAAATCGGTATTTATTAGAGTCTGAATGGTATAAAAAATCTCCTTTTGCTTCAGCCATTAATTCGTATATAAAACAACCTAGTTTCGAAGCTTTTATTCAAATACTTAGAGAGGCTGAAATTACAAGAAAGAATCGTTTTTTCAAACTCAAATTTAAGACAATCATACAACGTGCTATACCAAAAGAACAACAGGGTTTGTATTTCACCTTAGCTAAAATATATGGTTTTGATTTCGACGCCCAAATCAAAGGTTTGGGGCTGGAAGAAAATCCCAAAGGCAAGCCATCAGATTCTGTGCTTTTTATGCTTCAAGACTATGCCAATGCCTTCTGGAATTATTACCAAGGAGATACTGGTCCTGAAACATTGATAATTTTTATAGGAATTACGAAAAGATTATTGATCCAATTCAAGGACCGTGATACAGCTGTGGCCTATGTGGAACAACTGCTCGGGATTTTTATGCCCAAAAAGCAAAAAGATCCTTTGTACGACAATTTGTTGCATGAGACTAACGGGGCAGCAGATGAAGTCTTTAAAGAGACTGGTACAGATAGGGCACAAAGCGCAGGCTTGTACGAAATAAAGAAAAATACTGGTGGTATTGATTTAACCCCTGCCAATAAAATCTTGCAATCTCAAAATGCCGGTGAAGGAATCAAATTTCATATCGATCCAGCCATGCTGGCCCGATTGCAAAGCGCCATAGGATTTGTCCCAGTGATTATCAGTATTCAGCCAATGAACAATCTTCGCTCTTGGCTTGGACTAAATTCAATCCCTCAATAGCAGATCTTGACTCTTTCTTGACAAGGGGTGTTTTATAGAGTATTCTTTGTAATGTAATCGTTACATATGTAATGATTTCATAACATAAGACTATGGTAAATAAAATATGAGAATCTCTCAACCCATCACAAAAATATTAAACAGTCCGCTTAAGGTAGATATTTTGCGTCTATTTTGTCGCACGGGCAAGGAAATGAATGGACGTGAAATAGCTCGTGAATTGAACGCTACAGCAGTAGCAACTCATAAGGCACTTAAGGAGTTGGCTGTTGAAGGTGTGCTCATAAGAAGAAACGCGGGGCTACTGCATTTATATTCCATTAAGCAACAATCTTGGATTGTTGAAAAATTACTAAAACCACTATTTCGAGAAGAGGATAATCTAGAGAATGGTTTGATTGCTGCTATACAACAAGGCATTAAGTCTTCGAAATTGAAAGATGAGATTTTGAGTGTTGGTGTATTTGGTAGTGTTTATTTAAGGCAGGAAGGGCCTAATAGCGATGTTGATCTTATGATAGTTGTAAGGGATGGTCATTACAAAAGTAAGGTAGAAGATTTGATATTTGCCATAGATAAAGAGACATTTCCTAAGATGGGTTTAAGACTTGAGCCACATGTGAATTCATTGGTAGAATTTAAGAAGAAATATAGCGATAATATGGAGTTAATCAAAAATGTTTTAAAAGCTAATAAAGTTTACTACGGGCAAAACCTGGAGGTTTTGATATGACAGCCACTGTAAAGAAGGTAAGAGATGAAGAAAAGAAAAATTATAAAGTATTTCTCGATAGATCTAAGCAGTTTTATGAAACAGTGGGGATTTCTGAAAAATCTGGAAGATGGGCTGCTGTTGGTTTAAATGCCGTACATTGTGCTATTTCTATGAATGATGCTTTAACAGTATATTTTCTTTTAAAAAGATCAATAAGTGAAGATCATCGTACTGCAGCAGATTTAATATCTGAAATACCGGAAGAAGGTGTTGGGGGCCAGGCTAGTAATTATAGAAGAATTTTAGCCAAGAAAAATGCGGTAGCCTATGAAGGAAGAGAATTTAGGGAAAATGAAGCTTTGGATGTAGCTAAGCAGGCTGAAAGATTTTATCAGTGGGGATTAAGCAAATTGCCTAAGCAATAATAAGGCCAAAAACCTAATGAACAAGATCATCACAGTTCCTTTTACAGAAAATTTTCTGCCCCATGTGGTGGAGTATGTTTATCGTTATTATGTTGAACATAACGAAGACATGTCACGTCTGAGCCTGGTTTTTGGGGGACGACGGCCTTCGTTGTTTATAAAGCGGGATTTGGCGCGTCGCATTGGTAAGGCATTTGTGCCGCCACGGTTCTTTACCATTGATGAATGGATGGGCCATGTGGCTTATGGTGAGGGGTTGCCTGCTCAAGGCAGTGATTTGGACCATTGTTATCTGATTTATCAATTAGCAAAGAAATTATGTCCCTGGGTTTGCCAGGGACGGGAAAATTTTGCTCAATTCTTGCCCTGGGCCCGTGAGATCTTGAATTTTATTGAGCAGCTGGATTTGGAAGATGTGCCGCTGGATTCCCTTAAATCATTGCAAGAGCATGCTGAAATTGGTTTTAGTGTTCCTGAGGATATTAATAAATTATTGATGCATATTAGCACCTTGCGTCAGGCCTATCATCAAGAGCTTGAGACAAGAAAATTGGCGCCAAGGGGTTATCAATACCGTCAAGCAGCTAAGCGGGTTACTGAAAGTGACTTTACTTCCTTTGACGAGATTTTATTTTGTAATTTTTTCTACCTTCATCGCACTGAGAATACGGTGATCAAGAGTATCTATGATCAAGGCCAGGCTGTTTTATTCATGCAAGGCGATCAGCGTCGATGGCCAGCGCTTTCGCGCATTGCCAATACCTTTGGTACTCCTATATTGGAAGGCAAGGAAGTCAAACCCACCCATTTTAATTTGAAAATTTATGAGGCCTTTGATAGTCATGCGCAAGCAGGCATGGTTAATAGCATTTTGGAAGGTGTCACAGACCGGGAATCCACTGTTATAGTTTTGCCTGATGCTGATTTTCTGTCAGTCCTTTTGAATGCGGTAGGGGGGAAGCTAGAAGAATTTAATATTTCCATGGGCTATCCCTTAAAGCGCAGTGCTCTTTATACATTGTTGACCTTGTGCCTGCAAGCGCAGTACCGCCGCAAAGAAGGTTTATATTATACCAAGGATTATTTGAGCTTACTTGAACATCCATTAATCAAGAGTTTAGATTTAGGCGGGCATCCGGGACTTACGGCATTGTTAGTGTCAAAGATCCAGGAAGTGCTTAAAGGTGAATTGTTCACAGATTCATCGGGTTTGATATTTTTAAAGTTGGAGGGTATTCTTCAAGATGAGAAATTGTTGGATACAGTGATCCAATCGTCATTAGCCATGGACCAGGAGATTACTAAAAGTGAAATCAAGAAAATCCTCCAAGCTATTCACCAGACTTTTTTGAATAATTTTTCAGATATCCGCTCTGCCCATGATTTATCAATAGCTCTGCAGGGATTTATTGATTTTATGCAGATGCATAGCAGCATGGAAAAGTATCCCTTTAATGCTCAAATTGCTGTCCGTATGCGTCAACTGAGCGATGAATTAAAAAATGCTGCCTTTGCCCAAGAAGGATTTGAACCGCGGGATTTATTTAAAATCTTAGAAGAACGATTATCCTCGCAACTGGTAGCCTTTAGTGGTTCACCGCTTCGGGGACTTCAAATGCTGGGGCTTTTTGAGACGCGATCCTTGAATTTCAAAAATGTCATTGTGGTTGATGTGAATGAGGGCTTTTTGCCTAGTTTAAATATTTATGAGCCTTTGATTCCCCGCGAGGTCATGATCAAACTTAATCTTGATCGATTGGAACTCGAAGAAGAAATTCAACGCTATGGATTCATGCGTTTGATTTCTGCAGCCCAAGATGTGCATTTGATCTATCAACAGAATAATGATCGTACGCGCAGTCGTTTTTTAGAGGAACTCATCTGGGAACAAGAACAGCGTTCGGAACGTATTGGTTCCGTCGGCATGGAACGTGGATTCTTTGAAGTATCAGTCGAGAAAAAGCAACGGGTGATTCCGAAGACAGAGGCCATGGTTCAGTATCTCAAGAATTTCAAATTTTCAGCATCAAGCCTCAATACATATTTGCAAAATCCGTACCTCTTTTATTGCCGTTATGTTTTAGGGCTTAAGGTTGTTGATGATTTGTTAGACGATCCTGAGGGTCGGCATATTGGGGTTTTTATTCATGATCTTTTGCAGGAGGCTTTTGGGAATTTTATTGGTAAAAAACCTGTTCTTGATGCTCATTTTCATCACTACTTTCAGAAAATTTATGAATCCAGATTTGAGGCTGTTTTCGGTAAGGCAGGGCGACGGGACACATTCTTAATGGAAACAGTTTTAAGGACACGATTGGAAAGGTTCTTAAATCATGAAGCTTTGCGTTGTGAACGGGATGTTAAGCAAGTTTTGTATATTGAACGCAAATTTGAAGAAACGATCCGTTTGAGAGAAAATGAAGTCCATCTAACGTATCGATTTGATCGAGTGGATGAAATGATGGATGGTTCCATTGTGGTTTTGGACTATAAGACCGGAAGTATAGATCAAAAGCCTAAAGCCATCATAGAGACAGAAGATTTGGTCATGACCCGCGAATATATTAGGGATAATGTCAAATCATTCCAAATGCCTCTTTATATTAATTATTTACGCAGCCAATTTCCTGGTCGAGAAATTAGTAGCATGATGTACTATTTAAAAACAATGTCCGAGGAGCATTTTTCTGGCAAGACAGATATTTATCTCAAAGCACTGGACGTAATCGTAGCTGAAATATATAATCTAGAAATTCCTTTTATAGACGATCCTGTTGAGATAAAATAAATTCATGCCCAAAACGATCTTGGTTGTTGATGACGAGACGGTAGTTGTGGAAATCTCCAAGCGCAAGCTCGAAGATATTGGATATGAAGTAAATACTGCATCAAACGGCAATGAAGCCTTTGCCAGTTTAAAAACTAAAATACCCGATTTAATCGTGCTCGACATTCAGATGCCTCAAATGAATGGCTATACCTTTATTATGGAAAAAGTGAAAATCCCTGAGTATGAAAATATTCCTGTCATTGTGCTGACTGCGTACAATGAGATGGAGCCTTTATTCAAGCGCCATAATGTGAGTGACTACCTTTTAAAACCTCTTAAGCTGCAGGATCTTATTGATCGTATTGTTGGGATAATCGGCCGACCTTAATTTTTATACCCCTTTAAATATTGGAAAATTTTTATGATACAAGACAATGTGCGTCAGATTTTTTTAGATATTAAAGATGTTTTGCAAAAAACTAGAAGACAGGACACTGTTACAGTGATTGGTGTCACCAAGACCGTTGGTTCAGAAATCATTCAAGAGGCCATTGATGCCGGCATAAGCCAAATTGCGGAAAATCGCGTGCAGGAGGCTGAGAGTAAATTTCCATTATTGCTGCAGAAAAACCCACATCTTAAAACCCATCTGATTGGCCATTTGCAGAGCAATAAAGCCAAGGATGCGATCAAAGTTTGTTCCTTGATTCAATCCGTGGATAGTCTCAAATTAGCCCAAGAAATTCAAAAACAGGCCGTGAAGACGGGGCAAATGGTTGAAATCTTAGTGCAGTTTAATACGGCCCGGGAAGAGCAGAAATTTGGGGCTGATCCATCAGAAGCTCATACCCTGATTGAGGGTATTGGACAGCTCAATTTAGTGAAAATCAAGGGACTAATGTGCATGGCGCCCTTTACAGAGGATCAAGGAATTATCCGCAAGACATTTTCTGATTTACGTGGTATAAGAGACGAAGCAAAAACACGGTTCAGTGGCCATCCACGCATTGAAATGGGTGTTTTGTCCATGGGCATGAGCAGCGATTACAAAGTCGCCATCGAAGAAGGCTCCACCATGGTGCGTATTGGCAGTGCGATTTTTAAGGAATAATATGAAAAAGAATATCATTGGTATTGTTGGTGGTGGAAATATGGGCGAAGCCTTGATCAAAGGGCTTTATGGCAAACAAAGCGTGCATGTTTGCGAAACCAATCCAGATCGCGTCCGATATTTGAAAAAGAAATATCCTAAAATAATGTTGGGAGATTTATCTGTTGTTGAAACTGCTTCAATCGTTATCCTGTCAGTTAAACCGCAGGACATGGAAGTGCTATTAAAAGCGATCCCTGTGGGCAAGAATAGATTGTTTATATCAATCGCTGCTGGGTTGACCACTAAATTTTTTGAAAAGCATTTAGGCGGTAAAGCTCGCGTCGTACGGACCATGCCTAATATGCCGGCTCTCATCAATGAAGCCATCACAGGAATTTCTGCAGGTAAATATGCAAGTGCTGCAGATGTAAAGACAGCTCAAGGCATTTTAAATACCATTGGTCAGACGATGATTGTGAAAGAATCCATGATCGATGCCATCACTGCTGTTTCTGGCAGCGGCCCAGCCTATGTTTTCTTATTCGTCGAACAATGGATGAATGCCGCTATCAAATTAGGATTTAATCAGACTCAAGCAAAACAATTAGTCTATAAAACCTTGCTGGGGAGCGCTCATTTATTGCAACAAAGTGAATTTGAAGCAGGGGATTTGCGTGTTAAGGTAACTTCCAAAGGTGGGACAACGCAAGCGGCATTAGACGTTTTTGCGAAGAGTAAATTTGATCAGTTGATGTACAAAGCTTTATTGGCAGCGAATAAGAGAGCCAAAGAATTAGCAAAATAGGGATCGTTTTAAAAGACGTTGGAATAGTTTTTTAGGAGCGAGGATAATATGGCAAAAGTTGGCATTATCGGTGGGAGTGGTTTATATCAGATTGAAGGGATTAACAAGATCAAGGAAGTAGCTGTTAAGACTCCTTTTGGCGAAGCTTCTGATAAATTTATCACCGGCGAATTAGAAGGCGTCCCCGTGGCTTTTTTACCGCGCCATGGCAAAGGCCATCGCATTAGCCCGTCAGAAATCAATTACCGTGCCAATATTTATGGCATGAAAAAGTTAGGTGTCGAGGCTATCATGTCTGTTTCTGCCTGCGGCAGTCTTAAAGAAAAATATAAGCCGATGGATTTTGTGATCCCTGATCAATTCTTAGATCGCACCCGCCGTGGGCGTATGGATACATTTTTTACCGAAGGCATTGTGGCTCATGTGGCCTTTGCTGATCCAGTTTCAAAAGAAATTGCTGATATCCTAGAAAGCAGTGCCAAGAAGCTTAGAGTCAAAACGCACCGTGGTGGCACCTATGTGAATATGGAAGGCCCTCAGTTTTCAACTAAGGCTGAATCCAATCTGTACCGTCAATGGGGCATGGACATTATTGGCATGACGAATTTAACCGAGGCCAAGCTTGCCCGAGAGGCAGAAATTTCTTATGCCACCCTGGCCGCGGTCACCGACTATGATTGTTGGCATCCTTCCCACGATTCAGTTACACTTGATATGATTTTAAGTTATCTCCATAAGAATGTGGCCAATGCTAAGGCTATTTTAAAATTAGCTATTGTAGAGGTAGGGAATTTAAAGAAATTCAGTGCTTCGGACGCCCTAAAATTTGCGATCATCACCAATCCTGCGATGATCCCTGCTAAAAAGAAGAAAGAGTTGGGATTAATTATAGGGAAGTATATAAAATGACCACCACATAACCGGGTTATGTAATGTTACATAACCCGGTTATGAAAAGGTTTATTATGGATTATCAAAACACTTTAAATTTACCTAAGACAGATTTTGCCATGAAGGCGGGGCTGGTTCAAAAAGAACCGCAGATGCTAGCCCGTTGGCAAAAAGATGAGCTTTATAAAAGCATCCGTCAAAAATCTAAAGGAGCAACGCCCTTTATTTTGCATGATGGGCCACCGTATGCCAATGGTCATATTCACATTGGCCATGCCCTTAATAAAATCCTCAAGGATATGATTGTCAAATACAAAACCATGAAAGGTTTTGATGCGCTTTATATCCCTGGTTGGGATTGCCATGGGCTTCCTATTGAGCATCAATTGCTTAAGGATATGAAGGCGACCAAGGCTGATTTTGATACCCTTGTCTTTCGTAAGAAAGCCCATGATTATGCCATGAAGTTTGTTGATATTCAGCGGGAAGAATTCAAGCGTTTAGGTATTTTTGCCCAATGGGATGATCCCTATTTAACACTTAGCCCGCATTATGAATATTGGATTTTAAAATCATTGGCGAATTTGACAAAGCAGGGCTATGTCTATAGAAGTTTGAAGCCGGTCAATTGGTGCTATTCTTGTGAAACGGCTTTGGCAGAAGCCGAAGTAGAGCATGAGAATAAAGAATCTCCGACGGTATTTGTAAAATTTGAGGTCGAGAATTCGCAAGATTTGAACTTGGCTCCAGAAAAGAAAGTATTTTTATTGGTTTGGACCACGACACCTTGGACCTTATTAGCTAATGTGGCGGTGGCGGCCAACAAAGATTTTCATTATGCCTGTGTTGATATTGGGAATGAAATTCTAGTCCTTGAGCGTGGACTTGTGGAACGGATTATTCCTAAAGGTTATACGGGGGAATTAAAAATCATCAAAGAACTTAAAGGTGCTGATTTAACCAAGCTCACCTATGTGCATCCTTTTGCTAAGAAAGAGCATTGTCCGGTTGTCGTGGCCGATTACGTTACTAAAGAAGATGGTACAGGTTTAGTGCACACAGCCCCTGGGCATGGGCAAGACGATTTTCAAACGGGGTTGCGTTATAATTTGCCAGTACTAATGCCCGTTAATTCCAGAGGTGTTTTTACCGAGGCTGGGGCACCCTTTAATGGTCAATTTGTTTTTAAAGCTAATGATCAGATCATTGCTAATTTGAAGGATCGCGGCTTATTGTTTGCAACAGAAAAAATCACGCACTCTTATCCGCATTGCTGGCGCTGCAAGAATCCTATTATTTTTCGTGCGACGGAACAATGGTTTTTGAGCATTGACCATAGCAATTTACGCAGTCAAATAAGGGAAATTATTGAGGATGAAGTAGAATGGATTCCATCGGCCGGGAGGGAGCGCATTTTAGGTATGATCAATACCCGTCCAGACTGGTGCCTTTCCCGTCAACGCCTCTGGGGTGTGCCTATCCCAGCTATTATTTGCCATGGTTGCAAAGATAAACAGATCCTTTCAGTTGAAGTCATTGAGCATGTAGCCTCTTTGATTAAAAAACACGGCAGTGATATTTGGTTTGAGAAGAATATAAAGGAACTTTTACCTGCAGGGTACCAGTGCCCCGACTGTAAAGGTCATGATTTTGATAAGGCTCAGGATATCTTGGATGTGTGGTTTGATTCCGGTGTCAGCCATCAGGCGGTGTTTCATGAAATGATGAAGAGGCCTTTGCCTGCAGATTTATACCTGGAAGGCTCTGACCAGCATCGCGGATGGTTCCAATCATCGCTGATACCCTCGGTTGCCATGGATAAAAAAGCACCGTACAAACAAGTGTTGACCCATGGTTTTGTGGTGGATGGGGCGGGGCGTAAGATGTCTAAATCTTTAGGGAATGTGGTCAAACCTCAAGAGATCATGGATACTCATGGCGCTGATATTTTACGTTTGTGGGTGGCGTCATCTTCTTATAACGAAGATGTGCGTATCTCGAAAGAGATCATTGACCGTTTGGTTGATGCTTACCGAAAAATCCGTAATACCATGCGTTATTTATTGGGTAATTTACATGGTTTTGACCCCAGTCAACATATCGTTAACTATGAGCAATTATTAGAGTTGGACCGCTGGGCCTTGAACCGTTTGGCTCAAACGATTGATGCGATGGACTTAGGGTTTGAGCGCTATGATTTTGTTGGGGTTTTCAAAACAGCTTATAGCTTTTGCAATGAAGATCTCTCGAGCATTTATCTTGACATCCTTAAAGACCGGCTGTATACTTGCCCCGCTTATTCGAAGGAAAGATTAAGCGCTCAAACAGTTCTTTATTATATTTTGGATAGCTTGATCAGGGTTTTAGCGCCGATCATGTCGTTTACGGCCGAAGAAGTATTAGAATTCGCGCCTAAGACTGCTAAAGCTATAAGCGTACACACGTTAGATTGGCCTCAAATTCAATCTGAATGGGTCAATCCCGGGGTGGAAAAGAATTTTGAAGGCGTCTTAAATACGCGTGTGTTGGTGCTCAAAGCTTTGGATGAACAGCGTAAGGCTGGCAAGATTGGCAGTAGCCAACAAGCCAAGGTCGTTATTTCAACGCCTGATCAAAAGAACTTAGTCTATTTAAAATCTTTTAAAGATTTTGCATCAATTTGCATTGTGTCACAAGTGGATTTTAAAGAAGGAACTGAAGGTATTGAAATTTTCCAGGCTGACGGCAGTAAATGTGCCCGATGCTGGAATTGGCGCACGGATGTAGGCCAATCAAGCGAACATCCAAGTCTTTGCGCTCGTTGTACGGGCATTGTTGAACAATTAGGAGGATTAAAGTAATGGCTATTAAGAAAAAAAAGATAAATCCAAAATTTGAACCATATAAAAAACTTCTGTTGAAAACCAAGGAACAAATCGCAGGTGACATACGTGGTTTGTCCGACGAGAATACCGGCAGCGGTAATGACCGCGGCGGAGATGTCTCCGGACATGCCTTGCACATGGCTGATGTGGCTACCGATATGTATGACCGTGAATTTACGTTAGGGTTAGCTGCTAACGACCGAGAAATGTTGTATCAAATCGATGATGCTTTGGGGCGTATTGAAGAAGGTACGTACGGCTTATGTGTTAGCTGCAAGAAAGCCATTCCAGCCACGCGTTTAAAAGCCATTCCTCACGCACAAACCTGTCTAAAATGCCAGGAATTGCGGGAATCAAAGAAACGCTAAACCCACCCATGCAAGATGCACGTCGTTCCAAATGGGACATTATCATTTTTTTGTCGGGTGTTGCCGCAGTCGTCATTTTTGACCGCCTGACGAAGAATTTTTTCTCCGGTTTTTTGGGGTTAAATGAATCCATTGCGGTTATTCCGAATATTTTGCATTTTTCTTTAGTGCATAACACAGGGATAGCTTTTGGTTTTTTTAAGGATTGTGGGGCGGTGTTTATTATCATCCCTGTGATCCTGACCGGTCTTTTGATTTACAATATATTTTATTATCGTCATACACCGCATTTGAGCCGGACCTATGTGGTGGCCTTTTCTTTGATTTTAGGAGGGGCCATCGGTAATTTGATTGATCGGATCATGTTGGGGTATGTTGTTGATTTTATCGATTTTCGTATCTGGCCTGTTTTCAATGTTGCAGATAGCGCAATCACTATCGGCGCCGCCATTATTCTGCTAAAATGTATCCCAGCATCTAAATAACCTTCACATAACCCGGTTATGTAGAGGTGGTATCCAACTTATGCATCCCATACTTTTTAAAATCGGTCCTATCACCATTTATAGCTACGGCGTTATGCTGGCGTTGGCAGTTGTCGTCTGCACTTATTTATTAAGCCTCGACGCTAAGCGTTATCATATTTCCCGCGAAACAGCCTATGATCTGGTCTTTTGGTGCATGCTCTGGGGCATTCTCGGTGCCCGGGTTTTTTATGTCTGTATTGAATGGGATTATTTTAAAGATAATCTTTGGGAAATCCCTATGCTGCAAAAAGGGGGCTTGGCCTGGCAAGGTGGTTTTGTAGGTGGAGCCTTAGCAGGGATATTTTTCGCCCGCAGCAAAAAATTGGCCCTAAAACCTCTTTTAGATTTGTCAGCCCCGTATGTGGCCCTAGGTCAATCCATTGGCCGCATTGGTTGTTTTTTTAACGGTTGTTGTTTTGGTAAGCCGGTCGCTTGGGGTCTTTATTTTCCAACCCATGAGGCACGATTATATCCCACCCAACTTTTTGAAACCGCAGGCCTTTTTGTCATCTTTTTGATTCTTAAGAAGGCCCAGGTTAAACCCCATCAGCCGGGATTTGTTTTTATTTTGTATCTTTGGCTGGCCGCGATTGAACGGTTTATCGTCGAATTTTATCGCGCTGACCATGAGCTTTTATGGCTGGGTTTAAGTCTTTCTCAATATATTGCCTTAGGGGTTTTTGTCACAGGCTTGATTTTAGTTCCTTTCTTTCTTTCCAAGAAGGGTGGGAAGGCATCATGAAACAAACACTCACTGTCCCAGAAGAATATAAAGACTTACGCGTTGATGTTTATTTGAGCAATGCCTTACCTGAAGTGCCTTCCCGCATGTTTATCAAGAAGATGATTGAAGAAGGTCAAATCAAGGTCAATGGGCGTTTGGTCAAAAGTAAGTATAAGGTTTCGACAGGTGACCTGATTGAAGCTGAGATCGATGAAGAAGTATTTGCCCCTAAAGATATCTTAGCTGAAAAGATGGAGCTAAATATTTTTTATGAAGATGACGATATCGTCGTCATCAATAAGCCAGAAGGCCTGACCGTTCATCCAGCCAGTGGTTCTCAAAGCGGTACCTTGGTCAATGGTTTGATGTATCATTACCAAGAACTTTCAGATGTCAATGGTCCTGTGCGTCCAGGAATTGTGCACCGCTTGGATCGCGATACATCGGGATTAATCCTCATTGCTAAGACCAATGTCGCTCATGCCCGTCTAGGAAGGCAATTTGAAAAGCATACAATCATCAAGCGCTATATCGCACGGGTGCAGGGCCGTGTGCAATTTGATCAAGGGGTGATTGATGTGCCCTTAGAACAACATAAGAAATATCATGACCAACGGCAAGTGGCCCTCAAAGGTGAAGGCAAGGCAGCCATCACGCTCTATCAAGTTTTGAAACGTTTTCCTAAATCCACCTTGATTGCCCTTTATCCTCAAACAGGCCGTACCCATCAGTTGCGGGTGCATATGAAACACCTGGGGCATCCTATTTTAGGGGATGAAAAATATGGCC
>Ga0207000_1232_pt1 | contig 14863 bp, 15 predicted proteins | sample Alteio_BWMinCont_90_FD_153498 | JGI IMG/M metagenome (GOLD analysis project Ga0207000, IMG submission 153498) | Enriched cells from forest soil in Barre Woods Harvard Forest LTER site, Petersham, Massachusetts, United States -... | ecosystem: Environmental > Terrestrial > Soil > Temperate forest >...
AAGAAGCGGCGCATTCCAATTAGGCATGAAATTAAAGAAATATCGATTCTCTGCAATGGGCCTAACGATTTCGTGAGCCTACACCCGTCCATTGGCTCCGGCCTTTACAATTGGAAAGGTTGTATCCTTTGGAACCACAGCAGAAAAGCCGGATCCTGAAAGCGTTAACGCGTGGGAAACAGGCTCCTACACTCATTCTGACCACTGCAAAAGATTGCGAAGCCGGTCCGTAATGAAGCAATGAATCCAGTCTAATATCAGGCTGCGGGGTTTAAATATTGCTATGAAGCGTGTGATCGACAGTGTGTACATGGTGCCGATGGGAATGGCCAACGCCTTCCTGATCGAGGGCGACGACGGGTTGGCGTTGATTGACGCCGGTTTCCCAGGCAAGGAGGCAGTGGTCTTCGGGGCGATCCGCAAGCTTGGCCGTTCCCCATATCAACTCAAGCACCTGATCTTCACTCACGCCCACCCTGATCACATTGGTAGCGCTGCCGCGATCGCGCGGGAAACCGCTGCGAGGACCTACATGCACCCGCTCGACATCCCGATCGCCGAGAGTGGAGGTCCTTTTCGGCCGATGACGCCAGCGCCTGGTTTGTTGGGGCGAGTCTTGTGTAATCTGTTCTTCCATCCCGACGAGCGACTGGACCCGGTTGCCATCGACCAGCCTTTGACCCCAGGCGAAACACTGCCCGTCGCAGGTGGCTTCGAAGTAATTCATGTCCCCGGGCATTGCGCCGGACAGGTCGCGCTGCTGTGGCGTGCGGGACGAATGCTGTTCGCCGCTGATGTGTGCACGAACATCATGGGCCTCGGTGATCCCGTTGGCTTCGAGAACTTGGAGCAAGGTCGCGTGAGCCAGCGCGAACTTGCTAGTCTTTCATTCGATGCTGCCGGGTTTGGCCATGGCAAGCCGATCACCGGCGATGCGTCGACGCGTTTCCGCAATAAGTACGGCCAAAATCCAGAGCACGTACATCAGCAGCGATCCGCAGCTTAATGCCACTCAGGGGCACAAGTTTCAAATCCGCGCTCCCGGGCGGGCAGATTGGAAGTTACTTGGAGTGGAGCGGGGAGAGGCGTTAGCGATGAAACGAAACTGTAACTGGGCAGTGTGGACCGGCGCATCGCTGGTTTTCCTGGGAGTGATCAGCTATCCGCTGTTTTTCGTTCGCTTTCCGGCGCTTCGCGATTTTCCGTGGGCGAACCTGCCGATGATCGCGCTCGGGTTGGTGCTGCTCGCCTTGGGGCTTGTGCGCGCATTCCGGCGTTCGGACCTGTTTCGCGGCAAAATTTTCGGCAGTGTCCTCGCGGTGCTAGCGTTGGCATTCAGCGGATTTTTCCTCTACGGCATTTTTGTCGGCGCACGGCATGTGCTACCCGCTTCGCACGGCGCGCCGCAGGTTGGCCAGACGGCGCCAGGTTTCACGCTGCCGGATTCGCAGAACCACCCAGTGAGTTTAACAGGTGCGTTGAATTCTCCGTTCACTCCAGAGAGTACAACCCGCGCCGCGACGAGCGCGGCCAAGGCAGCGGGCGTGATCTTGATTTTCTACCGTGGATATTGGTGACCGTTCTGCAACTCCGAGTTACGGAGTTTCGAGCAGGCGCTGCCGGAATTCGATGCAAGGAAGATTCGAGTGATCGCTATCAGTGTGGATTCTCCCGAGGATTCCGAAAACCTGCGTCGGTCGCAGGGCTACACGTTTCCGATTCTTTCGGATGCACAGGAGGACGTGATTCGCAGGTGGGATCTGGTGCACCTTCACGGCCGGCGCGACGGTGCAGACATCTCGCGGCCGGCGGAATTCCTTATCGACCCGTCGGGGAAGGTGCGCTGGGTGAACCTTACGGAAGATTTCGTGGTCCGCGCCCGGCCAGAAGAGGCGCTCGCAGCGTGTGACGCGATGAATAAATCATCGCGGCCCGGACAATAGTTGTCCAGGCTTCTATTCTCAAATTCCAGAGTCCGATGTGCGTGCCCGGTCAACTCCCGATTAGTCGGCTTCTCTCCGGCTCATTTTTCTTTATAGGAGTGTTTCCCCACACTCCTATGATAAGGTTTCGGCTATCAATGCGGCGCTCGTGGCTGTCGCGATCACTGTTATCGGTCGTTTCTACCTGGTATTCCTGAACGAATCTCAGGAACATTTGGTCTTAAGCCGCCTGCATGCGGATGCCGGCACTCGTGCCTGGCTGCGTCCTAGAGGAATTCGGCAAGGACTTAGGTGGCCGCCCGCCTCTTGCAAGTCGTTGTATTTCCTTATCGAGGTTGTTCTTTCACGGCGGTAACACGGGTTCAAATCCCGTCGGGGACGCCAACCACTTCCCTTGGAGTGCGCTAGGGACCCTTAGTTGTTTCCCCGGCGTCCTCGTAGCAGCCTTAGCTGGCGCGCCGAGTCTGCGAATCCCTACGTGAAGAAGTGACAAAGGCTCGGACCAATGCGGCGATCTCATCGGCAGCCGTATCCAACGCAAAATGCCCTCCGTCAAGGATGTGCACTTCGGCTTTCGGCACGTCGCGGCGATAGGCCTCCGGTTCTGACGGGTCAAACGACATCTCATACTTACCCCAGATCACCAGCAGCCGCGGCTGCTTCTCGCGCATCCATGCTTGCCATTTCGGGTAGGCATCTACATTGGTTCGATAGTCGTAAAACAGGTCGCTCTGAATCTCGGCTTGGCCGGGCTGGTTGAGAAAATAGAATTCATCGGTCCACAGATCGGGGTCATAGCGTTCGACATTGGGATCGCTTCCAACATGACGCGTCCTCGTCGCGGCCAGCGATAGGAGATTGGCTCGAAGCGCACTTTCATTGGTGGCGCGATCAGCCCAAAAGGCTCGCCGCGTCTTCCAATTCGCCCCCAGGCCTTCGTTGTGGGCCACTGCGTCTTGAACAATGAGAGCTTCTACGCGCTCCGGGTGCGCAAGAGCCATGCGAAAACCCACGGGGCCGCCGTAATCCTGCATGTAAAGTGTGTAGCGCGAGAGCCCGAGTGCTTCGGTGAAATGATTGATGATCTCGGCGCAGTGATCGAACGTGTAAGCGAATTTCTTCGAATCCGGCCAGTCGCTGTGTCCGAAGCCTGGGTAATCGGGAGCGACCAGGTGATAGCGATCGGAAAGCCGGGCGAAGAGCGGCTCGAACATGCGCGACGAAGATGGCAGTCCATGGAGCAAGAGAATCGTTGGCGCGTCCTTGGGTCCCGCTTCCCGATAAAAAACTGTGAGTCCGTCAACCTTCACGGTGCGATAAGAGAGCGGTTGCGACATGGTCGTCTTCGTCCTTTCTTGAGCGTCGAGATGGGCGGCAGCCGGTCACATCGTCAGAACGACGCGGAACTCTGCCTTGCCGCTCATCATGCGCGCGTAAGCCTCGGCCGCTTTTTCGAGCGGATAGGTTTCAACCATCGGACGCACCCCGCTCAACTCGGCGAAGCGCAGGGTGTCCTCGGAATCGGCTGGAGTTCCCGAGGCCGAGCCTTGAATGGTTTTACTTCCGCTGATGAGCTGTAACGGCGTGACCTCGATTGGGTCGAATGCCGCGCCGATCACCATGAGCGTACCGTTCGGCCCTAGACCGTTGACCAGTTCGGACATGGCTTTCGAGTTGGGAGCGGTCGCGAGAATTACACGGGCTCCGCCCAGCTTCTGCAATTCCTCGGCTGCATTGGTTGCTTGGCTGTCGATGTACACGCTGGCTCCGAGTTTTTTCGCGAGCGCTGCGTTTTCCGAGCCACGGCCGACCGCCGCGACTTTGTAACCAAACTTGTTCGCGAATTGAATGCCGAGATGACCCAGGCCCCCGATGCCCTGAACCGCAACCAAGTCGCCGGGCAGCGCGCCACTGTGGCGAAGCGCATTGTAAGTGGTAATTCCGGCGCAGAGCAGCGGTGCTGCGTCGGCATCTTTTAGATTCTCCGGGATCGCAACCAGCGCCTCTACGGGAGCGACCATATATTGCTGGTATCCGCCATCGTAACTGATGCCGCAAACTTTCAGGTTCTGGCAATTGCGAAAATCTCCACGCCGGCATTCGCGACAAGTGTTGTCCTGGCCGCCGTGCCAGCCGACACCGACACGTTGCCCCTTCTTCCACGCGGAAACACCCTCGCCGACTTCATCGATGATGCCCGCGACTTCGTGTCCCGGGGCGCGGGGATACTGAATGCCGGGCCACAAACCTTCTTTTGTGAGCACATCACTGTGGCAAACACCGCAGGCCTGCACTTTGATCCGTACGTGTCCAGAATTCGGTGTGGGGATCTCGCGTTCGACGATCTCGAAATCCGCTCCTGGTTTGGAAATCTGTGCCACCTTCATTTTCGTCATCTTCATCGGGACCACTCTGTTCGTTGCCATAAATCCTCCTACGACTTTTCTACCACGGTGTGAGTCTCGCTAGCTTCACGCTGGAGTCGCATACCCTTTCCTTTGGGTATATGTGATGCCTGATAATAAAAAAAGAAAATGTTTTCGTCCGATTATGCCTTTTTTTGTTTGCAGTTAGTGGCCAGTGCTGCGGAAGTAGACAGTCCTGCAGCAACTCCGAAGCTGCGTCAGCGACTTTTAGCTGATCGCGAAAATCTCCGAAGTGGCCGATCCGAGATGCTCCCGGCACCAACCCCGCGCAGCCGTTCGCCGTCTGCCCCGGGGTGCCAGGAACCGAAAGCTTAACTTCCAGGCGGCCATCGGAGGTGCGCGTTTTTTTTCGGAAAAGGTCACGGTCTTCTTCCTTTTAAGAAATACACTCTTTTCGATCGGTTTCAGGTGCTGTGCACATTAGAAATTAAGCCACAAGAACGAAGGCGAATCTATTGGACCAAGGTATCGGTCGATAGCTTCGTATCAGCGGTGGCGACTAGGCTCGCGCGTTCTGGGATGCAGAAGAGTTTCTCGCCTTCGAGCGAGCTGAGCTATCCGCAACGCCGGCGGCGGATATACAATGAGATCAGCGCGCGCCCTTGGTTATCAATTGGGGTTATCTCCTATGTCGCACGCCACACCAATCGTCTTCGTGGTTGACGATGATGTCTCCGTCCGCGAATCACTGGAATTGCTGATCCGCTGTGAAGGCTGGCAGCCGGAGACATTCGAGTCCGCCCAGGAATTTCTTACTCGTCCTCGACCTTCCGTGCCGAGTTGCCTCGTTCTTGACGTTTCTCTTCCAGGCCTCAACGGCCTCGACCTGCAGAAACGCGTCGCCGTCGAACGGGCTGACATGCCGATCATCTTTATTACAGGTCACGCCGATATACCGATGTCGGTCCAGGCGATGAAGGCGGGCGCTGTCGAGTTCTTGACGAAGCCATTCGGCGACGAAGAGCTGTTGGGCGCCATCCGGCAAGCCATCGAGCGCAGCCGCACTGCCCTCGCTCGGGACGCGGAGATGCGGGCGCTTCGAGACTGTTACGCGTCGCTCACCCCTCGTGAACGGCAAGTCATGGGGTTGGTAGTCTCGGGCCTGTTGAATAAACAGGTGGGTGGAGAGCTCGACATCAGCGAAATCACAGTCAAGGCACACCGAGGTCAGGTGATGCGAAAGATGAAGGCCGACTCTCTCGCAGACCTGGTGAATATGGCGGCAAGACTTCGCCTCGCGCGTGCACCGAGCCTTAATCCTCCCTCGACCTCTTAACCATCGTTCTCTTGGAACAAGCAAGCATCTCTGACCGACTCAAGACTAGAAGCGAATCTGTCAGTCCAAGAGGCAGACCGGCACATCGTTATCGTCGTCCAGAGGTGTCCGAACAAGAGTCCGTGCGCGCGGGACACTTGAGGAATGAGAAGACAAAACAACGGGAGAGATATTTTTGGCCGGCAAAGTAGAACTACGTTCAGTAGAAAGCCGGATCGGACGGGATGGGAAATACAGTAGGCGGTTTCAGCAGGCGGAAGAGAGATTCGTTTGGTTCACGGCCGTGCTGTTATGCAATCGATTCAGTGCGGCTGGGACGGACGGATTCCCACTTCATTTCTGAGGCTTTCAATCGCGGGTGGGAGACGAGCAAGTGCCAGATGACTGCCTGGAATGATTCGGTGTGCGGCGTGACCGTTGCCGGGTTTACTGTAGGAATGACGACGCAGGCATCGGAGACGCGGGCGGTAAAGCCGCCGTCACGTCCCACGACACCGCAGATTTTGGCTCCGACTTGCTTGGCATACCGCAGGGCACAAACCAGGTTGGAGCTGATGTTGCGTTCCGCATCCCCGCCCCCTACCGAGAAAACGCAGACGGCATCCTGCTGTCGCAGTTGGCTTCCCTCCAGCCAGTTGCGGTAGGCTGTATCCCAGCCGTCGTCGTTGATGCGGGCGGTCAGCTCGGAAACATTGTCGGTGGGCGCATAGCATTCGAAGCCGGCGATTTTGCGAAAGTCGTTGACCGCATGGGAGGCGTGGCCCGCGCCACCTCCGACGCCGAGAAAAAAAATGCGGCCTTTCTGGCAGCGGACTTCAAATAAGAGATCGAGCATGCTTTCGACGCTCTCCTGATTAATCAAGCGGAAAATCTGAATGGCTTCCTCAAAATACTGAGAGGTGTAATTCATGCGGTTTGCCTCCGTCAACTCTGATCAAGCAGACATTTCGTGTTTTTCTCTATTCGTCACGGCCCCGACAAATGTGGCCAAGTGTTTCAACAATGGCTGGGCAGTTTCTGGGTCTTTCAACGAGTAAGCGATGGAAGCCTGCAGATAGCCGAATTTGTCTCCAGCATCGTAATGCATGCCTTCGAATTGATAGGCGTACACCGGGGTCCGATCCGAGCACAAAGAAAGGGAGTCGGTCAGTTGTAGTTCCCCGGCATACCCTGGCCGGGTGTGGTCAATGCAGGAAAAGATTGCGGGTTCGAGAATGTATCGCCCGAAAACCCCAAAGCGCGATGAGGTTGATTCCGGGGACGGCCGCTCGGTGAGAGAGATAACACGCAGGGCGCGCCCCCCGCAGCCCGGATCGTGCATGGGGATCACATCAAGAATTCCGAAACGGCCGACATCACAAAGGTCCAGCATTCGCGTGGCGATCACACAGCCGGGGTGTTTCTCGTAGCAATCGATGAGTTGGGAAATGCAGGGACGTTCGGAATCGATGAGCGCATCAGGCAAGATCACGGCAAACGGTTCGTCTCCCACCAGAGATCGTGCACAACGAATTGCGTCGGCCAATCCAAGAGGAGAGTCTTGCCACACGGTGTGAATCTCAGCCAAATGGGATAATCGTCGAATCAGCTCAGCTGCCGCAGAGTTGCCTCGGGTCACGAGAACATTCTCGAGGTGCGGGTTTGGATGAAAATGTTCCGCCAGCAAGCGCTTGCCGCCGCTGATCACGAGGATGACGGTTTCGATGCCGCTCGCCGCCGCCTCTTCCACGGCAAATTGGATGAGCGGTTTACCCGCGATGGGCAGCAGTTCCTTGGGTACGACTTTCGTGGCGGGAAGAAAGCGTGTGCCCAAGCCAGCTGCGGGAATGACCAGCTTGCGAATTGTAGAAGGGAAAGTCATCCCATCTTGCGTGCGGCCAGGATGGTGGAGTATCCCAGTACGACCCGCCCGAACGATCCCAGGTACAAGCATTCCGAAAAAGCATGAAGCACGGTTTTCGCCACGTTCTTCCATACTTCTTGATTAATGATCACTGGAGCGTTCCGTACCGCAAGGGTTTGAAACTGGCACTCTTCGACCAAACGCGAGATGGTTTTCGGCTCGAAGGAGCAGAGGTGTGCCGGAGGATCAAATCCGACCAAGGGATGCTTCCGAGTGTTCATCCAAAATGGATCCCGGAAACCGAGTTTCTGCCTGCTCTCGCCGACAAGGGCATGCAGTCGGGCATCGGGCACCGCTAGTACCAGCAGTCCGCCGTCGACGAGCAGATCCCGCAGGCCGTTCAAAACCTGTTTGGGGTCGGGTACATGCTCGATTACGTTCAACACGGTGATGACATCGAAATTACGTCGGGTGGGAGCGGAAAGAAATTCCTCAATCGTTCCCGTATAGGTGTCGATCCGGTTCGCGGACCGGGCGAATTCGCTATTTTGAAGAGATGGCTCCACGCCATAGACCGAAAATCTGGCGCCTCGCATAGCGATGAGGAAATTGCCGCGCGAGCTTCCTACATCCAGCAGTGAACCGTTATGGCGAAACCGAAGCACAAAGTCCCGGACGGCGCGATCAAAGCGCTCCTCGCCATCGCCTCTCCATGTGCTTTCGAGATCGAACCCGGCATAGAATTCGCGCAGCTCTCGATCCGTGGGCTGGGGATTGACATAGCGCAATCCGCAATCGAGGCACTCTACAATTTCGTATCCCCGGGCAAGAAGATAGCGCGAGAAGGTTGAACTGCCGCAGATCCGGCAGTTGACGGTTTTGCGGCCCTGCATAGTGACTAATTGTGGTGCAGCCATCGGCTTGTCTGCTTAATAACACGCCTGAAGCGTGGCTCGCTGATTCAGCTTACTCAGTCCTCGGCCAGCACTTCGCATGTCGGAGTGGAAATTTTGTTGAATGAGCCGCGCAGCCTGGAGAAGATCCTTGGCGACCGCGGTAGGCCGCAGCCCGCGGGGATGGATGAACTGACAGTGCTCGCATTTCCACGTTCCTACAAAGATTGTTCTGCAGCCGGCGCGATGGCCGGCTTCGATGTCAGTCAGCCCGTCGCCAACCATGTAGGAGTGCTCCAGGGATAAATTCAAATCGCGAGCCGCCCGGGTGAACATGCCAATTCCAGGTTTTCGGCAGGAACAGTTTTTGCGAAGGTCTTTTATGATTGCATCCGGATGATGAAGACAGTAATAGGTGGCGTCCACGTGAGCCCGGCTGGGTGCGAGCGCAGCATTTAGCAGCCTCTCAAATTCGCCAAGTACTTCGCGGGCAAAGTGTTCTTTGGCTATTCCGGGCTGATTGGAGACGATCACAACCGGCAGTCCAAGATCGTTGAGCAGGCGAATGGCTTTGGGCACCCAGGGAAAAACTTGAAACTGAGCGGCAGTGAATGGAGAGTCCACGATGCCAGCGTCTTTGTAATAAATCAGGCGGTTAATCACGCCGTCACGGTCGAGAAAAACTGCGGGTGCGTTAGACATCGATTTCGAAGTGCAGGGCAATAAGTTGGCGCAGGGCCAGTCCCATCGCGCAATCAGGCATGGGCGATGAGAGCGACCTCTCGGAAATGATTATTCCGCTCCTGACGATGAATGTGCGCCAGCCGGCCATCGCGTGACACCATGTCGAAGACTACTTTGCTGCCTTCGAATTCAAAGCGGAAACTAAGCTCATGCAGGCCGGCTCGTCGCATCGCTTCCCGGATCCTCGATTTATTGTGTTCGCAGTAGAGCATGAAAAATCCGCCTCCACCGGCGCCGCAGATTTTTCCTCCAACCGCTCCGTTCTGTTTCGCCAGGTCGTACCAGGCGTCGATTTGCCCGCTGCTGATGCCGCCTGACAATCTCTTCTTGGTTTGCCAGTGAACGTCCAGGAGTTCGCCGAAGTGATGCAGGTTTCCGCGTACAATTGCGTCTCGAATCTCGAAGCCGATGCTTTTGATTTCGCACAGGCACTCGACTACACAATTGCTTTTCTTCTTGGTGTCGCTGTCCTGCTGTTCGAGGATTTCGGTCGCGTCTCTGGCCGCTCCGGTGTAGAACAGGAGCATATTGCTTTCCAGAGCTTCCAGAAGTTCGACGCCTAAGAACAGGCGAGTCGCCTTAACTTTCCCATCCTTATCGATTTGAAGCGTGGTGAGGCCACCGAACGCGGCCATGTATTGGTCCTGTTTTCCAATCGGCTTGTGCAGTCGGTCGAGTTCGATGTGGCAAGCTTCCCTCGGCCAGCCGTTCGGGGCTGGCCGGCGTCTGGGTGAGACTGTGCATCGCATTGAGCAGCCCTACCAGATAACAACTGGAAGAGCCCAGGCCAGTACCCGCGGGAATATCCGCGACCGAGACAATTTCGATCCCATTCTCGATATGGAAATGGCGCAGTGCCTCGCGCGCGAGAGTGTGTTGTACCTCGTCGACGTGCCGCACTAATTCTGTCCGGTTGTACTGGACGCGGATGGTGTCGTCGAGAATCGGCGCGTTCACATTCAGATACATATATTTATCGATCGCAACCACGTTGCCGATTTCGGAGTCTTCCTTGATTTCACCGGCGATCTCAATATCGGGCTGGTCGAAGATCGTCGCCAATACCAACTCCCGCATCAAACGCGGACGATTTGCCACCAACACTCGAAGTTTTCGCACTGCCGCCCTCGAAGCGAACTTGGGCAGTATGACCTCTGGCAGAAAACGGCGGAAGGATCAAAGTTGTGCTATGGTCTGCAACCCACTAGTGGGTACAAACCATGGCAAGGTATGTCCCCTCGTAACCCAAAGACTTGGATCGTCGATACCAATTTCGTACCAAGTCGCGAAGGGAACATGAGTACACACTTCGCAGGAACGCCCGGGCAAACGCTCACAATCAAGCCCTAATTTGAATCAGAAAGCGGTGGAAAAGCTTGCTCGATCTGCTCTAACAAGCTTCAGTCACACCGGCAACCCCTGCATCCTGCATATCTCCACCACGGCCAGTCGATCGCTAGCGCCTGCTTTGCGCAGCATTCGATGCACGTGATTGCGCACCGTCTGCTCAGCGAGTTGCAGTTCATTCGCGATCTCCTTATTCGTGAGCCCCATGCCAATCAGCCGAATCAACTGCTGTTCCCGGCTGGTAAAGCCGAGGCAGGACTTTACATGGAAGCTGGGAATTTGATTCAGCTGTCGGGTGGCATAGCGAAACAGTAACGCGCTCATTTCCGGAGGACACACTGCTTCGCCATTAGCCACGGCGCGCACCGTAGTGACTACCTCAAACGCAGACGCGTCTTTGAGAACATAGCCCAAAGCTCCTTGGCGCAACACATACATGAAGGTTTGCTCGTCCGCCTCCATTCCAATCATGACAACTTTGAGTTGGGCGATTTCCCGCTGCGCATCGCGGACGAATTCTCGATTTGGTCCCGTAGTTGTGATCGAGTCCATTACCAGGATATCCGGTGCCGCCTTGATGATCTGTTCCAGGCTAAGCGCAGAAAGGGCGCAGGCTCCCACAATGGTCAGATCTTGCTTCTTTTCCAATACGCGGGATAAGGCTTCTCGAAGAAGCCTGTTCTGTGCCAGCAGAAAAATCGCTGACCGCTCGGGAACCGCCGCTGCCGCTGCGCTCATAACGTGACTATGTACTCCTGCGAAAACGAAGCTCTCCTGGAACCCAATCACTTTGCTTTGTAAGCTTCTTGAACTATAGGGAGTCGGCGAGGACGGTGTCTGTGACACTTCGAGATAGTCGCCTGTGGAAAACCGCCCTTTCGCCAGGAAGGCCTGTCGAACTTTCCCAAATTGGACTTGCTGGGCGCTGAACCGTCAGCAAGAATTGAAGCCACCTAACCATTGCCTCCCCTAGACAGTGGTTTTCCAAATCCCCACAACCTTGTATCCTAGCTTCACTCCGTCGAGGTCGAGGTGCTCCCATTTCGTTTGCCGTCGAGGATCTTGTTGCGCTCGAGGGTTTATCCTCGCGAGAGCAGGCTACGCGGGTGTACGAGCTGCTTCGCATGTTTCTCGACATTCCGGTCGAAGCGAGAACCGAAGCCCTTTCACGTCTCACGACCGCGATCGAGAGCCATCCCGACCGCGAAGCGATTCATTCCGCGCTTCGCGAATTCTGGTCTCATCACTCTTATGTCCGGGTAATTTCGGAAGCCGGCCTGCCCAACGAAGCATTCCTGCTGCGCGAATTGCTGGCAAGAGCACTCAGACACTTATTGCCCGTGGATGAAGTCGAGGGGGATCTTTACGTATTGATGGATTCTTTAAACCTGAAAGAATCTGACGCGCGTTGGTTAAGCACCTTGCCCGACTCGCTGGTGACTTCGTGGGCCGATATTTTCCGGCCCTCCAGATCTTCCATTCTTGCCAGCTGCAAAATCCTCGCCCTGCGCGCCGCGAATATCGCGCTGTCCCGCGACCTGATTGAATTCGCCGATGACGAGGACATTACCAAGTCCAGCTTTTTCAACCTTCCCGCCCTCGTGGAGCACGTGGTTCGTCATCCCGAAGACTTCCGGCGCTGGGAAGAACAGCGTGCTGCCTGCGACGCTCAGTTACAGTCCGTGAATCGGCTGATCGAGGAAAAAGGTTCCACCGCGGATTTGGTTTTTCGGGTTCGCCTGCTGCGTTCGCTCCTGGGAAGAATTCAGCAAGTGATCAGCCTGCAACAAGCGGATTCGGATGCCAGCAAACTTTCCATCGTGATCGTACATGGCTTCGCCTCCCAGCGCCGCATTCGGACAGTGCTCACTGCCAGCACCCGCCGTCTGGCCCGCAGCGTCGTGGAGCGAACCGGACGTACCGGCAAGCATTACATCGCCCGCAATGCGGCGCAATGGAGAGCCATGGGTCAGGGCGCGATTCTTGCCGGCGTCATCACCTCTTTTACCGCGTTATTCAAATACTCGCTTTCTTCGGTAATTCACGCTCCCATGCTTTTGGCTTTCGCTCTTTCCATGAATTATGTCGTCAGTTTCCTGCTCATGCAGGCTGGCGGATTCCTGCTGGCTTCGAAAATGCCCGCCGCCACTGCGGCCACCCTGGTCGATGCCATGGAAGACCCAGCAAAAGATCACATGGCAAGCCTGAAGGCGATTTCCAAGACCCAGTTCATCGTTACTATCAGCAATCTGGTTGGCGCAGTGCCGGTCTCGATTCTCATCGATCGCATTATTATCGCCGCAACCGGACACCCATTCCTCAACCCAGAGCACGCCGAACACGGTGTGCACATGCTTTTTCCGCACAGCTCGATGACCATTGTTTTCGCCATCGTGACCGGCGGCTTTCTCTGGCTCTCCTCGCTCGCCACCGGATGGACCGCCAATTATCTCGCCCTGCACAACATGGCAACGGCCATTTCAAACAGTCTTCGCATTCGAGACCGGCTTGGACCAAAGGGGGCCGCGAAGCTCGCAGATTGGGTGGGCCACCACGCCGCGGGATCCGTCGGATTCATCGTCCTGGGCTTTTTGCTCGGCGGCGTGCCGGTGATTTTCGAGCTGTTCGGGATTCCTCTTGAAGTTCGCCACGTTACCCTCGCAGCCGCCAGTCTCGGCTACGCGCTCGACGGCGCGCACGTGTATGGTCAACTGGATTGGCAAGATGCGACCTTAGCTTTCTCCGGCATCGCAATCGTCGGCCTGCTGAATATCTTCACGTCGTTCGCCCTGAGTTATCTTTTGGCAGTACGTGCCCGCAATATCGGAGAAAAACAATCCCGCCGCTTCCTGCGCGAAGTCGGACGCGAAGTCCTCGCCAATCCACTCGCCTTCCTGCTCCCCCGTCGTTAACGTCAAAACCATGTCGGAGTGGCCCACCCTAAACCTTTCACCTCGGGCAGCTCCTCTCGTTAAAAATTGTCATTCCGATCATTAAGAATTGTCATTCCGAGCGAAGCGAGGAATCTGCATTCTCCTTTTCCTACACATTGTGATCCCGAACGAAGTGAGAGATCCGCGTTGTCCCTTTCGTTAAAAATTGTCATTCCGAGCGAAGCGAGGAATCTGCTTCTAGCCGCGAACCACCCATCGCGCCTGAGGACGAACGCACCGGAACGGGCCAGTGGCCAAAATCTTGTCAATACCCAAAAACCACCCAATTCCTTTCAACCCCATGAAACCATTCGCAAAATAAATCTCCAAAACGTGTCATAGTTTCCCCTCGAAACTGTTAGGCTAAATATAGAGACAAAAAGGCGTGGCCCACCGGCCGCGCCTTTTCTATTTGGAGCACAAGGACCCCAGTGAAAACCTCCGGCATGGACATCCGCAACCACAAAAAGCGAGGCCAATGGGCCGAGCTTCGTTTCATGGCCAAAGCCACCGAACTCGGCTTCCAGATCGCCGAGCCTCGCGGCGACACCGCCCAATACGACGTCGTCCTCGACCTCGGCGGACGCTTCATCAGCGTCCAGATCAAATCCACTTTCTTTCAAGCCAGCAACTTGAAGCCCGGAAACTTCGTCGCCAGCCTGTTCCACGTCAACGGCCCCAACCACCGCTACGAGCAATCCGACTTCGACTACTTAGCCGTCTACTGCATTCCGATCGACGTCTGGTACATCATCCCGTCCGAGGCAGCCGCCCGCAAACACGCCATCCGCGTCTGCCCCGGCGACAAACAAAACCAATGGGAACCCTACCGCGAAGCTTGGCACCTGCTCCTGGACCGCGCCCCAGCCCCACTCCTGAAACGCGGCCAGATCGACCTCTACGGAATAATCGAAGACTACGTCCCTCCACCCAAAATAAGAAGATAGAAGCAAGGCGGTGGCTTTTTGTTACCCGAATTAAGACAAAGGGTGCCCCATCTTTGCGTTCTGTGCAAAGGTGGGATGCAACACTGCTAAAGCGACTTCCAGCGAGCGGAAAAAACTCCGCCGTCCCCACATAGCGAAATAACCCTGTCATCCCGACCGAAGCGAAGCGCAGTGGAGGGACCTTGTGTTCCGCATGATCGCCCGTCCAAGGTCCCGCCTGGGTGGGGATTTTCCTCGGCTGAACGAATCCAGTGGCGAAGGGCGCTAACCTGCTCCCGGCGACGTGCCGTCCACTGCGATTCGATTTCCCGCGGCGCTCGTCTCCCCCGTCGCGTGGCTGGCCCCTCAGGGGCTAAAGCCCATCGTTTATTGTGAATCGTAGTGGCACGACTGAAGTCGTGCCCTTCCCAAGATCGTCGGGTTGGTGGCATGTTGATCCGCGGGCGATTGTGTGGAACACAAGGTCCCTCCACTGCGCTTCGCTCCGGTCGGGATGACAGGGTTGTTTCGC
>Ga0207000_1210_pt1 | contig 14806 bp, 10 predicted proteins | sample Alteio_BWMinCont_90_FD_153498 | JGI IMG/M metagenome (GOLD analysis project Ga0207000, IMG submission 153498) | Enriched cells from forest soil in Barre Woods Harvard Forest LTER site, Petersham, Massachusetts, United States -... | ecosystem: Environmental > Terrestrial > Soil > Temperate forest >...
AAACGGCGTTCACCTTCACGGAAACGTTATCGCGCGTGATGATGTCTTGCGGTGGAACATCCAGGGTCTCCAGGCGCAGATTGATGCGATACAAAGTCTCGACCGGCCAAAAAACTAGCCGTACGCCCGCACCTTTAGCCTCCGGCAACAATCTCCCCAGCCGCAGCACTACGCCGCGTTCCCATTCCTTGATGATGTAGAGTGAATTCCAAATCCAAATCAGAATTATCCCCACAAAAACGGCGAACCCAAGAAGACCGATGTCCGGCATGTTTACCCTCCAAGTTGTGCGTGCATTCTACTTGTTTTCGGTGACCGCCGCTTCCCATGGCTCGACGTGCAGCTTCAGACCCTCGACACTTCGAACCCGCACGGGCTTCCCTTCCAATACCGCTCGCGGCGAGATGGCTTGCCAAAGCTCGCCATGAACGCGAATCATCCCATCCATGTCGGCACGCAAATCGGAGATCGCAATTCCCTCCTCGCCAATCAACTCTTCCCTGCCGGTCGTCGATTTCCAAGAGCGCGAGCGCAGCACGAGCCGCATCAGAAATACTGTGATCAGCGCAAACGGCAGCGTGGCGGCCAGCGCAACTCCCAGACTCACCCCCCCCGGAGGTAAGCGGCGAGCGAATCAGGAACATCGCGCCCTGGGGCATAAAGGTGTCCAAGGTGGAAGTAAAGCAAGTCGACATTCCGGAACAGATGCAGCGCGCCATCGCCAAGCAAGCGGAAGCGGAACGCGAGCGGCGCGCCAAGGTGATTCACGCCCAGGGCGAATTCGAAGCGTCGCAGAAACTTGCCGATGCTGCGAAAGTCCTGGAGACCCAGTCGTCGGCAATCCAGCTGCGCTACCTGCAAACTTTGACGGAGATAGGTGTCGAAAAGAACACAACGATTGTTTTCCCCTTGCCCATCGATATCATTAATAGTTGGGTACAAGCCTTAGGGGGACAGAAAAAGTAACAATGGCTTCTGGGGGAAAACGAGGGAGCGCCGGGGAGCGCGTGCTCGAAGGACGGCACGTCATCGGCTTGTTCATGCTGATGCTGTTGTTTTCGGGCGTGTTCTTCACGCTCGGTTACGTCATGGGACGTAACCAATATGACGGCCAAGTGCGCGCGTCGACGAACCTGCGCGGCTTGCCGGACTCAACAGTTCTGCCAAAGCCACAGGTCGCGCCGAAGCCTTTGAACAGAAAATCGGCACCCGCACCCGGGGCCGACGCGGTGGCCCCCGCAAATTCCGACTGGGAGTTTTACCACGCCGGCGATTCGAACAAGACCGACGATCAGCTGAAGCCGGCCGTCAATCCGTCGCAAGTCCCTGCGGTAGGAAAAAGCGGCAGCTCCACCAAACAAGTCAATGCCGCCTCGAAAACGAGCGTTGCCACACCACTGAACGCCGGCGGAGGCACCAGCCTGCAGGTTGCCGCGCTCACCAAAGAATCCGATGCCATGGCGCTTGCGAATACTCTTCGCAAGAAGGGACTTCCAACGTTTGTACAATCTCCCCAGGGTGACAGGTATTACCACGTGTTGGTCGGGCCCTATGCCGACCAGAAAGCTGTCGACAACGCCAGGAAAGGCCTCGAGGTGGCCGGTTTCAAGGCCATCGTGAAGCACTAATGCCTGGGCGTCCTTGGCTCGGCTATTTCCGTCCGCATCCCGGAAGCGAAACTCCCGCATGGATGAGGCTTTTCATCGCCGCGGTTTCCGGCGCTGCCCTCTCGTTTTCCTACAGCGGTTTTTACCTCAGCATTTATTCGTGGATGTGCGTTGGAATTTTGTTGATCGCCCTTTTCGGTGCGAGCCCGCGCGTGGCCTACGGCTGCGGATTCCTGCACGGCATCTGTTTTGTGCTGACCTCCGTCCCGTGGATCGCAGAAGTTCTCGCCGTGCACGGCGGGCTGTCGCGCGCCGGTGGATGGGCCGTTTTACTGCTGATCGCCTCAGTTTGGGGCGCGGTAAACGGAGCGGTGACCTGGGTTATCCATCGCCTTTCGCTCGAGAGCATCGCCCGGGCTTCGATCGGCACGCCGTTCCTGTGGGTTACGTTCGAAATGATTCGCAACCGCCTGCCGGAAATCAGCTTTCCGTGGAATTTGCTGGGCTATCCGGCCGCCGCAAATGTGGCCCTCGTGCAGCTCACGACGTTCACCGGAATCTACGGTTTGTCCTTCGTCGTCGCTGCATTCAATGCGCTCCTCGCGTGGAGCGACGCAGAGACGAAGCATTCGCCCAGACAGCGGCTGGCAATTCTGGCCGGCGCCACGGTTCTGGTGCTTGCGACCATGACCGTGGGTCCGCACTTGGTGCCAAAAGCTGTAGCCAACCACGCCGCGCGCGCCGTACAGCTCAATTTTCCCGAGGCCCAGGACTATCCGAACGACTGGTTCACGCAGCACGCTTCGGATCTCGACGAACTACAGCGCTTCAGCCTCGCGCCTTCCGCCAACCATCCGGATCTACTGGTGTGGCCGGAAGCTCCAGCTCCCTTTTCATTTCAGGACGGGCAATTCGCTCATCTCGCCTCCACGCTGGCGACGCGGTTCCAGCACCCGTTCATCGTAGGCGTCGTGGAGTGGAAGCAGGAGAGCGTTTCCGCTGGCGGAACTTCCCACACGATTATGGCGCCTTACAACAGCGCGCTTATGTTTGATGCCCAGGGGCATCGTGAATTTTCCTACGACAAGGTGCATCTCGTGCCATTCGGCGAGTACGAGCCGTTCCCGCTCATTCACCGCGTGGTGTCCAATGTTTCAAGCGAAGTCGGCGGATTCCGTAAAGGTACGGCATACTCTGTTGGGCAGTTCACGAACGGCTATTCGTTTGCCGTGTTCATTTGCTATGAAGCCATTTATCCCGGCGAGATTCGCCGCTTTGCCGCCAACGGCGCGCAACTCTTCGTAAATATTTCGAATGACGGATGGTTTGGCCACTCCGCCGCCGCCGAGCAGCACCTGCGCATGGCGCGTGTACGGGCGGTTGAAAACCGCCGTTGGATCGTTCGCACAACAAACAACGGCGTCACCGTTTCAATTGATCCTTACGGCCGCATCTTCCGTCCTCTGCCGCAAGACGTGCGCGCCGCCGCCGATTTGCCCTACGACTTCCGCAGTGACCGAACGCTCTACACGCGATTCGGCGATTGGTTCGCCTGGCTCTGCGTGCTCGTTTCCGTTATTCTGTTAGCGCTAACTTTCAGAAAGGCAGTATGGCGTTCCCATCCGACTACGGGACGCTCCCGGAATACCACATGATTCTCGAAGACCTGCAACACCGTTACGAAGGCCTCAAACCACGCGCCGCGCTCGTTCGGAGCTATCTTTGACGCCCCGCAATACCGCGATCGCCTAAAATCACTCGAAGCGCGCGTCGCTCAACCCGACTTCTGGAACAATCAGGAAGAAGCGCAAGCCGTTCTTCGCGACCGCAAACGCGCGGAAGAACAAATTGCCGCCGACGACAAGCTGACTTCCATCTCCGGCGACATCGAGACGTACATCAGCTTGGCAAAAGAAGAAAGCAACGCCGAGCAGCGCAACGAACTCTTGAAAGATCTCGACCGCGAGCTAACTGCCGCGGAGAGCTATGTCGGCGAGCTCGAAACCAGGACGCTTCTCGCCGGCGAAACCGATCACCTCAACGCCATCATGACCATTAAGCCTGGAGCCGGCGGCACCGAGTCGCAGGATTGGGCTTCCATGCTCGAGCGCATGTATCTGAGATGGGCCGAGCGCAAAGGCATTAACGCCACCGTCCTTGACGAAACTCCCGGCGAAGAAGCGGGCATCAAGTCCGCCACCATCCAGTTCGCCGGAGAAAACGCCTACGGCCTGCTTGCGGGAGAAACCGGCGTACACCGCCTCGTGCGCATCTCCCCGTTCGATCAGGCGGCCCGCCGCCACACCTCGTTCGCGTCCGTTTTCGTGATTCCCGAAATCGACGACCGCATCGAAATCAACATTCGCCCCGAAGACCTGCGCGTCGATACCTTCCGATCCGGCGGCAAGGGCGGCCAAAACGTCAACAAGGTGGAAACCGCGGTTCGCATCACGCACCTGCCAACCAATATTGTGGTGGGATGCCAAGCGGAACGCAGCCAACATAAAAACCGCGAAATCGCCATGAAGATGTTACGCTCGCGCCTCTACGACCTCGAAATTCAAAAGCGCCAAGCGCATACCGACAAGCTCGACGAGAGCAAGCTCGACATCTCTTTTGGCAGCCAGATCCGCTCCTACGTTATGCAGCCCTACCGCATGATCAAGGACCACCGCACCAAGTTCAGCGCCGGCGACGTAGACCGTGTCATGGACGGCGACATCGACCCTTTCATCCGCTCCTATCTGATGGCCAAGAAAACCAAAGGCAAGCTGGAAGTTCAGCTCGATGACGATGAGGATGCCGCCTAATTCCGGCTCCATTCGCTGCACGCAAACGCCGTTCACGCTGCGATTTCGACCGTTCGCTGCGCCTATAAGTCATTTAAGCTCAATGTGTTGATTCTTCAGGCCCGGCGATGGTACTTTTGAATGGTTAATCCAACGCACAGGCGCATAGCCTACCGGGCCGCTGGGCCGCCGCGGTTCACGAAGGAGAATGTCTTTTGAGCGAAGCCTTACGCAACTTTCTTTTCACCTCGGAGTCCGTGACTGAAGGCCACCCCGACAAGATTGCCGACCAGATTTCCGATGCGGTTCTCGACGAAGTCCTCAGGCAGGACTCCAAGGGGCGCGTTGCCTGCGAAACCCTGGTCACCACGGGCCTCGCTGTTATCGCCGGCGAAATCACCACCTCCGCGCACATCGAATACGACAAGCTGGTCCGCGACACCATCCGCGGCGTCGGCTACGACCGCGCGAAATACGGCTACGATGCCGAAACATGCGCCGTCATGTGCACCGTTAAGCGCCAATCGCCGGACATCGCCATGGGCGTCGATACCGGCGGCGCCGGGGATCAGGGCCTGATGTTCGGTTTCGCCTGCGATGAAACCGAAGAACTGATGCCCATGCCCATCCAACTCGCCCACCGCCTCACGCAGCGCCTCACCGATGTTCGCAAATCCAGCAAAGTTGATTTTCTCCGGCCTGACGGCAAGTCCCAAGTGACCATCGAGTATCGCGACAGCCGCCCTGTTCGCGTCGATACCGTGGTTATCTCCTCGCAACACAGCGAAAAGGTTTCCAACGCCGATCTCCGCGACGCCATCGCCGAGCATGTCATCCGTCCGATCATTCCGGCGGCGATGCTCGACAACAAAACCAAATATCACATCAATCCTACCGGCCGCTTTGTCATCGGCGGGCCGATGGGCGATGCCGGTTTGACCGGCCGCAAAATTATCGTGGATACGTACGGCGGCTACAGCCGTCACGGCGGCGGCGCTTTCTCCGGCAAGGATCCCTCGAAGGTGGACCGTTCCGCCTGCTACATGGCGCGCAACATCGCCAAGAACGTCGTTCGGGCGGGGCTGGCGCGCAAGGTCGAAGTTCAGCTCGCCTATGCGATCGGAGTTGCCGAGCCCGTCTCCGTCATGGCCGAAACATTCGGCACAGCGGCTGTTTCCGACGAGAAAATCACGGCGCTCATCCGCGAATACTTCCCGTTGACGCCCAAGGGCATCATCGAAGCACTCGATCTTCGCCGCCCGATCTACAAGGACACCGCCGCTTATGGACACTTCGGACGCAGCGGACCGAGCTTCACCTGGGAGCGCACCGACCGTGCGGATGCTCTTCGCAAAGCGGCGGGCCTCGGAACAGCGGCTACCGTGGAAGCAGCCGCACACCGCTAGGGCATAATCTAGAGAAGCTGGCGCCTGCGCCGGAGTCTCGTTTTTTTCCTGCGGAGTCAATTCGCCGCGCAAAATAGAGTCTAAGGAGAACGAGTGTGGCTACAGCAGAACTAAAAAAAGGTGATGTCAAGGATATCGGGCTGGCTGACGCCGGCAAGCGCAAGATCGAGTGGGCGCATCAGCAGATGCCCGTACTCGAAATTATCCGTAAGCGCTTTGTAAAGGACCAGCCGCTCAAGGGATTACGCGTTTCCGCTTGCCTGCATGTGACCAGCGAAACGGCAAACTTGATGATCGCTTTACGCGATGGCGGCGCCGATGCGGTTCTCTGCGCATCGAATCCGCTGTCGACGCAGGACGAAGTCGCCGCTTCCTTGAATCGTGACTACAACATCCCGACCTACGCGATCAAGGGCGAGGACAATGAAACATACTACTCGCACTTGCGCGCAGCGCTCGAACATAAGCCGCAATTCACGATGGACGACGGGGCGGATTTGGTGACCATGCTGCTCACCAAGCGCACCGACCTGGTGGCCAACGTCATCGCCGGCACCGAGGAGACCACCACGGGCGTCATCCGCCTGCGCGCGATGGCCAAGGACGGCACGCTGAAGTACCCCATCATCGCCGTCAACGACGCGCAAACTAAGCATTTCTTCGACAATCGCTACGGCACCGGACAGTCCACGCTGGACGGCGTGATTCGCGCTACCAATCTCCTGATTGCCGGGCTTAAAGTGGTCATCGCCGGATACGGCTGGTGCGGACGCGGCGTCGCGATGCGCGCCAAGGGCCACGGCGCCGACGTAATCATCACCGAGATCGACCCGACCAAGGGCATCGAAGCGGTAATGGACGGATTCCGCGTAATGCCCATGGCAGAGGCGGCCAAGCAGGGCGACGTTTTCATTACCGTCACCGGCAACAAGAACGTCATTCGCGCCGAACATTTCGAAGCCATGAAGAGCGGTGCGGTGGTTTGCAACTCCGGCCACTTCAACGTAGAGATCGACATTCCGTCGCTGGACCGCCTGTCGTCCGGCAAGCGCGAAGTGCGCCCGCTTGTCGACGAATATTTGCTGAAAGACGGCCGCAAAGTTTATCTCCTGGGCGAAGGCCGCCTAGTCAATCTAGCGACCGCGGAAGGACACCCGGCCTCGGTCATGGACATGAGCTTCGCCAATCAAGCCCTCTCCGCCGAATACCTGCGCCAAAACTACAAGCAACTGAAACCGCAGGTTTACGTTGTTCCCGAGAATCTCGACAAAGAAATCGCCCGGCTCAAGCTCGATAGCATGGGCCACAAGCTGGACAAGCTCACTGCCGAGCAAGAGCACTATCTCGCTTCCTGGCAAGAAGGCACCTAGGAAGGGCAGACACTCTCGCCGGTCCACGTGTCTTTCACCGCGGTTCGCTGGGACTGGCAGTCTTGGCTGTCCTGCTGTCCTTGGTTCGGGGCGCAATAGGCTGCGCCCCCTTTTCCTGTAAACTTATTTCGGTTTCAGCTTTCATGTGGGATCTCTCGACTAACGCGCTCGACACCGCCCGCCTCCGAGGCGCGACGTACGCCGACGTCCGCATGATGCATTTGCGCCAGCGCGACCTAACCACCAAAAACGGCCAAGTAGGAACGCTCGCACAATCCGAATCAATCGGCATCGGCGTTCGCGTCCTGGCGAGTGGTGCCTGGGGCTTCGCGTCCACTGACCGGCTCACCCGCGAAAGCGTATCCGCCTGCGCCGCACAAGCCGTCTCCATCGCCAAAGCCTCCGCGTTAGCCAAGCGCGGAGACGTGGTCATGGTCCCGGAAGATGCCTACATCGACAGCTGGCAGAGTCCGTTTCGCAAAGATCCGTTCGAACTCCCGCTGGAAAACCAGCTCGCTCTTCTGCTCGCCGCAGACGCCGAAATGCGCCGCGTCAAAGGGGTCACTCTCACCGAAACCGGCATGCAATTTCGCAAAATTGATTCCTGGTTTGCGTCCAGCATCGGCTCGCGCATTCATCAGCGGAAGCTCATCACTGGTTGCGGCATTGCCGCCACTTTCTTTCAAGGCGAAGAAATTCAGAAACGATCCTATCCCAACAGTTTCGGCGGCCAGCACGCACTAGAGGGCTATGAGCTGGTCGAGTCTCTCGAACTCCTGAAGCATGCTTCGCGCGTGGGCGAAGAAGCCTCCGCTTTGCGTTCCGCGGCGCAATGTCCGGAGAAAACTGGAACGCTTATTCTCGGTGGCAGCCAACTCGGCCTGCAGATTCATGAATCCGTCGGGCATCCCATCGAACTCGATCGCGTGCTCGGACAGGAAGCCAATTTCGCCGGCACAAGCTTTCTCACGCTCGATCAGCTGAACAAGTTGCGCTACGGTTCGGACATCGTGAACGTCGTCGCCGACGCGCGCCTTGAGCACGGCCCGGGCCTCGGAACGTTCGCCTACGACGATGAGGGAGTCCCCGCACAGTCGACGGACATCATCAAGGACGGCCAGTTCCGCGGCTATCTCTCGAGTCGCGAAACCGCGTACCTTATCGGCCTCCCGCGCTCTTCCGGGACCATGCGCACCGAAAGCTGGAACCGCCTGCCGATCATTCGCATGACCAATATCAGCCTTAACCCAGGCAAGTGGGGCTTTGAGGATCTGATCGCCGACACAGACGACGGAATTCTGATGGAAACAAACCGCTCGTGGTCCATCGATGACCGCCGCTACCAGTTTCAGTTTTCGACCGAACTCGGCTGGGAGATCAAGGGCGGCAAAAAGACGCGCATGCTGAAAAATCCCAGCTACAGCGGAATCACCACCGAGTTCTGGAATTCCTGCGATGCGATTTGCTCGCGGAATCACTGGACGCTCTGGGGCACGCCGAACTGTGGCAAGGGGCAGCCCATGCAAACCATGGGCACCGGACACGGCGCGGCCCCCGCGCGATTCCGCAACGTCAAAATCGGCTCAGCCTTTTCAAATCAATGAGCGCCGCCCGCAAGTTCGCTAAGTCCTCGGCAGGAAAGAGCGCGGTGTCCTCCGTCGAATTGTTCCCCGAACACGAATTGCGCCGCATCATCGATGCAGTTCTTCGCCTCGCCAAATCCACCGGCGCCGATGAAACCGAAGTCCACGTCGACGAGACCGCCGACTCCCTCACGCGCTTCGCCAACAACGCCATCCACCAAAACGTTGCCGAGCATGGCCTGAACGTTTCGATTCGCACCGTTGTCGACAGCCGCACCGCGCGCGCCACGACGAATCGTGTCGACGAGGATTCCCTCCGCGCCGCAATCGAAGCCTCTCTCTCCCTGGCGCACAGCCAACCCAAGGATCCCCATCTGCTTCCCCTCCCCGGCAAACAGCGCTACCAGAAAGTGAGTCGCTTCGTGAAACAGACCGCCGCGCTAACACCCGAAGCGCGTGCCCGCGCCGTCCGCCTCGCCTGTGATCTAGCCATCCAGAACGGCCAGGTTGCCGCCGGCATTTTCGCCAGCGGCCTGCAACAATCCGCCATGGGCAATTCGCGCGGACTTTTCGCCGCCTACCGCGAGACCCACGCCGAATTTTCCATCACCATGCAGGAAAATCCCGCCGCAAGCTGGGCCAAAGCGAACGCCGCCAGCGTCCGGGATTTTGATCCGCAAAAACTCGCCCAGCGCGCCAGCGAAAAAGCGCACCTGGCGGTTGACGCCCGCGAGCTTTCGCCCGGCCGCTACACCGCGATTCTCGAGCCAGCCGCCGTGCTCGATCTCGTCGGTTTCCTCTTTTACGACTTTTCCGCCACCGCTCTAGAAGACAAGCGTTCCTGCCTCAACGACCGCATGGGCAAGCCTCTGTTCGGCAAAAACATCTCCATCACGGATGACGCCTACCACCCGCTGCAACTCGGCGCGCCTTTTGACGGCGAAGGCATGCCGCGCCAGCAGGTACTGCTGGTCGATCGAGGCGTGCCAAAAAATCTCGTCTTCGCCCGCAGCACCGCCAAGTCCGCCGGCAAAAAACCCACCGGCCACGGCTTCGCTCTCCCCAACGAGTATGGCGAAGCCCCCATGAACCTTGTTTTCGCGGGCGGCGATTCCTCCCTGGAAAAAATGGTCGCCTCCACGGACCGCGGCTTGCTTGTAACCCGCCTGTGGTACATCCGCGAAGTCGATCCCTACGAAAAAGTCATGACCGGGATGACTCGCGACGGCCTTTTCCTGGTAGAAAACGGCAAAGTCACCAGCGCCGTCCGCAATTTCCGCTTCAATCAGTCCATTCTCGAGCTGCTTCGCAACGTCGAGCAACTCGGCCCCGCCGTCCGCGCCACCGGCGAAGAAGCCTTCGAAATGGTCGTCCCGGCGATGAAGGTTCGCGGCTTCCACTGTTCGGAAGTTACAAAGTTTTAATAATCCACATGTTAGAATCTCCTCCCCCATAAAACCGATTTGATAGATGCAAATTCTGCGTTGTACATCCGCACGTCAGCAGCTTAATAAACAGGTATGTACCGACGGTGCGTGCCAGCCCACAGCGTTCGGCACCCAAACTGGGGCCACCCCGACCACGATGCCTGTGGCACGGGCTTTGTGGCGCGCCTCGGAGGGCCCGCCAGCCATGAAATCGTCGACATTGCCCTTACCGCTCTCGAACGCCTGACCCACCGCGGTGGCGTCGATGCCGACGGCGCCAGCGGCGACGGCGCCGGGTTGCTGACTTCCCTCCCTGAAGCCTTTTTCCGGGCCCGCGCAGGAGAGCAGGGAATTGATCTCCCAGAAGTATTCGGCTTAGGCTTCGCGTTTTTTCCAGCTGCTTCAGCGGCGGACGCCAAAGCCGCGGTGGAAGCCGCCGCTGACACCGAACGCCTTCGCATCCTCGGCTGGCGCCGCGTCCCCACCAATACGAACGCTCTCGGCAGCCGTGCTCTGGAAACGATGCCCGAGATCTGGCAGTTTTTCGTTGCGCCGTTTCATGCCTCGCGTGGCGTAGCCCGCTTCGAGTGGAAGCTGGCTATCCTCCGCAAGCGCGCCGAATCGCTTCTACCGGATCGCTGTTATCTCTGTTCGCTTTCCTCGCAAACGGTGGTTTATAAGGGCCTCCTCACGCCCTGGCAATTCCCGCAATTTTACGAAGATCTGCGCGACGCTACCTTTGCCACAACCTTCGCCATCTTCCACCAGCGCTATTCCACAAACACGCAACCCTCCTGGCATCTCGCTCAACCGTTCCGCCACGTGGCCCACAACGGGGAGATCAACACCATTGTCTCCAACCGCCGCTGGCTGCGCGCCAAGCAGCGCGAACTTCGCGCCCGCTTGACCGTGGGCTCCTGGTTCACGCCGCTTGAAGAAAAAGTCAGCGATTCCGCCAGCTTCGATAACGCCTTCGAGCTGAAACTCCTTGAGGGTTTCGGTACCGATGAAGCCATGCTTACCATGGTTCCTCCAGCGTTTGAAAACGACCCGCTCCTCTCCCGGGACATCCGCGCCGCTTTAACCTCGCTCTCGCAGCAAAGCGAGCCGTGGGACGGTCCCGCCGCGCTAATTTTCTCCGACGGCCAATTCGTCGGCGCAAAGCTCGACCGCAACGGCCTCCGCCCGCTCCGTTACACGCTCACGCACGACGGTCTTCTGATCGCCGGCTCCGAAACGGGCCTGATCGACCTCGAGGAATCCCGCATCGCGGAACGCCAGCGACTGGGACCCGGCGAAATGATTCTCGCCAATCCGGCCACCGGCCTTTTCCTCCGCTGGCGCGAAATCTTGAAGCGCCTGGCCATGCATCAAGCGCGCAACGCCATGCCCCCGCCGCGGCGCCTGGCGTTCTCCGCAGCGACACACTCTCCAAGCACGAGCGAGCCCAAGCGCATCGCCGCTGCCGCTGGCTGGACCGAAGATCAATTCAAAACTCTCTTCTCCGCGTTGACCCACGGCAAAGAAGCCGACTGGAGCATGGGAGACGACGCCCCACCCGCTTTTCTCTCAACTCTCCCTCGAACACTTTGGGACTACTTCAAGCAGCGTTTCGCGCAAGTCACGAATCCCCCGATCGATCCGCTCCGCGAAACTCACGTGATGTCGTTAGACGTGCATCTCAAGGACGGCGTGACGCTCTCCGGCCCTCTGCTTGACGCCGGACAGCTCGCCGAACTCTCCGAATTCTTCGGCCCCGTTCATCGCATCGACATGACTTTCTCTTCCGCCCTGGGAGTCCCGGGCGCGCGCTGCAGTGTTGCTCAGCTATCCTCTACCCCTCTGAGTAGCAGCGGACGCCCGGGACTCCTCCTCCTTTCCGATCGCGGCATCAACGCGGAAAACGCCGCTCTTCCCGCGCTACTGGCCACCGCCGCCGTCTGGAAAGCGATGGTTCGCGAGGGTCTTTGGGACTTGCCGCTAGTCGTCGAATCCGCGCAAGTCTTCGACACGCATCACGTAGCGCTCCTAGTCGCCGCCGGTGCCAGCGCTGTAGTCCCCTATCTCGCCGACGAATTTGCGGAATCGCTTGAGCCCGGGGGCGCCGACCGCATGCGCACCGCCATCACCGCGGGCCTGCGAAAAGTTCTCGCCCGCATGGGTGTCTCCACCCTGGCGAGTTATCGCAACAGCCAGCTCTTCGAAATCGTCGGCCTCTCCGAAGACCTGTGCGCCGACTTCTTCGAGGACGCCGCCGATTACCCCGGCTCAAAAACTCTCGACGATCTCTTCGCGGATTATGTGCGCATGCATGCCGCGGCATTTTCGTGCGAATCCGCTGAACTTGCCGACGCGGGACTCTACCGTTTCCGCAAAGGCGCCGAACTTCACGCGACGTCTCCGGAAGTCGTTCGCCGCATGCACGCCCACATCCGCGCCCCCGAAGCCGGAAAATTCGCGGCCTTCGAAGAACTAGCCGAGCACCAGGGCACCGTGTTTCTTCGCGATTTGCTAGAGACCGTTCCCGGCACCCCTGTTCCCATCGAGGAGGTGGAATCCACCGACACGATTCTCCGCCGCTGCAGCACGCAAGCAATGTCCCTCGGCTCGCTGAGCCCGGAAGCCCACCGCACGTTGGCGCTGGCCATGAACATGATCGGCGGCCGCAGCAATACCGGCGAAGGCGGCGAGGATCCCAACACCTATCGCTTCGAGCCCGCCGCAGCAAATAAAATCAAACAAGTGGCCTCCGGCCGCTTCGGCGTCACTGCCGACTATCTGGTCCACGCCGAGGAACTTGAAATCAAAATGGCGCAAGGCTCCAAGCCTGGCGAAGGCGGCCAGCTCCCCGCGCGCAAAGTCACTGAATACATCGCGCGCATTCGACACGCAACTCCCGGCACGCCCCTCATTTCGCCTCCGCCGCACCACGACATTTACAGCATTGAAGACCTCGCCCAGCTCATCCACGACTTGCGAGCCGTCAATCCCAGCGCGCGCATTGGCGTCAAACTGGTTTCCGGCGCGGGCGTAGGAATCATTGCCGCAGGAGTCGCCAAAGCAGGCGCCGACGTCATCACCATCAGCGGCCACAACGGCGGCACCGGCTCCTCGCCGCTCACTTCCATCAAAAACACCGGCTTACCCTGGGAAATCGGCCTCCGCGAAACGCACGACACGCTCGTCCGCGCCGGACTCCGCTCGCGCGTGTCTCTGCGCGTAGACGGCGGGCTGAAATTTTCGCGCGACATCATCGTGGCCGCACTGTTTGGCGCCGACGAGTTCGGTTTCGGCACCGCCTCGCTCCTGGCCATCGGCTGCGTCATGGCCCGGCAATGCCATCTCAACACCTGCCCCGTGGGCATCGCCACGCAAGACGAAAAGCTTCGCACCCGCTTTACGGGAAAGCCGGAAATGGTCGCTGCCTATTTCCGCTCTCTCGCCGAAGAAGTCCGCAATCGTCTCGCCCAACTCGGCGCCCGCTCTCTCAGCGAGCTCACCGGTTGGTACGACCGCCTCTGCGCGCGTTCCGGCATGGACCCGCTGCTGATCGTTCCTATGTCCGAGTCCGGCCGCGTCGCTCCTCATCAATCTCCCGTGCTGCACGCCGCCGCACGCGAGGACGCCCTGCACTTCAGCGCCGGCTTCGAGCTCCAAACAGAACCCGAGGCCATCCAGAATTCCGACCGCAGCGTGGGCGCCGGCATGAGCGGAGAACTGATGCGCCGCCGCCGTCCGGGCAGCCAACACAGCCCGCTAGCCCAGGAAATAACGAAGGAATTCCACGGCTGCGCAGGACAAAGCTTCGGCGCATTCCTAGCCGATGGAATCACTCTGGTGCTTTCCGGCGAAGCCAACGACTATGTCGGCAAAGGACTCTCCGGAGGAACCATCGCCATAGCCGCCAGCTCCGCCGCCTCTCGCCGAGGCGACGTTCTCGCCGGCAACACCGTTCTCTATGGCGCCACGTCAGGCCAGCTCTTCGTAGCCGGCCGCGCCGGTGAGCGCTTTGCCGTCCGCAACAGCGGCGCGCTGGCGGTCGTCGAAGGCGTCGGCCAGCACGGCTGCGAATACATGACCGGCGGCGTGGTCTTAGTCCTCGGCCCGCTAGGCCTGAATTTCGGCTCCGGCATGACCGGCGGCCTCTCCTACGTTCTGCGCGGGGAAGCCGACGAAGTCATTCACCGCGATTTCGTGGCCCTCTCCGAGATCGATGCCCAAGAAGAAGCCTGGCTGCGCGCCGTCCTCGAAGAACACCTGCGTCTCACCGCCAGCCCGCGTGCCTCGCGCCTGCTTTCGCGTCGCGGCGTGCTTCCGTTCCTGCGGGTCCAGCCCGTTCATTTCCAGGGCACTCTCGAAGCCACCTGGGAGCCGCTGCTAGCCCGCTTGAAGCACCCGGAAAGGGTTTTCGCGCCGCCGCAAAGTGTGGCGTTTTCGCGGGCGACTCTGCCCGCATGAAAGGAGCAAGATTCTGCGCTCATTTAGCGGAGGCATTCCGCTATAATCATTGCCGAGCCACCTGCCCATGGACTTCGACCAACTTACGGCGGATTGCGAGCGAAAAACTTTCTGGCCGGCGCGCGAGAAACTTTTCAGCTTGGCAACGTAGACGAAAGTGGCAAGT
>Ga0207000_1234_pt1 | contig 14572 bp, 13 predicted proteins | sample Alteio_BWMinCont_90_FD_153498 | JGI IMG/M metagenome (GOLD analysis project Ga0207000, IMG submission 153498) | Enriched cells from forest soil in Barre Woods Harvard Forest LTER site, Petersham, Massachusetts, United States -... | ecosystem: Environmental > Terrestrial > Soil > Temperate forest >...
GGACTTTTGAGAAATAACATAAGGCCGCAACAGTCAGTATTTCAAAAAAGGTAAGTATCTTGCCTGAATTTTGAATATTGGCGGCATAAGGACGTAGGAAGGTGAGCACCGAGGCTAAGTGAATGTCGTCTATGGATCCGGCAAATGGGTCCTGGGAATCTTTATTGTTGGTATTTAAAATACGGATGCGTTCGTTGACGCGGTGCAAATGCGGCGAAGTATACAAGCCTACTTTATATCCTGCTTCTTGTAAGATCTTTGCCAAAAAGGCACAGGTCGAACCTTTACCCTTAGTTCCTGCCACATGAATAATCTTTAAATTTCGCGCGGGATTGCCTGCTAAATCCAGAAGTTCTTGGATGCGGTTAAGATTAAAATCCATCCCCTGCAGCTTATGAAGCTGGGATTCAAAGTTGACAAAAGAATTTAGATATGATGATATTTCGGCGGGATCCATGAGCTTATCCCTAAAGAATGGTACTCAATGTTTAAAGTGACGGATAGCCGTTGTGACCATGGCTATTTTTTTCTTATCAGCTTCTTTAATAACCTCTGCGTCCATGATGGAGCCACCGGTCTGAATAATGGCTTTGACACCAGCCTTGGCAGCAATAGTCACTGTGTCGGGTTTTGGTAAGAAGGCATCCGAAATCAAGACAGAGCCTTGGGCTGCTTTACCTGCCCGACGGATAGCATGTACTGCCGAATCAACCCGGCTGGTTTGTCCGCAGCCAATCCCTAAGGTTTGGGTCCCCTTAACAAGGACAATGGCATTGCTTTTAACATGCTTGATTAATTTCCATCCAAAAATCATGGCTTCCATCTGTGATTTGGTGGGCTTTATTTTGGTGACGATCTTAATTTCAGTTGGTTTCAAGATACGATTGTCCTTCTCCTGTAATAAAAGGCCGCCCGATACTTTTTTAAAATCATACCGCTCTGGGGCAATACTTCCCAAATCCAAAACAAGTAAACGCAAATTCTTTTTAGGCTGAAAAATTTCTTTAGCCTCTGCCGTAAAGCCAGGGGCAATGACGCATTCCATAAAACCGCTTTTGACAACCGCCTGAGCAGTTTTAGCATCGACGGAGCGATTAAAACCAATGATGCCTCCAAAAGCCGAAAGAGAATCACATTGATAGGCTTTTATATACGCTTTATCTAAAGTTTGAGCTTCGGCAACACCACAGGGATTATTATGTTTAATGATCACTGCCGCAGGTGCTTCGAATTCACGGATAATATCCACCGCTGCATTTAAATCAAGGATATTGTTAAAGGATAATTCTTTGCCTTGTAATTGTTGGAGATTTTCTAAACCAGACTGAGCAGAAGCATCCTTATAAAAAGCTGCTGCCTGATGCGGATTTTCACCATAACGCAAATCCTGCAATTTACTAAATGACAAATTAATATCTTTAGGGAAAGAAGAAAAGGCATTGTCGCCTTTGAAACGATTATTTAAAAAGGCATGAATAGCCGTATCGTAGCGAGAAGTGCGTTCAAAAACTTCAATGGCCAAATTAGTCAAAACCTTATCGGAGAGAATCCCACTATTATTGTTAAGTTCCTCAAGAACTTCCGAGTAGCGTTCATGATTGCAGATGACAGCCACACTCTTGTAGTTCTTAGCTGCGGATCGCAGCATGGAAGGCCCGCCAATATCAATATTCTCAATAGCATCTTCCAAAGATATGTTTTTCTTCTGGATTGTTTTTTCGAATGGATAAAGATTCACGACCACCATATCGATAAGACCAATGCCGTGAGCTTCAATCTGTTTGAGGTGTTCAGGATTATCCCGTACGGCTAAAAGACCGCCATGGATTTTAGGATGCAGGGTTTTAACACGGCCATCGAGCATTTCTGGAAAACCGGTGTATTCAGAAACTTCCTGAAGTTTAATACCGGCAGAACGCAATAAAGCAGCTGTCCCACCCGTGGATATGATTTCAACCCCTTGCTTCTGGAGGCCTTTGGCAAAATCCACTAAACCGGTTTTATCAGATACAGAAATAAGTGCGCGTTTGACTTTGATCATAATAAAACAAGGCCGGTTTTCTAATTTGAATATTTAGAGAAAACGGCCCTTTAATTCGATTAAATCTTAATAAAAAGATTATCTCTTGCCTTTTTTACGTTTACGTTCAGAAGGCTTGCAATAAAAACGGCGTTCCTTAAGCTCAACTAGAAAACCATCTTTTTGACATTGCTTTTTGAATAAACGCATTGCTTTTTCGAAACTATTCTTATCATTGACTTTAACTTCTAACATTGACTTATCACTACTCCTTTTCGAGGTTATTTTGCTTCCTACCTGCCGGTAGGCAGGGAAGGGAGTATTATAGTATATGTTTTATGATTGTCAATCAAATAGCCAAAGCCCCAAGATCTTTAGGGAGTGACTAAATACATGCGGGAAATGATGATACGGCTGCGCAGGGCATTGGTGGTATAAGAATATTTCTCTAAATTAAGTTCATTAATAAAATAAAAATTGGGTTCTTGTTGGAGTGAATTGAAAAACTGAACCAAATCAAGCCACTGGCCGTCGACTTCAAGCTCTACGGTTAAAAATCTTGCTTCTTTTTGGACAATGGACTTTTGAGGTTGAATATTGCCAATGTGAATATTGCTATCCCGAGCCGCTGCCTCTATCTTAGCAATAATGGCTGGCATGAGGGCCTCTTCAGAATCGGCATTGGCTACCCCAATAAGATTAACCAAGTGTTGATATTGAGCTTCCACAGAAGATTTTTGAGCCACAATCTGACGGGCTTTAAGGATCTGATGAGACGCTATCTTTATGCGGTCATCAATATCTGAAGCGCCTTCTTGCATGGGTCTAATGACTAATTTATAAACAATAAAACACAGGACTAATCCCAACGTGATCATTAAAAGCAGGGTTTCCTGTGAATTGAGTTTTCTCATTTTCTGATATCCGCGGATTTAAGGGCACAGGTAATTTTAAAATACTCTACCTCTCCCTGCTGGGTGACCCGTTTATTAACATTATCGAGACTGACATTAGAAAATTTCTTTGATTCGACCAGTCCTTTTTGAAATTGATTAATTTCTACAGGTGTTGTGGAAATGCCTTGAAAGGACATCACATTCCCATCACTAATGGTAATGTTGACTAAATACACATGTGGCGGTAAAAGGCTATAAATACGCCGGGCCAAATCCGCAAAAATTAAACGGCCTTGTACAAAGGTTTCAATACTGTGGATTTTCTTGAGTTCGGCTTCCACCTGCAGCGCATCATGCTTGGTGCGATGCAGCTGATCTTCTAAGCGGGCTAATTGAACATTTTTACTAAAAAACCCTGTAGCCAATACCAAGGCCAATGAAATAAGGGCAGCGCTAATCCAAATGGTCAAAATAATCAATTGCCGTTTATACGTTCGTTGCGCCTGAGTAGAACGTACTGCATGAGGAATCAAATCAATGGGTGGCCGCTGGGCGCTGAAGGCAATACCCGCGAGTGCCGCCACAGATACCCCGTCTTCCGTCATAACATTAGGCCATTGCACGCCACGGGCAAGCGGCAGGCTTTGAGGCAATAGGAGTTCTTTAATATTTAAATCTTCCTGCACTTTCGACATCTCCAAGCTCAAGGAATAAGACCGGTTCGCCGTGCTGACCAGATAAACCGATTGCACCGCTTCCGTTAATTTCTCCCCACTCATATTGTTTTGTGTTAATTCCCATTGTTTTAAAATTTCAACATAACCATCCTGTTGCATTTGCACAAAACCAATGGGTATCTCCCGGGATGTCAACCAATGCGTTTTATAACATAAACATATCTCACTATGATTCAAATCCAAATCAATAATGGCCCCTGGCTTATCAGATAAATCAGGCTGCTGCTGATAGAGCAACCATAAGCCCACAGAAGAAATGGTCATGCTATCGATAGGGACCTTCGCATCAGAAAATACTCTCCAATAACGCATCGCGATGTCTTCAGGAATGACGACCACCGCAACCTTGGTATAGCCATCGGCGGTTTTAGATAGAATTTGAAAATCGATTTCAACTTCTTCACGGGCAAACGGAATACGGCTACCGACTTGCAAATCAATCATAGAGCGGATCTCATCTTCTTTTTGAGAAGGAAATGACATGAAACGGAAAATAGCCCGTGAACGAGGGATAACAATAGTCACCCGGCATTCACTCAAATTAATTTTCTTTTGAGCAATGAAAGCACTCAAGGCCTGACTGATTTGGGCATCATTCTGATTGCCGGTATCAATGGCTTCAATGGCAGTCACTTGCTTTTTAGGGCCGTTGGCTACCTGAAAGAAGATGACCCGGCCTTCACTGATAGAAAAAACTACATTAAACTTCATGACCATTAATCCTTATTAACATCCGCATTAATCCCGCTTCCAAGAAACAATTTCGGCTTGAGCACCTGGAGAATCATGAATGACCACGTCCAGAACACTACGCGTACCGCTATCATTATCAACACCCACCACCCGTGCCCGATAATAGTTAGAGCGACCTTCCTGCAAAGCCACAGGCCAATTAGGATCCATGTTCCCCGTCAAGGACCCCACTCCGTCATCAGCACTAAATGACTGTCCATCTGCCCCGTCCCGGATTGAATACGCTTGGCGCATGACATCAGCAGCATTGACAGAAGGATTCAGCCGCGCCGCGGCATTGGCCACGGCCTGAATCACATTATTGCTCGCCGTATCCAAATTAATCCACAATCCCCGTTGCGTGTCCCCATAGACAGTCAGGTCATCTTTAATTTTATCAAAAATTTTCAAAGTCATGCCATTAACTTCTAATAATTCAAAAATGTTTTCATAAGGCTTATTTTTCGGCTTCAACAGCGTGTCATTAAGATCCTTGAAAGCGTTATTGTTACTCGGTTGAGCATTAAGACCTGTGTAATTAATAATGGCAAGCGCCAGCTTATCCCCATCACCAGGTGAAAGGCCATTAATTTGCAATAGCGCACTTAATATTTGAAAATTGGTAAGTCCAATCGCATTAATATTAATCCTTCCCTCTTCATCCTGTAAGCCAAATTCTAAGTGCGCATCCATGGAACTAAAATTTCGAGCCGGCCATTGGACTAAGGCAAAAGCATTTCGTCCTGCATCAATATGGCCAAAAATATCTTCCGGGCTTTTTGTTTGCTCAATGGTAATTCCCGACGCGTAAAGAGTGTCCTTGGTTGACGGTGAACGATCTAGAAGATCCAGTATATCATTGATTCCCGCCCGGGCAGCTGCATAACTGCGCAATTTGCCTCGATAGGTTTCAACCAATGACACCTCTTGTGCGGAGCGTCGACCCAGGCCCCAAACAACCAGGGATAAAATCAACAAAACCCACAAGACCATGACTAAAACAACCCCTTTATTGTTCATGATGATAGGTGGCAACTGGCGCCAAAAATAAATCTCGTTTAAACATGAGGCCTTCTTGGGTCCTTTTGGGATCATACAAAATAAAACTGCAACTGACGGACATGGGCAGACCTTTATCATCCCAGGTGTCTTTATAAATAATTTCTTTAGACCCCAAGTTATGTAAGTTTTTTACTAAAGGAGCATACTGACAATTAAAACTTCCTTTTTTAAGACCGTTAGCCACGACTTGCGTATGGGTATCATTCGTTGTTTCATTAAGCCAGTCGCTCAAACTCATCTCTTGACGCAGCAGAAACTCGATAGGCAATGCTTCCTTCGAGTAATCCGTTATGCCTGAAGGATTAGTGACCCTGCCGATCATGCTTTTGACAAAATTGTCCCCACTCCATAAACCACTATAATACCTGACGCGCTTAATGCCATGAGCGGTTTGTTCAAGGAAAGAAAATTCTTTAGATTGACCATCAAAAATCTTAGCCCCCTGATAACTGGCAGAAAAATCTAAATTGATGGCATTTTCTAAATCATGGGTCAATCCATGATCAGCCATCAAGATTTCTAAATAGGATTCATGGACCCGACGCATTTTATCATCCAATTTCATCGCGGACCAAAACATATTGTAGACACAAAGGCCAATGATGGCCGCAATGGCCAACCCTAACAATAATTCAACCAGGCTAAAAGCCCTGGAATGTTTAAAGAGTGCTTTGATGTTCATTGGAATTATAAATAATCGTTTCTACCTTAAGCTCACCCTGACCATGTCCCGCAGGCCAATTAAGGATAAGCCCTACATTTTTTAAATGATCATTAAGCGTACTCGGTGAGGCATGAATCATAAATTTATCGTAAGGGACTTCAAGCGCTCTGGAAGAAGAATCAATCATATCATCCGACCCTGATGTGGCATACAAAAGCCCTAATTGATTTTCCATAACAATCAAAGACCGGATAGCCTCTTGAAATCGCACGCCTGTACGAAAATTCGTTAATATGGATTGGGCAATGAAGGTCAGGCAAATGCTGACGATGACAACCGTCAGGATTGCTTCTAGCAGCATAAAACCAGCACGGCTTTTAATCATGGTCCACCTTTATCATCATTCCCCTCATTTGAGTCGTGGATAAAATTATTTTTTTCTTAGGAGAAATCAGTTGGATAGTTGCCTGGTCGATGGTGCCATCCGGATAGAATTCAATGCGATCATTTTGTGTGACTAAATCAATAGCCTGAGGAATAACATGCATCTTTCCCAAATTTCCACTGACAGGCTCGAAGCTGTCTTGGTCATCAAGCCCGTCATTGACCTTCGCCCGCGCAAGACCATAGGAATGGCGATCACCGGAAAAGGATAAGGCATACGTGCGTTCCTGGCCTATGGCCATGGCCTGGGCCCAACGACTCGTAGCAAGCAAATCATCCGCTATTTTATTTAACTCGAACAGCGAATACCCTTTTGAGAAATTGGGAACTGCTAGCGCTAAGACGATCCCTACAATAAGAACAACTAATAGAAGTTCAATGAGGGTAAAAGCTTTATTTACCTTCATTGCCCCAATTGGTAATGTCATTGCTATTTTCTACCCCATCAGCTCCCAAGGATGAAAGATCGTAACTATCTGCATTATTACTACCCGGTGAGGTATAAACATAATCACGACCCCAAGGATCTTTAGGGACTTTCTTCTTTTTTAAATAAGGACCATTCCATTGTGTTGGCACAGGGGAAGCCGTGGGTTGAGTAATCAAGGCACTTAAACCTTGTTCAGTCGTGGGGTATTGCCCCACATCCATTTTATAAAGATCCAAGGCTGTGCTTAAATTAGACTCTATATCTGTGCGGGCCGCTGTCTTGCGTGCTTGCTCGCTGCGTCCGGCAATATTGGGAACGAGCATGGCCACCAGCACACCAATGATAATGACCACCAGCATGATTTCAATTAATGTAAATCCTTTTTTTTGAGTCATACAAATCTCCTAGATCCCCGACAAAAACATTCGGGGATGACCCCGCCGCAGGCGGGGTCAATTTATTATCATATTCATTTGAAACATGGGTAAGAGCATGGCTACAATCATAAAACCAACGATTCCGACCACAATGACCAGTACAGCGGGCCCTAGGATAGTCACAAAACTTTGCGCCAAATCTTGGGAGGCGCGCTCACAATTGGCAGCCAGTTTATATAACCCTTTTTCTAGTTTACCACTTTCTTGGCCAACAGCAATTAAATCAACGGTCATTTCCGGAAAAATGTCATTAGATTTAATCGCCTGAGTCAAACTCATACCTGATTTAACCTTGAGGGCCACCTTTCCTATTTCTTCTTGTAAAACACTATTTTCAATGACCAGGGTCACTGATTCTAAAGCGGTAACAATAGGAACACCGCTTTCTAATAACATCCCCAATGTCCTGGCAAATCGGCTTATTTGCGTATTTTCAATAAATGATTTTAGTAAAGGGACCTTTAATGAAATCCTGTCAATTTCAGTCTTTCCTTTCACTGTTTTCAAATGCGCGCGGATCATAAAAAAACCCGCCAGCGCTATGGCTGCCATCAGCCACCAGAATTGTGCAAATATCTGGCTAATAGATACCACCAGCCTTGTGGCCAAAGGCAATTGAGCGTCAAAATCTTCAAACATCATCGTCAGTCGAGGCAAAACAAAGGACAGAAGGACAAACAGCGTTAAAAGCCCCACTAAAAAAATGATGGCCGGATATAGCAAGCTTGCCTTTACCTTGGATTGCATTTGCATATCTGTTTCCAAGAATTGGGCCAAGCGATTAAGCACCAGCGGCAATTGACCGCTTGCTTCCGCAGCTTTGACCGTGTGAATGTACAGCGGAGGAAATATCTTGGGGTATTTGGCCAAAACAAAGGAAAGGCTTCCCCCCTGCTTTAGAGTGATGGTCATTGAATCAATAATGCTAATCATGACCGGAAATTGACGTTGATGAGACAATAATTCCATGCAGCGGGCCAAGGGAATGCCTGCTTCTAATAAATCGGCGAGTTGACGGGTGAATTGAAATAGGGCAATCTGAGAAACCTTGCGATTTTCTAAATTGGGATCTTGAGTAGGCAAAATGATCCGCATGGCAATCACATGCGGCTTAATCTCGACGGGAACATGACCTGCAGCTGTTAGCTTGGTGACCGCCTCTGCAATGCTCTCCGCTTCAATGACACCGCTGGTCATTTCTTGCGGGCCACTCTTGGCTTTGTAGGAAAATTGGGCCATAACTATTCGTCTTCCGTGACCCTCAAGACTTCGCTGGGACTGGTCAGCCCAAGGGCCACTTTTTCCCATCCGTGCTGACGCAGGGTTTTCATACCCTCTAGGATAGCTATTTGTTTGATTTCCCGGCTCGTCATTCTTCCCGTTATCATGGTGCGTATTTTTTCAGTGAGGATCAGGAATTCACAAATGGCTTGGCGTCCGCTGTAACCTGTCATGCGGCATTCCTTGCATCCGACGGCTTCATAAATCACAGGGTCTTGGGTGATATGCTCCAAATCAAATTTTCTTTTAATCGTATCTGTAAACGGCGTCTCTACTTTACATGCTGAACATAATAAGCGCACCAAACGCTGTGCCATAAAACATTCGACAGAAGATGCAATTAAATAAGGTTCAATACCTATATCGATTAAACGTGTGATCCCAGACGGTGCATCATTGGTATGTAAGGTAGAAAAAACCAAATGGCCTGTCAGGGACATTTGGATGGCAATCTGAGCAGTTTCGAAATCACGCACCTCACCAATCATAATCACATCAGGATCATTACGTAAAATGGAACGCAAGGCCGCGGCAAAACTCAAACCAATTAGCGGATTAGCCTGCACTTGGATAACTCCTTTGAGTTGATATTCAACAGGGTCTTCCACCGTAATTATTTTAGTATCTTCAGCATTCACTGCAGCCAGGCATGAATAGAGGGTTGTCGTTTTACCACTTCCCGTAGGTCCCGTCAGAAAAATAATCCCATGAGGCCTATTAATCAGCGCGTCTAAATACTGACGTTCTGGACCTACAATCCCTAATTCTTCAAAATTATATAAACGAAAAGTATTAAGCAAGCGGATGACACAGCTTTCCCCAAAAGAAGTCGGAAGAAACGAAACACGCAAATCCATATCTGTGCCTTCCACCTTGACTTTAAAACGCCCGTCTTGGGGAAGCCGTTTTTCAGCAATATTCAAATTTGAAAGGATTTTAATACGTGAAATAAGCGCATCTTGAAAAAAACGGATATTACCAGGAACTTGCGCGTCATAAAGCTCTCCGTCAATACGGTAGCGGATCCGTAACTCATTGCCAAAAGGTTCAATGTGAATGTCCGTGGCGCTATCGCGATGGGCCTGAAATAAAATCTGATTCAAAAACTGGCTAATGGATGCTTCTGAAGAAGATTCATCAATAGATTCAGTGACCGGAGTAGCCGCTGTCATCATGTCTGAATCAGACATCATTTTCTCGATTGTTTCGGCGCCTACCCCATAATATTCCCGGATAGCTTCTAAAATATCTTCCCGAGCCGCAAGGATAGGCTGAATCTGAGAATGAGACACCATGGCCAAATCATCAAGAATAGCTATTTCCCAAGGACTACTCATGGCCACGGTTAATATCTTATTTTCATAGCGAACTGGAAAAACCTTGTAGTGATTAACGACCTTGGCAGGTAGGCGTATCAACGCTTCTTGAGAAACGGCAATGGACTTGAGAGAGATATAACCAATATTAAATTTTTCAGCGAGCGACGGTAATATAACTTGCTCTTCTTTGACAATGCGCATGCGGACCAAGGCAGAACCCAGAGACTCACCGGTCTTTTTTTGTTCCTCCAGAGCATCTTGAAGTTGTTGAGCGGTGATGACACCATTCTTAACAAGCAGCTCACCTAAATAAACATGTGGCTTTGCCATTAAACTCCCCTACCCCCTCTTTATAAGAAAGAGGGGAAAATTTAAATTTTTACTATGATACCGGAACGGTGGATTCATCTTTGGGCAAGGGATTGTAATAAGTCTTCGTACCTTTAAGCGTTGGCGTTGTATGAATATATTCATCTGAATCAATATGAACATCGCCATTGATGATATGTGGAGTCAGAAAGACAACGATCTCCGTCTTCTGCATACTGCGGTCTGTTGAACTAAAAGCCTTGCCAATGATAGGTAAATCCCCCAATACCGGAAGTTTGGTTTTATTATTTATTTGCTCATCCTTCATTAACCCGCCGATAATAATGGTAACACCATCCTTAATGCGTACCGTTGTCTGCACCTCTGACGTATCCACAATAGGAATGACCGTACCATCTGAAGAGGTAAATGGCTTGGCTTCTTCATTTGAAATTTCTGGCTTAATCTTGATCGTGATAAAACCATCATCATGAATGGTGGGTGTCACATGCAATTTGACCCCGGTATCGATAAAGCTAACTGATGAGGATGTGGTGGTGGTCGCCGTGTTACTGACCGTCGTTCCTGTTGTATAGGGAATCGAGGTACCTATTAAAATACTTGCTTCCTGATTATTAATAACAGCCAAATGAGGATTAGACAGGGTGCGTGATTTACCAAAAGTATCCAGTGCTTGCAAAACAACATTATATTTATCCCGGCTCAATGTCCCGATCGTGGCCGTTCCAACCCCGGACGTTACAGGCCCTGGAATACTAAAATTATTCTTAAGATCCAAAACTTGATGATTGACATTAGGAATAATCTGCTCCCAGTTAATACCCATCTGATATTCGTCGCCTAAGGTGATTTGGACAATCTTTGCTTCTAAAAAGACCTCTTTGTCTTTTTTGTCCAGAGCACCAATCATGGCAGCAATTTCTTCAATTTTGGGTGCAATATCGATCACCACCAGGGTATTAGAACGTGAGTCAAACTCAATACTCCCTACATCCTTTGTCAACATAGGACCAACTGTTTTAGCCAACTCATCCGCCTTGGCATAGTTGATATTAAAAACCCTGGTTTCTCTAGGAATATCGATCTGAGCAATGTACTTCTTTATTTCTTCGATCTTTTTAGGAACATCCTTAATAAACAGCTTGTTGGAAAGGGCATCGAATTTTATATTTCCAATTTTAGGACTGACCATCTCCTGCAATTTAGCCACCAAGGGTTGACCAGAAATGTGCTGCAATTTATAAACTTCCACTTGGGTTGGAGCATCCAGGGTCTTAATATAATCCAATAATTTTTCCATTTTTTCTGGCACATCTTCAATAATCAAACTATTAGACTGATCATCCGCAATGACCTTACCTGCAGCGCTTTTGACTTGATTTAAAATGGCCATCACATCCGTCGCTTTCGCAGACTGCAAGGTAACGATGGTACTATCCATATTGACCCCAAACTTATGGCCAGTCAGCTGCTCGTACTCAGAACCAGTAATGATTTGCACGACCCCATGCCCTTCAATATAAGCCAAGTCATTGGCTTTGAGAATGATCGTCAAGGCGTCATGCACTTCGACATTTTGAAGAAAAATAGTCACTCGCCCGTTAATGCTTTTACCTGCAATGATATTCAATCCTGATTTAGAAGACAGTAATTTAAGAACATCATTAATGTCCATGTCTTTTATTTCAAGCGTATCTAGAATAGTGCTTTTAGCAGACGGGCTATCTGCAGCATCGGAAGGCAATTGGGCCCACAGGATGTTTGAGGAACAATAAACACAACAGAAAAATAGAATGATTTTAAAGTATTTAGCCATAGATGCCATCAATTACTCTTTGCTGATAGGAACAGGGATATCCTGGCCTTGATAATTAATAATCATGAGCTTCTTACTGACCTTCACTATTTTAATGTCTCCCTGAGGAGTATTTTCATCGATAAAATAGGTTTTATTAGCAGAACTATCTTCAATAATAATCTGGGAAGGATGCCCAACCACAATGCCCACCACCTTCAGATGACTAGGCAATTGCCCCTTGGGGGTACTGTCCACATTTCCCGTCGGAGCAGCATCTTGTGCCAACGAAAAAATATCACGCGCTGGGGCATTGCTTGGAATATCGTTCGCTTTCATATCCAGCACCAAGGGAGCAGGCGCGGGTGCATTTTGGATGGTATCCGTCATAGCATTGGTCGTCAAAGAATTGTCATGGATTTTAAAGATTAAAAAAACGACCACATAGATGCAACAAATTACTGTCAAAAGCATCGACAAGCGTTGCACCCAACGAATTATTGACCACGGCAAAGTATTTCCCATATCTTAATTTATAATTATAACTTTTTTGGACTAATAAGAATAGGGAAAGATGAAAAAACTTTTTTATTAATCATCGGATGCGGCAGGTATCGAAATGAAGTTGGCGACGACTTTCTTATTGCCACTCATCGTCACCGCTGCAACTAAAGGATCTTTGGTCGAAACAACTGCGTCCCCACCCCAAGAACTAAACTGATAGCCTGGATCTGGGGTGGCTGTCAGGCTTACCTTCGTTCCGGCCGCATAGCTTTTTTGATCAGGATTAATTTTTCCATGATTGGCTGAAAGGGTCAGATTATACATGCTCACATTAGAAGCCACCTTAATAGTTACGGTGCTGCTGGACGTAGCTTTTGATATGGTGCTGGTAGCTGAAAGGGTAATATTATACATCCCAGGAACATTAAACACGGCTGTAGGATTTAATACATTCGCTGATGGGCTAAATGTCACATTACCACCCACGGGGCCAGAGCTAAGAGCCCAAGCATACCTTACGGTCCCTGTATTAGGCTGACCATTGACGGTGATCTTGCCTACTAAACTTGCCGTAGTGGGTAAAATAATATCCTGACCACTTCCCGCATTGACAGACAAATTATCCGGGATGGGTGTAAAATTAGCGATGATATTCTTGCTGCTGTCTACCGTCACGGCCATTGGATTTTCAGTGCCTGAAATATCCCCGCTCCATCCCGCAAATTGATAACCAAAATTGGGTGTTGCGGTCAAACTCACCTTGCTTCCTTGAAGATAACTTGTCTCATCAGGTTTGACACTACCGTTAACAGCACTGATGGTCACTGTTTCCATGGGTGGCTTAACTGTAACACTGACCGACGCACTGGCTTTTAAAGTACCTGCCGTTGCTGTTAAACTCAACTCATAAGTTCCTGGCACCGTGAATGATGCTGTTGTTTCTAGATCGGTTTCTGAACCAAAGCTCACTTGTCCATCCGTAGGCCCAGAGACCATTGACCATAAATAATCAATACTGCTAGGAGGATTGGGGCCTTCTGGTGTTGCTGTCGCACTTAAACTAGCTGTGTCCGTCAACGCAATTGTCTGGCTGCTACCTGCATCCACGGTCAATTTTTCACCATCGGGCGATGTGCTGCTGGTGCTCTGATTGGCCACAGGCACTGTTGATTGCCCCAGAGTTCCTTGGGCCACAATCGCTGCCGCTTGAAGCGATGTCAATTTAAAGTTTGCTACGACCGTATGGTCAGCCGTGATATTATCAATGACATAAATGTAACTGTTAGGTGATGCGCCCGGCGTCAAAGAACTAGCTGCTATGGTCGTGCCATTATCAGTGATACTAGACAATTGAGAACCTACTGTCGGTGTAATCGTCAAGGTGGTTGAAGAACCTTGGCTAAGCGTTGTTGTTGCTGGACTAATAGTCCCTCCTGTTGTGGGGACAGCAGTAACAATATAGTTCGCATGAACTGTTAAGGTAGCGACTAAACTCGTCGCTGCACCAAATGCATTGCTAATCTTAACAGCATACGTAGATTGATCATCTGCTAAAACTGTATCTCCAGTTGTATAAAAATTACCCGTGGCCCCTGCTATATCACTACCATTCTTTTGCCATTGATAGGTCATGGGTGCAGTCCCAATAGCAACCACCTTAAAAGTTGGACTTATTCCTACAGTAACTGACTGATTGACAGGCTGAGTGGTGATAATGGGAGCAAAATTAACTGTTAATTTAACAGCCTTACTGGTCACAGCTCCTGCCATATTGCTGATGGTAACTGTCCACATGGACTGATCATCCGTAGGTGTCGTGGTCGGTGTCATGGTGCTTCCCGTAGCTGATGCCATCACCAAACCATTCTTTTTCCATTGATAAGTTAAAGGATTTGTTCCTGCTACCACGATATTAAAATTG
>Ga0207000_1240_pt1 | contig 14250 bp, 14 predicted proteins | sample Alteio_BWMinCont_90_FD_153498 | JGI IMG/M metagenome (GOLD analysis project Ga0207000, IMG submission 153498) | Enriched cells from forest soil in Barre Woods Harvard Forest LTER site, Petersham, Massachusetts, United States -... | ecosystem: Environmental > Terrestrial > Soil > Temperate forest >...
CAGCAATGCCGACGCGTTCATTACCTCGATTGTGCTCCAAAGCGACGGAAAGATTGTCGTCGCCGGTACCAACGGAGGAGGCAGCTTCGAGGTAGCGCGCTACCTCGGTCAGTAGCAATCGGAGGGTTGACGGGAGATCCATAGTCGGGGTGCCCCGCTCCTTACGGTTTTTTCGCAAGGGGCGGGTGCCCAGATCGATCACACAGTCAGTTCTGTTAACCTCATCCGCGTGGACGCACAATATTTAACTCAAAGCTGGCCTCACGCGCCGGCATTAAAAATGCGGGGACAGGAAGCTGTGAAGAAATCGACCCGAGGACTCCGTAGGACTATTGCGGAATCGACGAACGTCCGTAGACTGCAAGTGTGACAAATCTTCCGGCATCTCCAACTCCGCGACTGGTTTCCATTGATCGTCGGCAAGTGCTATTGCGCACCGTCGATGTTGAGAAGTTGATCGACGAGAATCACAGTGCGCGTTCGGTTTGGGAATTAGTAGGCCGGCTGGACCTGACTCTGTATCACGCGCAAATTGCTGCGGTCGAGGGTCGCGCCGGCCGCGAGCACACGGACCCGCAGTTGCTGATTAGTGTATGGCTGTACGCCTACAGCCGCGGCATCAGTTCGGCGCGCGAGGCGGCGCGGCAGTGTGAGTTTGAACCGGGGTTCCAATGGCTCTGCGGTCTCGGAACGATCAGCCATCGGACGCTGTCCGGTTTCCGTTCAGGAAACAAGGCCGCTTTGGATGATTTGTTCGTGCAGGTGCTCGGCATGTTGAGCGCCGAAGGACTGATCACGCTGGAACGGGTGACGCTGGACGGAACCAAAATCAAAGCCAATGCCGGGGGCAATACCTTCCGCCGCAAGGAGAAACTTGAAGCGCACCTGGAACTGGCGCGCGAGCAAGTGCGCCTCCTGAACGTAGCAGCTGAGGAGAAGGAGACAACGGCCCATCGACAAGCGGCGGCACGGCGGCGAGCGGCGAGACAACGAGCGAGTCGACTGGAAGCGGCCGTGCGAGAAGTGGAGCGCCTGCAACAAGAGAAGAAGCACGACCGAAAAGAATTCGTGGCGCGCGCCTCGATCACCGACCCGGATGCGCACGTGATGAGAAACGGCGAGGGCGGCACGGTGCCCAGCTACAACGTGCAACTGCTCACGGACGTGACGCACGGCTTGGTAGTGAATGTCGAGGCAACCACTGATGCCATCGATTACCGTCAACTACAACCGGCGCTCGAACGATGCGAAAGAACGTTGGGAAAGAAGCCGAAACAGATCGTGGCCGATGGCGACTACACCAATCACGCGTCGGTGCAAGTGGCGGCAGCTTGCGGAGTCGACTTCTATGGATCGTGGCAAGATAGCTGGAAGCCGGTCGAACGCGATGCGCAAGGACGCAGCGCCGAGTTCCTGGCCAGCGCGTTTCCCTACGATGCCAAGCAGGACTGCTTTACTTGTCCAGCCGGAAAAATCCTCATTCCTCACGCACCGCTGAATCGCGGCAACGGTGTACATACGCGCGTGTATCGCGCGCCAAAGACGGCATGTCCCAACTGCCCTCTGCGCGGTCACTGCGCTCCACAGGAGGCGCGGCCCGCCTGGAGGCGGTCCATCACGCGCCTCGAAGAACCTGCGACTACGACGGCGTTCAAGGCGAAGATGGCGACCGAAGAGGCGCAACAAATCTATGCGAAACGCTCGCAGATCGCGGAGTTCCCGCATGCTTGGATCAAAGAGCGCTGCGCCTTACGCCAGTTCCGCTGCCGGAACCGCCTGAAGGTAGCCATGGAAGCCACTTGGGCATGTCTCAGCTACAACCTGACAAGGTGGTTCAGTATACGGCGCAGGTCCAATCTGGAAACAGCGTTCGCTTAGAGCCCGCTCTTGCTCACTCCACTCGCGTACCGGCGACCCCAAGGACTACTCACTAACGCAGCTCATAAGCTCCGGCCGCAAACGTGCCACGGCAAATCTGCAGCCGAAGTATCGCACAAACAATTTCTTCACAGCTTCCAGACGGGGCGTTCACCTAATTCTTCCCGCCAGAAATCGGGGTCAGTCCCGTCTGTCCCCAAATTTCTACCGTCTGTCCCCAAATTTCTAAGATCGTAGCAGCGGAGGTTGAGATGATAGGAAGTCGAGGCATCAGGCGGCGGGGCACACTTCTGGCGATCGTGCTGGCCCTAGCCAGCTCCGCCCCGTCCGCGCCGAGATACAAAATCCTACACGCCTTTGGCCACGGCAGCGACGGCTCCGGCCCCTGGGGAAGATTGGTTTTCGATGCCCGAGGGGAACGCGTACGGCACGACCATTAATGGCGGGACGTACAACTTCGGCACGATTTTTGAGCTGACGCCCCACTCCGGCGGGCGTTGGACGGAGACAACACTTCACGATTTCAACTGCAAGGGCAAAGAAGGCTGCATGCCAACGGCAGGCCTCGCTATCGACGCTGCGGGGAATCTATACGGCACCGCGCAGACCACCACCTTCGAGCTTTCGCCCGGCTCCGGCGGTTGGGCCCTAACCGTTCTCCTGGACGACGGCGGCCGCTTTAACCTGATCCTCGACGAAGCGGGCAGCCTCTACGGTCCCCTCGGGCCGGGCCAGTACGGCGGGGGTGCCATCAGCGAACTAGTGAAGGGCGACGGATGGGCCAAGAGGTGGCTGTACAGCTTCTGCCGTAAGGAGCCCTGTGTCGATGGGGCCGAACCGTACGCCGGCGTGACCTGGGGCCCGGATGGCAGCCTCTACGGCACGACCGTATACGGCGGCAATTCGCCCTACTGCGGCAATGTAGGCTGCGGCGTGGCCTTCCAGTTGACCCCGCAACAAGATGGCACACGGAAAGAAACTGTGCTGCACTCCTTTCCGGCGTTCAAGACGGACGGCTCCAAGCCGTATGAGGGTGTGGTTCTGGACAAGGCCGGGAACGTTTACGGCGCAACCTCCCAAGGGGGCAGCAGCACGAATTGCGGCGTGATCTTCAAGCTGGCGCCGCAGGGGAATGGCAAGTGGAAGGAAAGCATCCTGTACGATTTTCCCAAGGTCCCGCAGGGGTGCGGCGCCAACACCCTGGCTTTCGACGCCAAGGGCAACCTGTGGGGAACGGCGCAAGGCGGCACGTCCGGCAATGGCGTGGTATTCGAGTTGACGCCGCAGCAGAGCGGCAAATGGAGGTACGAGGTGGTGCATCAGTTCAACTGGAAGGACGGCTCCTTTCCCGCTGCTGCGGTTACCTTCGACGCGAAGGGCAACCTGTACGGGACCACCATCGCGGGCGGTGCTCCGAACTATGGCGGCGTGGTCTTCGAAATCACGCCGTAAGCGGTTAGCCTTGAGCGGGAGGCGCGCGTGCTAGACTCGATTTAGCTGCTGCCCATGCGGATCCTCACCCGCTACATTCTGCGTGAAGTCACCGCCCATGCCTTGATCGGCGTGGCCGTGTTCACCTTCGTCTTATTCACCCGCGATCTAGGACAGATCCTCGAACTTGTGGTTCGCAACAGCGCTCCCTTGCCCAGCGTTGCCCAAGTCTTCTTTTTTATCATGCCGGTCACACTTACCATCAGTATCCCCGCAGGCGTGCTCGTCGGAATCCTGATCGGTCTGAGCCGCCTGGCGGCTGACAGCGAAATCACAGCTATGCGGTCCAGCGGCATTGGGATTTGGGGCTTTCTCCGCATCGTTTCCATCTTCGCCGTGGCGGCGTGGATTCTGGCGCTATGCAATGGACTGTACGTTGCGCCACAGTCGCAGGCCGCTATGGTTCACTTGCAGGACCGCTTGAAATCTTCGCAGGCGTCGTTCGAAGTCCAGCCACGGGTTTTCTACGAAGGCTTTCCCGGGCTGGTGCTCTATGTACAGAATGTGAAAGAAGCTCAGGGCGCAGCCATCTGGAAAGGCGTTTTCATCGCCGATACGTCCACTCCATCCTCGCCGAGAATTACCTTGGCACAACAGGGCATTCTGGTCAGCGAAGGTCCGGAGACTCTGCATCTGCACCTGACCGATGGCGAAACCCACGAGATCGATCCAAAGGTCACTGACCACTATCAAATTTCTACCTTCGAGCAGACGGACATCCCTATCCCCGTGCCTCAGGCCGACAGCGCGAAGGAGCAAGAACCGACGCCGGTTTCGCAAATGGGAACATGGGAACTGTGGCGGCAGGCCAAACATCAGAAAGACCCAGTCCTGGCGCGATGGGATCTGATCGAGTTTCATCGCCGCTTTGCCTTACCCACAGCTTGCCTGGTATTGGCGCTGGTTGGAATTCCTCTTGGCCTATCGTCGAAAAAAGGCGGCAAGTCGACAGGATTCGTGCTCAGTATCCTTCTAGTATTCGCCTATTACTCAGCGTCGCTGGTCGGGGTTTCACTGGCGCGACAGGGCAGGTTAGCGCCCGGCTTTGGGGTTTGGCTCGCGGATATTGTGTTCTTCCTCGGAGGCGCGTTTCTGCTCTGGCGGGCCGAACAGCGGCCGTTTGAAATCACTTCCCTGCGAAGATTATTGCATCCGCTGGGCGCGGGAATGCAGGAAGCTGCCCGGCTGCCATTTCGCCGCGCCGAAGATGCTTTCGAGCGCGCAGCCAGCCGACGCCGTGTGTTCAGCGCGCGCTTCCCCATGATCCTCGACGATTATGTGTTGCGCGACTTTGGCATGAACCTGGCCATGGTCGTCGCCGCATTCCTCATGCTACTGCTCGTGTTTACGCTGTTTGAGTTGCTGGGAGACATCCTTCGCAACCAGATTTCGCCGCTGGTTGTCGGAGAGTACCTGCTGAATGTTTCGCCATATTTCATTTACAACATCACGCCGTTAAGCATTCTGCTGGCTGTTCTCATCACATTGGGTGTGATGCAGCGCTCGAACGAAATCACCGCGATCAAGACCACCGGCATTAGCATTTACCGTATCGTTACGCCGCTGGTAGTGGCCGCGGCCATGCTTGCGGTAGGCCTGTTCTTCGCCGATCAGTTTTATTTACCGCACGCCAACAAGCGGCAGGACGCTCTGCGCAACATGATCAAAGGCAAGCCCGCCCAGACCTATTTGAATCCAGACCGAAAGTGGATTTTCGGACAGCACTCGGACATCTACTATTACGAGTTATTTGATTCCGATCGCGATCAATTTGGACGGCTGGCGATTTTCCAGTTCGATCCCGCCACCTTCCAACTGACCAAACGCATTTACGCCGATCGCGCCCATTGGGAAGACAGCTTGCGCCGTTGGGTCTGCACTCAGGGTTGGGAGCGACTTCCGTGGCCCGGCGATCGAGAACTATCGCACGTTCGACGTCGCCACATTCTCGGCGGTAAGCGAACCTCCCACGTACTTCAAGAAAGAAGTGAAACAGTCTTCGGAAATGAACTATCAGGAGCTGCGCCGCTACATTCGTGACCTGCAGCAAAGCGGCTTCGACGTTGTGCGCCTCAGGGTGCAACTGGAAAAGAAGTTTGCCTTCCCGATCATCACGCTGGTCATGGCGGTGCTGGCCATCCCATTCTCACTTTCTTCGGGGCGGCGCGGCGCCATCACCGGCATCGCTGTGGCCGTGGGTATCGCGCTTGTTTATTGGACGGTCGCCGGACTGTTCGAAGCCATGGGGAACATCAGCCAATTGCCGCCAGTTCTGGCGGCGTGGTCGCCGGATCTTATTTTCGCCTTGCTCGGCGGATATTTGATTCTGAAGGTGCCAACTTAGGAAGCGGAGACGGAGCTAAAACGGGCGAGACGCCCGTTCTCCCATAAAAAGATCGTAACTAAAATTTGCCGGCTACCGCCGAGGTCTGTCCGAAAATAACAACGGGCTGTCCGACTACATTCAGAAGACCGCTGCTGGTAGTAAGTGAGAAAATCGAGATCGTGCCCGCTCCGATATTCGCCACGTACGCGTAGTCTGTTACGTTGAAAAGCGTGTTCCCCACATCGGCCCGTACCACTCCGGGCAAAATCGCGATCGATACCGGATTCAAGCCAGTCGAAATGGTTGCCGGAGACAGCGGGGTCAGCACTCCACTTCCCGGACCGTACGAATATTGCGAAATGGTGCTCGATCCTTTGTCGACCACATAGGCGAAGTTGAAACCTGGATCAAACGCGATCGCGATCGGTCCCAGCCCAGCCGGAAACGGGGAACCCGTGACCGGGCTAAGCGTGCCATCCGGAGTATTGGGATTGACGCAACTGGTGACGACGTTATCGCAGATCGCCCAGGCAGAGATGTTATTGGAGTTCGCTCCGGCATTGGCAACATAGAGAAAAGCTCCATTGGGGGTTACAGCGAGTCCCGAGGGCGAGGTCTGCGCGTCCTGGTAGAACGGCACAGGCAATGCAGTTAAAGCGCCTGAAGTGCTATTGATCGCAAAAGCCGAGACGAAGTTGGCGAGCTGGTTCGCCACATACAGGAACTTTCCCGAGTTGCTGACCGCGACCGCCGATGGCAGGGTTCCATTCGCGAAAGAGTAACCCACCGGAATCGTAGTAAATGGCGAACCCGGCACCGGCGTGAGCCCAGTGCCGTTAATCGAGAATACTGAAATAGTGCTGGATCCCTGATTGGCGACAAATAAAAACTTGCCGCCCGAATCGATTGCCAAACCCATGGGCGTGGTTCCGGTGGCAGTGGTTCCACTAACTGGGGTCAGCGTAGAGTCCGAATTTATGCTGTAGCTGGAAATGCTGTTTGAACCGCTGTTGGCCACGAACAATGCATTCCCCGAAGGAGTCAGTGCGATTGCGGAAGGAACCGCACCGGTTGCAACGGCGTTTCCGTTGGCGGTAAGCGCGCCCGTACTCTGGGTCACCGTGTATGCCGAGATCGTCGTGTTCGCCTGCGCGGCGATATAAAGGTAGGCGACGCCGGTTGTCGCCGCATTGTTGATTGAAGTGCAGCCCGCCAGGCAGAAAAGTGCAGCCGCAAGCCCGACATACTTCACCAGAGCAAACTTCGTCCCCATTCTTTCTCCCAGTCGATTCAGATCTCGCAGCACAAGGCAGCAACCGCCCAGCAAGGTGGAGATCAAGGATACATTGTTTCGCGTTATCAGGGATTATAAGGCAAAGCTTCACCAACAGTTGAAACCGCTCCAGAAGGCAAAAGTTGCCGTTAAGAGTGGAACTCGATTGGAAACTATCTTGATTGACTGAAGACGGGCTCGCGGGAGCTCGGATCGTGGCTGATGCGCTCTTGAATACGGGAGACAAATCCGGGGGCGTGGCTCATCAGCAGTTGCCGGATGCCCGGGGCAAACTCGTGGAGAACATTCATGCCGGCATCGCTGCCGATCGTCGAACCAAAATTGTTAAAGGTCGAGGAGGCGGACGTCCGCACCCAGTAAGGGCGGTAAGCGTTATCGACCACTACGGAGGTCAGCGTACCCATAAGATACGAAGTGCTGAGTTTTCCCTTTCCGGAGTCGTCACGGGTAATGAAAGTGTGCAAGGCTGCGGAAGTGGCGCGGCTCATAAAGCTGCCGCCCGTCGAAGGCTGATAATGCTGCTGGCGGGTGTGCAATGAGCGGGAAAGATACTTGTCGAAAATGCTGGTTTTTTGACCCGCCACCGGTCCATAAAGAGCCGTCGAGCTTGGCTGCGCCGAAAAAACCAGGAATTTCGAATCCGCTTCGCCTACGGCCGCCGCAGGCATAGCAGACGGGGATAGTCCTTCAATAGCGGGCTCTCGCAGGCTATCTACCGCTATTCTCAGGTGTGCCGATGGCGCATCCGGTAGGCTCTGGCAGACCGCCGCGCAAGGAATCAACAGCAAAAAGGAAATTATTTCAATTGGCCCAACTCGCCTCATGGTCGACCCTGCAGAACAATAAGGACTTTCGTGCCCGGTACCAGTCGGCTCACAAGCACACCCCCAACCGCAGCATTTCAGATGCCATTCTATGGTGGGTGAGATGGCTGATTTTGGGTCGAAAATTGCGCCCGCGTTTACTGCAGGTTACGCCTGCTATGGGCCGGCAGGATGCCGGAGTTACGCCTTGGAGCCTTACGCATGCGAGGGCGCCCGCACCACGTACAGGGTCTAAAGCTGGCGGGAAAGAATGGTGACAGTTGCCGAATCGGGCTTTTTGCTGTCCTCCACGGACACCAGTGGCAGGCGAATTTCAACCATCAGGCCGCCTTCGGGTCGATTGGATATTCTGATGGTGCCGCCGTGGAGGCGCACGGCGCGGTCCGTGATTGCCAGGCCCAGACCGACGCCGCCAGTCTGGCGGCCACGGGCGTCGTCGATGCGGTAGAACGGGCGGAAAAGTTTGTCGAGCGCGTCCTCGGGCACGCCGGGGCCGGAGTCGGTCACGCGCACCACCGCTTCCGGTTTTCCCGCGGCATCATTCCCTGGCTGCGCTTCATGCAACCCAATTTTCTTGAGACCGATGTCGACAACCCCGGTTTCTGCGGCGGAAAATTTTGCGTCCTGCTCCAGCCGCAGCTCGACCTTGGTGCCTTCGTCGGTGTAACGGATCGCGTTACGCACAACATTCTCGATCGCGCTGTGCAGCAGACTCGGGCTTCCCATGACCACGCAATTATCGATGACCTCGGCTTCAACCTGGCAATGGCGGCTTTGCGCCTCGAAGGTGGCATCCCGCGCGATCTCATGGATGAGCTGCTCGAGATGAACCGGACTTTTCTCTATGAATTCGTCACCTGCTTCAAGGCGGGCGATGGTTAGCAATTTTTGGATCAATTCGTTGAGGCGGTTGGATTCGCGATCGATGCGATCGAGGGCGCTGCTGGCCTCCGCCCCGCTGCGCTGGCGAGCCAGTTCCAGTGCGACATTCAACCGTGCCAGCGGAGATCGCAGTTCATGCGAAATATCAGTCAGCAGGCGGCTTTGCGCGTTTACCAGGCTTTCCAGGCGTTCGGCCATGCGGTCAAAATCACGCATGAGTTCTGCCATTTCGTCGTGCCGGCGGGATGCGGGCGTACCGGCGCGCGCCGTCAGATCGCCAGAGGCCAGTTTCTGGGTCGCGCCCCGGAGCTGGACGATGGGTGAGGTCAAATATCGTGCCAGGATATAACACACCAACCCAGAGGAAATGATTGCGATCAGGATGCCGATGCCATGAATGCCGTGCGGTCCAAAGAATGGTTGTTCTTCCGGAGGCAAGTCGATAATCAGCATGTAGCGGCGGCCGTTATCGGCGGTGAGAGTTTGCCGCAAGACTTGACCGGGTCCGAAACGTCCCAGGAAGGTGTCGGCGGTGTGGATCCGGCCGCGCCTGGCGCGATCGATCCAGTCAGGCTGGCTGCGGCCTAACAGTTCGCGGCCCTGTTCATCGAAGATGAAAAGCCGGACGTGCTGACTGTCGCGGACAGTTCTGAAGTATTTTCGAGCCCCGTCTTCGCCGCCCGATTGATAGGCTTGCAGAGCTTCGTTGAGAAACTTCGGTTCCTGCGCCTGCAGATTGGAAATTTCCCGAGACGGGCGCATGGCGAGAGTTACGATAATAGCTAATGCGAGAAAGAGCGCCTGCGCCATCCAGTAGGAGAGAAATATTTTGAGAAACAGGCTTCTCATGCTTCCTCGGCCTTGGCTGTCGGACCTTTTGCGTGGTCTCGCGGATGGGCGAAGATGTATCCCACGCCACGCACGGTCTTGATATGGTCGCTGCCGATATCGGAATCACCCAACTTCTTTCGCACTTTGCTGACGTGCATGTCGATGCTGCGGTCGAACGGAGAAAATTTGCGGCTGAGAACCGCATCCACCAGGTGCTCGCGCGTGACTACTCGCCCAGCCTCGCGCAGCAGGACATGCAGCAGATTAAATTCGACAGAAGTTAGCTCGATCGGCTTGCCATTCTGGCGAACGATTCTAGTAGCGGGATCAAGTTCAATGTCGCCCACCTGCACGACTTCGGGAATTTGATCTTCGAGTCTTTCCGCGCTCTTTTCACCAGCTTGGGTGCGGCGTAAAATGGCGCGGATACGCGCTACCAGTTCGCGGGGGTTGAACGGTTTGGGAAGATAATCGTCGGCGCCGATTTCAAGGCCTACAATTCTGTCGACGTCTTCTCCCCGCGCCGTCAGCAAAAGCACCGGAGTTCGCGACGTGTTACGTATTCTCCGCAACACGTCGAAGCCATTCATGCCGGGCAACATTACATCCAGCACGATCAGCAGATGATCCCCATTCAAAGCACGATCGAGGCCGCGATTGCCGTCGTGAACTGCCTCGATCTGGAAGCCTTCAGGCTCCAGATATTCGCCTACCAGGCTGCATAACTCTACGTCGTCGTCGATGACTAGAATGCGATCCACTTTAGTTATTTTAGTTAGCGGCATAGATAAAGGTGGTAAAGAATTGTCAAACCAGCGATTATCGCGCTTTACAAAACTTTACTCTGGTTGACCGACTCTTTACCACTGCTGAACTGGAAAGGTGTTTCTATGATCAGAGGCAATTGAGGTTTCCAGCTCACGGGAATGCTCACAGGAGAGAATATGAAATTTCGCAGCAAGATGTCGATCGCAGCTTTGGCTATCGTACTGGTCACGGGAATCGCGATAGCACAACCGCACGGCGGCCCACATGGTGGTGGCGGTGATTTTTTCGGTGGTCCGATGTTGGGTTTCTTTACCGACATGCTTGATCTCACCGACGCCCAACAGGCACAGATCAAACAAATCATAGCCACGCAGAAGCCGGCGATGGAGCCTTTGTTCACGCAGGAAAAGGCGAGCCATCAGCAAATGATGCAACTGATCGAGAGCGGCGCATTTGATCAGGCGAAGGCGCAATCTATTGCAAATCAGGAAGCGCAAGTTCACGCACAAATCGAGGTGCTGCACGCGCAGATCGCTTCGCAGGCTTACCAGGTTTTAACCGCTGACCAGAAGGCCAAGCTGACGCAGTTCATGGCCAAACGGCAGCAGCGGATGCAGGAGCGTATGCAAGAGCATCAGCAAGCTCAGACACCGAACCAGTAGTTGGACTGGGGCAAAGGGAGGGGACGCGGGGTTCCCTCCTTCTGAGTGAACGTTTCGTTTTCCAGGAAAGAAAGGCGGGAAGTTACTTGGCTACTAGAGCGATCCCTACGGATCTGGTAGATGTTATCGCGCGAGAAATGTCAGTCGGCGTAGAGCACGCCGTCGAATGCTGGATGGCAGAAATTGAAGATGCGCTTACCGATATGCATTTGACCTCGCTCGGCCGGCTCAATGCCGTTTGCGAAATTGTGAATGAATACAAGCATCTGACCGGAAAAGCAGAACTGAAGGACCGAAGTATTTGCTGACTACCTTGAAGCAATATCCGTTTGGTTCGAGGTGCGACCGTGAATGTTGATCTCGTTTACTCCTACCTTATAGATTTCGCGTGGTTCTTTCTCGGCATCTGGGTTCTGTTGCTGTTGACCGCGGGCATAGTGGCATTCGCCGAGGGGCCGTGGGTGCGTGTTCTGCCGTTGATGGACACGATGCGCCGCAACTGAGGCCGGTGCTGTTAGAATCTCATCTAACACCCCGATGCTGCCAAAAAGTCTGCGTCCCCTGATTCCCTACTTCAGCAAGTATCGCCGCAGCTATCTGCTGGGGACAATATGCGTCTTCCTGACGAACGGCATCTGGATTCTTTTTCCGCAGGTAATTCGCCGGGCGGTGGATGACCTTAATCTCGGCGTCACTCGGCACAAGCTTGTCACCTACGCGCTGATTTTGTTAGCGGTCGCGGCGGGCAAAGGAATCTTTCAATTTCTGACGCGCTGGGTGGTAATCGGAGTCTCCCGCGAAATCGAATTTGATTTACGCAACGACCTCTTCCGTCATCTCGAAGGCCTTTCTTACTCTTACTATCAGCGCACGCGAACCGGGGACATTATGGCGCGCGCTACCAATGACCTGAATGCGGTCCGCATGCTGCTTGGGCCCGCGATTATGTATTCGGCGAACACCATTGTCTTTACCGCCGGGGCGTTGGCCTTCATGCTCTCGATCAGTCCTAAGCTGACCCTGTATGCCTTCTTACCTCTGCCGATTGTCAGCATCACGATTCAACACTTTGGCCGCAAGATTCACGAACGCTTTGAACGAATTCAAGCGATGTTTTCCGATATTTCCGCGCGCGCGCAGGAAAATTTTTCTGGAGTGCGCGTGGTTCGTGCATACGTTCAGGAAGAAGCCGAAATTGCGGCGTTTGAAACCGCCAATCAGGAATACATTAAGCGCAGCCTCAAGCTGGTTCGTCTGATGGGGATGCTGTGGCCCACGCTTGAAACCATGCTTGGACTGGCCATTGTGCTGGTGCTCTGGCTCGGCGGACGCGAAGTAATTTCCCACCGTATGAGCGTCGGCGAGTTCGTCGCCTTCAATACGTACATGGTGCAACTGACCTGGCCGATCATTGCCTTGGGTTGGGTCATCAATATTTTTCAGCGTGGCACAGCGTCGATGAGACGCATCAACGAGATTCTGGTTGAGAAACCTGAGATTAGAGACAGTGAAGAAGTCGAAGTCAAAAGCAGCACGAGCGAGACGCTCGTGGCTACACAGATTCGGGGTGAGATCGAGTTCCGGCATTTGAACTTCTCTTACAATTCCACTCCCGTTTTGCGGGACATCAATCTTCGCATTCCAGCTGGCAGCAGCCTGGCAATTGTGGGTCCGACCGGTTCGGGGAAAACTACGCTGGTGAGTTTGATCCCGCGAATTTACGATGCGGAACCGGGAAGCGTACTTATCGACGGCATTCCCATCCGCGAATATCCTCTCGCGACTTTGCGCCGCAACCTCGGTTTCGTTCCCCAGGAAACTTTCTTGTTCAGCGAAACCGTGCGCGAGAATATCGCCTTTGGAAAAGAAGACGCCACCGACGAAGACGTGCGTTCGGCGGCCCGTGCCGCCAGCATTGCCGAGGATATCGAAGGTTTTCCCGAGCAATATAAAACGTTAGTGGGCGAGCGCGGCATTACCTTATCGGGCGGCCAGAAGCAGCGTACAGCGATTGCGCGAGCGATTATTCGCAATCCCCGCATTCTGATTCTCGACGACGCGCTCTCCAGCGTCGACACTCATACCGAAGATAAGATTCTCAATCATCTGCGCGAAATCATGCAGGGCCGGACCACGATTTTCATCTCTCATCGAGTTTCCACCGTGCGCAACGCCGACCGCATCGCCGTCCTCCACGCCGGACGAATCGTCGAGTTAGGAACACACGATGAACTGGTCGCCAAGGACGGTTACTATACCGACCTGTATAACAAGCAATTGCTCGAAGAAGAGTTAGCCGAAGTGTAGGGTCGCAGGACGATGCATCGCAGCCCAATCAAGCTCAACCAGAATTTATCATTCCATCAGGAGTTGTCATTCCATTAGGAGTTGTCATTCCGAGCGAAGCGAGGAATCCAGGTGTTTGCTGGTGGCGGCAATTCCGCTAGTGCAGGCAAGAACCTGGATTCCTCGCTTCGCTCGGAATGACAGTCGTAATGAGTACAGCAACTGTGCGATGCTGCAGCTGGTCCTGAAAGTACCATCGGCATCCATGGCCTGCTTGGTTTCCACTATGAAACGCGTCGTCATCCCCGAATTGCTCGACACCGATTCCGGCAATCCAGCCGAAATCGCCACGGCGCTCTCCGACTTGCGCAATATCAATCAATGGTTCGGCGGAGTCGACACCACGCAGTCGATGATTTCCGAGGTGGCGCGTAAAATGAGCGCCAGTTCCGTTTCACTGTTAGAAGTCGCCGCAGGCGCCGGATTCGTGCCTCTTTCTGCCGGCGTTCGATTGCGCGAATCGGGACTCACACTTCAAGTCACGCTACTTGATCGCGCGCATTCTCACCTGAACAAGAATGGAAACTCCGCGGTGGTCGGCGACGCGCTCTCACTTCCCTTCGCCAACGAAAGTTTCGATGTGGTGAGTTGCTGCCTCTTCATTCATCATCTGGAGCCGCGGGAGATATTTCAGTTCGTTAATGAGGCAGTTCGGGTGTGCCGTGTCGCGGTCATCATCAACGATGTAGTCCGCGACCTAATTCATCTAGCTCTGGTTTACCTGAGCCTGCCGCTTTACCGCAGCCGGCTCACTCATCACGATGCGCCCGCCTCGGTACGCCGTGCCTACACGGTTGCTGAGATGCATCAGATGTTAGAGCAGACCGCGGCGGCCACGGTGCGGGTTGAGCGCCATCCTCTTTTTCGCATGGGAGCGATTGCCTGGAAAAAATAAAACGATGTACGACGTGATCGTGATCGGGGGCGGCCCGGCAGGAACTTCCGCAG
>Ga0207000_1221_pt1 | contig 14193 bp, 16 predicted proteins | sample Alteio_BWMinCont_90_FD_153498 | JGI IMG/M metagenome (GOLD analysis project Ga0207000, IMG submission 153498) | Enriched cells from forest soil in Barre Woods Harvard Forest LTER site, Petersham, Massachusetts, United States -... | ecosystem: Environmental > Terrestrial > Soil > Temperate forest >...
CATCGAGCATGAGGCGCACTCCTCCGCAGTCGAAAAAAGCTAGCTTGCCCGCCGTAAATAACAGAGGGAGACCTAGCTTGTCCCGGTAAAATGCCGTGGCGCGATCGATGTCGCGCGCGTTGATGGCAATTTGGCCGACGCGTGAAATCCCGATGTTCATGATCGCCGTTCAGGTCTCGATTCCGACATAACAAACGCGGCCGACCACATAACTGCTTGCGTTCTTATCTGCCTCGATGGGCATGATCTCGACTGGGTAGGCCTGATTGTGCGGACGCAAGACCAGATTATCCCCGGCGACTTCTACATACTTGACCGTAGCCGTGCCATCTTTGTTTACGGCATACATATTCGACTCGCCCTTGCGATAAGGCTTGAGCGAATTGTAATGGCGATCGATTAGGACGGTCGCTCCGGGTAGGAGCCGGGGATACATGCTCATGCCATCGCGGCCGTCAACCTGAAGTACCACGAAGCGTTCCCAGTCATCGCGGTGCCCTTCGGTCTCAGCCCGAAGGCCCGCGAGGAAACTCTTCTTGAACTTGAGAATCTCTTTCACGTTCATGCTCATAACCAGAGGTTCTGTGGCGGCAATCGTGCCGTCGACGACAAGGACATTCTGGAACTCGTCCTCGCTGGGGGGCAGAATGCTGGCGCGCTTATTAACTTCATTGGGGTCCAGCAGGTCGAGCACGGAAAGGTGTTGCACTCGCAAGACCTTATCCATGCCCTCGAGACTCAGGCCACGCTTGCGATTGAGGAAGTTCGAGATGTGCGCTTGTTTAAATCCGGTCTGTTCAGCCAGCCGCAAACCGGTCAAGCCTTCCTCTTCGATGCGGTGCCAAAGAGTTTTGCGAAGGTTTTCTTGCAAGACTTTGAATTTCATAAAGCGGAGTATACCATGATTTATAGCGAATCGCTATTGATATTGTCATTTTAACATCTCAAAGGAAACGGCGGAGATACGGTCATTTGGAACCGCGGGGCCGGTTTCCACAGCCAAAATGTCTCTTTTGTGCAATAGCATCTGGCTATTGTGATGGTCATCACACAAATCTGGTAGAAAAATAGTTCTTGACTTGATGATTATGCATTTGACACAGAGTGAGCGTATACTCCTCACGTCAAGAGCTAGATTCTTGACGCCTTGGAGGACTGTGCAATGGACTATAAGTTTTGGCTGGCGTTCACCACGACGGTGATAGGAGTTGGCTCGCAGTTGTACCAGATCAGGCTTATGAAAGTAAAAATGGAAGATATACCGTCGCCCCGGTCACCAAAGCGCGTAGCGGCGGAAAGAGCATTGGTCAGAAAACTCTATACGCCAGTGTTTGTAATGGCCGGATTGATTTTTGTGTGCTGGCTGCCGTTTATAATCCAAGCCGTGAAACCAGTTCCTCTGCCTGCTTTTTTGGCTGCATGGACCGGGACTGTAGATGGTTGCAATGCAGTGATAGATAGCTCTGCCTTCTCTAGGGTAGCTGATAAATATAGGCTATTCTTGGTCTGTCACATTGTCGATCTCACTGTTGACGGAATGGAAGACGATAAAATTGCAGTGAGTAAACCATTCAACATCACGGGAGGGATGGTTAATATTCTGCTTCCGTACGGCCCATCTGATCCGATCCGATCAGTTGCTAAGCCTGGAACGCAAACGGCTGTCAGCGTCGTTCTCCTCCCAAAGGATCGCGACGGTAAAAATATTGTTCGACTCTCGGATGTAGAAAAGGAAGGTGGTCAGCTACCAATTCAAGGTGGAAGATTGAAGGATTGATACGATATTTTTGATAAACTTGAAACGAAGGCGCTCGCTTCGTCACTATCCCGTTAAATGACAAAGCGAGCAGGAATCAGTTAAACTTGTATATCCGGTAACCTAGAAGTAACATTCTGCACCAAGGGGCAGTTACATAGAAGGAACTTGCCGGAAACCAAAGTTACCTGTACACTTCGCCGCCAAGGTGTCCTAATGATTAATATGAATCTGAACGCATTCAACGTTTCTGGTCCCAATGGCCTAGCGCTTGAATATCAGCGGGATTATGGTAGCGCCGGGAGGAATCTGAACGTCCTTGATCTCCTTGACGATGTTACATCCAAGAGCAAAGGTAGCATCCTTGGTTTGGGCCTCCAAGAAGAGTTTGGAGATGGCGTCCCTCTGAAGGTTCGTGCGCTCCTCGATAACAGAACCAATCCGGTTGTGATCGACGTTGATGGCATCTAGTTTTTCTTTCAAGAATTTCTCTTCCAATCGAAACTGGCCATTCAGGTCAAAGCCCACTCCGTGAAACATGAATGTTGAGTGCGGCGCTGCAAAGCGATCCGTTCCAGCCAAGAAAACAGCGTTTCCTATTGAATCGACATTACCCACGTTGTGGGTAGTTAGGTGGATAGGCAATGCTCGAAGCACATTGTAAAGGTTGAGACCGTTCATCACGTTTCCGCCTGGAGTGGAGATCATTAGATAGATGTTTTTCACGCCTTTATTCGCGACATTAGAAAGCGTTGCGATCAGAGTTTCAGTGGTGTTGGCATTGATCTCAGCCGAAAATGACACGTAGACGGTGTCCGGTGTCGGTGCTGGAACTGGAGGTGTTGCCATTTGTTTTCTCCTATCGTCGTTGCAAAACGCTATAATGGCGGAGGGCGGGGGGATCGGACCCCGTTCCAGTAAGGAACCAGCGGCGTATAAGGCCGCTCCTGCTGCCAAGCAGTCGCCCTCCGGTCAGGCAAAAGCGAAAGCTCACCACGGCTCTAAGCCAGCTTCCCTGCTACGGAATCATCTGGCTTAGGGCCTTTGTGTTATGGCCCGACCCCACGGTGAGTACCGTGATGGGGAAGGGCTATAGCTATTCTGAGCATAATAAACACACATCTCCCAGTGACTACTTACGATTTTCCTTGACGGGGATTGAGAACGGCTCTAAGATGGGGTCGTTATTTAAGTCTCATCTTAAAGACTCGGCAAAGGACTCGTTGGCGCGAGTCCTTTTGCTTTTTGTTTCCAAAAATCCCGTTTATGCGAATTTGATCGCTGGGCGATTATATAGCACAGGCACCGCTATGCAATGTGGATTCTTTCATAAGTATCTATATATTGTAGGACGGTTTCTGTGGAGAAGCTGTGGAAGCGAGAGTAAAAGTCGATCTCTCTGGTAGATGGTAGACTGCGACCATGAAGGTAGATAAGCAGAAATTCGATTCGCTTCTCGACAGACTGATAAAGTCCGATCCCCAAAAGCGATCCGAAACAAAGCCCGACAAGAAGCTGAAGACCTACACGGTTCCAATCGCTCTCGCCAAGGCCTCCGCTAAGGCCGCAGTCGCTAAGAAGAAAGCTAAGGCCGCACGAAAGGCGTGAAGGCGTTTTCTTCCGTCAGTTTGGCGTAGGGCAACGCCTTGCCAGCGCACAATCGGCTCACTGTCTGCTCAAATAGGTCCGCATCTTCGCGGCGATTAAACCTGTAGCCGAACTCATTCAAATAGCGTTGTAAATGCTTTATCGAAACCTGATGGAACGATCCAGCGATGCCGCGCCTGAGCAGTGAAAATGCGGATTCAACGGTATTCGTGTGAACATCGCCTTTCACGTAGACATGGTCCTTGTGACGGATGCGGCCATGTCGGACGTTCCTGAATTGGGTGAGGCGGAGGTTGTAGATCGGGTTCTCATCCGTCATGATTGCTTTGACGTTCTTGGAGATGTGCTTTTCCATCACATCGTAGACTGTGCCGAATTTGTTGTCCTTGGTGTGAACCAAGCGCAGAGGGCCGCCGCGCTCACGAATGCCGATTACCACGTCTTTGTTCTTGAGTTTGCTTTTGCAACCGCGCTGGCGTCCGCCGATGTACATTTCGTCAACTTCGACGACGCCCTCGAACTTTGGGACTTCACCATCGACCATCGCTTCCCTGATACGGTGCGCCAGATACCAAGCTGTACGGTAATTACAGGCCAGATGCCGCGAGAGTTGCAAAGCGGACATACTCTTTTTCGCGTCCACTAGCAAAGCGATGGCCATAAACCACTTCGACAATGGAAGGTGCGAATCGTGAAAGATCGTGCCGTTAGTCGCGGAGAACTGCGAATTGCAGGTCTTTTCCAAGCACTGGTAAACCTGGGCACGCTTGTTTTTGGTGGCCGTTTTGCGCGTGATCTTCGAGACTTCTTTTGATCCGCAGACGGTGCAACGTACACCATCAGGCCAGCGCCGATTCTCTAGGTAGGCCAAGCACTGTTCATCGGTTGCGAATGCTTTGGAAACTTCTATCAGTTTCATTTTCCCCACCATACCCTAATTAAAATTCTACCGAGGCCAAGGAAAGCCCCGAATGCAATCCAGAACAATACGGGATGTTTTCGGCGTATTTCCAACGTGAGAAAAATATACGCTTGACGTTCGCCTGTGTCAAGTGCATAATCATCTCTTGACTTTGTCGTGAGCGCGAAGTTATATCATAACTAGATCGTTATAACTGCTGTGCTAGGTGAGAATGAATCGATGACCAGCAATACACAACCCGAAAATGAGGCAGGGGGCTTCGTCGAGTTTCGCCGCAAGATCCGCTCGGCCGAAGTACTCTCCGCCGCCATGGAACAACTGCTGCGAATGCTGCAGTTTACCGGTAAAGTCAGTGTGGTCGTGCAAAACGGCCGCGTGTTGAAATCTGGCTACGAGGAGGGATATTTTCGCCAGCCGCTGACCTGATGGGCCGTGTGATCTGCGGTCCCTTGGTTAGTTGGTGTGCTCTACTCATAGCTAAATAGATTCAACAGGTTCTCCGTAAAAGAAACGGGCCCTGTGACCGAGCAATCGGCACAGGGCTTTTTTATTTGGGCTTGTGGCGTCCGCTCGACGCCCGAAACGAATTCATTGCCCTGGAGGCAATCATGGAAATCGAAGGTTTAGAGATCGTCCGTCTGGAATTGAAGTATTGCGAACGGTGCGGCGGGTTGTGGATGCGGACCTGGGGCACGGAAGACGTGTACTGTCCCACCTGCGCCGTAGAAGTGCTGGATCTTCCTATCGGACGGAAAAGGCGAAAGTTGTGTTTGCCGGTGAACGACCGGATCGACCTCAAGAGCCAGTTTGAAGACTGGTCAGGATTTTATGGTGAAGGGGGGAACGCATGAGCGCCACCGTGCTCACCCTGCTTTATGCAGTTGCCGACACATCCGGGATTCCACCGGGCGTTCCTTCTGAGTTGGCGATCGAGTCTACGCCGACTGATCTGGTAGGGGGCCAGGCGATTGTTGAAGACGCCGCGCAGGAAAACCCACCCGCTGCCCCGGACCAGCCGACGATGTTGCCCGATACCCAGCCTCCTGCCGCCGATCCTGATCTTTGGCTGTATCGAAAGCGCACGGTTGGGCTGCTCCGTCGCTATATGCGGCTTTCGATCGAAGTAGGCCGGCTGCCCTCGCTGCTGGGGCGGGAGTTTTTTCGCACTCGAGTGACCTCGTACCGGGCTGCTACATTCGAAGACGCATCGATCTTTGTGCATGACGTAGAGAGAAGCCTGGAAAAGTTGAGCGAGTTTGATAAAAAGCTGATTGCAAAGATCGTACTGCAGGAGTATCCGCAGGAAGAGGCAGCGCGTTTGTTAGGGTGCGGACATCGCCAACTGGCTCGCTACTATGTCGAGGCCTTGGATCGAGTCTCTGAAATATTCCTGAAGAGACGATTGCTCCTCCGATTGCCGTGCGTGAAGCCGGAGGCGGAAAAATCTTGTCAAGGGGGTAAAAGCGAAGAATTCGACGTAAGTGATTCAGAACAAGCCTAAAATAAAGGCAATAATATACTTGCGGAATCAAAGCCGCAAGGTATATCGTGCCAACAGAAGCCATCTAACAGGCTTCTGGATTCGCTTTCCGGGCTTCCCTCCAAGAAGCGAATGGACTGGAGAATGTGCGTGCTTCAGGCGGCGATAGACGACAGTGGGAGCGATCTTCGGGGTCCGCTCTATGTTCTCGGTGGCTATTTAGCTAAGGCAGAAGAATGGGCAAAATTTTCTGACGAGTGGGAAGTTGTGCGCGATGCAACGCCAGCGATTTCCTATTTCAAGCTCAGTGAGGCGAACAGGCTTGAGGAACAGTTCAAGGGGTGGACTCGCGAAGATGCGGACAAAAAGGTACTTTCACTCGCAAAAGTCATACCACCTCACGTGATGTATCACCTTGCGTCAGTCGTGGTACAAGCCGACTACGATGAAATCGTGATGCCATTCCGGCAGGTAATATTGGCCAGTAATAACCAGCAAGACAAAACGTTAGGGAACCTTCTGAAGACTCCGTATTTCTTGCTTTTCTATGACATCATCACCGAATGCATGAAGCGTTTGGGAGAGGATGGGAAGCTAGAAGAAATAGAGTTTTATTTTGACGAACAGGGGGTTATGGGAACTAGGACTCGTTCGTTGTGGGATTACGTCAAGCGCGATGCCCCGCCAGAACTTTCTCGTTACATGACTAATCCGCCTCAATTCAAGGATGAGAAGGTTTTCTTCCCTTTGCAAGCAGCCGACATGATTGCCGGATTAACGGCTGGGCGATTTATTGACATGATGAACGACGTAGAGCCCGTTCGGCCTGCTCTTTACGAACTGAGAACTGCCAAACCTTCATGGAGTATTTGGGACAAGAAAAGACTCCAGCAATTCCTAGAGGAACACATGGACAGTCATAGTGAATATGAAAAGTTCGACGGTATGATGAAGCAACTGATCAAGGTTCCCCACAGCATAGTAAAAGCCAGAATGGATGCAGAGAAAGCTAAGAAAAGACCAAAGCGAAAAACTAAGAAGAAGCTTTCCGCTTTGGGCCACGTTTCAGACGAAACGGATTAGAACGGCGTCGTTTCGCCCACCTTGCCAGTTAGCTCGGCAAAGGTGAGACGTTTGCCGAGGACTTGCGACATGGCGATATCAAACCTTTCCGAGTCGCTGATTTTGCGGGTGCCGTCTTTGCGATTGTTGAAACGAAAAGCTTGCTCATCGACATAACGGAACAAATGAAACGGCTCTACAGCAACATAAGTTCCACCGAGACCACGCTTCAAAAGCGACCAGAAGTTCTCGATGCTGTTGGTGTGTACGTTGCCCTCTACGTAACGCTCAAGATGATTCACGACGTTATGAGTGTAGCCATTCGACAGCCCGTCATAGTTGACAAACTCATCGGTCGCAACCCAAGTACCGGGAAACACGTTCTCATTGATGATCTTGTGCATCATCTTTTTCTCGCGCTTATAACCGAGAACTTCGGTGCGCACTTGCCCATCGCGCTCAAGCATTCCCATGACGACCGCCTTGCCGTGGCCACCCTGCATTCCACCATCGCGGCTCAAACGCTCACGCTTTGCGCGGTGCATATTTCGAGCTTTGCCGCCAATATAGGTTTCGTCAATCTCTACCTTGCCTTGTGGCCCACCAAGCTTGCCGCCCTTTTTGCCCTGCAATCCAAGACGGATGCGATGGAGCATGAACCATGCCGACTTCTGAGTTACGCCGATGGTGCGTGCGATCTCGTAAGAGCTAACTCCGTTGCGGCAGTTAGACAGCATCCAAACCACGACCAACCACTTTTCCAAAGCGATAGGCGAGTCCTCGAAAATGGTTCCAACCTTTGCGGAGAACTGCCGTTTTGCGTGGACACTCTTGCATTGCCACTTGCGCTGATTGTGCAGGAACACAACGTCATCGCGGTCGCACATGGGGCAGCGGACGACGCCATCTGGCCAGCGCAGCAGAGTCATATAGGCGAGAGCGTTGTTTGGATTCGCGTAGAAGACTACGGCCTCTTGCAAAGTCTTTGGTTGCTTTTGTTTGCCGTCCATGTAGTGAATAATAAGCGAATCCGTCTGATTTGTCAAGTATATTATTGCCAAAATAAATATTGAAATCATGTCATAGTTACCTTTCCAATCTGATACTCTAAGAATAGATCGCAAGAATTTCGAAGGGCGCCTCGAGCGCCCTTTATTTTTTGTCCATCCATCGAGTCGAAGTCCAGGGGATAAATGAACAAAGCCAAGGCGAGTAAGGCGCGAAAGCGCCCGAGGAGAGCTCCGTCCGTGCCAAAAAAGGCGCTGAAGAAAGTTGATCTCGCGGTCATCGGGGAGCAGATCACGAATCTAGTCGGGAATCGTGCGATTGAAATGGTCGAGATCACGATGGACGAAGTCGATAAAGGCCACTATCTGGCGATGAAGTACTTGTTCGAGATGATCGGACTTTGTCCTGCGACGGCTCCCGAAGGAGCAATCCAGGAAGATTCGTTGGCAAAGACTTTGTTGCGACGATTGAGGTTTCCGGAAGAGAGCGATCCCGGCACTGAAGTTACTAAAGAGTGTGCGGCGGAGCCGGTGGAGCAAGAGAGTGATGCCGTAAAATGAAAGTCAGTGACTGGTCAAAAGTTACACAGAGCTTCTCGTTGGCCGCGGGGCGTTGGTCGATGGCTTTGGGGAGCCGGGGTGATGCCCGGTCATGGTCTTCAGCGCCACAGAAAAACCTGCCACACAGGACTTTCATGATGGATATGAGTTGGGTGACTGGTCGAATAGCGGTCGGGGGTGGCATCTGGTCGGCGGAGAACATGACGCAAGTGGCACGCGCCGAGGTAACGCACATCATCGACATGCAGATCGAATTCGACGACACTCCGCTGGCCGTGCCGCACGGGATTGCAGTGCTGTGGAATCCGATTGACGACGATTTCCAGCCCAAGTCTCCTGCGGTCTTTCAACGGGGTGTAGATTTTGCGCTGGAAGCGCTTGACGAGCCGGGAACAAAACTTTTTGTCCACTGCGCGGCCGGAGTACATCGCGCTCCGATGATGACTCTGGCAATTCTCTGCTCCCTGAGTTGGAAGCTGGAGGACGCGCTCCGGTTGATCGAAGCCAGACGTCCCGTGGTCGATTTCGCAGATGTGTACGTGAACAGCGTGAAAAGGTTCTTACAGGAGCAGGTAAGAGCCGCGAAGTAGGATTTCGGTTTCTCGGTTTCTGATTCTCAGTTCGCGAAAAGCACTCAACTTTCGCACTTATTCCAAGACAACTCAGCGCATTTAACCTTGTGGCCTGCCACGGGGACGCTGAAGTGTGAATTGTTCTAAGCAACGGAGGAGTTATGTTCGAAGCGCGCCGCCCGGCAGGGTGGCTTTTTCTTTTGCTGCTGGCGCTGCTTGCATCAGCCCAGACGCTCCCCACTACGACCATCAGCGACACCGTATATCGCGCGGATGGAAGTCCAGCCGGCGGAACGCTGCTGATTTCGTGGCCGGAGTTTACTACCGCGGCCCAAGGGGCGGTCGCAGCGGGAAACACCAGCGTCACCCTCGGAGCCGGAGGCGCATTGTCGGTGGGCCTGGTTCCAAACGCAAACGCAACCCCAGCGAACACGGTTTATACGGTTGTGTATCAGTTAAATGACGGCTCCGTGAAAACGGAATATTGGGTGGTTCCTACGACTTCCCCGACAACGATATCGGCGGTGCGAACCACGCTGGGCGCAGGGAATTCGGCTTCGCAGATGGCGACGGAGCAGTACGTGAACGCTGCGCTGGCAGGCAAAGCCAACGACGCGGCCGTGGTACACCTTGGCGGACCGGAGACGATCGTTGGCACGAAACAGTTCAGTGTATCGCCCGGCTTGCCCGCGCCGGTGAATCCAAGCGATGCAGCCACAAAAGAATACGTAGACAACGCGACACAGAACGTCGGTAACGGATCTTACGTGAGTACAGCGGGCAGTACGATGACGGGACCACTAACCCTCAGCGGAGACCCGGTTGCACCCGAGCAGGCTTCGACTAAGAACTACGTGGACCTGGGACTCGAAGGGAAGGCAAGCCTGACCGCCGGGTTGATTCCCACGGGCGAGTTGGGAACCGGTACTGCGAACAACTCCCTGTGCCTGCACGGGGATTCCAGTTGGGGAGGATGCGGCAGCAGCAGCAATGCTGTCTCCATCCAAAATGTTCCCGTGGCCACGACCACGCCCACAAACAACCAGGTGATGACTTACGTTGCATCGGCCGGGGAATACGAGCCCGAAGCGGGCGGCGGAGTGACGGCAGGGATGCAAGCCGTTAAGTATGCGACGGACTTTAGCTGGTCGCAATCGCCGGCCAGCAACCTAAGTACGACCGGGCCGCAGACAGTAAATCTGGCTGTGTGTGCAACCGGCGTAACCGGAACGGAGCCATGGTATTACGTTTATATCTCCGGGACCGGCGCGGCAGAGGCAGTGTTAGTCACCGGCGGGACTTGTGCCGGGAATGGCCAGGCTGGAACATTGCAGTTCACCACCCTCAATGCTCATTCGTCCGGATACACGATCACGAGTGCGTCGGGCGGCCTTCAGGAAGCGTTGATCGCGGCGCGATTCGTTGCGAGCAATCCGTCAGGGCCATCGCAATCCGGAAAAGTGATTGTGCCGCCGGGGGAGTTGCAAGCTTACGCTCGGATTTCGGTTCGAGCTTCCAACGTCACGGTAGATTTTTCGGGATCGATCATCGACTGCAACATGCTGGATACCTGCATTTTTGCCGGCGACGGGCTCACTCTCAAGTTCTATCTTTCTCAAACACCATTTATCAAAACGAATACAACCCTTTTCGATGAAGAATACCTCATTTCACCACTCGAACCCGCGTTATGGAATGTCATTGATCCGTCGAGCGTAGTCTCGGTAAACGGCGGCGAACTACAAATTGTGGGTGGCACTGGAGTGGACGGGACCACATCGGTACAGTTCGCCGAAAAGGTCGAACTCAGTGGGGCGTTAATCATTGAGCACGGCGACGTGATCTTCAGCGCCGCATCTACGGGCGTGTTGGGCGGACTTTATCCCGGCGCAGTTTCGATCGCGGGCTGCCTCGCAGGGTTCCAGGTCAAGCCAAACGGGGCGCAATCGAATATTCAGGCGCTGGTGAATGGAGTTAGCGCCGGTTCGCCAATCACTACTACCGCGGGGCATCACTATCTTCTGACTACTCGTCTGTACTCTCAGGAGATCTATCGGTTACAACAAATATTTCATTCGTCTTTCCATCCCGCAGGCGGCGGATTTGGTGGAACCGAGATCGCCGCGGATGTGCGCATTGTGTTGCAGTTGCAAGACATTGATCCCGCAAACCCAGGGACTGAGGTCGCACCCGCTACTGTCTTGTATGACGGAGTGATTTCGGCCGCGCCTGATTTCTGCACCTGCGCTTTGGTGAATTCCGCCAATATGCAGTGTGCGATCGCGTTTACGCGGCTGATTCAAGCAGTGGACGCCGAGGTGCGCAGCGCACTTCCCGGCCAGGGTTATATCACGCAAATGGTCGGCACGTTGGAAGAAGGGGCGGAGTGCGAGATCACATCGAGTTCTGCCCTCGAGTTTTACCCGCAATACGCGCCTGCCGCGAATCAACTGATTGAAGTTCATTATCGAAGCCTCGGTCATGCACTTGCGCGGATTACGAATCCGGCGCGCGTCGCTGCTCAACAACGTGGAATCGACAACGGATTGCATGGGGCCGTGCGCCATCCGAAAGAGCCGCCCGCGCGCACTGACGCAGATTGCGAGATGGCTGCTCTGGCGCTTCTGGACGATACTACCGGTCTAGCATGGACAGGTGAGTATGACGTCTGGAGCGACTTCTTGCCCGGCGGAGCTGTCGATGTTTTCCCCGGAGACGAGTTGAACATCGCCGTTCCTACAAGGGGTGCAACATTTTCCGCGATCGTGAACGAGGTCGAGATCACGCTAAACAATCCGGAAGGCGAACATTTCAGCTACAAAATCAAGTTTGCCAACGACGCGGCAAAGGCTGTGGCCTTTGAATTCGAAGCCGCTAAAGGCACAACTTCCCTGTTCGTGAACCAATACACCAATGCACAGGTCGGTGAAACGTACTTGGCCGACTTGACGGCGGCACAAATCACGGAGGTAACGTCGACTACCGTCAGCGTAGATGCAGGTTTAGCGCCAGTCAGCGGCGGTGGAATTGAGGTCCGCTGGAGTGACGCTGGATGGGGCCCCGGCAACAATCGCAACCTCGTGGGACGATTCACAACGCAAGCTTTTACAATTCCGCGACTGTCTAAGGTGCAGGACTGCTATTTGCAACAATACGACAATTCGGTGCCACCTAAGTACTCCAGATATAGCGCCGCGCTGCACATCGATTATCCGCTTTAAGCGCAACCGAGAAACTCCAAAACACGCGTGCACACCATGAGAAGACAGGCGCTCGCACTGTAGCTCGCGAATAACAAGTTCAATGCAGAGGTGCCCCATGAATCTGAATGACCAATGTAATTCGGTATCCTTGAAAGAACACTTGCTCGCCCTCATGGCCGTCGCGCGCGAATCGGCCGACCGCGAGAAAACTTTCATCAACTTGCGCTTTGAGCTAGCCGAAAGAGCGCTGGAACTGGACCATGTTGAAATGCTCCGGCGTCTCGATCTCTTGAACCACGCGCACGAAGATGCCCGCCAGAAAGAAGCTAGTTTCGTCGGTCGCGAAGTGTACGAGAGTCAAGTAAAGGAACACAACAAGTGGCGCGATGAAGTGAACTCTGCCTTGTCTACTCGGCAAGGCAGGACATCCGTGACATCCGGACTTGTGGGTGCGGTCGGAGGATTGGCCCTAAGCGCCCTGTTCGGATTAATCATGTTTCTCGCTAGGGCGGTATTCAGCAACTTTCCGAAATAACTCGCTGCTCAAGATTGTCTAACGCCCATCCTGTTGCTCACGAGAACATGTACGCCCTTTTTCAAACTTCAAGAGGTATAACAATTGGATTTTCTAGCCACGCTTCTACAAACGATTGCCTTCGTTCCTGCGCTAGTGCATGGGATTGAAGGCTTGTTCGGCCACCGCTCAGGAACAGAGAAGAAAGATGCTGCCTTGTCATTCTTAAACACTGCCCTGTCCATGAGCAATGCAGTCGCCACTCGACAGATCGTCGATCAGGGAAAGTTCAAAGACGGAATGGGCAAGGTTATTGACGGTGTGGTCGAGTGTTTGAATGCTTCGATCTGGGCAAAGGCCAAGTAGCGGAATCGTGTGCGTTCGCAGTGCGGAGGACTGACGCCTGTGGTGCGCGGTTTGCAAGAGCAGAGCAGCTTTCCCTGCTTTGTGCCGATTGGCGCATTTTACCGAAAGTGAAGCGCCACCCGCCAGATGCTGTCCACATGAACGGGAACAAACGAAGGAGAATCGGTATGCCGTCGCTTCCGTTTCAAGGAGCTGGCCGACCGCTATCTATCGCTGGGCTGACGGGCACCGTCCACAAGCTGGGTGTTCACGCGATTGAAATTTGGACCGTGCTGGCGGTCGAGACGTCGGGCTGCGGATACATGCCTGACCGCCGGCCTGAAATTCTCTACGAGCGTCATATCTTTCACCGCCTTACGAAAGGCAAATATGACGATGGTGATATCAGCGCCCCGACGGTGGGCGGATATGGAGAATCAGGAGCACATCAGTATGATCGGCTGGCACTCGCCATCGCGAAGAATCGCACTGCCGCGTTGCAGAGCTGCTCTTGGGGCATCGGCCAGATTATGGGCGAGAATTATGCTCTGGCGGGATTCTCAGACGTGGAACACATGGTCGCTGCGATATCCGAGTCCGAGGACCACCAACTCGCCGCGATGGCTAATTTTCTGGTCGGTTCTCGACTCGACATTGCTCTACGATCGCGCGATTGGGCGTCGTTCGCTCGCGGCTACAATGGCCCGAATTACGCCATCCACCGCTATGACATTCGCCTGAACGCTGAATTCCAAAAGTATTCTGCCGGGGGTCTTCCTGACTTGAATGTGCGCGCCGCGCAGCTCTATCTCACCTATCTCCATTTTCATCCGGGACCGGTGGACGGCATCGCCGGAAAACGCACTTGCTCGGCTCTCGCCGATTTCCAGACCCAGCACGGACTAACGAAGACCTCTATCAGCGATCCGGAGGCGGTAGCACAATTGTCTTCTATTCTCGCAGCCACTTCGCTTCTTCTGTGATGGCTTTTTGAGCAGGTCCCTGCGCCGATGCCCTGCTTCGGCTGTCGCCGTGACGAAATCGCGGGGGATCTTATCCGACTTGTTCGGTGGCCGCTCTTTCCGGGACCTCGGCTGGAGGATACGCCTCGAGTACGCCTGTCCGGTCAGTCAATTCCACATAGGAGTGTCCAATCTCAGCAG
>Ga0207000_1199_pt2 | contig 14169 bp, 10 predicted proteins | sample Alteio_BWMinCont_90_FD_153498 | JGI IMG/M metagenome (GOLD analysis project Ga0207000, IMG submission 153498) | Enriched cells from forest soil in Barre Woods Harvard Forest LTER site, Petersham, Massachusetts, United States -... | ecosystem: Environmental > Terrestrial > Soil > Temperate forest >...
GTCTATGAGTCGAGGCAGCATTCAATCACAGACTGGGAATGGAGAATCCAAGATGCTTCGATCCTCGGCAAAAATTTGGTCTCGCGGACGCCGCCGCGCACGGTCAGTTGTGACCGCTAGAAGATGTTGCTTCTGGATTTTCCTTATGCTGGCAACAGCACCGCGAGGAATTGCACAATCGGAAATCGTCGTCGTCCGACCCAAAGGTATTCCCGACGTGCTGGCAAATCCCGGAATGGGGATCACGACTTTTCAGAGGTTCAACGGCCAAGCGACCAATCCACCTTTAAAGTGGTCCGAAGTGGGGCCAGTTGCGAAGCTTCCGCAAGCGGCCACGAAGCCAGACTTTCCAGATACCTCCATCTCTTATTGCCGCTGGTATTGGAACGTGCTCGAGCCGGAGCCTGGAAAGTTTCAATGGAAGATTGTAGATCTGGCACTGGAGGAAGCACGGGCGCATGGACAAACACTCGCCATCCGTCTGATGCCATACTCAAACCAAGACCCACTCCCTGCCTGGTATCGCGATTCGGGAGCACGACGTGCGAACAAATCAACAGACCAGGACGGAGGAATCTGGCAGCCGGACTTTAGCGACCCGCTGTTTCTCAAGCACTGGGGCGAGCTTGTCGCTCAGGCCGGGAAGCGATACGACGGGAATCCATACCTAGATAGCGTAGATATTTCTTCCGTGGGCTATTGGGGAGAGGGGTGGAGTCCCTACATGCCGCCATTTCCAGATCAAAAGGAGCTTATTGATATTTGGCTGAAAGCGTTTCAGCGCACGCCGTTGCTTATGAACTTTGATGAGCAACAGGCGCTCACTTATGGCGCCCAACATGGCGCGGGATGGAGGCTCGATTGCTTGGGGGACATGCGCACAAACTCGGACAATGAATATTTTCCGGCCGAAATGCTGGAAGTCTACCCGCAGCAGGTGGTGCGTGCCGGGATTCAGGACGTTTGGCAACGCAGCCCGGTCTCGCTGGAAGTGTGTTCCACGGTGGCGGGTTGGAAAGAGAAGGGCTACGACGTCGACTATATACTTGATCAAGCACTGCGCTGGCATGTGAGCTCTGTGAACGTAAAGTCCTCGCCGATTCCGTCCGAATGGAAAAGTCAATTCGAAAACTTTCAGAAGAAGATGGGGTACCGTTTTATTTTGCGGCGATTCGAATTCCCAAAGGCGGTTAGCGCCGGCTCGATGATGCCGATTCACATGTGGTGGCTGAACGCGGGAGTCGCTCCGATTTACAGAGAATTCTCGCTGGCACTTGAACTGCGATCTTCTAAGTCCGCGACCATCATCAGGATTCCTGTGGACGTTCGTAAATGGCTTCCCGGAGACGCGGTATTCGACGGCACGTTGTATGTCCCGGAAAATCTGACAGAAGGCGCTTACGAAGTCCGCGTTGCGATGCTGGATCCAAGAACAGAACAATCGGCTATTCGATTCGCGATTGAGGGCCGACAAGATGACGGCTGGTACGGCATGGGGTCGCTCATGGTAAAAACGCAGTGATCCGTTTCACACTTCGGTGCACTCGGCGAGGGCCATCGGTTGAGTACACCAGCAAACTGCGGAGAGCAAGGTTGATCCGACCCTGTATCACGGCTGTGCTGGCTGGTGCGCTGGCCTGTTGCGCGCTAACAGCGGACGATCCGCCGCCGCCGCAATTTTTTCGCGTCGGTGAAAAGCCCTTGTCTCCGGGACCACGCATAACTCCTTTCCTCGAGTATCAAGCCGACCAAGCTTGGCGAGAAGACGACGAACGCCAAAGAGCTTGGGACGCCATCCATAACCAGCGAGAATTGTTAAAAACGCAAGACCAACTGCGGCAAAAAGCTTCTGCAAATGATCGGTGGCTTGCCGGCGGTAAGAACAGATCTGCATGCGCGTGTCACCGGCAGGATTCAGATGGATGGGTTCTCTATCGAAAAACTGATCTTTCAAAGTTTACCAGGCGTCTATGTCACGGCGCTGGTTTATGTGCCGGATGATCACTCCACGAAGCATCCAGCCGTGCTGGTGCCCGCTGGACATGGGTCCGATGGAAAATTCCACTATCAGGCGCTGAGTCAAAGATTGGTGGGGCGAGGGTATGTGGTGATCGCATGGGATCCCGTTGGGCAGGGTGAACGCAGCCAGTTCTGGGATGCGACAGCCGGTAAGAGCCGCTATAACCTAGTCTGTGGCGAACATGCGGTGATGGGAAATCTGGCCTATCTGGCCGGAGCAAATCTTGCCAGATGGGAGATATGGGATGGTATTCGCGCGGTCGATTATCTGCTCACCCGCCCCGAAGTTGACGGCGAACGAATCAGCATCACTGGGACGAGCGGCGGCGGCTTCCAGGCTGCTCTGATTGCCGCTCTCGATGAGCGCATAAAGGTTGCCGTGCCTTCGTGTTATATCAGCGCATTGCCGATGAGGATTTCTAACCGCATCTTTGCCGACCCGGACAGCGATCCGGAGCAGGATTTGTTTGGCATGATTTCAAATGGTGTGGACCATCCCGGGCTGCTGCTGCTGATGTACCCTCGGCCCGTCATGGTGGCTGCCGCGGTACTCGATTTTGTCCCCATTGAAGGCAAGCGCAAGAGCGTCCGCGAAGTGCAAAGGCTGTACGAGCGCTTCGACCGCACAGATCGGATTGCGATGATCGAAGGCTATCACACGCATCAATTCTCATCGGAGAACCAGCAAGCTGCACTCGACTTTCTCGATCATTTCAATCAAATGCCGGCTCGACACGGACTTCCTCCCGTGAAGGAACTCTCTGATGGAGCTTTGCAATGCACACGAACAGGGCAGGTCGTGCTGGATTACAGTGATGCAAGATCCCTGATGGCGGTTATCCAAGAGTATTACCACGAGCACAAAACTGGACTGAGGCTCAGCCTCGCAAAGGAATATTACAGTGACAAATATAGCGGAGTAAAAGAGTGGCACGTGAGCGAATATACTGGCGTTCCGACCGGGTCAAAGCAGATTACTTGGGAAGCCATGGGAAGCTCAAACTCAGACGGAGTGTCGATTGACCGCTATATGCTGCGCCATAGCAGGTTGCTTGAAATGCCGCTGCTCTACATTCACAAGCCCGCCGCTCGGAAACGAAGAGTCCTGTTGTGGTTCCGCGAAAGCGGGAAAGCGACCGCGGAAGACTGGCCTGAACTTAAGAGCTATGTGGATGAGGGCTACGATATTGTCTCATTTGATTTCCGCGGCCTCGGGGAGACTCGTATGCCCTACACGGCGGTTTCACCGGATGATCCGGCGTTGGGCACCTTGGATTTTGATCAGGCCTATGTCAATTCCATTTCGGGCGTGCTGGCAAATCATGTTTACAACTCTCTTTTGATTGGCAGGCCGTACTTTCTGCAGATGATTGAGGATTCAGAAATCGCCAGTCGCTTTGCTCGTGAGAAGCTGGGAGCAAAAACAGTGGCTGCAATGGCCCCAGGCGATGCGTATACGCTCGCGAGCGCCATTGCCGAGACGCTACCTGATATCGAGCTCCTGCCCCGGCCAGGCGCGAGGGTCTTGAAATGGTCTGAAATCGTAGAACAGAGACGGGAAAACTGGCCAATACAGTATCTAGTGCCTTCGGGAGCCTATTTTCACTAGGAGGAGTATTTTTTCCACTCCCCGGGTCCAGCGGCCATCAGTCAATTCTCGGCGGGCCTCTATTCATTCACGAGCGATAAGATTCCAAACCGAGTTGGCACGTGAAATGTTTTTCCTTCGGGGATGATGCTCCATGCAAGAAACCTGCGGTCATCATCACCGCCCTGGCCTGCTGCTCGAAAGAAATTTGCTCGCCATTTATCGCCTGGATGGATCGCGCTGACGTTCATCGATGAGACCGCGATACGCATTTCGGTCGTCCAGGTGCGGTTTTTGGCGTCGATGCGGGTTGCGTGCTCGAATCCTGAATTCCAACCCGCATCATTGAAAGGTTCTTTGGTCTTATCGATTTCGAGATCAACCCACTGGTTATTGGGGGCTACTTCGAACTCATAATAGTGATTCACACGCTCCGGCTGAGGGTTCAGGAAAACCTCGACCACGTCGCGATCCCAAAGTTTCAAGCGCTCTGCCGCCGGATCTTCCCCTTCATAGACATTCAGCGAGTCGTATCGACACCAAAAGTAGAAGTAGACATGTGTTTCGGTCCATACGGATGCGACGCGAGTCGCGACCTCTGGGTAGTGGGACTTGCCCGAGACGTCGTGGTCAAAATTCGCGGCGATGGCATTCTTCCATGAAGGTTTGGAAAGATCGCCATCCGGCCGGAAATCCACCGGGGACCTTTTCGCGAGTAGTTGTATTGCGCTGGCATACGATGGTTGCGGTGGGGCAGCGGTCTGGCTTGGAAAGCTAAAGAAAATCAAAGTGAAACCTGCCCCGGCGAAGGCACACATCGATACTCCCAATTTCCAATGGACCATCAGTAAGTTCCTTGGTCGGTTCGATGGCTGGTTGCGTCATCGAAATCTGTATTTGCCTCAAGCGAAATCTGAACCTGGAGCTTTATCCCACTTTGACAAGCAAAAGTAAACGATATAGAAGAAATCGAAAGAAAAATGAAAATGCGCGGGCGAAACGATCAGCTGAGATGGGAGGATCTATGAATGGAGTAGACCGGAGACGATGGCTGGAAGGCATGGGGATGCTGCTCGTTACAGGCAGAATGCCGAAGACTTCGATAACTGCGCCGCCAGGCGCGTCAGAAATATCTAAGCAGCCGCTGCAGCTCGCAGATTTCCAACCGCGCAGCATGTTGCACCTCCCCGAGAAGAAGGTGTCCCGCTCACGTTATCCGGTCATTGACATTCATACCCATCTTTCTGTGACAGCCAATTCAGCCAACGGAGTCGGGATCGGCGAAGCCATGGAGTATTTGGCGCCGGTAGAGGTTCTGCTACCAGTGATGGACCGAAAGAATATCCGCATGATGGTAAACCTGACTGGAGGGGTGGGCAAAGGATTAGATGAAGCGATTGGGAAGTTTCAGCAGCCGCAACCAGAACGGTTTGTAACCTTCACGGAACCGTGGTGGGAACGCTCAAATCGGCCGAGTTACAGCCAATTTCAGGCCGATGAGATTGTTCGGGCTCATCAAGCAGGCGCGCGCGGACTGAAAATTCTTAAGACGCTGGGTCTTTACTTGCGTGAGGGAATCTCGAAGGGCCCATTGGTAAGAATTGACGATCCACGTTTCGACGCCATGTGGGAAACGTGCGGATCGCTGGGCATGCCGGTAGCGATTCACGTTTCGGATCCGGAGGCTTTTTTCCTTCCCGTCGATCGTTTCAATGAACGCTTCGAGGAATTGAATAACCATCCGGATTGGTCCTTTTATGGCCGCGATTTTCCGAGTAACGCAGAACTGTTGGAGGCGCGCAACCGCGTTTTGGCCCGCCACCCCAAGACTCAATTCATTGTGCTGCATGTGGGCAATGATGCTGAGAATCTTCCTTACGTCAGTGAATGCATGGACCGCTTCCCCAATATGCATGTGGAACTGGGTGCGCGGATCGGGGAGCTAGGACGCCAACCGCGCATGGCCAGAAAGTTCTTTGAGAAATATCAAGATCGAATTCTTTTTGGAACGGATGCTGTACCCTATGGGACGGACACGCCTCAGCAAGTCTTCAGTGATGAGCTTTATGAGATCTACTACCGTTTTCTTGAAACTGACGACGAATACTTCGACTACGCACCCGCGCTGGTGCCTCCACAGGGGCGTTGGAGGATTTACGGTCTGGGTCTGCCCGACGGAATACTCAAGAAAATCTATAATGAAAATGCAGGACAACTCCTGCATGTCAAGGTCTAGCAGTGGATTGACAAAGCAGGGACTTTCTGCCAAAAAGAAACGATAGTAACGAAAGCAAAGACAAGAAATAGATGATCTTTTTCCTCCTTCGAGTTGCTCTAGCCGTGCTGATACTGTCCGACGGGGGCGATTCCCGTCCGGGCGATTTCAAAATCCTTGGCCCAGGCGGGGGTGGGGCCATGTTCCATCCAACTATAAGTCCCCACGACCCCGATACCGTCCTTGTCAGCTGCGACATGACCGGGTCCTATATCACTCATGATGGCGGCAAGTCTTGGCGCATGTTCAATCTGCGCGGGGTCGTCCAGTTCTTTGTTTTCGATCCTCTCGATCGAAAGGTGATATATGCGGGATCCAACGGTTTATGGCGCAGCCGGGACCAGGGTGAGACTTGGAGCCTGATTTATCCAAACCCGTCTTCGATAAAGAGCATAAAGATGAGCTCGGATCACTCGGACGAAGAGCTAATTGCGGAACCGAATCCTCTGGGTAACATCACGGCAATGGCCATCGATCCCTCCAATTCGAAGATTTTTTATGTTGTCGCAGGTGACAGAAGAAAAGGCGCGTTTGCTCTTTTTGTCTCGCGTGATGGGGGCCAGAATTGGGGAAAAGAAGGAGATCTGCCGGGACTGGCCAACAAGCTGTGGGTAAATGCTATTTCGCCAAGCGACAGCCGGGACCTGCTTATTGCAGGTCCGCATTTTATCGAAGAGAAAGCGTCGTCTGGCATGCAGAGGATATCCGGTCCCGCGGCTAAGACCTTCACGGATATCTCCGTAGGATTCCGGAAGGATGGCAAGGCATTTATTTATGTTATTTGCGATGAAGCTGCTTTCGCGTCGGACGACAAGGGAACAACTTGGCGAAAGGCCAGCTTGGGTCAAGGTGGTGGAAAGATGCGAGCGATCGCGACCAGCTTGGGCAATCCAGACACGGCTTATGTCTCCTACAGAAATCTGGAAGAGGGTGGAATCAAATGGCTAGGGGTTGCCAAGACCACGGATGCCGGTCGCAATTGGCATCCGATCTGGAAAGAGGACAGCAATCCGGGTGCTAAGCCTGGCGCGAATGTTCACGATGCTTGGATCACCCAACGATTTGGATCGGATTGGGGCGAGAATCCCTTGGCTCTTGTCGTGGCGGAGCAGGACGCCGACATAAGCTATGGGACGGATTTGGGAAGGACCATGCGCACGACGGACGGAGGAGCAAACTGGGTCGCTGTATATTCTCGAAAATCCAGCGAAAACGGCTGGGTCACGACTGGTTTGGATGTAACAAACGCTTACGGCTACCACTTTGATCCGTTTGATCACAACCGGCAGTTTATCTCCACAACAGATATTGGTCTTTTCCGCAGTGAAGATGGCGGGCACTCCTGGATTAGTTCCACTCGAGGTGTGCCGAAGGAGTGGATGAACACCACGTATTGGATTGAGTTTGATCCCGAGGTGAAGGGGCGTGCCTGGAGTGTGAACAGTTGGACACATGATTTACCACGACCAAAGATGTGGAGAAAAAAAGGAATTCGGGACTATCGGGGCGGCGTGTGCCGTAGCGATGACGGAGGAAGGACGTGGACAAAGTCGAACGACGGGATGGAGGAAACGGCGGCGACGCATATCCTCTTGGACCCGACGAGTCCTACCAAGGCACGCGTGCTATACGTTGCCGCGTTCGGGCGCGGTGTGTACAAGAGCGTGGATGGGGGCAAGAGCTGGAAGCTGAAAAACGCCGGTATCACCCAGAGCGAACCATTTGCCTGGAGAATTGTGAGGGATAGCAAAGGAACACTTTACCTGCTGGTGGCGCGCCGCTCAGAGGATGGGAGCATTGGAACGGAGGGTGATGGAGCGATTTACAAATCCACGGATGGGGCGGAAAGCTGGAGCCGAGTAATGATGCCCGAGGGAAGCAACGCTCCGAACGGCTTGGCAGCCGATCCCAGCGCACCGGATCGCCTTTATCTCGCGGCGTGGGCGAGGGACAAAGGAGAACACGGTGAAGGAGGGGGCATCTACTTGTCGGTGAATGCGGGAAAGACTTGGACGCAGGTGCTAGATCGCGATCGACACGTCTACGATGTCACCATCGACCCACGCGATGCAAAAATACTTTATGCCACCGGGTTCGAGTCTTCCGCATGGAAATCAAACGACCGCGGGAAAAGCTGGGCGCGTATTCCTGGTTTTAACTTCAAATGGGGACACCGCGTCATTGCTGACCCTGAAGACCCCAAGAAAGTTTATATTACAACCTTTGGCGGAGGCGTCTGGCATGGGTCCGTGGATGGAGAAAATCGTCCATTGGACATAGTTACGCCTGAGCTTCAGCCTGGACGATAGCGAACCTCCTGGTGGGAAAGAGACATAAGGATCCTATGGAAAGTGCTTCCTTGTTGACACAAGTGGACTGGCTGCGGGCATTGAAGAACGAGCAATTGAGAGCGGCACAGGTATTTGGTCGGCCGGAAGCGGAGCAAAAACGGCTTGGCTACTTCCACACTTTGCAGGAGATCTGCCAGCAGCCCTGGACGTGGCCGCGCACGTACGATCGAATGATCGCTTCACGAGAGCGCTTGACGGTGGATCTGGCAGGAATTCGCAGTCTCGGACTTACCGGCTCAGGCAGTTCAGAGTATGCCGCCGAATGCGTGTGCTTCCCGTTGCGAAATGAGTTGGGGATCTCGACGGAATCGATCAGTGGCGGAGCGCTGCTAATGTATGGGGGAAAACGTTTGCCTAAGGAAAGGCCTGGTTTGCTTGTTTCTTTGGCGAGATCCGGAGACAGCCCCGAAAGTAGTGGAGTCGTAGAGTTGATTCTGGAGACGGAGCCTGAGTTTCGGCATGTGGTCGTGACCTGCAACGAGCAGGGAAGTCTCGCTAGGGCCTGGCGTGCGCATGAGAGAGTACATGTCATTTCGCTACCCGCCGAGACTCAGGACAAGAGCTTGGTCATGACGAGCAGTTTCACCAACTTGCTGCTGGCGGCGCGCTTCCTCGGAATGCTGGAAAGGCCGGATGGATATCGAAAATTGTGCGAGAGATTGAGCCGGATAACCCAGGAACTCATGCGATCTAACTTTGACCTACTGGCAAAGATTGCTGCTACCGATTTCCGCCGTGCGGTATTTCTCGGTAGTGGGTCGCGTTTCGCGGCTGCGCGCGAAGCGGCGTTGAAGATGTTGGAACTGACGTCGGGTCGCGTCTCGACACTCTGCGAAACGTATCTTGGTTTTCGGCATGGTCCCATGAGCTATGTGCAGGACGACACTCTAATCGTTTGCAATTTATCGTCCGATTCCACGATACGCGCATATGAATTGGATTTATTGCACGAATTGGACCGGAAGAAACTTGGATTGTCCAAAGTTGTTGTCGGAGAAAATATTCCGGATGCTGCGATCAGAGAGGGCGATGAGGTCATCGAGTGCCGAGGATTAACTGAGCTTGGCGATGGAGAAACCGCGGTGGTGTATGTCGTTGTCGCCCAACTTCTGGCCTTTTTTCGCTGCCTTGAAGAAGGGCTTCAGCCAGATTCACCATCCGAGGGAGGGATTATCAACCGTGTGGTGGGAAAATTCTCCCTGCACACGCTTTCTTGAAGTGTCGTCGGAGGGAGACATTGGGTGGTGGACAAATGAGCCAAAAGAGAGCCTTGAATCAATCCATCATCGGAAAAATCTCGATAGAATCATGGTTAGCAAAGGTTCCCCTGCGAGGCGATGCGGATGCGATGGACGGTCCTGTTTTTATTCCTAGGGCTTAGCGCCTTGCCCATTCAGGCTCAGGTGCGGGTATGGGAAGATTTTCTGAATCTTCCTACATATGAAGAGGGCGCGCCAGATCTCAATCCTTCCTTCGACCAGTTCGCGGTCGATCGATATAGTTATCCGTACACGCTGCGGAAACAAATAACCGATGATCGTCGAGACCACCACTGGCGTGCAATCTACCTTGAAAACGAATACTTGAAATGTTCGGTATTGCCGGATTTGGGCGGGCATATTTATACGTGCATCGACAAAATCAGCGGGCAGCCGATGTTCTATGCGAACCCTTCCATCAAGAAAGCCAGTATCGGCTATCGCGGAGCTTGGGCCGCATTCGGGGTCGAGTTTAACTTCCCTGTTTCTCACAATTGGGTCTCGATGTCTCCTGTGGATTTCGCATACAAAGGCCACGAGGACGGAAGTGCATCGATCACCGTGGGCAATATCGATAGAGTTTATGGAATGGAGTGGTCCGTCCAACTGACTCTTCGTCCTGGTTCCACGGTTCTCGAGCAGCGCGTCACACTGAGCAATCGAAGCGATGTGCGCCGCCGTTTCTATTGGTGGAGCAATGCGGCTGTTCAGGTTTGGGACGATTCTCAGATTCAATACCCAATGCGCTTCGCCGCAGCCCATGGGTTCGCGGAAGTGCAAACATGGCCGATCGATTCACAGGGGAAGGATCTCAGCGTCATACGTAACCAGACCGACGGACCAGTCTCCTTGTTCGTCCATGGAAGCCGGGAAAACTTCATGGGCGTCTGGCATCCTCGAACAAACACCGGAACTGTGCATTTTGCCGACTATGCCGAGCTACCCGCCAAGAAAATTTGGTCCTGGGGTGTTGACGCAGCTGGTCTTGATTGGCGCAAGGCACTCTCCGACGACAATAGCGCCTATGTCGAGTTGCAAGCGGGCCTCTTCAGAAATCAAGAAACCTATGCCTTCCTTGAACCGCGACAAGATATAGCCTTTACGGAATACTGGATCCCCGCCCGGAATACGGATGGGATCTCCCGCGCAAATCTTGCCGCAGTGGCGCATTTGGAGAGAAAGGCGGACACGTTGGTAGTCTCCGTCAACGTCAACCGCAGGCTGTCGGCCTCTTCCATCCAGATTTTAGAGGGAAACACTTCCTTGTTCACCGAGAAAGGAGATTTTGTACCAGAGCGAGTGTGGAAGAAGGAGATCCGCCTTCCAATGGCCGGCAAGAGGTATACGGTTGAACTCAAGGACAGGGAGGATGCCCTGCTATTGAGGCAGACGGAGGGTGAGTACGACTGGGTGCCGGAATCGGAAATCAAACTCGGCCCGCAAGTTTCCTACCTTGTGCCCGAGGAGACGCGTCGAACCGAGGACGATTGGCTCCAGCAGGGCATGTCTCTAGAATTAAACGGCAGCCTTTTGGCCGCCATCGAAACCTATCAGAAGGGGCTGTTGAAGTTCCCCGCAGATTGTGAATTGTTGAAAGCGGCGGGACGACTCGACGCCAGTCTGAAGCGCTTCGAAGATGCGGTAGCTCATCTGGTGGCCGCTCATGCCCGAAATACCACCGATTCCGAAATCTCGTATTATCTGGGAATCGCATACGAGGGCGTCGAGCGTGAGAAAGATGCTGTAGACGCTTACCAGGAAGCGATGCGATCACCTTCCTTTCGTGCGCCTGCGGCACTGCGACTTGCCGAATTGCAGGCACGCCAGGGTGCGTTGCAGCAGGCTGAAGACGATCTTAGAAAAAGCCTTCAATCTGCTCCGGGCGACCTGCGCGCAGCTGAAGGACTGGTAGCTGTGTTGCGGGCGCTCGGAAAGACAGAAGAAGGGGGAAAGCTGGCAGGCGAATGGCTGGCACGCTTTCCGTTGAGCAGTTTTCTACACGAAGAACTCGGAAAGCCGAACCTCGTGCATCTGGCGGCCGATCCCTATCGTGTTCTAAATGTTGCATCGGAATACGCTCGCTTGGGACTTTACCGTCGCGCGGTGGAGGTTCTCTCACGCGAGTATCCGCAACCTAAGCCGGACCAGAGCGAACCAGGCGAGGTCCTTCCCCAGAACCACCCCCTGGTTGTCTACTTTCGCGGGTATTGTCGCGAGCAGCTCGGGGAGTCGGGCGCGAAGGACTATTCTGAAGCCTCGCAACTCTCGACTGCATACATATTCCCGAACACAGTCGAAGATCAGCGGGCGCTCCAAGCCGCCATTCGCGCGAACGCGAACGACGCGTCTGCCCATTACCTGTTGGGAACCTGGTATTTTGCCCGCGAGAAAACGGACGAGGCTCTCAGCGAATGGCAACAAGCGCGGAAGCTCAATTCGCATATGCCTGTGTTAGAAGCCAGTCTAGGATTGGCGTTGCTGCACAGGAAGCGAGACTTTGTGAATGCCCTGAATGCATTCGAGGATGGCATTAAAAATGATCCGTCGAACGTGGTGAACTATTCCGGTACAGTTGCCGCGATGGCGCTTCTGGGAAAGCCCGCAGCGGAGCGCGTGAAGGCGCTTGAGCGTTATCCCGAACTGGACAGCATTCCCACCAGCTTGGTTTATGAACTGGCATTGAATCGCGCCGAAGAAGGGAATTATAAGGGCGCGATAGATTTGTTCCGGAGTCGGTTCTTCGGCAGTGAAGAAGGCGAAACAAACGTTCGCGACGTGTGGGTTGAGGTGAAGTTGCAACAAGCCGTTGGGCTGGCGCGAGCCGGCCACTGTGAAGACGCTCTCGTCGCAGCCAGAACCCTCGGTTCCCCAGTTCCGGGCCTTTCCTTTACGCAAGACGGCTTACAACCAATCCTGAATTCGGCTAGAACAAACTACCTGCTCGGTGAATTATCTTCTACTTGCGGTCACTTGGAAGAGGCGGATCGAAACTACCGGTTATCGGCACAAGCGACCGGCGCTTCGGACGCCATATGGGCATGGGCCTCTGCGAAGAAGCTCAGCACCTATGACCCGGTGCTATGGCGGGAACGGCTATCTGTAGCCTTGTTGCAAGCGGAATCCAATCGACGAACCAGCGCCCACCAGAGCTGGTGGAGTTATTCGTTGGGAGTATTGCAGTTGGCCCTCAAGCGCGAACTCGAGGGCAAAGCTTCGCTCCGCGAATCTTTACTTTTACCCGAGAACCGGATGTCTCATCACTTCAGCCGCTTGGCGCTGGGGGACGCTACACCTCGATGACTTGGATACCCTTGTTGCGAAGTTCCTCGGTAAATTCCTGAGTCGCAGGGTTGTCTGTAATCAAGCGCCGGATTTTGTTGAAAGGGCCAATCTTTAAAACACTTCCCGTCGACCGCGAGGAAAAGACGGTCCGCGTGGAACTCGTTCATCATGGCCTCCGCCTGCGGTCCGACGAAGGAGCAGGAAACCGGACGCAGCAGCCCGCCGATCACAACGAGGGCGATACCAGGTGTATCCGCTAGCTCGACCGCTATGTTCAAGGCATTTGTAATGCCGGTAAGCGATTGCATTCTCATCCTTTTCAAATGCCGGGCGACCTCTGCCGTGGTCGTTACTGTATCGAGAATGGTGGTTTCATCGGTCTGTACCAATTCTGCGGCGGCCCTTCCGATTCTGACTTTTTCATCCCTGTGCAGAGTTTCTTTGGTACGGAGAGGATAATCCTGTGTGGCCTCCAGGCGTCGAACGGCTCCGCCGTGCGATCGCACTGCTGCGCCGATTGAAGCGAGTTCGTCAAGGTCATTGCGGAGAGTGATGGCGGAAATAGAGAACGCCGAACTATATCCGCGACAGTTGCCTGCCCATCTTGATCGACGAGGTCCTGAACACTCCGGCGACGCCGTTCTGTTAGCAGACGAGCTTTAGGGGGCATGCACGGTGTCCGTAAGCCAAGCAGGGGCGTGTTTTTCGGTTCGGTCAAATACGAAAATATAACTCCGACGAATGCTTTCCTATGCTTTCTCTTAGTATCGTTCTCGCTTCAATGTTATTGCGTTTAGTTTCCTATTGTGTAATCGTCGATCCAAGATCATTTGTGGGAGGAGGTTCTCCTTGAGGTTGAAAACTTCGTCTGCCTGTATTATTTCCCTGGCGTGTCTATTTTGTGCAGCCGGACTTGCCTTCGGCCAGGGCACAGACCTTGGCACCATTCGCGGAACGGTTACAGACGCTAGCGGAGGGGTCATTCCCAATGCCACGGTAAGCGTCATCGATGCCCTTACCAACACCGCGCGTGAAACAAGAACGAATTCTCAGGGCAATTACGAAATGTTCGGGCTGAAGCCCGGCACGTACAGAGTGGCAGTCACTGCGGCTGGAATGAGCAAGGAAGAGATCACGGACATTGTCTTGAGCGGCAGCGATATTGTGAGCGTCGATGCCGTGCTCAAGGTGTCCGCCGCGCAGGAGAGCGTGGTGGTCAAGATGGAGGCGCCGGCCATCAACACGGAAGACCAGACGATCAGCCAAACCATTGACAACCAGGCGGTTGTCGAACTTCCTCGCGACAGCCGCAATGTGTACACCTTCCTTTATTTGAATCCAAACGTAACCCAGGCCGACTCCGACGGCTCTTTCAAATTTATCGGGGCTCAGAGC
>Ga0207000_1155_pt2 | contig 14158 bp, 14 predicted proteins | sample Alteio_BWMinCont_90_FD_153498 | JGI IMG/M metagenome (GOLD analysis project Ga0207000, IMG submission 153498) | Enriched cells from forest soil in Barre Woods Harvard Forest LTER site, Petersham, Massachusetts, United States -... | ecosystem: Environmental > Terrestrial > Soil > Temperate forest >...
CCCGCGGGCGCACCGGGAAAAACGATCGAAGACTTGCCAGGTTCAAATGTGGAGATGCCGTTATTTTTTTCATACCAGGGCTCGATGCGATCCCAGCGCAGACCGTAGTTCAGCGTCAGGTTCGAACGCACGCGCCAGCTGTCTTGCCCGTACAAGCCCCAGTATTGATTGCGGCCGTAGAAGGGTTGAAGCTGGCTCTGGTTATATTGGCTGGGAATTCCGAGCAGGAAATCGGCGAAGTCGGATCCGGTCTCGCTTCCGGTGAACAGGAAATTGCCGTTAAATTGCGCGATCGGATTCGTGTTGACCTGGTCGTAGTGAAACTCGGCTCCGAACTTCATGGTGTGGCGGCCCACGACTTTCGAGAAATTATCGAGCCATTGGAAAGTGTTGTTGACCTGTTTCAACTCGTTCGCGTTCGTGCCGATGGAAAAGGCATTGAAGACGATGTTTTCCACTCCTTCGCCTTGCGGATTGAGCGGCACAATGCCGGGAGTTCCCGCGCCGGTGACGAATCCCTGCGATGCCAGGCTGACGCCGAGTCCGCCGACGGGTTTGCCGAGATCGTTGTGATCGCGCATGAAGCTGAAGTGGAATTCATTGACCGCCGTCGACCCCAGCGTTTTAGTGTCGCCTAGGCTGAGCAGTTGAGCGCGTCCTAAATAAAGCGCGTTGAAACCGGGCACGCTGGCTCCGCTCTGCGCCACGGGATATGGATTGTTGAGAGTGTAGTCGTCGAGGAAATAGTAAGCCGATAACAAGCCCCAACGACTGTTGTAGTCGAGGCGGTAGGCGCCTTTGTCGTCGCGCAAAGTTTCGTTGGAGTTGGAGGTCGCGAAGAGGTTCACGCCAACATTTGGCTGCGGAATGTATTGCAGCAGGGCCTTCGCTGGCGTGGACCACGACGAGGCCGGAATCGCGCCGTTGGGAAGAACGCACTGCGAGGCCGCGCATCCGGCCGTGTAGTAGGGTTCGCCAGGGGAAACGGGATAACCCAATCTCTGGGAAAGAACGCTTGCCCAATTTTGGCCGGTGACCGTGCCGGTCAGCGAGTTTGACAGATCGAGCAGGTTGCCGGAGCGATCTGAAAGGGAAGGGACTGGGATTTGGCCTGTGTCTATGCCTTGCGTCAATCGAGTGCCTTGGTAATCGGCGAAGAAAAAGATATTGCTCTTTCGGATCGGGCCGCCGAAGGTTCCGCCAAATTGGTTTTGGTCGAATGTGCCGCGGGTCGGGGAGAAATAGTTTCGGGCATCGAGGTTCGTGTTGCGCAGAAATTCAAACGCGTCGCCATGAAATTGGTTGGTGCCCGATTTTGTGACAACGTTGATCTGTCCGCCGCTGTGGCCTCCGTATTCCGCGTCGAAATTGCTGGTAAGAATGCGGAACTCGGCAATGGAATCGAGATTCGGAATGATCGCAGCGCCCGAGTTCACGTCTTCTTCGGCATCGCTGCCGTTTACGATGAACGCATTCGAAAACTCGCGCTGGCCGTTGATCGAAATCGTTCCCGGGTTCAGACTGCCGGAAGGCGAAAGCGCGCTGACGCCGACGTCCTGCTGCGTGTTTGATGTGAGCGATGTCGCAGGGACGACGCCCGGTTGAAGCGCAAGCAGATCGGTATAGCTGCGACCATCCAAGGGGACCGCGGCTATCTTGGAGCCGCTGATGATCTCGCCGATCTGCGTGTCGGACGTTTCCACGCGAACCGCGTTCTCGTTTACGGTAACCGCCTGCGCGCGAACGCCGACTTCCAATACGGCGTCGACGACGAGCGCGCTATTAGCGTCGACGGTGATGCCGGTTCGCTGATAGGGATTGAAACCCGTTTTTTGGATCGTGATGTTGTAGCGGCCGATGGCGAGATCGGGGAATGAGTAGAATCCCTGGCCGTTGGTTGTGACCTGATGCTGGACTCCGGTTTCCACATTGATTGCGTTTACCGTGGCATTCGTAATTACGGCGCTGCTCACATCCTTAACTGTGCCGGACACGCTTCCGCCCGTCCCGGCCCAGCCATCGAGGGCGAGGAATGTGAGCAACGCAAAACAAGATAGTAGGCCACTACGCAAAAAGCACCTTTGATTTCAGCAAAGCTCAAATTTGTGTAGCCGTTACTTGCGACTGAGTCGCATCTATCGAAACAAAAAAAATTAGCCTAGCTGGTTCCTTTTTGACACTGCTTGCAAACTCCGCCCACTTCCAACCGCACTACCCGGATTTGAAAACCGCTTTGCTTGACCATCTCTTGCTTCAGCTTCTCGAAAGACGAGCTCGCGTATTCCATGATCGCGCCACACCGAAAGCAGGCCATGTGACAGTGATCGCGGTTGGTCTTGGCCTCGTAATAATGCTTTTCGCCGTCGATGTGCATAAGGTCGAGTTCGTCGATCAGTCCGCGATTCTTAAGCAACGCGAGGGTCCGATAGACTGTGGCGCGGTCGATATCGGGGTCCTGTTTCTTGGCAAGCTTGAGGAGCATGGCTGCATCCAAGTGCCGGGGCGAGTCCTGAATGATATTCACCAGGAGGCGTCTTTGCGCGGTCATGCGTACGTGTCGCGCTGACAGTTCCTTCATCAGCGAGGGACGAGTGATTTCGTTGCCGGTATTCGATCTTCCTAGTTGCGACTCAGTTGCAACAAGCGCCCTGGTGAGCATTGGAACCTCTTTTTTTCCTGATCTAAAGCTTCTGCATTGATTTCAACGTAGTTGCGACTGGTTCGCAACTTAGGATACAAAATAATTAGAATTGATTGACAGCTTTTCTGTCAAGGCACCCCTGACGTTTTGCTTCCAAACCGTCATTCTGGTCCCAGGCTGTCATCAGAGGGGCGAGGAGTTCGATGACCCATTTCAACCCGGTCCGTGACTACTACCCGTTCCGCTTGCCATTCCCACCAACTTCTGCAAAAATAAGAGTTTGTCTTAACCCTGCCAGTTGGACTAGGAAAGGAACCAAAGCTCTGTGTTAATGATTCGTCTGTCGCGCACGGGTGCGCGTAAACAACCGCAGTATCGCGTGGTGGTGATTGAAAAGGAGCGGGCGCGCAACGGCCGGCCAGTCGAGGTCGTGGGAACGTACAATCCCCGGACTAATCCTGCCAGCATCGAACTCAAGCGCGAGCGCATTGATTACTGGGTATCGAAGGGCGCCAAGATGTCGGACCGGGTTGGCAAGATTGTGGCTAAGCCAGCTGCGCCCAGCGCCGTCCCCGCTGCCTGAGATTGTTGTGTCGGTAGGAATTTTCAGCCCACCCGATAGGAACCGCAAATGACCCAGCAAAGCGCGGATGTGCGGGTTTTGGTCGAGCAGATCGCGAAAGCGCTGGTCGACGAACCCGATCAGGTTTCGGTGAACCAACTCGAAGGCGATGTGCTTGAACTTACCGTCGCTCCGAACGATGTGGGTAAGGTTATCGGAAACAAAGGCCGGGTCGCGCGCGCGCTGCGTGCGCTGATCGGCGCAGCGGGGATTCGATTGCACAAGCGGTTCACGCTGGAGATATTGGAATAGGAGTGTCGGGAATCGGCGGCGAGTTCGTCACTCTGGCACGCGTGCGAAAGACGCAGGGACGCCGCGGCGAAGTTGCAGTCGAATTGCACAGTGACGTTGCGGACCGGTTCAGACCGGGTCTGAGGTTGTTCGCTCTCGCGCAGGACAACAGTCGACGCGAGTTGCAGATTGAAGAACTCTGGCCACACAAAGAGTTCCTGGTTCTGAAATTCGGGGGGATTGATTCGATCTCCGATGCGGAAGCTCTGATTGGCTGCGAATTGCAGGTTCCGCGCAGCGAGCGGGCGCAGCTTGAATCAGGATGGAATTACGTCAGCGACCTCATCGGTTGCGCGGTGTTTAACACCGGTCGCGAGATAGGGAAGATTGAAGACGTTCAGTTTGGTGCAGGCGAAGCGCCTTTGCTGATTGTTGGCACGGGAAGCGCGCGTTGCGAGATCCCTTACGCCGAGGCATATCTTGAGAGCGTAGACCTCGAGCACAAGCAGATACGAATGCAACTGCCCGAAGGAATGCTCGAACTGAACGCGCCGTTGACGGCTGAGGAAAAGCAGCAGCAACAAACGAGCGGCAATAGAAACGCAAAGAAATGACTTCCGCTGTCTACCGGGTCGAAAGTTTACCCAGTGCGGAGTCGAACAAGGTGCATTGTGCAGGTCTTCAGCCGACGTTTTTTTCGGGTTGGGATTTTGGTTTTTCTGACACTCGCGCTGGCCTTGTCGGCGCAGGCTGCGGGCTTTAGCAATGCCAGCCTGAAGGGAAGCTACAGCTTTTTGACCAACCTGCGGACCGCCAATGTGAATACACCCCAGTCTGCCATGGTGGGAGTTATGACATTCGACGGCGCGGGCAATGTGACCGGCTCGTACACATCGATTTCAATCCATACGGTCCAGAAGGGGACCCTGGGCGGCACTTACAGCGTGAAGTCGAATGGCAGCGGTTTGATCGACCTTACATCGGGCGTGACGGCACAGTACGCGATTACTCTCAACTCGACTGTGGCTGGGGTCGCTCAGGGCGTGCAATTGTTGCGGACCGACGACACGAGCAATGAGATCGTAAGCGGAACCGCTGTGCTGCAGTCTACTGCCGCGGGAAAATATACAGTGGCGAGTGTCAAAGGGAATTTTGCCTTGCAGTACAACCCATGGACCGATGACGCGAGTTTGGCCGAGGACGGCGGCGTGGGGATATTCAGTTTCGACGGCAATGGGAACATAAAGGGTTCAGTTACTATCATGTATGACGGCGGGAAGCTTGGGGGACCCTTCAAGGCCACCTATAAGGTGAACTCGAATGGCAGCGGCACGATATCGGGAATCGGTAAACACGGTCTGCAGATTGCGTTTGTCTTGAATTCGGTGGCAGCCGGGGAAGCTAAGGGGTTGCAGTTTCTGGATACCAACACGGGCGACGGCAGCGGCGATTTAGTTATTACCGGGAACGCGCTGAAGCAGTGAAGACGTGCAGCTAGTTTTGATCTGGTACCGCGATGAAGATCGACATTGTAACGATCTTTCCCGACTTTTTTCGCGGACCGCTCGATCACGGAATCATCCGCCGGACTCAGGAAGCTGGGCTGGTGACAATCGAAGTCCACGATCTGCGGGCGTTTGCGCATGATCGCCACAAGACCGTGGATGACCGCCCATTTGGCGGCGGCGAAGGCATGGTGCTGAAGCCGGAACCGATCTTTGAATGTATTGAAGCGCTGAATGTCGCGTCTCAGGAAAAACGCGGCGCCGCAGAGAGTGTGATTCTGCTTTCGGCGCAGGGCAACCGATTCGATCAGAGTGTTGCCAACGAACTGGCAACGCTGCAACGGATCGTCCTGATCTGCGGCCGTTATGAAGGCGTGGATGAGCGCGTAGGCCAATATCTGGCGGACCGCGAGTTGTCCATCGGAGACTACGTGCTGAGCGGGGGCGAGTTGGGTGCCGCAGTGATTGTGGATTGCGTCACGCGTCTGATTCCCGGCGCGGTCGGCAACCAGGCATCGACGCAGCAGGAGTCGTTCACGACCTTCTCTCAAGGGCAAACTGGGGACGGTCCGAATTCGACGTGTACCTCCGGGGGATTGCTGGATTATCCGCACTACACGCGGCCCGCGGATTTTCGAGGCATGGCAGTTCCGGAAGTGCTGGCGTCGGGTAATCATGAAGAAATACGACGCTGGCGCCGTCGGACTGCACTGGAAAAAACGCTGCGCAACCGGCCCGATCTTTTGGTTGATACCGCGCTGAGCGACGAAGACAAGAAATTGTTAGCCCAGATCACGGGCCAGAACTTATAGAACCGAGGAAAAGATTATGTCGAACCTGATCATTGAAAAACTGCTGGCGAAAACCAAGCGAAACGACCTTCCCAAGTTTGCTCCGGGCGACTCGGTTCGCGTCCACGTCAAGATTAAGGAAGGCGACAAGGAGCGGACGCAGGCCTTCGAAGGGGTTGTGATTTCGCGCTCACGCGGACCTCAGGCCAGCTTCACGGTGCGTAAAATCAGCTTCGGTCAAGGGGTCGAACGTATCTTTCCGGACAACTCCCGCGTAATCGACAAGGTCGAATTGCTGCGTTCCTCCAAGGTTCGGCGCGCCAAGCTGTACTACCTGCGCGCCCTTCGTGGCAAAGCCGCCCGGCTGAAGGACGTTGACCGCGAGCACGCGACCGTGAGTAAGTAACCCCGAAGGCTCCGTTTCCGTTGTGCTAACGAAGGAATCGGAGCCTCGTCTATCCGACATTGCATCGAACCATCCCCACTTTTTCTGCGTATAGATATCCGAGTCGTCCAATCCAGTCAGGAGGTTTTATGCCTCGCTCTGCGCGTCTCTCCGTGGTGGCCTGCGTCCTTCTTTTTGTCTCCAGCATGTTAGGGGCGCAAAACAAGAACAAGGATAAGAGCACAAACGAAAATCCGCTTCCCGCCGGTCAGCCTGCAGCTGAATCCATTGATCTCAATATGTATCAGCAGATTCGGGACGAAGGCTTTCGCCATCCGCACATTATGGAATATGCCTCGGCCTTGTTTGACGGCATCGGGCCTCGGCTCACCGCTTCGCCGAACATGAAGCGAGCCAATGACTGGACGATGGCGCAACTAACGGCAATGGGCTGTTCCAACGCGCATCTCGAAGACTGGGGCGAGTTCGGCATGGGATGGCAGCAGCGCAACACCTGGATCCGCATGGTGTCTCCGGATACGGCGGTTTTCATCGCTCAAGCCACGCCTTGGTCGCCGGCCACGAACGACGCGATCACTGCGTCGGCGGTTGCAGTGAACGTCAAAGAAGAAAAAGATTTCGATCAATACAAAGGCAAGCTTGCCGGCAAGATCGTTTTGTGGGGGGAGACTCGTATTCCCAAGCCAGCGACCGCTCCGTTGTTTACCCGGTACGATGACAAGGAGCTAAGCGACATTTTCCGATACGCATGGACCGACGACGAACTGGGACCGCAGCACGTTCTTCCTTTGGACGCGATGGAAGAAGCGTTCAATAAACAGCTCGCCCTTCGCGAAAAGATCGCTAAATTTCTGGCTGATGAAAAAGTGCTGGCTGTGATTGTTCCCGGCTATGACAGCGGCGGCACGCTGAATGACGATACCGGATCGAGCCTGGGCTGGTTTGTCTATCTGCGCGATCATGCTTCGCCACTGCCTGTGGCAACGATAGCGCTCGAGAATTTCGGACGGGTTTCGCGATTACTTACCGCGAAGGTTCCCGTCACCATTGAAATGAACGAGGATACTGTCTTCACCGGCGATCACGAGCACGGCTTCGATACCATCGCCGAAATCCCTGGCGCCGATCCTAAGCTAAAAGAACAGTTGGTCATGGTCGGTGGCCATCTCGACAGCTGGATTGCCGGCACCGGAGCCACCGATGACGGCGCTGGCGCCATCATCGCCATGGAGGTCATGCGCATCCTCACCGCGCTGCACGTGCAGCCCCGCCGTACGATTCGCGTAGGGCTCTGGAGCGGCGAAGAGCAAGGCCTGTTTGGATCGAGTGGTTACGTGAAAGCTCATTTCGGAAGTTTCCCGCGCTCGACCACGCCGGAGCAGCTTAAAGTGCCCGAGTTTATTCGCAAACCTGCCGGCCCGCTTACGCTGAAGCCAGAACACAAACTTATTTCTGCTTACTACAACATTGACAACGGAGGCGGCAAAATCCGCGGCATCTACGCGCAGGAAAACAATGCGATCGTTCCTATCTTCGAGCAGTGGATTGCGCCGCTCAAGGATCTCGACGTCACCACCATCAGCGCTCGCCTTACCGGCAGCACCGATCACATGCCCTTCGACGAAGTTGGTATACCCGGCTTTCAGTTCATTCAAGACCCGCTCGATTACGAAACTCGCAGCGCCCACACCAACATGGACGTGTACGAACGCCTGATTCCCGGTGACCTTGAACAAGCGGCCGTGGTGGAAGCCATCTTCGTTTACAACACCGCCATGCGTGACCAAATGATGCCGCGCAAGCCACTGCCGCATCCCGAGCTCTACGAGCAACAGCGTAAGCCGCTGAACAATGTGATGCCAGGGGCCACCCCGGAGACCAATGCAGATGACAAGGGGAAAGCGACGACAAAATAAATCGATTTGCGTTTTATTTCGAAGGGGAAGCTGGCGGTGCGATACTTGCCGTCGGCTCGACTCCAGGCCACACTGCGGTCACAGCTAATCCCACGGCGATTCCCACGGCGACTTCGACGAAGCGGTGAGCCGCGACCATCCACGCCGGCTTCGTGCGCGCAATCAGCATAACGATCGCCAAAGTAACGCTCGCAAGCCGGTAAGCGTCTTCAAGATGGAGCGCTGCGCAGACCAATCCGAGGGCGAATACGCCCAAGCCGAAAACAATCACGTTGGAACCGAAGTAGGTGGTCAGCAACGCGCCCATCACCGCTCCCATCGCGGTTCCAGCGAGACGCTGTTCGGAGACGGTCAAGGCCGCTCCCAAGGTCGACTGCATGATAATCAAAGTCGTGACCGTGGCCCAATAGGCTTCCGGCAACCCGAGAGCTCGGGCGACAATCAGCGAGATCACGGCCGCCACGGCGGTTCGAGCCGAATGCACCAACGCTCGCCGGCCCAGTCGCCGCGGCATTCTGCTTACGTCCGGCATGTTTCCTCCTGCTCGGCCTCGTCATTCTAGCTGACGTCAGCAGCAGGAGTTATCTCCGGAACAGTCCATGGGCCAGACGCGAAACAGCGCTAGCTCTTTTCCTACTTGCTCCACAGGGTCCGCCTCGGCGAAGATGCTCGTATCAACCGTTTCTGCGGATTAGTGTCCCCCAAGCTCAAACTCGCTCCCGAGAAAACTCTTTCGCCCGCAGCCGCCAAACTCCGCCTGCTCAAGCGTCTGCATTGCACGCTGAAATTTGAAACGCTAGCGCGGCAATCCGGCGCACGCATGATTGCCGGCGTGGATGAAGTCGGCCGGGGTTCATTATTCGGTCCAGTTGTGGCCGCTGCGGTCATCCTCGATCCCAGCTACCGTATTCGGGGTTTGCGTGACTCCAAGCTCTTGCCCGCTGAGCGGCGCGAAGTTCTCGCCGAACGTATCCGCGAACATGCCATTGCCTGGGCTATCGCCGCAGTCGATGCCGCCCGCATCGATCAGATCAACATTTACCAGGCCTCGCGAGTCGCCATGCGGGAAGCGGTAATAAGCTTGCAACCCGGCCCGGACCATTTGCTGATCGACGCAATGCGCCTCGACTGCGAACTGCCGCAGCGAGCCATCATCCACGGCGACGCTCTTTCCGCCTCGATTGCCGCTGCGTCGATTCTGGCTAAGGTCGAACGCGATCGCATGGTGCGCGAATGGGATCCGGTATTCCCCGTCTACGGCTTGGCTTCGAACAAGGGATACAGTACGCCTCATCATTTTGCCGCACTGCGCCAGCACGGGCCGTCTCCGCTGCATCGACAATCGTTCGCTCCCGTCTGGAACAATCCTGTGCCTCAGGAGGTGCTGGCCTTCATGCTCGAAGAAAAGCCGGAAGAGGTGTTGGAGGAACTAAACGAAGCCGTGATTAAAACCGCCGCAACTCAGTCACCGATTTATTAATTTGAGTCCACCGAGTTTCAGATGGTTGAAATCTCCCCAAGCCCTCTCGATCCAGTAGCAGCGCGGCCAAATTGCCGCTCGGTCGGGGAAGCAATCCAGCAGTGATGCAAGTCTTAGGTTTTCACCGTCCGCAGTGCAAAAGTTTTCACGTTGACAGCTGCCAGTTCTTGGACTAAAGTTGCGGACGCTCTACTACCGGGCATCGTTCTTGCTCCAACCGGGTCCCGATTAGTGCTGAGCCTTCTGGCCTGTAGCCTGCCACCGCGGCAGGAACAGTGCCAATTACTCAACATTTGGGAACCTGTGTGGAGTCGATGACAGCGAGAAGAGTTTCCTTCCCTATAGTATTGACCGTAATACTGACCTTGGTGGCGACGGCTAGCCGCGCCCAGCAAACTACCGGAACAAATCCTGCCGCTTCCTCCGCGAACTCGACCTCGGCGCCGTCGCAGCAAGGTTCTTCTGGCAGCGATCGCGTAGTACTCAAAGTCGGAAACCTCCAGGTGACTGAAGGAGAATTCGAGTCCAGGATCAACGACATTGAAGGTGGCGACCCCGACAAAAAAGCAACCAGCGACAAGGATCGCAGGAAGCTCGGCGACGATTATGCATCGGTACTCATGCTTTCCCAGCAGGCGGTTGCCAGCCATCTCGATTCCTCCCCCGAAGTGATTCGCCAGTTAGCCATCGCGCGCATGCAGGTATTGTCTGACGCGCAGTTTGCCAGCCTCATGCGTCAGGCAGAGCCCAGTTCGGCAGAAGTTGAGCAATATTATTCCGCCCACCTGGCCGACTATGACCAAGCACAAATTCGCAGGCTCTTCATCTGGAAACGGCGAGACAACGCCAAAGATGCGTCAGCCTTGACTACGCAAGCAGCCAGGGCCCGTGCCGATCAGATTCGTCAGGCCTATGCGTCAGGAACTGACGTGAGGAAGCTGTCAGAGGATCTCAGAAAATCAGGCGACGGCATGCTCGATCCCCAACCGCTTACCTTCCCACGTGGAGAGCTATCGCCGCACATGGAGAAAATCGCGTTCGCGCTCAAGCAGGGCGAGTGGGCCGAAGTGGAAGACACTCCAGCGCGTCTGCTGCTGGTTCAATTGGTGAAGCTTGAGCGTCGGCCACTTCGAGACGTGTCGGGCTCCATAGAAAAAGAATTGCAAGCGCAGAAAATGCAAGCGCTTTTGGATGATTTGAAAAAGAAAGCCGGTATCTGGATGGACGAACAATACTTCGGGACAGCGGTGGCTCCAGTCCCGGACGCGCAGCGGCGTGCTTCGAACCCACCGTCTGAGCTTCAAAAATCAGCGACAAAGGGGGAAAGAGAGAATGAGGAACAATCGAAATAAGTGGCTCGGTTATTTTGCGCTGCCAGCATTGTTACTGGCGGTGTTTGTGGTTCAACCGCTGCCAGCCAGCGCTCAAATGACTTCGTTGGGCGTTGACTGCTCGACGATCAATGTTCCGGCACTGCTGAAAGAGGATAACCTGGGTGCAGGCCGAATCCTCATCGAATGCGGCATCGTGCCGGGCGGGACGCGGTCAGCCAGCGTCGCCACCAAATCGGCCACCATTCCACCGAACATCCGGGTTAGCAATGGATCGGACTGTAACTCCTCGTCGGATGTGTGCGGCAGTGAAAGCATGGTGGCGGCCAGCACTGCAGACAAGGGACAGACCATTGTGGTCAACTACAACGCCAACTACGACGCCGCAGGAGATTATTCGGGTACCTCGTATTCCACCGATGGCGGGAAAACCTTCCACGAAATTCAACCTGCGCCTTTCGGGACCGCCCACGGCTTCAATGTTGGGGATCCGCTGGTGGTTTTCAACTCCAAGTTGGGCAAGTTCTTCGCTGGCGATTTGGCGGAAGGCTGCGGTGGTTTCGGCATTGGTTTGTGGACCTCGACCAATGGAAAAACCTGGACCGCTGGAGCCTGTGCGCATAACGGCGGCAGCGACGATCGCCCGTCCATGTGGTCGGACAACGAACCCACCAGCGGAACCTACGGTCGCATGTATATCTCTTTTAACGATTTCACGAACAACGGCTCCCTTGATGTCGTCTACTCGGACAACGGCACGACGTGGAAAGGCCCCGTAATCGTCAGCAATACATCGACCTTTATGCGCGATGTTCAAATCACGGGATCGCCGCGAGGCGCCACGCTAGTCGGGGGCAAGAACAGCACCGTGTTCCTAGCCAGCATGGACGAGGGCGGAGGCGGAAATGCTACCCGCCAGAACGTCATGTACAAGTCTACCAACGGCGGCGTCAGTTGGACCACAATCGTTATGGGACCACGATTCAACCCACCCGGCGATTCGGTCTGCGCCAGCAACAATTACTTCTATCAGGTCAATCCGATCATTCGGCACATGGGATGGGGGGAACCGGCGGTTGGTCCTGACGGCGTAGTTCATTACGTCTACGCGGGCGCAGGGACAAACGGAGACCATGGCGACATTTTTTACACGCGTTCCACCAACAACGGCAAGACTTGGTCCAAAGCGATCAAACTCAACACCGACAAGGACGCTCAATTCAAGACGCAGTGGATGCCTTCACTCTCCGCCACCTCGGACGGCAACGTCACAGCCTCTTGGTATGATCGGCGCAAAGCCACCAGCGCGTGCAACAGCGCTGGAGATCCGGGATGTAACTACGAGCGCGTAGGCCGCCAGTCGAGCACCAACGGCGCTTCATGGAGCTCCGACATCACCATCAGCACGTCATTGATCACCCAGCCAACGCAGGATGATGGAGGCGTTCAGACCTGCTATGCGGGAGATTACGACTACAACACAGCACTCAATGCGGCTGACAGCGGCACAGCTGGAACTGCCTATGTCACTTGGACCGACGGTCGCCATAAGATCGGCGGCATACCCGTGCAGAGCGTGGACTTCGCCCAAGTCCCCGAGCCGTAAACTAATCGTCCTATAAACCTAAGAGGGCAGCGAATTCCGCTGCCCTCTTTTTGTTTCTGAGGATGATCGCGGCGCGTCAGACACTCGGTTGCTCCCGAAGAAAAAGGCCTCATCCTGAACCCCGGTTTCGCAACCTAAACTCTTGAGGGACGTCATCCTGAACCCGGAGTTAGCCCCTGAAGGATCTCGCGCGGAGTGCGACAAACTTTGGGGGAGACCCACGCCGGTCCTTACCCGCATTCCTTCCACTCCACGTCAGATCCTTCGCGGCCCGGCGGCCACTCAGGATGACCTCAAGTGAAGAAAGCTGCGCGCGAAAAGCAGTGATATAGTTTCATCCTTCACGATTTTCCGGGAGGCTGGATGCGATTCAGAACAGTATCGAACTCCACAGAAAAAGAATTGCAGGCGCAGAAAACGCAAGCGCTTTTGCATGGTCTGAAAAAGAAAGCCGGTATCTGGATGGATGAGCAATATTTCGGGACAGCGGTGGCTCGAGTCCTGGACGCGCAGCGGCGTGCTTCAAACCCACAGTCTGAGTTTTAAAAATCAGCGACAAAGGTCGGAAAGAGAGAGAGAGAATGAGGAACAATCGAAATAAGTGGCTCGGTTATTTTGTGCTGCCAGCCTTGTTACTGGCGGTGTTTGTGGTTCAACCGCCGCCAGCCAGCGCTCAAATGACTTCGTTGGGCGTTGACTGCTCGACGATCAATGTTCCGGCACTGATGAAAGAGGATAACCTGGGGGCCGGCCGAATCCTGATTGAATGCGGAATTGTGCAAGGCGGGACGCCGTCAGCCAGCGTCGCTGTCAAATCGGCCACCACTCCACCAAATATCCGGGTTAGCAACGGATCGGACTGCAACGGCTCCGCCGACGTATGCGGCAGCGAAAGCATGGTTGCGGCCAGCACCAAAAACAAAGGCCAAACCATTGTGGTCAACTACAACGCCAACTACGACGGCCAATCAAATTATTCGGGCACTTCCTATTCCGTCGATGGCGGGGCGACCTTCCACGAAATTCAACCTGCGCCTTTTACCAACGGACATGGCGAAAATATTGGCGATCCGCTGGTAGTTTTTAACTCCAAGTTGGGTAAGTTCTTCGCCGGCGATTTGGCGACCGGCTGCGGTGGTTTCGGCATCGGTTTGTGGACCTCGACCAATGGCAAAACCTGGACCACCGGCTCTTGCCCCCATAACGGCAGCAGCGACGATCGCCCGTCCATGTGGGCGGACAACGAACCCACCAGCGGAACCTACGGTCGCATGTATATCTCTTTCAACGATTTCACGAACAACGGCTCCCTTGATGTCGTCTACTCGGACAACGGCACGACGTGGAAAGGCCCGGTAATCGTCAGCAATACGTCGACCTTCATGCGCGACGTTCAGATCACAGGATCGCCGCGTGGCGCCAAACTAGTTGAGGGCAAGAACAGCACCGTATTCCTCGCAAGCATGGACGAAGGCGGAGGCGGAACTGCTACCCGCCAAAATATCATGTACAAATCTACCGATGGCGGTGCCAGTTGGACCACAATCGTGATGGGTCCGAGATTCAATCCACCCGGCGATTCACTCTGCGGTTACTTCGAGCAGGTCAATCCGATCATCCGGCACATGG
>Ga0207000_1228_pt1 | contig 13926 bp, 20 predicted proteins | sample Alteio_BWMinCont_90_FD_153498 | JGI IMG/M metagenome (GOLD analysis project Ga0207000, IMG submission 153498) | Enriched cells from forest soil in Barre Woods Harvard Forest LTER site, Petersham, Massachusetts, United States -... | ecosystem: Environmental > Terrestrial > Soil > Temperate forest >...
GCTCTGCAGTGCATGGTGGTCTTGTTTTGGATGGAGGACTGGTCGTTTCCGAAGATCGCCAAGCAGCAACTCCGTCCCGTGCATCGCGTTCGCGCGGATTTCAAGCAAGCGCTTAAAACTCTCCGCTCGGCTTTATGCTCCCTGCGGCCTTAGCGCAGGCTTGTGTGTCCGGGTTGAGGAGACGCGTATCGACGGCAGGACCGGTTATGACCTTCCGGGTGGCCGGTCCTTGTCGTCGCCCTTTTGCTTGCGAAGCCGGCGAATCAGCCGATCAAGGCCATCCTTCTCCCGGCGCTCCAACTCGGCAGGCTGCTCTGGGCTGGCGAACCGGAAGGGGTTGACGAGGACAGATCCTTCGGCCGTTTCGTGGTAGGCGGACAAAAGGACGTTGTGCATATCCGCGTCGAGCAGGCCGTCACGCTTTAGAAAGCCGTCGCGTTGAAGCGCCTTAATGTGCTCCGCCGTCATGCCCTCCGTCTGCCCGCGAGCAAGGGCCAGGAGCGTCCGGAAATGTTCCGGCACTTGGTCAAGCAGATTACTTAGGCCCTTGAAGTACACCACACCGACGGTGGCTTCAACCTGTGCCCCGTTTTTCAGTTGCAGGAACTTCTCTTGCGGCTTCTCTGCCAACGGCTTCTCCCTGATCTCGGCTGGCGCTTGTCCGGGCCCTTTTGCACCTACCGCGCCTTCCGCACCGTTGGTGGACTCCGAATAATGTCCCCTACAGAGGATCGGTGAAATCGCTTCCTTCCGGTTCGCTCGCGTCAAAGCGCACCTCCGCAGGATAAATTACGCAATTAACAAGTCAAGAGGTTTGAGGGGACCCCACCGGGCCGTACCTCTTGAATAGCTCCCCCGGTTCGGCTTCGAACCCGCATTATACCAAACCGCCACATTGTACAAAAAAGTTTTCGCGCAGACCAGTACTGCGCGTCTTTCTTTGTGGAGATCAAGATGACCGTCAGTTGTAGGCCATTAGCAACGACGGCTCCCCGATAACGGCCAGCGGCCTGCCGCTCCATTGCGGCTTTGGTTGCGGTCGGCCTTGCTTCAGCAAGGTCACCCTGCGCTGGAGCAAATCCCAATTCCAAGAGGTTTCACCATGTCGCGGACTCGAAGCCGCGCGCGAAGGCGTTGCGCGCGCGAACAGGACCGGCGGGAGGAGTTGCAAAGCCAGAGAGTTCAGTTCCAAGCGGAACTGAATAGTTCACTCGCGTTGCTTGATGACGCAGCGAACGCCGAGCAACGCATCGCTCGAACGCAGAGCGTTCTTGACGTGTTCAATGAGATCGCCGCCTCGGACATTCCGCTGTGGCCCTTTGCGAAGCAGCTTACGGCTAGTGTTCCTGCAAGCACGCGCGGCAGTGAAGATCAGATGGCGTTTCACGCGTTGATTGCCCGGATCGTAGCCCCGCGTCTAGCCGGGCCGACGCCCGGAAATGTTCATCGTCGGCACAAACTCGGAAAGTAACCAAGCAACAGGGACAACCCGATTACACCGACAAGGAAAGCGTGATCCTCTCGGTGAAGCGGCCAGTGATTTTCACCTGCCTGCACTTGCCGACGACGCGGGCGGACTTCCTTGACCGAAGCATGATCCTGGACTTGGAGCGCATGGCCCCCGACACGCGCCGCGACCTACGTTCCCTGGAGGCTGAGTTTGAGGCGGCGCGGCCGCGGCTGTTCGGTGCACTCCTCGGGCTGCTCAGCAAGGCGCTCGCAGCCATTGCGGGGATCAGCGATCAGGGCCTGAGCCGGATGGCCGATTTCCACCGGTTCGGCCGCGCGGTGGAAGTCGCGACGGGCGGTTCGGCCGGCGACTTTGATAGTGCCTGGGCGGCGGCAGAAGCAAGGCAGAAGCGGGCGACCTTGGGTGACCCGCTGGCTCAGGCGTTTTGGCTGTTTGCCAAGCAAGCAGGTTCTTGGGAAGGTTCTGCGGAGGAGTTGGTTCGGGCCTTGCATGACACGGCAAAGGTCAATCGCGTCCGGATTTCGGAAGCGGACGGGCTAACGCCAGTGGGTTTGGGCAGGCGGATCAAGGTTCTTGTCGAGTCACTCGCCCGCTTCGGGGTGAGCGTGACCCAGCGCCGCCGGGCGAGGACCAGAATCATTGCCGTGAACTATGACCAGGCCACAGACAGTGAGGTCGTCGAGATCTGAGCTAACACAGTTGTCTCCATTGTCACGGCCGGAGGCATGCAGCTCCGGCCTTTTCAATGCGCCCGTATGAGCAGGTGCTGGCCCGCGTTCGCCGTTACCGCGCGGAAGAGGAGCCAGAACGCTGGCTTGAGCTCATGGATCCCGCTCACTTTCAGCGGTTGGCGAACGTATTCTGCCATGACAAAGGCTGGCAACCGAAATGCGCGAAGACCATTTGCGCGGCGCCGACGAGCTGCGGCCGGCCGAGGTGGGGTCGGGGCTGCAGGTCCGGAGCTTCTGGCAGGATTTGAGCCAGCTCAAACTTCTTTATCCGCACGAGTCCACAAGCCGTTATTCTTGAGCCGCTTACAGCGGCAGGGGGATGTTCTGTGCCTACTGTCCTGACCAGTCCGATTGAGTTTTACCATCCTGACCCACGTCAACCGCGCAAGGACTTTCCGGAAGAAGAGCTGCGCCTTCTCGGCGAGAGCCTGAAGAAAAGGCAGCTCGTCCCCCTCATTGCTCGCAAGTGCGGAATGCTCGTGGACGGCGAGCGGCGCTGGCGTGCGGCGAAACTGGCCGGGGTGAAGCGCCTCGACGCGATCCTGCTGGACGACAACGCCAGCGAATCGGACGTGCGGGAGATGCAGATCATCACCGCCCTGCACCGGGCCGACCTGACGTCCTACGAGGTGTATTGCGGGTTTCAGGAGTGGCTGAAAGCTCACCCCGGCGCTACGGCCAAGGAGCTGGCCACGGCCCTCGACCGCTCGGAAGCGTCAGTGTCGAGAACGCTCTCCCTGTCAAAGTGCATCTGCTGCGTGCAGCAAGCGGCGGCCCAGGGAAAACTCGGCCTCAAGGACTGGTACGCCATCAGCCAGGTACCGCCCGAGCAGCAGGAAGCCATGCTGCTGGCGAAGCTCAACGGCGCCTCGGCGGAACAGCTGGAGCGGATGCGGAGGAAGCCGTCCGGGAGCACGGTGCGCACGTCGCGCGTGAAATGTCTGATGCCTTCGGGGGTCGTCGTCACGCTGGTCGGCGACGGCGATGGTCTGACGCTCGACGATGTTATCCAAACCCTCACGGACCTGCTCAAAGAGGCGAAAAAGGCGAATGACCAGGGCCTCGATTCCAAAACGTTTACCGCAGTGATGAAGGATAAAGCGAAGGCCGGATAATGGGCGCGGGGGAAGGAGTGAACCTGCGGCCTTCAGGTTATGAGCCTGACGAGCTACCGGGCTGCTCCACCCGGCTTATTGGAGGTTTTATCATCAATGGACAATCTATTCAAGTTCTTTGATGCTTATCCGGCCATTCCGATTGGCCTCTTCTTCGTATTCTTCATCGGCGTGCTGTTGCGGTTTTTCGGCAAGAGAGCCGTTGCACGTCATGCTCCAAAGAAGTTTTCGTCTGCTCTCGATCAGGTGTTGTTCCGGTGGACGCAGCGTGATTTCTTCCGCGTGCGTGATCTGCTCAATGGCGGTTGTCTTATCCTGGGACGAGCGGGAAGCGGCAAGACCAGCTCATCGGGCCGGACGCTGATGCAGGCCGTCGTGAGCAATCCGCAATCCGGCGGCCTGATTTTGGCGGCGAAGCCCGAAGATGTCGGCGACGTGATGCGTATCTTCCGCAAAGCACTTCGCTTGAAAGACTTAATTGTCTTCGATGCTGATGGCCCGTATCGATGCAATTTCTTGAACTGCCTCAAGACCCCTCGTGATGTCGTGACATTCATAACCACCATCAGCGAGGTGATGAAGCGGGGGGATTCCAATGGCGGTGGGGATAGCTCTCGTTTTTATGACCAACAAGAAGAACGGACGATTTACAACGCCGTGGCGGCGCTGCAAGCGGCAAGGCAGCCTATTACCGCCCCGAATCTGCACAAGTTCATCATGACGGCGGCAGTCTCTCGGGCCGAACAGGGAAGCGCCCAATGGCAGCAGAAATACCATCCGCAAATTATGGAGCGGGCGTTTCATGCAAAGAAGACGGCGATGGAGGCGCATGACTTCCAGTTGTGCTTGGATTTCTGGAATGAGGAATGGGCCGGCGTCATGGATCTGAAAACGCGTGGCAACATACTCGCCGGGGTGCAGGGGACTCTCCACACCATGAACACCGGCATCGTCCGAGAAATGTGCTCCGGAGCGACGAACGTTTCGCCGGCAGACATTCTGGCGGGCAAGTGGGTACTTGTGAACTTCCCACCTTCGACGTGGGGTCAGGCGGGGCTGCTGATATCCTGCGGGATGAAGCAGCTGGTCGAGCTGGCCATTCTCGAACGCAAGGCCGATGATGCCTCACCGTTCTGCGTTATCTGGTGCGACGAGGCCCACCAGTTCGTCACCAGCTACGATAGCTCGTTCATTGCGCAGTGCCGCAGCCACAAAGGAAGTTTGGTATATCTTAGTCAGTCAATTAGCTCATTTTATTCTGCCATGAAAGGGGATGCTGGAAAGCATCAAGCCGACGCACTGCTGGCGAATTTCAGCCACTGGATAGTGCATGCCAGCGACCCAGTGACGGCTAAAGCCTGCACGGCGAAGCTGGGAAGGCGCAAGGAAATCCTCTATAGCGGCGGAAGCTCGCCGGGGCCTGAGAACACGGTTTGGGATAATCTATTTGGCGATGCACACGTCAGCAGCTCGTTTTCTGAGCACTACGAACAGGCGCTTCAAGACCAGGAATTCATGGTTGGCAGAACGGGAGGCCCCGACAACAGCTTTCTTGCTGATGCGCTCGTCCTTCGCAGCGGGGAACCGTTTTCGGACGGTAACAACTATCAACGAGTCGTCTTTTCACAGAAAGGGTGAGCTATGGCTCTCGACATGATGGACATGGCGCGTGGTTACGAGTTCTGGCGCGACGGCTGCCGGGCAATGGCTATGGTGGTGTGCGAAACACTCCGACTGGCAAACGAGCCGGTGACAAGTGCAAACATCATCAAGTTCGTGACCAGCTTACCGCGAAAGGAAAGTGAGCCGGCGTTGGAGTCGTGGCAGAAAGGCTATTGCGGCTCGTGCCTTGAAAAGGCGTTCGCGGCCGCGCCAAAAGAAGATGCCGAAATGCTATTGGATTACATCGTCCGCTACTTTCCCAATCGGACATGGGTGTGTTAGGAAACGCTTATTGATTCCTTCATCGGCATTCTCAGTGGGATTGCAGCACGCGAGGAAATGTCCGAGTGGCCGACGTCTACTTTGAACTCTACCCCGAAAGGAAGGTGAGTCTATGCCTCAGCAGCAACAGGAAGGAAACGACTTCAAGCGTAACTTCAACATTGCTTTTTCGTTCCTGGTCATGCACCAGCGGGCGCTGACCATTCCGATGCGCAACCGTTATGGTTTGCAGGCGCTGGGTGTGCCCTGCGCGCTGGCGGTGGTGTTGATGGCGCTGTGGGCGGCTTTCAGCTACGACCCGTTTATGTGGTTGTGGCTGGGCATCTGGCTGTTGTTCTTCGTAAAGCGGCGCCTCGAATCCCTGCGGCTGAATTGGAACGGCGTGCGAGTGCATAGTCAGTATGACGGTTTCCCTTTCGATGCAATAAGACTCGGCCGAACGGAAAACGTGGCAAAGCTCGTCGTCGAGCCGATTCTCATCGGCATCCTCGGCAGCTTGGTGTACTGGCTTTACGCCCAGGCGCATATGTCGCCCTACGGTCTGCCGTACTTCCTGCTGGCCGGAGTCTTCACGTTGCCTTTTGTGGAAATGGCCAAGCAAACTATCTGGCAGAAACGCACGCAAGCGATGCTGGATGCGCGGTTGGAACAGGAACAGACGATGCGTAGTTTTCGGTCGAAGTTTGGGGGCAATTAACTCTTTGGAGGCGACCAATGGCAAAGATTGGCGAGGGGCATTTGGAGGCGATGGCGCGTTTGGGCTTGAAAGAGGTTCGCAACGCTTTGAATCCATCGCGTGAGAGCGTGGCCGATGCCGAAATCGGGCTATACGGGACACAGACGCAGGGGGAAATTGCCCAAGCACGGGGTGGAGCTGGGGGTGGAGTGGAACAGGAATCGACCTCGCCCAGCTATCAGGACACGCTGCGTGATGCTTCGCAGCGTTCGGAGCAACCGCCTGAGCGCGGCATTGACCGCTGAAAGGGGAATTTATGGCTGAATCGGCTCCTTCCGATTCGCAGAACATTGAGGTGGCTGAACGTCCAGCAAACGGTGAGGGCTGGGCGGACATGGTGGCGCGGCAGCGAGGTGAGACGGATAAGCCAGGTAGTGCTGGACGTGAGCTGTTGCGTTCCCTGCCGCTTGAACAACAACAGGACAAGGATAAGGGTCCAGGAAGAAGCGAACTCTACCAGTCACGCGAAGGTGAGATGGTGGCTGAGGTATTGCCAATCACTTATCTCGATACGCTTCGTGATGCTTCGCAACGTGCGGGGCAGGAGCAGGATCGGGGGATTGACAGGTAAGTCATGTTCCGTGGTCGGCCGGACGCCACGGAGGATGATTCTTTAAGTCCGGGAAAAAAGGAGAGTCAGATGTTGAACGTGATCTTGGACGCGCTGGTTGGGTGGTTCTTTCGGTTCCGCGGGCCAATGAGTACGTTTCGGCCGCGTGGCAAGTAACCGTGGTACGGCGGGGGCCTAGCCCACCCCCTCCCTTTTTTGAAGGAGAGCACAATGGGTAAGCTGATTCCGTTTAATTGCCGGTCTTGCAAGGCCCCGCTCAGCATCGAGTCGAAGAAAAGGGGCCAAATGACAACCTGCCCGAAATGCACATCGGTAACCCGTGTGCCGTTGGGATCAGGGCGCGGCGTGGACATGGAAATGACACTTCCCGGAGGGGGCGGCTGGAAGGGCAGGGTTAAGAAGTCGGATTCCGGCAAGGTGGCGTTCTGTTTTGCGGGCGGCATCCTGGCCATATTGGGGGTTATCTTTGGCTTCAATATGGGCGGCGGCTCCGTTAAGAAGTTTTAGACCAGGTGGTTCAAGTGGGCGGGGGCGCTCCACCCCGCCTACTTTCTTTGGAGGAACGATATGCTTGCGGATTTCGACCCCCTTCGGGATTACCTGGGCGTTGGGATTACGTTGTGGGGCTTGCTGTTGGGGATTTCTTTTATCGTGGCGATGGTTGATAGGAAAAAGCGTATCAATCAACCAATGCTGCAATTCATCCTCGCCAACCTGATTTTTGGGCCGTACTTGCTGTGGCTAACTTTCTGGTGCTATGCAAATGGCGAACGGCTGGAGAATGATCCGGATGGATGGATGTCCGACATGCGCGTTTTGTGGCCGCTATTCACGATTATCGATGCGATAGGATTCGTTATTGTGGCCTATGGCTTGCGGCAGAAGTCGCCCAGATAAGGAGAGGACATGTTCTTCGGCATGGTTCTGGCTTTCGTTCTGCTCGCAGGAGGCGGGGGAACGTTGATGTGGTTCACGTGGCGTCGCATAGCGGAACATCTCAAAGAGAATCCCGATGCGGTGGCCGCACTGACTGTGCATTTGTTTGTGCCGCTTTTGGGCCGCAAGGAGGCGAAGAAGGAAAATCAACAAGGGTCGGGCTGATGGATAACATCTTGAATGGGTCAGTACCGAGTCCTTACCTGACAGCTGCGGAAGCCGCTGCTTACATACGCAGCACAATTCAGGCTATTTACGCTCTCGTTAAGCGCGGCCGCCTCAAGCCGATGCCCGGTCGGCCTGGGCGGCTGCTGTTCACACGCGAGGCGCTGGACAATTACCTGACCGGCAAGTTCCGGCGGTAAGAATAACAAACGACGGCGCCCCTGGCCCTCCTTTTTTGGAGGGCGTTTTCTTTTTCAGGTCTTTCCTTCGCCAGCGCACGGGCGTACAATATACAAAGAGAAAATCCCAACTATCTTGAGACAAGGATGTCTCCCTACGGAGCCATTCCATGCCGCGAGCGTATCCCCACTCCCACATCTGCCACGGTCAGGTCGTCGGTTTCTCGGTTAAGCTGCGAAAGAACGAACCGACCTACTTCGCTTACTTCCGTGGCATGGACGGACGGCGGATGGAGCGCGATACCAATCAGACGCGCGTGGGCCAGGCGGTCGAGGCGGCGCGACTTATCATCGAGAAGGAGTACGCTCCGGCAATTGTCACGGTAGAAAAGGTGACATGGGAGGAAACCATCGAGCGGCTGAAAGCACGGATGGCCACCTCGGGGAACCGCGCCAGTACACTCGGCTACTATCTGAAGCTGATCCGCCTGGTCAGGAAGCTCTACCCAAACACCGATCATCCGGCGGATATCTCCCCTGCGGGTGCCGCGAGGTGGCGGGATTGGATGATGTCCACGCTTGGGCGTCGCAAGAAGTTGCCCAGCGCACATTACGTCGCGGGCATCCTCGGCGGTCTCTCAGGTCTGTGGAACAAGTGGCTGATGGATGATCTGAAGATCGTCCCCGGCAATCCGTGGCAGGACGTTGCGCCCCCGAAGGCCGACAAACTGGCCGTGAAGTACGCCACCAACGAACAGATCGAGGCGTTCCACGCCTGGATCGCCGAACGCTTCGGCGAGTGTCAGTTTCCCAAGCTGTTCCTCGCCATCAAAGCCTACACCGGCTGCCGCCTGATGGATCTCTGTAGCCTCAAGTCGGCCCAGCTTTGCGGGGGGCGGCTCATCTTCCCCGCAGATCTCACCAAAGGACGGAAGGAGCGGGCGGTGCCGCTGCCCGATGATCTGTACACTTCGCTCGACGCCTTCAAGGGCGAGGTGTGGCTATGGCAAAACTACCCAGCCGGGCTGAAAGCGGCGCTCGTGGCGAAGGGCTGGCCGACGCATCAGCTCAACCCGGAATTCGCTCCCCAGCGGCTTTACTACTGGGTGGAGACGCTGTTCGCCGATTACCGGACGGGTCACCCTGACCGGCCACTGCTGACCACACATATGTTCCGCAAGCGGGCATTCACGATGGCGTGGCAGGCGGGTGTCGATCCCCGCCGGGCGTCCATCGCCTACGGCTGCAATGTTGATACGCTAATGAAGCATTACGTCGGCCTCGACGAGCAGGCCGTGACGGATGGCGTGTTCGAGGAGATGAACCCGAAGGCGGAAAAGAAACAATAGGATGGGCTATTGTTGGGGAAAACCCGACAAGTGCGCCTCAGACAAAACAAGAACCCCGCAAGATCTTATCCCTGCGGCGTTTCTGATTTATGAAGTTTTCCAGTGCTAAATAGCCAAAATCTCTTGTGCTACCGTTACACTACCGGGTAAGTAGTTTGTTGCGCGCGGCGCCAACCTTAGCACCTGTCAGGGGCATTTTAGCGGGCCTGCCGCAGGCCCGCAAGAGATCGCATCGGTGTGCCGGCGGCGAAGCGGGTCTGTGACGTGGGCCGCCCACCGGCTCGGCCGGCGTTATTCCGCCTTGCCCACCAGTTGAGATTCCTTGGCTGAGCCGAATCCGACGTTCGACTCCGAATTGAAGCGCAACTCGTCCCCGGCAAACTTCATGGTTACCGTCACCGTGAACGGCGTCTCGTAGAAGCACAGCTTTGTCGTGAAGGTGTCGTCCTCGGTCCAGGCGCCGCTGGCCGCCACCGGTTGCTCGGCGAATGTGCCCCATGCCGCTCGGCCTTTTTGCCACTTGCCCGCACCGCAAGCGATCCGGCGCTCGACCCCGTCGAAGCGCGCGACGAGCGTCACCGCCCCGTCCTTGCCATCGCTCTCCAGCGTGATCGCTTCCAGCTTCCGTTTGTTGGCGGCAAACACGTACTTCTTGCCCGACACCTTGGCGGGGGTACCGGAGCCTTGCGCCGGCCGCAGGGTCAGACTCTTCAGGGTGCGTTCGAGCTTGTCGCAGGACGGGTCGTCGGCCGGCTGCGGCGCCGCCTTCATCGACGGCAGCAGTTTGTCCCAGACCAGGTTTAGGACGCCTTGCATGTCCTTGACGCCGGCGGTGATGGCAATGACGGCGTCCTGCTCGGGCAACGCGATGCAGAATTGGCCGAACGCCCCGTCGCCCCGATAAGCGCCGTGGCGGCAGCGCCAGAACTGATAACCGTAGCCCTGGTCCCAATCGCTCTTGGGGTTGCTGCCGTTGGAGGTCTCCCGGGCGGTCGCCGCCTCGACCCACGCCTCGGGCACCAGTTGCTTGCCCTGCCACCTGCCCTTTTGCAGGTAGAGCTGGCCGAAACTCGCGATGTCCTTAGTGCGGATGCTCAACCCGTAGCCGCCGGCCGAAACGCCTTGCGGGCTGGCTTCCCAGGTCGGGTGGTCAATGCCCAGTGGCTCGAACAGGCGCGGCCGCAGGTAATCCAGCACGGTCTTGCCCGTCGCCTTCTGGACGACGGCCGAGAGCATGTACGTGCCCGAAGTGTTGTACAGGAAATGGGTGCCCGGCTTGTTCGGGACGGGATGGCCCAGGAAGGTCTTGGTCCAGGGCTGATCCGCCGTGCGGGCCGGCTCGGTCTGATGCCCCGTGGACATGCGGAGCAGGTCGCTGACCCGCATCGCTTTGAGATTTGCGCTCGGCTCGGCCGGCACGTCGTCGGGAAAGAACTTCAATACCTCGTCGTCCACGCTGAGCTTTCCGTCGGCGACGGCCAGCCCGACGGCCGTGGAGGTGAAGCTTTTGCTCAGCGAATACAGGGCGTGGGGAGAGTCGGCGTTGTACGGCGACCAATAGCCCTCCGCCACGACGTGGCCGTGGCGCAGGAGCATGAAGCTGTGTACCGAGTCAATGTTCTTGTCGGCCGCCTCGACGAACGACAGCACGGCCGACGACGAGACGCCCTGTTCCTCCGGGCTGCTGCGCGGCAGCTCGGTCGCCGTGCAGACGGAACCCGTCAGAGCGACCATGGCGATTGCGGAGAAGCTTTTCATGTTCGTTACCTCACGGGTCGTTTACGGCGGACGGACTGAATGAGGATCAAAACGGGACCTTCCAAGGCCCATCGAGCTTATCGCGTCGATCGCCCAACCACAAGCGCGGAAAAGGCGGCGCGGGTCATTTGTGGACGTGGCGCTGAAATACCACTGCCATCAGGGTTACGCGAGCGCATTCTTCTCAAGCGAATGCTCCGACCAATGCTTGCCAATGCCTTCGACGAACTCCCGCCGAACGACTTTGGCCCGGTATTCTAGCCAGTCTCCTAGTTCGCGGCGCAAGTAAATCCCTTCCATCGGCCCGTCGCTCAATCGAGACGTTCCGATGAGGGCAAGCAGTTGTTCGGTCGAAAACGTTCCCTTTGCCAAGCGAGGGACGGGGGCGAGGCCGAGTTCCTTCAGCCAACGATCGCGCCGATCACTAGACCAAAAGCACTCCGCCGTCCGATCATAAACATCGAAACCCAGAAACCAGTCCGGCAGCCGATTGTACGGCACGCTATGCCGGGCAAAACACCACTCGCCGAAGAGCATCAGACCTGGCCGCAAGGCCTCGATGAGATCAAATCGCCGGCTCTCGATCCATGGCCACAGCGGCTGAAATTGAGGGTGAGAGCCACGGGCTAAATAGGCTCCTCGGCTCTGCACGCGGAGGTCCGCAAGGTCATCCAGGGAGAAACCGATGTTGGTTCCGTCGACTTTCTCCTCGACCGTGACCTCGCCGTCCGCAAAGGCACGCGCCTCCTGAGGCTCGAACACCTTGTCCTCCCGGCAAGGTACTTTTCCAAGCCAGAGCAGGTGGGGCGTGTGAGGAAACTTGAAGAACATTCGCAAAACTCGCTTATGCCAATAGGAGCTAATCGACATACCATCTCAAGCGAAAGGAGACGAACGTAGCCTATCGGCTAAGTTGCTTTTTTCCGAGTTCGCGCTGGCCGGAGACCTGTTTTTGGCTTGCTTTTCTTCTTCTGTTTTGCCTCCCATTGAGGGCGTGACCAATCTTCGATCAGCTGTTCTACAACTACGTCGGCTTGCTTCAGTGCTTTTTCCCAGTCGTACCAGTCGCCATCTGACGCATTGATGATGCTGCTTTGGAGCCCCTGGGCCAGGTCGGTCAATGCCACAGCGACGAGCTTCCTATCGTTCCTGTCATGGACAACCATTTCGAGTTCGGGCGGCAGGCAACCGACATCATTAGCGTCATAATCGATTTCATGAAACCGCGCAAAAAGGAGCTTTTCCGCCACTACCATCAAGCCGATGTCCCGCCCCTTCCGCAGCTTACCACGGTATTCTTTCAAAATCTTGCCCTGGCTATCGAGAACCAAATTGCGTCGGCTGTCCTTCCAAAAAGCCATCAGCCACGCCAGCACGATCGCCATTTGCGAATCGGGAACGTCGCTGTCCTTGAAAGGCGAGTCGGGATGCGCTGCGCTGGCAACCACCAGAACATTAGTGTCGATAACATGGTCGACCATGTCTCATGCCCCCTGCCGCTTTGACCTGCGCTCGATCATGCGCCGGGTCTGACGCTCCACTTCGCCGATCGCGTCTCCGAAGAAGTTTTCCGGCCAGTTAGTAATGCGACCGTACATGTCAACTTCAAGCGGGTGCATTACTGCGATGTCATCCTCTTTTTTAACGAAATACAGTCTACAGTTTTCGGGTGTAATTTCTTCATTTGCGATGAGATACTGGAGCCGACGGATGACTTGTTCTGAGTGGGTCTCCACGAGGAACTGCACTCGGCGGGTTTGCGAAACTTGCACAAACAGGTCAGCCAGTGCCGTTTGCGCGAGCGGGTGTAGGTGAATTTCAGGCTGCTCCAAGATGACGGTCGATCCTTCCGGCACAAAGTACGCCAACGTCACAACCGGCAGCACCTGAGAGACCCCGAAACCCACATCAACCAGATTTGCGTTGATCTTGCCTTGGTGAACGATCACTTCGTAATGCGATGTGCCCTGCTGGTCCAGGCTGAGATCTTCCGCGACCTTCATTTTCTGGAGCCAATGGCGAACTTGCTCGACGAGCCATCCACGTCCTCCCGTTTCTGTTCGCTTGGCACGGTCATTCGCGCTGGCCACGAGCGCCTGGATGGCAAACTCTCCCTTTGCCCCCAAATCGCCGGGGATTTGCTGATTCCAAAGATATGTCCGTTGCGGTCGCTCTCGAAGTGGGCCCAGATAAATGATTCCTTTTAGCGCATCGACCATCTGGAGGGTGAGATCTTGAACCTTGGGGCCTTCAAGGCCGAGCGCGGCGACAGCCGCGGCCGAGAAGGCGACCGACCGTTCCGGTTCATAGGTCCGCTTAGCTCCAAAGTCGAAGCCAGCCATCCCTCCCGTAATGTCCGAGTCCCTGGAATTCGGGTTTGTAAGACGGTAGCTTCCCCTCTTTTGCCGGTAGGTCCGAAAAGTCTTGTCTCCGGAGGTGTACATCAACTTGTTGACCACGGGAAGGCCCCCGAGCGCTTGGCAATACGAAACGTCATATTCATATTCAGTGGGACCTTTCTTCGTTCCTCGAAGACCTGTGAAGCGCAGGCCGAAAGCCAGTTCTCGTTTGAGGTCGTGCCCCGAAACGATTTCTTTGTACGCGCCGAAATGGAGAACGTCACCGGGCTGTCCGCCCAAATTGAGGTGTTGTCGCCGATCCGGTGATTCGGCAGTCTGCTTGAGCAGTAGAAGCATTTGCAGGAGACTTGTCTTTCCTGCCGAGTTCGTCCCCAAAAAAAGACTCAGTGGTGCGAGTTCAACTCGGTGTTCACCTTGCCAAGCCTTGAAGTTCTTGACACGCAGCTGCGTGAACATCTTACCTCCTATCTTGCCCGCAATTTGGGGTGGTGCCTGCGGCGAATTCAAGGGTGTCGAGAACCGGCGTCGTGCTGCTGCTGACGTTTGTCTTGGCATCCCTGATTATACACGACACCCGGCGGTCTGTATTGCGGCAGTAGCCGCTGTTCGCG
>Ga0207000_1243_pt1 | contig 13886 bp, 14 predicted proteins | sample Alteio_BWMinCont_90_FD_153498 | JGI IMG/M metagenome (GOLD analysis project Ga0207000, IMG submission 153498) | Enriched cells from forest soil in Barre Woods Harvard Forest LTER site, Petersham, Massachusetts, United States -... | ecosystem: Environmental > Terrestrial > Soil > Temperate forest >...
AGGTCATTCCCCTGTAATTAATGCACCACATCATGCTCCTTTGGTTAGCGACAAATACTGCCCTCGTTTAGAGTCTCCTGGCTAGGTTTGATTCAGCGAGGAAGATTTCCGACTGGCCAAAGTTGTCACCGGAGTGTCAAAAGATTGTGGCGGTGCGCTGCAGTTGAGGTGGCCGAAGGGAGGTACATTTCTGTCCGTTAGCTGGGGTTTTAAGTGTAATCGAGATTTTACGACAGCAATTCCTAAGGGCGTCTAACAAAACTGGAATCGAGACGAGGCTATGGCGCGCAGAATCTTTTTGTCCTTGACCGGCAGTCTGGCTAGGAGGAGAATTGGGGCGCTCGCCACCTCCCCTGCAGTGCTCAGCCGCGCTAGCCCATCGAGTCTGTCTGCATTTTGACTATTTCGCGTCAGGAAGACAGCTTTTGCTGAGCGTTTGCGCAATGTGTAGTAGAGGCTCACCGTAAGTGTGCCAGCCGCGCGGAAAGATAGAAGACGCTCAAAGCGTCTGCTGACACAGAATTGCTGGCTGAGGAAGCGCGCGTCTCGAGTTTCAGGAGGATCACATGAAGAACACTTATGTCACACGATTACAAGTTCTCACGGTCGTAATTGCCATTGTCACTGCGAGTGCTACGACTTTACACGCGCAGAAGTATACCGACCTATACAACCTCGGAAGCAGCAGCGGAGACCCCGCGAACCCTGGTTGGACTGGCCTTTTCGCCCAGGGACGCGACGGCAACTTGTATAGCACTTCGCAGGGCGGGGGAACATCTGCCCTCGGTACCGCCTTTCAACTCACCCTCGCAGGGAAGATTACAGTCTGGAGCTTCGATGGCAAAGGCACTGACGGTGTGTACCCGTACAGCGGTCTGACGCTGGGCACAGATGGCAACTTCTACGGCACGACTTATGAGGGCGGCAGCTCGGGCGCTGGAACCGTGTTCAAGGTCACCACCAGCGGGAAAATCACGACGCTGCATAGCTTTGACGGCTTCAACTGTTGTGCCTACGCTGCCCCGATCCAAGGCCTGGACGGAAACTACTACGGCACGACCAGTGACGGTGGCGGGGAGGTGTTCGGGACTGTGTACAGAATCACCCCATCGGGGAAGCTGACAGAAATCTACACGTTTCCTGGCACCAGCGGTCTTGCGTATCCCCAGGCCGTGATACTAGGAGCCGACGGCAACTTTTACGGCACAGCTTTAGGCGGCGGCGCAAAGAAATACGGCGGGGTGTTCAAGATCACGCCGAGTGGCAAACTGACTGTGCTCTACAGCTTCGGCGGCACACCAGATGGGCAAACTCCCAAGGGGACGATCATTCAAGCCAATGACGGAAATTTCTACGGCACAACGGAAGCGGGGGGAGCAAACGGTTTCGGTTCTATTTACAAGATGACCCCGGCAGGAGCCCTCACCATTCTCCACAGTTTTAGTGAGACCGACGGGCTGGGACTTCATCCGCTCGCTGGTCTGGTACAGGCGACCGATGGCAAGTTCTATGGCGCGGCTGGAAGCAATACCTCGTCAGGAGTGCTTTTCCAGATCACCTCTACAGGCAAGTATAGGGTCCTCCTCAACCTTACGAACACCACTGGCAAGTATCCGGGCGCAAATCCACAGGTTTCCCTGCTCCAGCACACCAACGGCACTCTCTACGGAGACACTTACGGCGGCGGCACCGGGAAGCTGTGTTTTTGTGGTGTGCTATACAGCCTGGGCATGAAGCTCGGCCCGTTCGTCAGTTTCGTAGGTCCCCTATTCGAGGGCAAAGTTGGGAAGACCATCGAAATCCTCGGCCAAGGCTTCACCGGGGCGACCAAGGTCTTGTTCCATGGAGTCGCGGCAACCTTCACGGTGGTCTCTGACACTTATCTGACCGCGGTGGTTCCAGCCAGTGCGACGACAGGCTTTGTGACCGTAACCACACCCGGAGGAACCCTAACCAGCAACAAAATATTCCGGGTCACGCCCGCGATCCTGAGTTTCAACCCGACCAGTGGGTCGGTGGGAACCCAAGTGACGATTACCGGCACCAGCTTCACCGGTGCAACCAAAGTCACGTTCGGGGGAGTGAAAGCGACCATGTTCTCGGTTGATTCCAATACTCAGATCACGGCCACAGTTCCGACCGGAGCGAAGACAGGTAAGATTCAAGTAACGACGCCAGGAGGGACGGCGACAAGCTCCGGAGTGTTCACAGTCACGCAATAGCGTTGTAGGGATAAACAGTCGTCTAGGAAGCCTCCTCTCTGGGCCTGCTTTTCCCTCACGGCAGGTTTTGTTACCTGTTCTTAGGCAATACGGGGCCGGTCAATTTACGAAACCAGGCCATAGCGCTCATTGAGGGTTTGAGCGTAATCGGGATTTTGCGCCAACGGGCCTGCGTATACTGGCAGCGATGTGCGTCAAGTGTGATGGGTTCAAGGAAAGAATTAATTTTCCCACCCCCCGCGAATATAGAGGTATTGCCCGCCAACTGATCGACGTGGTGAACCAAGGAACATTCCGCTTGGTCCATGCAGATTGCCCTTGAACATCCCGCCTGAACAGATTAAGGAACTCGCTCCGCAGTTGTTGCCCAACAAGGACGCCGAGATCATCACCTACTGCACGAACAATCATTGACACGCCAGCGAATACGCTGCTCGTGAATTGGCGGCGATGGGTTACAAGAACGTGGCGCACTATCCCGAAGGTAAGCTCGGGCTGAATCGAAGTTGGGCTTCCGGTCGATAAGGCTGCCTAGCCCAAGGCTTAGCTCCGTCGTGAGCGACCCAAGTCACGGTCTTTGAAGATGCGGCTCCGACTTGACCTCGCCGCCTTTCTGTTGGATATTGAGACGGAATGGACGTTGAACGCATTATTGACGACATCGAGCAGCTGCAGGAAATGTTCGAAGCGCCGGACATTAGACCACTCAGCGCAAGCGACATCTCTGCTGCAAATCAAAGGCACGACGAGACGTTAGCCCATTGCCCGTGGTTTCGGCTCTGGCAGCGATATGGCGTTTGTTGCCGATCTGACTCTCCGGTAATCCAACTGCCCGAATAGCTACGGCTCAAGGCGACAACTGTTATCGCTCTTACGTCTGCAAGTCGCCTACGAGTGACGAAGAACTTCAAAGGGCGGCAGATTTGTTGCGCGGGCAGGAGATCAACGCCGTGCTCCTCTGCGACGCCATTTTCATTTGCTAGTGAGCGCTTGCCACGCGGCAAGAGAGTCCATGTAGTCTCTCCAGCGAACAATCTTTCGATTCTTGATGGTGACGATGGAAGCGAATCGGTTGTCATACGCAGCACCCGTTTTGACGGCTTTGCCATGAACCTGATATTCCAGAATAACCACACCGCTTTCCTTGTCATGGTGAACCCCAAGCCCATCACCTTTTTCAAGCACGATGTTATTGCCGTAGCCGGAGTAGGCGGCAATCAAGTTTTCTCGCCCGCGAATCACCTCCGCCCAACCGGGGAACCGATATAGGAACTCGAATTGGGCATCCTCGGCGATAGCGTCGTAATAGTGCTCACCATCGACTAAGCCATTCAGCCCCTTCATCACGACATCAAAAAATGGTTTCAGTGCTTTGTGTTTCGGATATTTATCTGTAGCCATAGAGTTTTTCGTGTTTCGCAGAAACTGCGAATTTCATCGGGCGATGACAACGCCACTGCTACGAAAGATTGTCGATTTGGTCGACTTCTTCTTGCTCATCATTCGCGCAGGCTGGCACTGGCTAATCCGTGAGGCAAAAGCCGCTGCGGACCGACCCCCGTCCGACCTCATGTTTCGTCGGAATGTGCATAGATCAAGTGCCGCACTTCTGCCTCGCCCACAACGCAGGCGTACACGCGCTGCTCAAGTCCTCGGTCGGCTTGTGTTTGCCGATCATGTTGACGCAAATGCTCTGCCCACGAGTTCACCAGAAAAATCTCCAGATAGCGGTCCGCGGCTTCAGTGTCACGGTAGATCCCCCACCGGTACGCGCCATCGCGACGCCGTATGCGGCCATATTCATGGATGGCCTCAACGAACTCCGTTGCGCGTTCGTGTATCACAGCATATTTGATTGTGACCAAAACCGGCCCCCAGTCGACATTAGATTCAACCTCTTTGATGACGGCTGGCATACGCCAGTGGTTCCAGGGAGTGAGATCCGCGGTCGAATCAGGAAGCTTGGCGAACAGTACGAACAGCAGCTGGCGATTGTTCCAACTCCGGAACAGATGAGTGCGACTCGGATACTTGCTCCTTGGGCGACTGCGCCCCAAGCAACGCTCCCCAGAGCGAAGCTTCCCTGGTAAACAAGAATAAAGATTGCGAGGACTCGCGCCCGTACCCAATCCGGGGCCAGGTTTTGAATCAAAGCGCTGATAAGAGAAATAAAGTTGACCCATGCCGCACCGCTCAGCAACATGACGGGAGCTAGTGTGAGCAAACTGTGTAGGGCACTGATCGATACAATCATCACTCCAAGAATTGCAGCGGCAGCCGATACAATGACTTCGTTGGACCACCGTGCACGGGCGAGCTGCATGACCAAAGCACCGACGATAGCACCAGCCCCAAAGCATCCCAGCAACAGACCATAACCGATCGCGGTGTTATGCACGCTGCGGGCAACCGTTGGTAGTAAGGCAAACAATGAACTTGAGAAGAACATCACCACGCCTGTGCGAACTACTACCGTAAGAATTTCGGGTGAGTGGCGGACGTAGCGAATGGCGGCGACGGTAGCGCCCGTCAGCGTTTCAGGTGGCGTGCTCCGCTTGCGGATTGGCCTCTTCCACTTCGCAACCACAAAAATGACGCCGCAAAACGACACAACGTTCGCGACAAAGGCAGTGGCAACGCCCGCAGCGGCTATGACGATGCCCGCTAGCGCGGGTCCCACCGCTCTGGCGAGATTAAATTCGATCCCGTTCAGCGCAGATGCTGGTGCAAGGTCTTCTTTAGGCACGATCTCAGGCAGAATTGCACGCCACGTCGGCGTTTCGAAGGCGTCTCCGGCAGAGAGAGCAAACGTCAGTACCAGCAGCAGCCAGGGCGACATCAAACCGCCGATGGTCAGAACGGCAAGAAGCAGGGCTACGCCCATCATCCACGACTCGGTAAACAGAACCAGCTTGCGGCGGTCGACGATATCGCCAGCGGAACCCGCAGGGAGGGCCAGCAGAAAGTAAGGTAGTGAAGCGGCGGTTTGCGTGAGCGCGACATAGATCGGCCCGGCGCCGAGTGACACCATCAACCATGCGGCACCCACGTTCTGCATGAAGGTGCCGATGTCGGAGACAACATCGGCGAAGAGGAGATTGCGGAATGTGGGTACGCGCAGCGGTCGCCATAGGCTTGTCGATTCCCGCCCCTTCGAGTTTATTTCAGTGTTTGTCAATCGACGGTCCGACTGCTTCCGCGCGCGTCTACTCCTAAATAACTGCGGTCGACATTTCTGAAAAGAATCGACCTCAATCCTTCCCTTGGCGAGACTCATAATACATAAGGCTGCTGTCCTTCGAAATCAAATGAGTCGTGGCATCGACCGAGGTTTTGTTCTTGATTTCGTGATGTCCGGCGCTGTTTAGTTCCAACTTTCGTGTAGCGTTCGTGTCTCGCCTTTCACGCTCGAAATCATCGTGTGTTTAACCTTGAACTGAGCGTGGGAGTGAATAGCGGCGATGTTCCAAGTTGTGGTACGGGTCGTGTCCGCCGCCTGGCCTTCCACAACACGAACCTTCTGCATCTGCGCTCAGTACTTTGGGGAGCCCAGCCTGAACTGTACTAAGATCAGAGCGTGGCCATACTAAACGCCGACATTCAGGTCGGCTGGAACTATCACAACGCAACTAAACACTCACAGAGCAGCGTCCGCGCCAATCCGCACTTCCTCGATTGGGCTAATCAACCGCTGCCGTTCAAGATCTATCCCAAACTCGATCTCATTCCCCTTCCGCGCGAGCTTCGAGAGATCGGTGTTCCTGCACTCAGCACTATTGCGCAGGTTTCACGCCGCGACAACGCCCTTCCCGACTTTCAGACTTTGAGCGAACTGCTCTATTTTTCTGCAGGCGTCACGCGGCGGCGCACTTTTCCTGGTGGAGAGATCTATTTCCGTGCCGCGGCATGCACCGGTGCCCTCTATGAGATCGAACTTTATGTTGCTTGTGGACCTCTTTCAGATCTCGAAGCAGGACTCTATCACTACGCTGCTGGCGAATTTGGACTGCGCAGGCTGCGTGCCGGCGACTGTCGGCGCGTGCTGGTGGAGGCAACCGCTGGCGAGTCTTCGATCGCACAGGCGCCGGTGATCGTCATCTGCACGGGGACTTATTGGCGGAACGCTTGGAAATATCAAGCTCGCACCTACCGCCACTTCGGTTGGGATAACGGCACGATTCTAGCCAACCTGCTGGCCATGAGTGCGGCGCTCGAACTTCCCGCCAAAGTTATCTGCGGCTTTGTCGACGCTGATGTAAATCGGTTGCTCGACGTAGACACGGAACGCGAGGTGGCGTTTTCACTGGTTTCGATTGGGCATGTGGCAGATTCGCCTCCGTCTCCGCCCGGAGTCATTCGATCTCTAGGCCTGGAAACCGTTCCTCTTTCTAGGAGAGAGGTGGATTATCCGGCCATGCGGGCTATGCACGAAGCCTCTTCGCTATTGTCTCCCGAAGACTTCGCAGCCTGGTGCGGGAACACTCTTGCCGTGCAGGCGACAGACGCCGCCAGTGAACTCGTTCCTCTGAAGCCGCTTGAGGACGCGGAACTCCCTGACGATTCGATCGAGCAAGTGATCCTGCGTCGCGGTTCCACACGGCGATTCGCGCGCGAGCCCATCAGCGTCGCTCAGCTCTCGACTATTCTTGATCGCTCTACACGCGGTGTGGCGGCTGACTTTCTCAATCCCCTCGGCGCACAGCTCAATGATCTATATCTCGTCGTCAATGCAGTAGAAGGTTTGCTTCCCGGCGCGTATTTCTTCAATCGGCGGCGACAAGGCTTAGAGCTGCTGAAACAAGGCGACTTTAGGAACGAAGCCGGGTATCTAGGGCTCGAACAGGAACTTCCCGCTGACGCGAGCGTCGCAGTCTTCTTTCTCGCGGATCTTGCGGCAATCTTTCAACGTTTCGGCAACCGCGGATACCGAGCCGTACAACTGGAAGCCGGCATCATCGGTGGGAAGCTTTATCTCGCAGCGTATGCACTGCACTTGGGCGCGAGCGGGCTTACCTTCTACGATGATGATGTAGTCACCTTCTTTTCACCACATGCGGAAGGAAAGAATGCGGTGTTCCTCGTAGCTTTGGGCAAGAGCAAGCTGAAGCCGGAGATAGACTAGAGTCTCTTAATTGCGATGTTCCTTCTCGTTACAAGCGCGGCCGGTGTTAATGGCAACGGATTTGGCGCTCTTCTCGCCTTTGAACCAAATGGCAGGCCGCGTGGAATCTTTATTGTTGACGATCGCATTGCCGATCCGCGTGGCCTTGCTGTCGACTCAAAGAAAGACCTGCTGTTTCTAAATAGCGGGGCCGATCGGGTCTTGGCGATCTCCTCGGATAGCCGGGTCGTTCGCGACACTGGCCAGATTGAGGGTCTGAATCCTGGAGGTGGCAATTTCGGCCCGGATGGACGGTATTTCGTCGGCCTGCGCAGCACACACACAATCATGGCCTTCTCGACCACACTTGACGCGGCCGGGTGAGCATCTTTTGCCCCCCGAGATCGTACCGTTCCCTCGCGGATTTGCGTTTGGTCACGACGGCCAGCTGTTCCTCGCTTCAGGAATCGGCCCGAACGGCCAAGGCGATAACACAGTTGTCGCTTTCACTCCAGGCAGACCCATGCGGGCGTCTCGGCTGGTGGCCGACGCAGAACTAAGCCCGCTCGATCTCGCAATCGCGCCCAATGGCAATATCGTCGTCTCCAGTGAGCGTCCATTCGGCGCGCTAGACGCCGTGACGACAGTTCGGGAATACGATGCGACCGACGGACACCTCGTCCGTGTTTTCTTCCCAAATGGGAAGGCTGAGTTCCGCAAACCGCGCGGCTTGCGTTTTGCTCCCAATGGAGACCTCTATTGCGTCGCCCGCGATGAGGTCGTTGGCTTCGACTTTGCGAGCGGCGAATGCCTGGGGGCCATCGTGCGATTCCCACGCTTGAATGGACAAGCCTTGGCATTCTTCCCGTGACCACGACAACCCAGCTGGACGCAAGTGTGTTCAAGGGTTGAAAAAGCAATCGCTGAGGGCCCGCGGCAATATTTCGGCGCACTATCGTTGTGACCGTGATCGGCGACGAGACAATCCACCCGCAAATAGAATAGAGTCTCTGCCATGGTCAAGCGTGCACCAGTTCGGAGGCCGCCCGATGCGCAGCGGTTGATGTCGAAGCGCGCCGGTGCAACGGTCGCCGCATACGTCGCCGAGAGCGATTCCCTATAAGCATCTCGCAGACGCACATAGTCATACCAGTCACCCCCTACGGCACTCAGTTGCCGGCACATTCCACTGACCGCGTAGCCCTCGATCATGGGATCGGCTTCCGGTAACAACGCCCGCTGGATTTGCCTCGCCTCACCTTGCTCGCGCAGAGCTTTTTCTTTCTCCAGTCGCTCCTGCCGGAATAGCCGTCTTAAGGGTTACCCATTCAAGATCGGAGTCCAGGGTATCATCGGTTTAAAGGCACGCATCCGCCATTGTCTGAAATCGCGCGTGAACTGCGTGTGGATGGTGCGGTCGAGGGTTCGGCACTGCGGGTGGGCGACCGAGTGCGTATCACGGTGCAGTTGGTTGACGTTGCGAGTGACCGGAGCGTGTGGGCAAGGACCTACGATCGCGGTCTCACCGACATCCTCGCACTGCAGAGCGAAGTCGCCCGCGCGATCGCCGACGAAATTCGAATCCAGGTGACGCCCGATGAGCGGGCCCGACTTGGTCACAGGAGTGCGGTAGATCCTGCCGCTCACGTCGCCTACCTGCAGGGATTGTTCTTGTGGAACCGGTTCACCGGCGAGACCGTGAAGCAGGCAATCCAGCGCTATCAGGAGGCGTTGGCGATCGATCCCAATTACGCCGCTGCCTATGCCGGACTCGCCGACAGCTACATCATGCTGGCAAACCACCACATCCTCCCTCCACGCGAGGGCTACTCACTGGGGCGCAAGGCTGCGGAGCGAGGACTTTCCCTTGACGAATCGCTGGGGAGCTCCACACGTCGCTAAGTTGGATTCATCGTCTCTTCGAGTGGGATTGGGTGGCGGCTGAACGCGAGTCCTTCGCGGGCGATTCAACTCAATCCCGGCTACGCCTTCGGACACAGTCGATTCGCGCTGTTGCTGTCGGGGATGGGGCGCCACGAGCAAGCCATTGCAGAGGCCCAGCGAGCGCACGAACTCGATCCTCTCAATCTGCTCACCCACACCGTGGTGGGCGACACTTTATTTTACGCCCGCCGCTTCGAAAGCTCTTTGACGCCTTACCGGAAGTGCCTCGAATTAGATCCGACGTTTGGGGCGGGCCACACCGATCTCGCGCGCTCGCTGGAACAACTGGGACGGACCAACGAAGCAATCGTGGAGTTTGTGCGGGGAACTTCCGGTCCCGACGGCTTGCCGCGGCCCTCCTCCGGCCTGGCGATTCTTTACGCGCGCGATGGGCGGCTGAACGATGCCCGCGCCACCATGCAAGCAGTTCTCGAGTTGTCGCAGAAGCAGTTCGTCTCGCCCTACGGCATCGCCTCGTACTATGCCGTCATCGGGGACAATGACCGCGCGCTCGACTGGCTGGAGAAGGCATACTCCGAGCGCGATGGAACGCTGGTGTGGCTCAAGGTGCACCCGCGACTCGATGGACTGCGGGGAGAACCCCGGTTTCGCGATCTCCTGGCACGGTTGCAACTTGATTCGTGAGTTTCGTGGCGCGCGACTGGGCCGTCCAAACTAAGAAGAATGCGCCTACAATTCCTTAGTCTGCTCGTTGTCCCTACATGAAGAGCGTGAACAGGCCGGCGGCCACGAGAGCGGCTCCCCAGATCAGGTCGAAGTTAACCCAAGCTTTACGCAGGAGGGCGAGACCCAACTTACGATAGACCAACCACGCGAGAATGCCCATAGCCGCAAGATACGCGGCTGTATGGATAACAGTGGCAACCAGACCGACCAAGGGACTGGCGGCCAAGTGATGTCCCGTCATCTGGTTGGCGGCTTCGACCGTCTTGCTGCCGAGCAACACGGGCACTACCATCAAACCTGCACCGTGCGCTGAGGCCATCAGAAACGACCAAAATGTCAGATCACGAAAGCCCACTTGCATGCGGACCCACCGCGGATGGTGACGCCCAACCAGCGAAAAGAGTCCCAGACCGACGAGGAGTCCGGCGATGCTGTAACGGATAACGGCGAGCGGTAGAGCAAAGCCGAGTAGGGCGGCCGCTGAAACGGCCACGCCGATCGCCACTGCGTGACCGACCGCAATAGGCACGAGGGCTTTTGCTACTGCTTTGCCCTTTTGCTCCTGCATCCCCAGCGCCACCGCGAAGAGCCAACCCATACCGGGGTTGATTCCGTGATAGGCACCGAGCAGCAGCATCAGCCACAACATCGTCGAAGTGAGGGGCGTATGCATCATTACTTGTCCGAGTAGCAATAGGAATCCGAAGATGCGTCGCCATTTTCGAGCCGCACCTGGTGGGCGCGGAGCCCTTCGAACTCCACAAAGAATCTTTCATCCAGTTTCATTCCGCCGCTCGGATTCGCGTCGATCTTCACCATCCAACTCTTCACACCGTCAGGATAGAACTGCTCGTCCCACGGAGAGTAAAGCGAGTTAGTGAAATAGATGCGCTTGCCATCGCGGCTGATCTCGACCATCTGCGGCCCGCCATTGAGCGCCTGCTTCGGCTTTTTCGGGTGAGCCGCGCGATGGACGATGCCGCCGAGGCGGACCGATCCTGTCTTCTTGGGCTTCACGGGATCAGAGACGTCATACTCAATGAACTCCCCCGTACCCCAGCACGATACATAAAGGAAGCGGTCGTCGAGCGAGAGATTGATGTCCGTAATGAGCGGCGGAACTGCCTTAAAGCCCTGAAGCAGCGGCGGGAGCTTTTCCGGGTCCGCTGGTTCGGCGGGGATTTCGATCACCTTCCGAACTGCCCATCCACCGTTCTTGCCGCCATTTTCGCGTTGCCACATCCAGATCGAAGACGAAAGATCTTTCAGCGAAACGACGATGCCGACAAAGCCGTACGTCTTGTTTGGATCGTGGGAGGGCCGCAGTTCGAGGACCATCTGTTGCTCCGCACCCAAGTCGAGTTCCTGCACATGCCGGCGCTTGTCAAGGTTCCAAATATGTATCTTATGTCCGTACTTGCCGCCCAAGAGCAATTCGGGGTTGACACCACTTTTCACCATATTGGGTGTGCCCCATTCGGAGGTCACCATAGTATCCTGCCCCAGATGCCACCAGAAGTCGTAGGCCAGCCGCTGCGGGCCGCGATCCTGTTCCCACTGACCTTTCAATTCGAATGTATTTGCGTCCATCAGGAAAATCCCGCCCGGTCCGTCTCCGCTGGCTGATCCCAGCGCACTCCCGTACACGCCGTCTGGGCCGCAATGAATTGTGTGGGGTGAGGTGTAGCCCGTCTTATTAATGAACTCCTCGGGCTCGATCACCTTCACGATTTTTGGCTGCTTGGGGTTGGGTCTCGTATCCAGGATATGAATTCGTGATGAGGCGATACCCGGCACGATCAGGTAGCGACGTTCCATATGCGGGTGAGGAGCCTGTGGGCAAAGGCATGCGCTGCAAGCATTCCAACCAAAATGATGAAGCTCATTATCGCCCTGGGGAAGATCCACTTGCCCGACCAGCCGGCCATATGCGGAAGAGTTCGGGTCCAAGTCAATCACGCCCATGGCGTCGCGACTTCCGTTCTTGCCAACGTTGAGTAGCGTGACGTAACCAAGGCGTTCTGGCGGCGCATGCATGGCCATTCGCGGGGATGGATAGAAGCTCGGATCCGGCATCAAGGACATAAAAACGTCTCCTTTGGCAGAGTAATCGGGAAGATTCCGAACCGCTGGATTTTCGCAGTTTAAAGCAGCCAAGTGCGGAAAGCCAGCGGGGGTGCCTAACTTCGAGGACCAAACGATTGTGTGATGACCTCGTTCCCGCTCTGCCCTTCGTCGAGCAGCGCGTGCTCAACCACTTAGTGAGTGACGGGCAACTCTGACGTAACCCGATTAGGTAAGGCTTGCTGACCATACTCCCACTATTCGGGAAACCAAAATTTCTTTCCCGATTGCGCGTCATTCGGGGACCGGCGACGATTGTCCCCGTCTTCACTGGCGGTCAGACAGGGCATATCTGATAGGCTTTGTGATTTGGGATCTCAATTCAAATCGGAGTTCCTCATGCGCCGTCTTCTGATAACACTCGCCTTCATGTCTTGCATCATTCATTCCAAACTGCAGTCGCAAGAACCCCCACAAGAACCAAAGACCACTGCAACGGGCCACTACCTGTTTGCCTGGACCGGAGATGCCGCACACAAGGGCAACGACTTTCTCGCGGTGATCGATGCAGACCCCGCTTCGAAATCATACGGGCAGCTGATGACGACCCTGGCGACCGACCAACAGACGATGCGGGTCCATCACACGGAATATGTCATGCCGGCCAGCGGCATGCTGTTTGCCAACGATCATGAAGCCGGTCGCACATTCATCTTTGATCTGCGTGACCCGTTGCATCCGAAGACGGTGACCTCGTTTACTGATATGGCGGGCTATATGCATCCGCACTCTTACCTGCGGCTTCCCAATGGGCACGTGCTTGCGACTTTCCAACATGTTCACCACGGCGAGAGCGAAGGGCAGATGGGAGGCAGCGGCGGCTTGGTGGAGATCGACGATCAGGGCACGGTAGTGCGCTCTGCGAGTTCGGACGACCCGGCTTTCCCCGGCGCACTGTTGACACCCTACAGCCTGGCCGTGCTTCCGGAACTGGACAGGGTCGTCTCGACCAACTCCTCAATGGATGAGGTGAATGCTTTTAGCGGCGTGACCTATCAGGTGTGGCGGCTGTCGGACCTGAAGCTGCTGAAGACGGCCTATCTCGATGTGGACAAAAATCTCTATGGCCACGTCAGTCCGGAGGAAGCGCGTCTTGGGCCTGACGGGGCGGTGTATGTCCAAACCCTCGGCTGCGGCATTGAACGCATCACCGATGTGGATAGGGACCAGCCAAGATCGAAGCTCGTATATACGTTTCCTGGTTCATTCTGCGGCGTGCCGACGATCGTCGGGCACTATCTGATCCAGAGCGTGCCGGTCATGCACGGCTTGGTTGCGCTGGACATTTCCGACGGAAACAAACCCGTGGAGGTTTCCCGGCTGAAGCTCAACGACAGTTATTTTTCCCATTGGACGGGATGGGACGCGAAGACTGGACGCTTGGTCGTGACCGGGAATCAGGCACGCCTGTATCTGGTGAAACTGGACCGGTCAACCGGCGTTCTCACCATGGACGATGCCTTTCATGACGAGAACGGCAAGTCCGGCTTTGACTTTTCCAATCGAACGTGGCCCCATGGGTGGACGGGCACCGGGCAGCCACATGGAGTGGTCTTTTCACGCTAGAAGTGTAGTCGGCATTCGTACGGGTGATCCCTGCTGTCATCCTCTGACGCCCAAGTCCCGGATGACGGGCAATCCGGAAGGTACGCGGACCACAAGTCTGTAATCGGACACATGAAATCTCGCTGACTCCCCAGAAGTCGGCTTCGGGGAAGTCACAATTGGTCCCCCCAAGCCCGTTTCTGGACCACTTTCGCGTTGCGGGCAGGGTGTTCCCCAGTTTTAATCAGCCCACTTGCACTGCT
>Ga0207000_1026_pt2 | contig 13867 bp, 9 predicted proteins | sample Alteio_BWMinCont_90_FD_153498 | JGI IMG/M metagenome (GOLD analysis project Ga0207000, IMG submission 153498) | Enriched cells from forest soil in Barre Woods Harvard Forest LTER site, Petersham, Massachusetts, United States -... | ecosystem: Environmental > Terrestrial > Soil > Temperate forest >...
CGCTCGCTGCAGTCGCTATAGCAGGCATATATAAATTCATTAAGTGGCATAAACACAAAAAACAAACGGAGGTAGATTGCAATGCAATTTAGATTTTCAAAACTTTTCATTATCTCAATGATTATAATTTTTATGTCGTTTTTGGCTGTGGGACTCAATGTGATGGCAGGCCAAGAGACTCAAGGCGAACCATTTCATGCGCCACTGGTACCAGATTCAGAGAAGTCTATAGAAGTGCTTGAAAAAGAGCTGTCTGAGGTTAGATCACAAGAAAAGCCAACATCCGATCAAATAGATAATTTGAAAAGACAAATTTATAATGACATTAAAAGGAAGCATGGCTGGAGAGAGAACTATGATGAACTTTTAGGCTTTACTGACTACCCTGAGGAAGCTGGAAAAGCAGATGAGACCTTGGATGCTAACGAACAAGTTATTCTGCTCCAAAAAAAGCTGAGAGGGATTATCGCAAAAGGAAGGGCATTAAGAGAAATCTTAGAGTCTAAACGCGCTTTAATCAATCCAGCCCCTAACGCAACGCCAGATGACTCGAACAACACAGATCAAAGTAAAGCTCCAGACGACAACTCGGACGAAACGGATCAAGGTAATTCCAATAATACCACAAGCAGCCCTAACATGATGCGGCTATGCGCAATTATCGCACTACCTTCTATCATTCTAAGCGTAGTCGCCATATACGGGCTCATCAAGTGGTACAAGAATAGGGAAAAACAGCAACCGGTCAGCAAAATATTCTGAAGACAATGCTATTTTTGTAGCAATCTAACCTAACAAGACAAGACAAGACAAGACAAGACAAGACAGAAAGGATTTAGCATGAGACTTACAATGCCAACAGGAATCGTTTTTATAAAAATGATTTTCTCTATTGCTGTTTTGGCAATGTGTACTAAAAATACCTTGGGCAGTGATACTACGGCCGAAAAACGCAAAAACATAGAGGATCGGCGGACAGCTCTCGTAACAACAATTATGACATTACAGACTAGCGCTACTGAGCTATTTGGCACACGCCAAGCTCGAGTCTTGAAGGAGATGTTTCCAGAAAGAACTAAAGAAAGCCTTTCCAACAAAGAAAAAGAGGAGCTAAAAACTACAATAGACTCTGATACTTCCTACAAGGAGGCCATTATAAACGTACGCAACGCTATGGAGCAAAAACAAAATGAGTTTCGTCACTTGGATCATGAATCAGATGCATTGGATGAGCCAGAAGACAGCTCCTCACAAAATGCATCAAGCCCGACACAGATACTCATGTACACAGCCGGTTCATTAACGCTCGCTGCAGTCGCTATAGCAGGCATATATAAATTCATTAAGTGGCATAAACACAAAAAACAAACGGAGGTAGATTGCAATGCAATTTAGATTTTCAAAACTTTTCATTATCTCAATGATTATAATTTTTATGTCGTTTTTGGCTATGGGACTCAATGTGATGGCAAGCCAACCCGCAAAGAAACTCGAGCAAATAATAGAGAAGTGTGAATCAAGAACAAATGAGATGATCTCTTCCTACGGACCATTAAGAAAAGAGGTTTATGACAAGATTAAAGAGCAGCGTGGCTGGAACGTGCCTTACGAATCTTTACAAGTTTTTAACACGCCTTCTAACCCTGAAGAGAAGGAAGCCGACCGCATCAATCAGGCATTAGAGGATGACGCAGAATACAAGTTAAAAAAGGAGTGGCTCGACCGGATACTACTGGAAAATGCAAACATTGCTTACGACGCTAAAGCAGCATTAGCTACTGCAAGACAGAACGAAACAAATCAGCGTAGGCTCATCTACACAGCCGGTTCATTAGCGCTGGCTGCAGTTGCTATAGCAGGTATATATACATTCATAGCGTGGCACAAAAACAAAAAACAGTCGGACAGCGCCATGGATCTTGTACAAATAAATAATCCATCAGAGCAACAACAGTCACCGATTGAGCCAAAGTAAAACGTAGCAAAAATAGCCGATTTTTATGGCCATTTAATCATATTACAAACTATTAATTGACTAAATGAATCAATTGTTGGCACAATAAGATTATAGGCAAGATTTTACAAAAACTATCAACATTCAACTGAAGCGTAAAAAAATATATGAAGAAAGGTGGTTTATGGCTATGCCTTTTACCCGCTTAAACTGCGTATACTTAAGCATAATGTTTTCTATACTCATCTGTCACACCAAGACATATAGCAATTCCACCAAACGTTTTTTGTGGGAAAACAGCTGTCAACCCGCCTATCTTAATCCAACACAAGCTGAAGAATGGCAATCGGAACTATGTAAGCAGTTATTAAATGTACATGGCCAACTACAATCGGCCAAGCAGCTACAGTGTGGCCTATTATGGCGCTGTATTCAAGACATTGCAGGTCAATTGTCATACGCAACCTGGCTTTTACAACGCAAGTCAGATCTTGATCTGCTCGATAGGGATGATGTCCACTATCTTGTCCACGTCGTTGATGATATAGAATATGCTTGGCAAGATCTGTTTGCTGACTACAAGGTGACTTTTATAGAGTATGTCCAAGACCTTTTGCGTATCTTACAAAAAACCTTAAAGGGCGACCATAAAGACCGTAAGGTTATTTTAAAGCGCCACAATTACGCTTCAAAATAGACCATGCCTGCATGCGTTACATATAATATACTTTGCCCAAGCAGCATCGACTTTAACTGAACTGCAGCAAGCATAAGGCGCTTAATATAGAAAAAATCCGTCCATGCATCATTGCAAAGAGCCAATATGATTCTCTTTTTGTCATGACATTTTGACAGCTGATGATTACATAAGATCTCAGAACATATGTAGGGAACTAGTATGATATCGTTTTCAATAGTATAGTGCGGCCTGGCAAGCACATTATTCGCAACCAACATCTCTTTGTCATGAGGAAAAAGAGTAGAATACGAAACAAAATATGAAAGCCACTGCGGTAGTTGCTCGACAATAGGCACGGCATGAGATTTATAATAAATTGATCTTATGTGGCCCGCACAGGCCCAGCAACAACTATTAAAGGATCGTTCGCCATGCTCAGTCAGTGCGCCAAAAATAAGATGTACATCTTTTGTATTGCACTTTTCATAGAATAGATTTATGGCTAGTTCCAAACCTCGCATGTCTGCAAATAGTATTGAAGTTTCCGGAATAATAAGACAGCGGATTGTTGGCTGACTTTCAAGTAAAGTTTCATAATGGTTGTAAAGAATATCAGCCAACAGTTGAGCATCATTTGTCTTGCATATAATTGACACAACTCCAACACAATCAAGCCATTCAAAAGATTCCTCTTTTTTAGCTTTATTGGGGGGGTACATAAAATGGACCATTATCATGCATACAATAAAAAGAAACATCATTTTGTATGCGCGAATTTGATACAAAAATAACGGCACCATCGCACATAAGAAAGTTAACAGTAACGTTAAAACTTTGTTTGTTACCATCAATAAATCACCAAGTGGTTTCCATTTGGTGAGCGCGAGTAGCGGATCGAATAAAAAAAAACCCTGCCAATCAAACATCCACAATGAGAAATGATCCAAAACCAAAAAAAAAGTAGTAAAGCTGCATACAAACCAAATATATGTTGTAACAACTTGCCATAAGCCATTAGGGACCCTTGATACAATGTTGTCTTTTATAATTTTTGTAACCCAAAACCATAGGCCGCATAAGACGGAAAAATAGGTTATTAATGCCCAAGTCAAAAAAACCGCAAAGAGCTTGGATAATAAAAAATAATGCATTAAAGCATATCCAAGACCGGCCAATATGCTTCCAAAACCTATCAATCCAAACAGGAAGCCATCAAGAAATGGACGTCTTGTCCGCATTAATACACAAAAGAGAGGACAGGCAAATAACGCTATCGCCCACCAAAAAGTTTCCAAATGTATCAACGCAATCGCATATAGCACAGCTGAAATAATAACTAAAACCATACCTTACCAAGCTCATTTATTACAAAAATTCGACAACCTATATCTTCCCCGTCAAGCCAACCTATGGGAAACAATGTGTTGACAAATAGCTTCCAGTTTGGATAGCTCCAAAGAATACAAGAATTGACAAATGAACGCAGCTTGCTAGAGAAATAAAAATTAAATCATAGGATGGGAGAGATATTTAAGCATGACATATTATCTGCTTTACATAGTTTTTTTAGAGTTAATTTTATGCTCATCAATGCAAGCAACCACCATAGGATCTGATTCTGCTGTACAGCGATTTCCAACACAACAAATATTAAATACCGGTGATAGAGTAGCAGGATTTGCAGCCTTGGATGGTGGATTTGCATTGGCAAGTTATTTAGTTACCGCAACCTTTGATAGTTTTTTTCCCGTATCGGGCAATATTGCAATCAATGGCGGCACATTGACTTTAAATAAGGACTTATATCTTGAAAATGCTAGTACATTTATGCCTACCGGCACTATAAGTGGCGTAGGACACAAACTGGAATTTTCATCTATTAACATGCTTCCTTTTACCATTCCAAGTTGCAATATCACTTTTATTGCAAGCGTTATGCCCAGCGCCCAAACAATCGAAACAGTCGATTGGTCATTTGACAGTCAGTTCATGTTGGCTGGCACTAACGCTACAATTTTGTCTACGGTGCTATTTGTTTATGGCTTTAATGGCACAACTATTACTGCGCGAGGAACGGGTAGTGGAAGCTTACTCAACCTTTCATCTATCAATTCTGTAGCATGGCATCCTTCTCAATATGTATTTGCTGTAGCACAAAACAATGCACTGTTAGTAGCCTCTCAAGTGCTGACCTTTAGCTATGTCCCCGCAACTAATACTATTTCTGCTCTATCGTCAGCCAGTACATTGTCACAAAATGCTACCGCAATCACCTGGAATCCGACAGGCCTTTTATTGGCTGCAGGAACCTCTGGTGCAACTTTACAAACCCCAGAAGTAGTTGTTTATACTGTAAATAGTGCGGGATCAATCACCGCATTAAATGCTACCTATAATCTAATGCAACCAGGCACAGGAACTCGCTTTGTTCAAAATAACGCAATTAGCTGGAGTCCATCCGGTAATTTAATCGCCGTCGGGACTAACACAACCACAGTAGGTTTCGAAATCTTAATTCTTTTGTGGAGCGCTGGGTTACTAGTAGCAGATACTGTTACTACCATTGGCAATACATGCACTGCCGTTGCATGGAGTCCAACCATATCAGGACTGCTTGCAGCTGGGTTTAATACTACTTCTGGAACGCAAGTTCAATTATTCCAGCACCATACCGGTGGTCTTACCGCTATTCCCAGTGCAATAATTAATAATCTTAATGCGGCAGTGGGCACGTTACAATGGAATCCGAGCGGAACATGTTTGTTAGTTGGCACAGCACCTCTGGCAGGAACCGATCAATTTAATGTGTACAGCTACAATAGTACCCAGTCAACATTAACATTGACCGGCGCATCTGGCACAGTAACGGCAAATGGAGTGCAGTCAGCCAGTTGGGCCCCAAATGGGATTTATGTAGCCGAAGCGGACAATACCAACGTTCTTTCTGCATATGATACCACTTCGTACACCACTACAAATACATGTTCAACTTTTACCAATGTAAATTGGACCCTAGCAACTGATCTTACCATACAAAGTCTGTGTCTTAAATTAAGTGGAAATACCTTGGTAAATGGGTCCGGTAATATTTTAACGCTAGGGACAGGAGCATCACTCGTAATAGACAAAGGCGCAAGCGTATTATTTGAAAACTTAGTTATTCGCGGCGTGAGCACCGGACAATTTTTGTGCCTGGATAATGCCGGAACCATGTCATTTCAAAATACACAATTGGTATTGGATGGTGATTATACTTTTACCAATGGACGTTTTGATATTTTAAATCAACTTATGATAAGTGGCACAGGTCATTCATTTATCTATACTTCCACACAGCCAAGTACGATACGCAATAACGCAACTCTTTTAATTGATGATGGAGTGACTTTTAGCTATCAACCATCTAATGGCACACGCACTGCTTTACAATTTTTTGATAATACCGGCCAATTGTTTCTTAGTAATGCAATTCTGGCAACAGCAGCTGGGATACTATTGGAAAAAGGTAGATTGGTAATCGATGGAAGTTCATTCTTAATTAATCAGGGAGGCAATCCTGCAACCAGTATTGCCTTTGGTGATGGAGCAAGTAGTAGCAACAATTGTGTAATTAGATGTCTTCCTGCGGCTAATGTATCAATGGCTAGTGGTTACTTTTTGTACAATAATCTTTAATGTGCAAAAGCGTTTTGTAATAAACGAATTGATTAAATCACGGCGTAATATGAAATCGTAATGACTATATTTTGTGTATATAAACAATAAATGATTGTGGGTTATGAAAAAGCTTTTTAGTATTTTTTTATCTATTGTAGCGACAATTCGGGTTAAGGAATCGGCAATTAAAGCTTACAGATCGTCGTTGCGAGGATTTATCCGAAGCAATCCAGTTCAAAATTCTTTTTACGCGACGTATAGAGTCGTATATTTTGCAACATTTTCTATTATAGCTGGATTGCTTCGTTGCCAAAGGCTCCTCGCAACGACGATCCAGATGAGTTTTTCGCTTAAATCTTTAGGCCGAGCTAGCATTATTGTAGTCATGAGTATATTGAATGTAAAAGCGACCACTATCGGCTCCGATACGGCACCGTCGCGCTTTTCAGCCCAACAAACACTTAATACCGGCGATCGCGTTGCAGGTTTTGCAGCTCTTGACGGCGGGTTAGCGCTTGCAAGCTCCATGACAACAGCCACATTTGACAGTTTTTTTCCGGTCTCTGGTGCGTTTACACTTAATGGTGGAACACTGATTTTAAATCAAGACTTGTATTTAGAAAGTCCAACATTAGTACAATCATATGGTGTCCTAGATGGCCACAACCATAAATTTACCTTTTCTCCTTTACCTGTGTATCCATTTCCAGCAGCAAACCTTAGTTGTGCTTTAAATTTTGCAACATCAGCAACTCCAATACTAAATCCAAATACAAATCTTTTGTCAGTTGATTGGTCATTTGACAGTCAATTTGTTGTGACAAGTGCAGACAGGCTTACGACGGGAACAAGCGTGTACATCTATAATTTTAATGGGGCTGCGCTAACATTTAAGGCCGCGACCGGCCTTGGTTTGGTTAATGCTGTCAACACTGTTCGTTGGCATCCGTCGGAGTATGTATTTGCTGCCGCTCAAAATGCCGGTGGAGCCGCAACCTCCCAATTATTTACCTATAGTTTTGTATCCGGTACCAATACTATAACGTCACTGAGTGCAATAAATATTTCTGAAAATGCTGAATCAATCTCCTGGCACCCATCAGGAAATTTTCTTGCAGTTGGAACAGGAGATGTTGGCCCAGTAAATAGCAGTGTCAATATATATAGTGTCGACACATCTGGACATATATCAGCATTACTTACAAGTACATTAACGCAGAATAATAGCGTTGTTCAGCCAGAGGCCCTCGATTGGGATGCTACCGGAGTTTTTATAGCAGCTGGCGTAATGACTGGCGGCACAACTAGAGAGTTAGAAATATTTAAATTTACGCCACCAACACCTGGCCCGGTTGCGCTGACAGCTGACTCTTCTGTGCTTTTTAACAGTACCATTAATGCAGCTGTATGGAACCCAACAATATCAAATCTGCTAGCAGTTGGATTACAAACAAGCGGTGCTAACCAATTTGTACAATTATACCAACACAGCACGGGCAGCTTGGTGCAAATACCATCTGGCACCATCACCGGTATCGGAAAAGCAGTCACTGCTCTTGATTGGACACCCGATGGTTCATGTTTGATGGTCGGCACCATAAATGCTGCTGGTAGTACTAATACATTATCCTATGCATTTGACCCATCTGCTAAAGCTTTTACACTGATAAGTCAATTTCTTCACGTTACTGATGGACCCGTGCAGAGTGTAAGCGTATCTCCTAACGGGTCTTTTTTTGCAACCGTTGATCAGCATAATGTCTTGTCAGCATATGATACTGCATCAGGTATATTAACAAGCACCTGTTCTACCTTGAAAAATCTTAATGTTGTATTTAATGGTGACCTCTTTCTAGAAAATGTCTGTATAAAATTATCAGGTAATACGCAGGTGAGCGGCCAAGGCAATGTGGTTACCATAGGAGAAGGAGCTTCGGTGGTAATCGACACAGGAGCAAACATACTTTTTGAAAATATTACTATCCGTGGCATCGACACCGGTAGCTTCTTTTGCTTAGATAATTCAAGCACCATGTCATTTCAAAATACCTTTTTGGTTCTTGATGATAATCTGACGTTTAGCTTAGGACGCATTGATGTTATCAACAACACGGACATTTCTGGTGCTGGATATACGCTATTATATACTGCAACACAGCAAGCAACCATTTGGGGCAATGCACAATTGACGTTAGATAGTAATCTTACCTTTAGCTATGCACCGAGTGATAATGCACGCACTCATTTACAATTTTTTGATGGGACATCGGTGTTATATCTTAACAATACAACCCTTGCCGCAATTGCCGGTATTTCACTACTCAGGGGACGCGTGTTGGTAGATGGAAACACCTCGCTTTTTAATCAAGGAAACATGCCTGCTACCAGTTTTGCTTTGGGAGATGGTCTAAATGCTACTAATAATTGCATCATACGAGGATTACCTGCAGCGAACATGTTTATAAAAAATGGATATTTTCAATACAATAATGTGTAAAGCTACAATTGAGGGGGTTAACGGGCGATGACAAAAACATATTGGGTAACAAGTACCATTATGATGGGCTTAATTGCATGGACCTTCTTGAAAGCCGTTACCATAGGTTCAGATTCTGCGGTACAACGATTTCCTACGCAACAAACACTAAATACTGGTGATCGTGTAGCAGGATTTGCAGCTCTTGATGGAGGATTCGCTCTTGCAACAAATGCTACCGCCACGTTTGATGCTTTTTTTCCCGTGTCAGGCAATGTTGCACTTAATGGTGGTGTTATCCTACTGTATGAAGACCTCTACTTTGAAAATCTTGTTTCATTTATGGGCACAGGAACTATTAGCGGCAATGGTCACATGTTGGCTTTTTCTCCATCACAATCCGTATTGACTGGCACATGCACCACCTTTGCCAACGTCAACTGGGAATTAAATGGCGACATTACCCTGCTAGGTAATTGTTTAGTCCTCAGCGGTAATACGGTGGTAAATGGCAATGGTAACCTTATTAATATCAACCCGACTGCCTCTATACAAATTGACCGTGGAGCTAACGTTTTGTTTGAAAATGTTTCTGTACGAAATATACACACAGGCCAGCTACTCTGTCTTGATACGCTTGGAACAATAACTTTTCAAAATGCACAACTTGTTTTGGATGGTGACTATACTTTTACCAATGGCCATATTGAGGTCTTTAATCAATTACTTATTACAGGAAATGGACATTCATTTATCTATACTTCCACACAAACAAGTCTAGTGTGGAACAATGCAACCCTAACATTGGATGATAGTGTTACCTTTAGCTATATGTTAACCTCTACCACAGGCTTAACGTTTGTTGATAATACCTCACAGCTTTTTTTAAATAATGCCATTTTTGCAACCGTTGCTGGTATTGCTTTTCAAAAAGGCGGCTTGATAGTAGATGGTAATTCATTACTTACTAATGCTGGCACAGGACCTGCTACTAGTGTGGCATTTGGCGACGGCGCTTTCAGCACTAATAATTTTACAATTCGTATCTTGCCAGCCGCAAATCTTTCTATACAGCAAGGCTATTTTCAATATAACAATTTGTAATTTGAGACCAAATTTGCACCATAACGGCATTCAGCTATAGTTCGATTTTTAATCCAACAAACAGATGGTACAAATCCATTTGGATACAGTTGTTGACAAACACTCGATGGTTCGTTAGTCCTTTTGTAATAAAAGGAAAAGAGGGCGAGCAATCGAATGGCTATATTTCAATAATTTTTTGTTCTCCACTTATCATTTTTTTGTAACATATCTTTTGCCAAGCGTTGGGGTAATAAAAAAGGGCCCGGTTAATGCAAAAAATAAAATGGCATCTTAGTCGCTTTCTACTGTCTTGCTTTGTATTTTGTCATCTATTTGGTACACAATCATTATTTTTTGATAGTCGATATTCAACCTTTAATGTCGCATCGGGCGCAACATTTTCAGTCAATCAACCGATTAATAACTTTACTGGCACACTTACCCGCCTGTCAGGCGGAACTATCATAGGTCAACAGATTACTTTTAACGATGGCCTGATAGAAGAACTTGGAAATCAATTAAGACTTTCAGCTATTTTTGATCCCACTGGATTTATATTGCTCACTGGTAACAGTTCGGTTAAAGCCATTCCGGGACAAATATTGGAGACTGTACAAATAAGTGGTCCTAATAATCGCCTGTCGGGACAGCCAGTATTTGCCAATAACATTATTTTGACCGATGCAAATACAACACTTACCGTTGCATTGCAAGCACCAGTAAATAAAAACATTATTTTAAATAATGGAACGCTTGTTCTGGATGGGGACTTGTATCTTGCAGACAATGTCCAAATCCAATCAAATGGCACTGTTGCTGGCAATGGACATGAAGTTATTACAGGAGATGCACTTCTTACGTGGACAAATAATATTGGATGGGGACCATTATCCCACCTTGCAATGCGTTCTAGCCTAAACTTATTGGGTACATTTACCTTTCAAGGTTTTTCGAGCATCAATGGTAATGGAAATATCATTGACTTGACAGGTGGTGGATTATTGGTTTTATCGCCAACAACAACACTGCAATTGTCAAATGTTGTTGTTAAGGGATTAAGTGATGCGGATGGTAAAATCGTATTTCAAGGTCCTAATTCTACATTGATATTGTCTAATGCAACTCTAGATTTGGATGGCAATCTTACTTCAACACTAGGTGACTTTTCAGTCAAAGGACCTTCTACAGCTATCATTAAAGGTAACACATGGTCATTAAATCAAAATGCTATGATGATCGTCGATGGTGTAACATTGTGGAAAGATCCTGCAGGAGCCCTTATACCAGGCAATATAGCCTTTTCCCCTGCTCAAAACATAACGCTTTTAAATACCGGAACAATTAAATTAATCGGCTGCTGTGAGCAGCTCGGCACCAGCACTGCTTTCTTGCAAAGTCAGGTTAGTGTGCTTGGCACCAGTACCAACCTGCTGCAGTCGCAGGTTAATATTCTCAATAGCAGCACTGCTTTCTTGCAATCAGAAGTTAACACTCTAAACACAACAACAGTGTTTCTTGAGTCACAGATCAGTGCGCTCAATACGAGCACCACAAATATTCAAGCCTCTGCAGCTTCCTGTTGTAGCGCACTGAGCACAAGTACCGGATTCTTGCAAAGCCAAGTCAACGTACTTGGTACAAGCACAAATTTCTTGCAATCGCAGATTAATACCATTAATACCAGCAGCGCCTTCTTGCAATCAGAGATAAATGTTCTTAATACCAGCACTGCTTTCTTGCAAAGTCAGGTTAGTGTGCTTGGCACCAGTACCAACCTGCTACAATCACAGATTAATATTCTCAATAGCAGCACTGCTTTCCTACAATCAGAAGTTAACACTCTAAACACAACAACGGTGTTTCTTGAATCGCAAATCAATGCGCTCAACACGGGCACCACAAATATTCAAGCCTCTGCAGCTTCCTGTTGTAGCGCACTGAGTACAAGTACCGGATTCTTGCAAAGCCAAATCAGCGTGCTTGGCACAAGCACCAATTTCTTGCAATCACAGATTAATACCGTTAATACCAGCAGCGCCTTCTTGCAGTCAGAGATAAATGTTCTCAATACCAGCACTGCTTTCTTGCAAAGTCAGGTTAGTGTGCTTGGCACCAGTACCAACCTGCTGCAGTCGCAGGTTAATATTCTCAATAGCAGCACTGCTTTCCTGCAATCAGAAGTTAACACTCTAAACACAACAACGGTGTTTCTTGAATCACAGATCAGTGCGCTCAACACGAGCACCACAAATATTCAAGCCTCTGCAGCTTCCTGTTGTAGCGCACTGAGTACAAGTACCGGATTCTTGCAAAGCCAAATCAGTGTGCTTGGCACAAGCACCAATTTCTTGCAGTCGCAAATTAACACCATTAATACCAGCAGCGCGTTCTTGCAGTCAGAGATAAATATTCTTAATACCAGCACTGCTTTCTTGCAAAGTCAGGTTAGTGTGCTTGGCACCAGTACCAACCTGCTGCAGTCGCAAGTTAATATTCTCAATAGCAGCACTGCTTTCCTGCAATCAGAAGTTAACACTCTAAACACAACAACAGTGTTTCTTGAATCACAGATCAGTGCGCTCAATACGAGCACCACAAATATTCAAGCCTCTGCAGCTTCCTGTTGTAATGCACTGAGTACAAGTACCGGATTCTTGCAAAGCCAAGTCAACGTACTTGGTACAAGCACAAATTTCTTGCAGTCGCAGATTAATACCATTAATACAAGCAGCGCCTTCTTGCAGTCAGAGATAAATGTTCTTAATACCAGCACTGCTTTCCTGCAAAGTCAGGTTAGTGTGCTTGGCACCAGTACCAACCTGCTGCAGTCGCAGGTTAATATTCTCAATAGCAGCACTGCTTTCTTGCAATCAGAAGTCAACACTCTAAACACAACAACGGTGTTTCTTGAATCACAGATCAGTGCGCTCAATACTTCAACCGCTGCTATTGCCAATGCTCAAACTACATGCTGTAGCCTACTTGGAACAACAACAACATTTTTAGAATCACAAATTAATGCATTAAATACGAGTACCACCAATATAGCTAATACGGTAAATACAAACTTTCTAACGCTTCAAATGGAAATAAATAATGTCAACATTGCACTAGCAGTAGATATCGCTTTGATCAATACAAGTACGAATAGCTTGCAAAACCAAATTAATATACTCGATACCAGTACAGCATTTTTACAAAACCAGATAGGAACAAGCACCGCCTTCTTGCAATCGGAAATTTCTGCACTCAATACAAGCACCACAAATATATTCAACGCCTCTCAGTCCTGCTGTAGCGCTCTTGCAACCAGCACTGGCTATCTTCAATCTCAAATTAATATCTTGGACACAACAACAGTATTTTTACAATCAGAGATAGATGCTCTAAATACAAGCACGACGAATATATTCAATGCCTCTCAGTCCTGCTGCAGTATATTGTCTTCAAATACCGCCTTTCTACAATCAGAAATCAATCTACTCAATACCTCAACACAGAATTTAGAATTACAGATAGGAGTTCTCGGGACCTCCACACAACTTCTGCAAACGGCAATAAACCAGACAAACATCAACATAGGGATTGTTTCAAGCCAGCTGAATACTTCTACCAGCACGCTACAATCAGAAATAAATGTGTTAAGTAGCTCCACTGCCTTTCTTAAAAGCACACTTGATACAAGCACCACCTTCTTGCAATCGGAAATTTCTGCACTCAATACAAGCACCACAAATATATTCAATGCCTCTCAGTCCTGCTGTAGCGCTCTTGCAACCAGCACCGGCTATCTTCAATCTCAAATTAATATCTTGGACACAACAACAGTATTTTTACAATCAGAGATAGATGCTCTAAATACAAGCACGACGAATATATTCAATGCCTCTCAGTCCTGCTGCAGTATATTGTCTTCAAATACCGCCTTTCTACAATCAGAAATCAATCTACTCAATACCTCAACACAGAATTTAGAATTACAGATAGGAGTTCTCGGGACCTCCACACAACTTCT
>Ga0207000_1245_pt1 | contig 13813 bp, 11 predicted proteins | sample Alteio_BWMinCont_90_FD_153498 | JGI IMG/M metagenome (GOLD analysis project Ga0207000, IMG submission 153498) | Enriched cells from forest soil in Barre Woods Harvard Forest LTER site, Petersham, Massachusetts, United States -... | ecosystem: Environmental > Terrestrial > Soil > Temperate forest >...
AACTAGGGTAGTGTAATAATAAGCGCTTGCACCAAAGGCTCTTCTAACCCAAAGTAATGCACGATATCCGACCACGTATTCTACGCCTTCGGATATAGGAATTCCACCAGCCCGAAATACAAGATTATTTATCGCCCGGAAATTCCAGCAAAACAAGTGCTGATCAAGATCCGGAGTCAACGGACTGTTCTTCTGATCCTCTCTTGGCAACACAAGAATCAACGTCCCATTTCCTGTTAAGAATGACAATAGCCGGCGCAAAACTTGTAAAGGATCCTCTACGTGCTCGAGCACGTGCCTACACAGCACGAATTCAAAAGCATTTAGTGGGATGTCCTTCTCCTGAGTATAGGTCGCAATGCCCTTATTCCTGCATGCTGTGAGTGCTATTTCGGCACAATCGTAGCCAACCGCGTCCTTCAACAACGCTATGTTTTGCCCCATACCACATCCGTACTCCAGAACCCTTCCATATGGCTGGGAAAACCGGCCGAAATATAGGCGTTTAGCTGCCTCGCTCCGCGCCCAGAAGTACTCGGTGTCTCTCAGCAAGCTTGCATGCCGTTTCACATGATAATCCCCGTCGTAATATTCGCTTAAATTAGCCATTATGTATTCAAAAAGGATTGTTGCTTAAGTTGCTGTCGTTGAGAACTTCGTTTACACTAACCGAGTAGTGTTCCCAACTAAACTTCAGCGCTCGTTGCCGAGCATTGGCCGCCATCTCGCGGCGCAAGTCAATATCATTGTAAAGTATTACTATAGCCTCGACTAAAGTGTCTACGTTTGCCTCATTAACAATTAATCCGTCAATCCTGTTCCTAACTATTGAGCCAGCGCTTTTTGTTGTAATTACAGGCAACCCAGACGCAAGCGCTTCATAGGTGACGAGACTAGAGCCTTCAAATAAAGACGGTAATATAAGTACATCCGATCCACAATATGCCTTGTGAATACTAAGTCTCGAAATGTGCGGAACAACTGTAATCACATCGGAAAGTCCACTAAGGAACTCTTGTTGCACACTTATGTGTCCCACAATCTTCAACGTCAGCTTAGAAAGAGTTCTTAGTTGACGCAGCGCTTGTAATATATAATAAGCTCCTTTACGAAGACCAAATGATCCTACAAAAAGTAGGTTGAGTGAGCCCTCAAACGATCGTCTTTCGCTCGGCATAAATAACTCTGTATCTACGCCATAATTGATAACCGCAAGCTTCCTTTCATCGGTGCCGCCGTCCAACATCGTGGCCGCTGCGAATCTTGACCCACAAAGAACGCGATCAGCGAGATGATTTTCCTCGTTCACTATATCAATTTCGCGTTGGCTATATTGACGTGCCAAAGGATCAAAGCGCACACCGACTATTTCGGCTTCTCTGCAATATATTTGATTCCACGCAAGAGGGTGTCCAATGGTCTGATCCAAATAACATTTTACTCCAAGTTGCCTTAAACGACGAAATGCCTCCAGACTCGACGTATTGTAGCCCCACGCCACTTCAGCGCCCCGATTCTGAATAGCGCCAACAATTTCAGAGGCAAAAGATGAATTACCTCGGAAGTTCGCCCACTCTGCTATACCTTGCCATTCCATTCGCCGTGATAATGTCTCAATCCATTCCCACCAGCCGATTGTAAGAACCAGGTCGGGGTCGATATCCGGATGGTGTCTCCGCTTATAGGTGTTGATCAACCGATCCCCGAACGGCACCACGCCGAGAAGCCGAGCCGATAATTTATTCGGTTTGTAGTAGATTGATGTCGCAAATAGCGCTAGAAGATTTGTTTTCTGAAAAGCTAATGCAGTCTGATAGGCATGTTGAGTGCCGGGGTGAAATACGCATACTGATTTCGGTCTCATCCTAGGAGATAATATGCACGGGCTTCGATCACATTTTAACGCCTTTGGCGCCAGCCATGCGCCGACGCATACTTTCAATGAGATACCTCCATTCGTTAGCGTAGGCTAGATAAGTCGCCTGCCGGATCCTCCACCCGCATATACATAGAGAACGCCACCAACTGCTAGCCTGCCGAGGATAATATTTTACGACTGTAGCGTGCCCAATCTCCCGTGTTTTCGACCATGCCGCTATTGAAACCGCACCCTCATGCAATCGACACGCCGTTACGAATGTTTTCTCGTGAGTGCACTTTGCATGGGCTCTGTCAAATCGATATAAGAGTTCTATATTAGGCTCGAATATGACATTTTCCCAATTCTCACCCCCAACGTTTTTTCCAGCTCGCTCATACAACGACCTTCGCCAAAACGCACCAGGTTGATGTGCATTTAGTATGCCGAAAAGTGCGATGCGTGATGACGGAAAACCCATAAAGTCGGCGATTTTTTCCCCTCTCGCGTTAATCCATCTGATGTTTCCATAGACGAATTCGATCTCCTCACCCTGAAGGAAGCGCGCCGCCACGGCGCGCAGAGCACCAGGGAGCAACATGTCATCAGAGCAAAGCCATGCCATAATAGTTCCGGTGGATTTATCAAACCCTCTCCTGATCGCCTCTGCGTGTCCACGATCCGACTTAGTATCCCACCATGCCAGACTATCTTCGTATTTCCGAATTAAGTGGAGTAGCGCAGGGTTTTTCGAACCGCCATCACAGATAATATATTCCAAATTAGGGTACCTTTGATTCAGGACCGAAAGGATGCAGTCCTCCAGGTACTCCACACGCTCGTAAGTCGGAGTAACAATGGTAATTCGCGGCCAATTCATGCTCTTGCGTCGGCAGGCGATTGCAGGACTTCCGATTGGTGCCTTTCAAACCATTGAATTGTCCGCAGCAATCCTACATTAAGTGGTGTCCTTTGCCATTGCGGAAGCAAATGCGTCAACTTGGAGCTATCGAGGCACTTTGAGCGTGCGCCAACATAACGCGTCGTATCGTAGACGATTTTTTTCGCATCGTAGCCAACCTGGCCGCAAATTGCATCCGCAAAATGCCGGATTGAAAACTCGACTCCCCCACCGATATTCACCAGCTCGTTGTTGCAAATCACGCCAAGGTCGACAGCAGCACTGACAAAATCATCGACGAAGATCAGCTCACGTGTCTGGTGACCGTCGCCCCATAGTCTCACTGTTTCACCGTAAAGCTTCCCGCGTAGAATTTTTCTAATAAGGTCAAAAATGAAATGCATCTTTCGCCCGTCCGTATGATAACCGGGCCCATAAAGCGTCGACGGTACCAATGTAAGCCAGCGCACTCCAAATTGTCGCTGTAGCGCCATCTGCCCAATAAGTAGCATGCGCTTGGTATGGGCATAGGTGAACAGACTTTCTATGGGTGCACCTTCAAGATACTGTTCCTCCCTGAGCAACCGGTCCGGCGCAAATGAGCAACTCGTCCCTATAGAAATTAACTTCGCTTGCGGCTGCGCGCGCTGCCACCACTCCAACACATGTGTGTTGATGAGCTGGTTAATCACCCATTGCTCCCCCGGATGCTGCAGGCAGAAATCGCCCGCCTGCGTCCACGCCGCAAGGTGGTAGATTTGATCATAGCGGTGCGCACTAAACACATCGAGAGTACCGCCCAAGCGTAGATCTGCGTCGCGCGATCCAAGTTTTAATACCTTATGCCCGTCAGCCTCGAGCCGGCAACACAATGCCGTACCGAGAAATCCCGAAGCTCCAGTGACGCAGATATTCATGTATTACTCTGGTGGGTTAATTGGGAAAAAAAATTCGACGCCCTTTTCGATCAACGCGCGATTTCGCTCGAGAATTTCGCTCTTAAAATTCCATGCGAACACGTAGTAGACGTCCGGCAGCTCATTCAACTCCCGCTCGATGACCACCGGAATGTGCGAGCCCGGAGCGAAAAGCCCCCGGCGCAGCTCATTCCGCTCAACCAGGCACTCGATCAGGTCTGGCCCAACGCCGCAATAATTCAACATTGTGTTACCCTTCACCGGCGCGCCAAATCCCCACACACGCTTGCCAGCGGCTTTCGCAGCCCGAAGATAAGCGAGGTTCTCCTCCTTGAACACCTTTATCCGCTCAGAGAATTTCAAGTAGGTTTCAAGACGGTTGCTGCCCTCACTATCCTCCGCTGCAACAAACTCCTGCAGACGCATGCTACCCGCCAGCCCGCGATTCGCATGAGTGACGAATGCAATCATCGATCCGCCGTGGATCGGGGACAGGTAGGCGTCGAAGATCGACAGCCCGTGCCGCTGTAGCAATCGTTCGAGCGTCCGCAGATTGTAGTAAAGCAAGTGCTCGTGATAGATTTGATCGAATGCCAAATTTTCCACGATCCGTTTCATATAGAGAAATTGAACAACAAACACGCCATCCTCGCGCAGGCATTCGCAGATCCCGTCGGTCACCGAGTGGAGTTCCTCTAAGTGAAAGAACACTCCAGCCGCGTTGATGGCGTGAAATTTTCGCCCTAACCCTCGAGCCGTCTCGAGATTGAAGAAAGCATTCAATGTTGGCACCCCTGCTTCCTGAGCCAGGCGCGCGGTAGTCCTCGACGATTCGACGCCCTGCACTTCCCAGCCGAGCCTCTGGAAATGCTTCAATTGCGTACCATCGTTCGAGCCGATATCGAGCACGGCCTTGTCCGATGCACTCTTGAAGAAGCGTTCGTCGATTTCAGTCGCGATAACCCGGAAATGATCACTCAGCGACTTGGTCACGCCGGACAGGTAAGTGTGATCGCCAAACATAATCTCCTTCTTTACCGTATAATCAAGTTGGGCGGTGCGGCACTCCCGACACAAAGCAACACGTAGCGGATAAAATGGCTCCCGCCCGACCTCCTCCTTTCTCAGGAAATTGTTACACCAAGGGTGCGACCCCAAATCAATCGCGATATCCAACGAGTGTGAGCTACAAACACGACATTGCATAATTAATATTTACACTTTCTCCTACAAGTTCTCACAATATCATCTGTCATACGGACATTAGTGTAACTTCTCATTTGAATCTCCTTTTTATCCACATCCATTTCGATAGCAATGGACTACTGCGGTAAGGAATATAATAACGGAATTCCAGTTTCCCGGTTGCTTTTGACGGTTTCATTGCCAACAAAAAGCTAGCCCAGCCCGTTCCTCTCCAAATGACCCGCTCCAGCAACACAGCATCGCGCGAAATCCATGCGTATGGTACTAAAATAGGCAAAAGACACTTAATCAAAAGCGATTGCTCATACCCACATTCCATTGGTTTCAACGAACAATAAGATGCCAGTCGAAACAAACTCTGCGGTGAATATGGGCGTCCCAAATGAGTGGGATCGTCAAAAAATGAAGTCGAGCAAAACTTCTCGTAAGAGAATGGAAATCCGTTCCTCAACAGACTCCGCTCCGATGGACACGTCACCAGAAACTGTCCACCCGGTTTAAGGATACGGGCACATTCTAGATAAAACGCAACACCGTCACGCAGGTGTTCAATTACATGGGAAGCCAAAATAAAATCAAAAGTGTCATCTGGAAAAGGCAACAACGCATGATTTAGGTCGATTTGCGAAAACCTATATCCAAGTGGTATGTTATCTGGTTGCGAGTAATCCACCCCATAATTCTCGATATCTATTCGCCCACATCGCTCGCTCATTTGAAATAAGCCAAAACCAAAGCAGCCCACATCGAGTATTCGCGCCTTTAAGGGAAGATCGCGAATAAGTTTTTCGACGTGCATCATATCATTGTTGGTCTGCTCCGCTTTAGAAACAGGCGCATATGCCACTTAATCGGAGCATTAAGTTACAACGAATCAGTGTCGAGTTACTCCCCATAGATTCCCCGGCCGCATTCGTAACCCCTTCACAAGCTGTATTCAAGGCCACCCGGGAGCAGATTGCAAAGCAGATCGGCAATATCCGCACAATCGGGAACTCTCTTATCGATCAATAGCAAATCGGTATATCCATGTATACGCTCCTCCTCAATCGTGCCTACGAATGCATCCAGGCCCGCTGGTAGCAGGCGTTTAACAAAAGCCGGGTTCGGTGCATAGAATATATCATATACATCGAACAATGCGGCTGCCTTGTTCAAGAATTCAATCGCCATGCTTCGGTCATCGAAAAACGATGGAGTAAATTCGAACGTGACAAAGAACAGTGTTTCCGCGTGCATGTTGTATATATCATTCACTAGCAGCATATCCAATCCTTCGATATCGAGCTTAATGAATAGATTCTTACCGTTAGGCAGTTCTCGTATAATTGTTGGCAATGTCTTGCAGGGCACCAAGCGTGTTTCCATTGACGAGTGTGCAAATAGTTTCTCCATCAGCCTCCGTCGTTTTACAGGCGTTAAGAACGTTCTTGGATCACTAGCAATTCGAGTTAATTTTCTTAGTACACTTTTATTCTCAATGGCAGTCCTTGCCTCCAACCTGATTTGCGCAGCGTCCATCGAATCAGGTCGCCACGACAATTGCGCCACTCCGTTATATGTTGTTATCGCACAACAGAATGGCGTCGCATAGTCTCCAATCTGATTAAGTTCTATATTAAAAGTCAATATCTCAAACGGTTTCCCTGGTTCGAATAAAAAGACATGTTCAGGTCGTGCGTTAGCCCTCATGTAGTGAGCCATCTTTATGCCGACAGTGCCAACAAAGGCGCCAACGTCCAAAAAATGAAACCCAACTTCTTTTTGCCACAGAATATTGGCTAAATGAAATAGCGCATATCTCGCTTCGAGCGGCAATGTTTTCTGAATTAAAGGTGAGTGTGGGTATTTTCCGTTTTGCACCTCCAGATAATGCAATTCTAATGCCTTGTGTTTTCTCCATTCTTGAATGGCTATATTATAGAGATTGTCATCCGTGAACATGAATAGACGTATTCCATCGAAATCGACTAGGTCTACATTGTTATTCAATATTATTGATGGTGATATCATAATGACACGATTAGTAGTCCCTGATTGATCTCGTTTTTTTGGGGGAGTTCACTGCAACGGCTTAAAGTCGAGTTGCTTCAATATCATCTGGAGTCGACAGAGCGGACTGATGGTAGAAGCGTTTTTTGAAGTTTTAAGACCACAGGCAGCAATTGAAAAAGACTGCTGCAGCATATGTTTGCCACGATGAGGCCGACAATTCCCCAACGGTGCATTGCAAATATGCTACAGGGAATTGACAACAAGCCACCGATCAGCCCCCCCCATGCAATGACTTCCACCTGGCCTATCCCGGCGAGGGCATAGCCTAGAAGGTTCACTGCGGCCAAGTTGGTAAAATAGAAACCCAAGGCAATTAAGACAAGGTTGTCGGCGGCCATCCCTGCTCCAACATACCATGAGAGCAGTGACTTGCCGACCAATACAAATGCAAAGCTGAATAGGGCCATGCCACCGACACCCAAAATCAAACTCTTGTTCAAAGTTCGATGCATCCACACTCTATCATTCCGAGAAAATGCATCAGCATAGGCTGGCCACAAGGAGGCACCCACGGAACTCGCAAGGAGTCCAAAGAACGATTGGAATATCCGGAACGCGGTATTATACAGGCCAACATCACCTAGACCAATAATGTGGGCGATCAGGAGATTGTCCTTGGAAAACCAGAATACGGCTTGCACGTTAACTAGGAACATCATGGTGCTGCCCCGCAGTAAGTAGGAATAATCACTGCGCGACATGCTCGCTGGTCCAAGCAACTTCCCGTAATCGCCGTGACGGAGGACCCAACTGAGACCCAAAATTTGCACAAATATAGGGATCAATCCGAGCGCCACGACCAAGGCTACCAAGCCACCATGAAGGTGGCTCACAAGCAACAGGGCTGCCAAGCCAAGGATGGCGCCGCCGCCTTGCCAAATCGCACCAAGATAGCCTTGTTGCAGGCCGGCATAGATTCGCTGGCACAGCCCGCTGACCAAACTCACTGCGGCAATGATTCCAAGCATTAGTGCCGCCCGTGGGGCCTCCGAAGTCGCAACGCGACCCACTACGTTAAAAAATTTGGACCAAGAAATAAACGGATATGCGCAATAAAAGAGAAGCAACAGCGTTCCCGCCATACCGATCGCGGACCAAAGGGTGGCTGACACATAGCGAGAAGCTGTATGGCGATCCTCGTGTCCTCGGGCCTGCGCTAAAAGCGTTGTCAGATTGTTACCCAGCCCAAATTCACTCAATCCCATGAAGCCAATTAATGAACTCATCGCGAGCCACAGTCCGTAGCGTTCTAAACCCAGATAGCTTGAAGCGAGTGGCACGCTGATCAAGTTTACGCCAACCGTAATGATCTTGAGGCCATAAACACTCAACACCGTGCGAACTACCGCTCGGTTACGGTGCTCCGCAGCGTTCCCAGATTGGAGCGCCGAGTTACCCGCGTAACGTCTCAGACGATGAATCAGCGATGGTTGCATCGCTGCCGGAGGGGGTTCTTTAGCTGGCGCCATCAAACACGATTTGCGAACCCGAGGCGTTTAACTTAACGTCCAACGTAAACCTCCCGGTAAAAACCTCACGAAGTCTTTGGTGGGTCTCGGGCGGGGCAATAAAAGCCACAAAACCACCACCGCCGGCACCCAACAACTTCCCCCCCCAAGCACCCGCATCCAAACCGTGCTGGTAGAGGGAATCGATTTCAGAGCTGGACACCGCCGATTCAAGGCTGCGCTTGGCGAGCCAATTTTTGTGCAAGAGACGGCCGAATGTGTCCAATGAGCTGGTTTGAAGCAACAGATCGCGGCCCTTGTCCACCATGCGGCGCATTTGCACTAGCATTTTACGGTTCTGCGCGAGCGCTTTCATTTTTTTCCCTTCGATGTCGGCCGCGCGACGCTTGATTCCGGTATATACCACGAACAGGTGTGACTCGAATTCGGCCAATCGTTCGGGGCGAAGGTTAAGCCGATGCACCCGAATGTCTGTCTCGCTGTGAAATTCTAGCACGTTGAAGCCACCGACCGCGGCAGTTGTCTGATCCTGACAGCCCACGCTCTCACCAAGCACCGTGCGCTCGATGTGAATGGCTTCGTAAGCCAATTCCAGAGGCTTCACGTATTGTCCCTTATATGCGTGCAACGCGTGAAGTAGAGATACGGTAAATGTCGACGACGAGCCAAGGCCCGTAAACGCCGGAAGATCCGCCACCGTGTGCAATTCGATATCCCTATCGAGTTTTAGCAACCGCAGGCATTCGCGGAACACCGGATGCTCGATCTGAGCGACATCCGGCACCGATTCGTTCTTCCGATAAGAAACCTTGATCGCATAATCGAACAGTTCGCTTCGAAACGGACTCGCGGTGACAAACGAGTACTTGTCGATCGCAGTCGCTAACACCGCGCCCCCCTCAGTGCGGAAATATTCCGGAAAATCCGTGCCGCCACCGAAAAAACTGACCCTAAGGGGTGCTCGAGAAATAATCATGTAATAACCCTGCTGCGGTGGCTGCCGACATCCAAATCGTTCTCATACGGCTCTCCCGAGAAAACGAAACTCCGTCTGAATGCTATTAAAAGCCTCACGAAGTCCAGTTGGTAAGGCGAGCACATGAAGCCCCGATCGAGAAAAATTCCGAATTTCGCTAGCTGAATCATCGAGCCAGTCTTCATCGGCCGGTACCCCGAGAAACTCAGCGACATCACCAAGCACCGCTTTTGGACTTCGAACCAACTCCTGATAACGAATTTCCAAGACACAGTCATCATGCGCCTCCTCATAATCCCTAACTGCCAAACAACTCATCAGCCATTCAACCGCTCCGCGCTGCATGTCGGTCGTCAAACCACCCACTTCTTCGACCGATAGCCCAAACTTCTCCACGTCGCGAAGGATGGCGTGCCACTTGGAATAGTCAACGCCCCACCATTGATGATAATGCTTTAAACCCCATATGTTATAATCACCGTATCGTGAAATCCTATCTATTGAATTTGCCACTTCACATCCGTCTCTTACGATATGAATAATTTTTACGCCTTCAGCAATTGCGCCAAGATAGTTGAGCCTGACGGCATTATGCGGCATCTTTTCAACGACTACAGAGTGAGCCCCTCGGCTTGCTCGACCGTCAAAAAGCGCGCTAAATCTAATCTTATCAACTGCAGTGCAATCACTTGCCGACATAGAGTATCGCGCCGCTACATTGGAGAACATATTGGTTAAGTCCAATTCGGGGCGAATAGCCGCCCAAAGATGGTAGGGTTCAAATAAATAGCGTACTTGCTCATGCTTCCCTAGCAGCGTTCCCAAAATGGTGGTTCCAGAACGCCCTGCGCCGACAATAAATGCATAGCGCCCAGTTTCCAAAGGACCCGGTCCTCTTATTTCTTCTCTTTCAGCAATATCCGCCCGACGCAGGGCACGCCTCCACTTATGGCGAAACCTAACTGCGCGCCCGATGGCCATCATCTGCTTAGGAATCCAAACGCGCACTTTCCCGAACGCATCGATCCGCTTCGGTTCCTGATGTAGCAGCACGCGATTGCGAGTTTCAGCATGAGTCAGTACTTTTTCCATGGCTAAGCCAAAGCTTCCAACATCGACTCCGGAACTTAACGCCCGCGACCACCGCGACAAATTCGCCATATCGCAGGCTGGCAACGAACTCATTCTATCCATTAATCCAGCAAGTTCGTGAATATCTTCCGAGTCGAAACTGAATCCATTTAATCCGTCCACGACCAAGTCACCAAGACATCCCACGCATCTTCCAATTAAGACCGGCAGCCCGGCAGCGATTGCTTCATTTATGACAAGCCCCCATGCTTCGCGATGCGCTGGATGAACGAATACTGAAGCACTCGCGTAATAGACGGGAAGTTCCTCGTATTGGCGAAAACCTTCGATTTGGATGTTTTCACCGAGAAGACCAGCCGCCTCCTTCTCAATTTGACGCAGCATCGGGCCGTCTCCGAGAATTACTAGACGCCATGGTTTCGCATTCGATGCGGCATAGAGCTTATACGCCTTCACCAACCCTTGGATATTCTTTCTGGCCACGAACCTAGAACTCGCCAAAAAGGTCCCGTCATAACGGGTGCCGGTGGTTCCCATCACCCTTTCGTGTCGATCGTCGCTCGGATTTTGAGGATGGGAAAAATGCGCATTATCAACAACATCGTAGCCGATCTCAATCTTTTCACCAAGGAACCCCATCTCCTTCAGATACCACTGATGTCTCCGTCCCCCACAGATTGCGGCGTCAAAACGACGAACGAGATATTTTTTAATGAGCCCTATGATAAAATTTCTTGGTTTATCATAAACACAGGTTTCAAACATCAAAATTGCTGGAACCCGATGAACCTTGCACCAAAGCAGGAGCGCAAATGAATCGATGGTGGAATAGCCACATATTGCGACCGCATCAGGACGCTCGCTGTTCATCGTAATCCAAACCCGTACAAATAGCTTCAATTGCTGTATGTTTTCATAATTCTGCCCAGGAAACGCGATAATAACTTCTTGCCCCTGCTCCACCACACGGGGTCTCCAGCTATATACACTATCTGTTGACGAGATCTCGAATCCAGATACGGACCACCCTGATGGATTGAGCCGATGTATGGCCGATTTTAACCTCGCTATATGATACGGACCAAAACGCTGCCAATGAATTAATAACTTACGCGGCACTGTTCTAATAGTTGATACGAGGACTGGTCGGGTTACGATCCAGGATACACTGAACCTTCCAGTGCACCAAAGTTCTTAGAGATGAATGCATCTGCCTGGGCCAGAGACTCGGGTGTGCCAATATCGAGGAATGGGGCATCCACTGCATAGACCAGAATCCGGGCGCGGCGGGCGAGCAGCGAAGGAAACACTTCGGTTTCAAATGAAAGGCATTCCCTCCCCGGAAAATCCGCAAGCAGCGAATGTCGAAAAAGGTAAACGCCAGCGTTGATCAGTCCCGCGCCGCAGCGTTTCTCCGCAAATCGCTTCAAGTCGCCATTGGGTCCCGTTTCCAGCGTGCCAAAACGCAGGGCGTCGTTAACATGCAGTCCCATCACTGCCGCATCCCAGCGACCGAGTTCAAACGATTCGATGAATCGCGCGAAGTCCGCGAACACCAACGAGTCTCCATTCAACACGAGCCAAGCCTTCGGTGCCACAGGCTCTGTTCGCGCCGCATGCAGAAAACCTCCGGCCGTGCCCAAGGGTTCCGGTTCGCGCGCCACTCTCAAACTTGCGCCCGACTGCAACGCCCGCGCAAAATGGGCTTCGATGACCTCGGATAGATAGCCGGTGGAAAGCACCACCCGGGAAAGGCCAAATGAGGCGAGGTAGCGCATGACGTGCTCGAGAAACGGGCGGCCCGCCACGACCGCCATCGGTTTCGGCACTTCCGGCACCAGATGGCGGATGCGCGTGCCCAGCCCTCCGGCCAAGACCACAGTCGTTATGTTCCTGGCTGAACCGCTCATGCGTCATACATTCGTAAATGCGCTATTGCGCAGAATCGTGTAGCCCTTGATCAATTCCGTGATGCCGCGTTGCAGCGACCACTCGGGCTTGTAGCCGGTCGCGGCGATGCGCGTATTCGACACGATATAGTCACGCTTGTCGGGATCCTCCCCGATCGGCGCCTCGAGAAACACGAACTTGGGTATCTGCTTCTTTATTTCCGCGCATAACTCGAAAGATTGGCATCGTCGAGTCCAACATTGTACGGGCGGCCTTTCATTGTTTCGAAGTTAGCCAGCGCGTGAAGAAACGCACGTGCCACATCGCGGATATGAATGTAGTTACGCTTGAAGTGCCCCTCAAAAATCACAACCGCGTGGTCGTTCACTGCACGGTAGACGAAGTCATTTACAAGTAGATCGAGCCGCATCCGCGGTGACATGCCGAACACGGTCGCCAGCCTGAAGCTGAGGCTGTTGCCGTGGGACAATACCGCCACTTCGGCCTCGATCTTGCTCGTACCATAAAGCGAAAGCGGGCGCAATGGTGTCTCCTCAGTGCAAAATTTGCCTGCCTCGCCGATTCCGTAGCCGCTGTTGGTGGTCGGCATGATGACGCGCTGCTGTTTGCTCGCCAGCCGGCACACTAGCCGCACACCCTCGGAATTGGTGGACTGCGCCGCCAGCTTATCGCGATCGCACAATGGTGCGCCCACTAGGGCAGCAAGCGGAATAATAACGTCGGCTTTGGAGACTAGCGGGCGGATAACCGATTCATCGCGGCAATCGCCGCGCACGACTTGAAAGGTGTTATATTGGCAGCAGTCAGCAAGGCTGTCCGGCCGGAACATGAAATTATCGAGTACGGTAACTTCGTGTCCCGCCTGCAAAAACGTTGGAGAGAGAACGGAGCCGATGTAGCCGGCACCACCGGTGACGAGGATTTTCATAGAAAGCGAAGAGATTCAGGTGACTATGGGTTCGAAGTCATAGTCTGCCCGAATTTTGGGTCGTCTGCGCGACCAAATTTCGGACGAACAGCGTCCGATTCAAAATGAAGAAGCTTACAGCACTGCCATTCTGCGTTCTTTGTGCGTGAGCTCTGGCCACCCCATAACTGTCCCCGAGAAGATTTGCTTGCCGCGGAATTCTCAGCGTTTCCAGCTTGCGGACGAGTAGCTGGTTCATGGCTCGTAAGCCACAGGTGAATGAATATGCGGTTCCCTCCACCGGGGTCACCTTGGGATATGCAGCCATCCTCAACTCAATTTCGTTCCAAGCACGGCTTCGCCCCGTCGCTTCCGTTGGCATGGGCGATTGCATCGCGGAAAAAAGGACTGTTGTGGGGCGCCTCGCTCCCAAGGCAATGGATTTACCTTGGTATGACCCCTCGAATCGAGCGCTACGTAAGCTTCAAAAAAGTTTTTACGACCGGAAGGACGGCGCGGGT